>Ga0214473_10003943_pt1 | contig 17893 bp, 12 predicted proteins | sample RVTome_7_FD_203509 | JGI IMG/M metagenome (GOLD analysis project Ga0214473, IMG submission 203509) | Soil microbial communities from uranium-contaminated site in the Upper Colorado River Basin, Wyoming, United States - RVT98D197 | ecosystem: Environmental > Terrestrial > Soil > Contaminated >... | reverse complement strand
CATCCTTCCCGGGGAGCACTACTTCCGGCTGGAGGAGATCGGTGACTTCCTCGGCCTGGGCCGGGGTGAGGCGGAGAAGCGCGCCGACTTCCTCGGGCGGATGGCCCTCCTCGACACCCGCACCCGTGAGGTCGAGCTGCTCGACTTCGCACCCCGGGGAGCGAGGCCCCTCTGCTGGTCCCGCGACCGACGGACGCTGCTCTACCTGGCGCCCGCGAGCGAGACCATCCAGCAGGTGCTCGAGTACGATCGGCGCTCTGGAGAGCAGCGTCCGATCGCGCGTGGGCCCTACCACTTCCTGGGCGCGAGCTACGGTCCCGAGGGCAGATTCGCGCTGGCGCGCATGGATCCGCGGGAGGGTGACGCCGCGCGATCGCAGATCTTCGTCACCCTGCCGGGCGGGGGGGGAGCGCTTCCCGTGACGCCGGGACCGCTGGACAGCTGGCCGGTCTGGTCCCCCGACGGCAGCGCGCTCCTCTATTCGAGCGTCGAGGAATCGGGGGGCACGGTGATTCGCGTCATCGATCCGCTCTCCGGCGGCGAGCCGAGGCTCGTCGCCCGCGGACTCGAGCCGGCCTTCTTTCCCCAAGGCGACTGGATCGTCTACACCGCGAAGCGGCGGGGGCGCTGGACGATCTGGCGGGCTCGCCCCGATGGATCGGGAAAGCATCCGATCGGATCCAGCGCACACGATGAGCGCGATCCGACGGTGTCGCCCGACGGACAGTTCATCGTCTACGTGGCCGAGGAGGGCGAGCACCAGCGGCTCATGGTGAGGCCGCTCGACGGATCGGGCGATCGACCGCTGCTGAAGCACGGCGACGGCCTGATCCCGGTCTGGTAGCGGGGTGGTGAGAGCGGCCGGGGAAGGCGCTCAGACCATGCGGATGCGCGGCGCGGCGGCGCTCCGGAGCAGCGCTTCGCGGCCGTCCCCCTCGGCGGGGTGGACCGCGTAGCCGAACGCGAGCGCCACCCGGACCGGCTGGTTCAAGCGGTCGTCCTTGGCGATCTCGTCGGCGACCGCCCGAGCCAGGGCGGTGATCCGCTCCGTGGGCGCGGGTCCGGGCTCCGGGAGCAGCGCCGCGAACTCGCTCTCTGCGAGCCTCCCCAGCACGTCGAAATCGCGCAGGTGCGCGCGCAGGGCTTCCGCGGTTCGCAGCACCGCTCGCTCGGCGCGAGGCGCTCCACCGGCCTCGCGAATCCCGTCCAGGTTCTCGATCCGACACACCGCGAGCGCGAGCGCGCCTTCGCGTCCGGCGGCGCGGGCGATCTCCTGGTCGAGTCGCCGCGACAGGTACTCCGCGTTGGGGAGCCCGGTCTCCTCGTCGAAGCTTCGGTGCTGGCGGGTGTGCGCATAGAAGAGGGCGTTCGCCACCGCCCGCTCCACGTAGTGGACGTAGCGGGTGAAGATCTGCAGGTCGTCGTCGTTGAAGGAGCCCGCGTAGAACTGATCCGCAGCGACCTTGTCGTAGAGGGAGATCACGCCGATCACGCGGCCCTCGCGCCTGAGGGGGGCGGTCATCGCCGAGCGCACCCCGCTTCCGAGCTCCGCGTAGCCCGGCTGCGAGGAGAGGTCGCGGAGCAGCCGCGGACTCCTGCCCTTGATCGCGTCCACCGAGATCTGCTTGTCCAGGCGGAAGAGCTTCTCCTGGAGCCTGCCGTCGGCGGATCCGTAGTAGGAGCGGATCACGTAGCGCCGGGTCTCGGGATCCTGGAGGCGCAGAACGGCGTGGTCCGCCTCGAGAATGAGGGCGCCGGAGGAGGTGGCGAGGCTGGCGACCTCGTTGGTGTCGCGGGCGGAGATCAGGCGGATGCCCGCTTCGTTGATGGCGCCGGCCTTGGTCGCGCGGATCGAGATCCGCGCCTCGCGCCTGGCCTGAGCGATCTCGTCGGCCGCGGCCGCGGCGATCTCGAGCAGGGTCTCCTCGAGGGCCCGGCCGAGACGGACTCCCGCGCGAGCCGCGGGGTCGCCCCCTCCTTGGACGGTCAGCACGCCCAACACCGATTCCCCGGCGATCAGGGGAAGGGCGGAGTAGGCGAGCGCGCCGTCCTCTCCGCGCAGGAACGCGGGGGCGCGGTTCTCGGCGGCGCGGCCTTCCACGCCCTGGCCCATCACCACCCGGTATTCGCCTCCCAGGCCTCCGCCCTGGAGAGAGGTCGCCGCGAGGCGCAGCTCCCCCTCGTCCGGTTCGTGCAGGTAGACGGTGGCGATCCCCCCGCCCAGTCGCTGGGCGATCAGCCCGCACAGGGTGTGCAGGCGATCGACGAGCGGCGCCGGTCCCGAGAGGGCCTGGCGGACCTCGCGAACCGCGTCGTAGCGGGCCGCCTGGCTGCGCAGCGCTTCGTGCTCCTGGGCGCGGGCGATGATCTCGGCGTCGAGGCGCCCCAGCTGCTCGGCGAAGGCGAGATCCTCCTCGGAGAAGGCGTCCGGCCGCTCGCTGTGATGGAGGTTCAGCACGCCGAGCACCTTGCCCTGGTACACCAGGGGAACGCAGAGCGCCGACTCCACGTCGAGCCGTTCGCGCACGATCCGGAAGCGCTGCCGGTCGGCCCGGCCTCGCAGCCGGATCGGGCGGGCATCGGCGGCCACCCGTCCGGCGACTCCCTCTCCCAGCGCGACGCGGATCTTGGGCCAGAGCTCCGGCTCCACTCCGATGGCGACGCGGATCGAGAGCAGCTGCGCCTGTGGATCGAGGAGCATCAGCGAGCCCCCATCCGCGCCGGTCACGCCCATCGCGATCTCCAGCATGCGCGAGAACAGCTCGTCGGCGTCGATGGTGAGATTGACCGACTCCACCACCTCGTGCAGGGCCTGGAGAAGCTCCGCCTTGCGGTCTCGAGCCGAGACGCCGTATCCCCACAGGAGCCTCGCCGTCAGGGGAGAGACGATCTGCACCCCTCGCAGGGTCGCGTCCGGGGCGAGCCGCGCGAAGGGCGGGTCGAGGCCGGCGTCGATCACCGCCTGGATGTCGCCGCCGGCCGCGAAGACGCTGGGGTCGTCGGAGAGCCGGGCGCGCAGACGCTCCGCCGTGTCGCGATCGAGCGCCTCGATCCGCCTGGTGGCGGCCTCGAGGTCGGGATCGAAGAGGACGGCGATCTCGAGGTCGGGGTTCGCCTCGAGGACCGCCACCAGCTGCAGCGCCTCGGTCGTGGCCCCGTAGATGGCCACGCGCTTGCGCATCAGTCGCCGCCCCCTCTCTTGCTGGCCTCGATCGCCACGGTGAGCGAGATCGCCAGGGATCGTCCGCTCTCGTCGCAGAGCAGGATCGGGATCCGCACCGCGCCGGGTCCCGCCGGGGCGGGCTCTCCCACCGACTGGATGCGGATCTCCCCCGCCGGGGCGGGCTCTCCCATCAACTCGATGCGGATCTCCTCCGCCGGGGCGGGCTCCTCCGGCTCCGGATCGATCTCCACCACCGCCCCGAGCTCCAGCGCGACCTGCCGGAAGGAGGGCTCGAAGGCCGCTTCCGTCTCGGCGGCGGTGGCCTCGATGGCGGCCGCATCGGGGTGATCGGCGTCGTAGAGGATCGCGGGATCGACGGCCGCGTCGCCGTACCCGCCCTCCTCGAGGCCGGCGTCGGGGGCTTCGGGCGAGAGGACGGCGGCCTCCAGGATCTGAGTGGTTCCGGGAGGCGGCGCGCTCTCGGCGCCCGCCTTCGCCGCCCGATCTCCGTCCGCGCGCTTGCGAAGATGCCGGATCACCCGCTTCGAGATCGTGGTCAGGGTCTGGAGGACCCCGGAGCCGGTCGGGGCCACGGCTTCGAAGGCGGCCACGCTCCGCATGCGGAGCTTGCGATGCAGGTCCTCCAGCGCGTAGGGGTCCGACTGGTCCCGGTGGTTGTACTGAACCACCAGCGGGATCTCCTCGAGAGCGCGGCCGTAGGACTCGAGCGCCCCGCGAAGCTCCTCGAGGGACGCGATGTTCTCTTCGATGCGCTCGCGCCGGGTATCGACGACGAAGACGATGCCGTCCACCTGGTCGAGCAGCTGCTTCCTGGTGGGCGCGTGCTCGGCCGCTCCGGGCACGGTGAGGATCTGGATCCGGGTCCGCACGCCGCCGATCTGGCCGAGCTCGATGGGGAGGGCGTCGTAGCGGACGGTCGGGTCGAGCCGGGTGGGAACGGTTCGCAGCTCGCCGCGGTGGTCCGGGCGGAGCTTCGCGTGGATCGCCCGGAGATTGCTCGACTTCCCCGAGCCCTCGATGCCCCAGTAGATGATGCGGGCGTTGACCTCGACACCCTCTCGGCCGAACTCGGCCATCAGATCTTCCCCTTTCTCTGCAGGATTCGTCGTGCGTGAGCCGCGATGGGTGTGGCCACGTCCTTGCTCTTCATGACGTTCCGCAGATCCCTCTCCTGGAGAAAGTTCAGGAACTTCATCGCCGTCTGGATCCGGACCTTGGGATTCGTCGCCAGTCCCAGCTTGACCCGGTAGCTGCGGGTCCACTCCCGGTTCGCGGCGATGATCCGGAGCACCTCGTCCGAGAGGTTGCGGGCCCGCGCCAAGCTCTCCACCTCGTTCTCGGTGATCTTGGGGCTGCGGATCGCGGCGCTGGCGACGATCCGGTTGCGGTCGCGGAGCAGCAGCCCTCGCGCGTCCCTGTTGCCCATGCGCGCGAGCTTGATCTTCTGCATCACGTTCATGTTCTGGATGATCTTGAACAGGTTGCCCGCCGCCTCCTCGTCGAGGTCGCCCTCGTGATCTTCGATCAGCTCGGAGGCGAACTGGCTCTCGTCGTCGCCGAGGAGCGCCTTCAGCGCTTCGGCCGCCAGATCGTCGCTGAGCTCCTCGAGATCCGTTCTCGCGTGCTCCTCCGGCTCCTCGACGACTTCCGCCTCGGGGCGCTCGATGCCCAGGAAGGTCAGGATCCGGTCGATGGTGGCGCGGCCGGTGATCGGGTTGTTCCCGAGAGCCTCCACGATCTCCGGAGAGCGAAGCATGCGCTGCTGGTTGTTGGCGACGATCTCGATGGCCCGCTTGTGCGGCAGGCTGGCGAGGAAACAGAAGGTCCGGTCATCGGTCGCGGGATTCAGGGCGATCCTCTCGATGCGCTTGCCCCGGTCCTTGAAGGCGTGGGCGAGATAGCCGAGCAGGGCGGGATGGGTGTCGCCGGAGAGGACGGTCTCGCAGATCTTGTCGGGGAGGTTCTCGAGGGTCTCCCGCGCCAGGCTCTTGACCTCGTGGTCGGGGTCGTGGGCCAGCGCGAAGAGCGCCGTCGCGAGCTCGATGGGGGGGAGGGGCAGGGCGCCGCCGGCCGCCATCCGGCGCACCTCGAGGGGAGCATCGCGGCGCGCGTACTTTTCCGCCTGGGGCGAGAGGTTCAGCCTGATCTTCTGGGCTTCCGCCACGATCGGACGCTCCTTTGCCTCGACTCGCTGCGACCCCGTGGCGGGTAGGCGCGCCCGGCCAATCCATACTGGACCGGAAGCTGCGATCCACCCAGCCTCAGGATTCCTCCGCCTTTCGCGCCTTTGCCTCGGCGATGATCTTCTCCTGGACGTGGGAGGGAACCTCGTCGTAGTGGGAGAACTCCATCTGAAAGGCTCCCTTCCCGCCGGTCAGGCTGGTGAGGGAGCTCGCGTACTCCAGCATTTCGGCCATCGGGACCTCGGCCTTGATGACCTGGCTCGAGCCGCGTGCCTCGCTCGACTGGACCCGACCGCGGCGGCCGCTGACATCGCCCATGATGTCGCCGACGTACTGGTCGGGAACCGCGATCTCGGCGTTCATGATCGGCTCGAGCAGGGTCGGCTTCGCCTGGGCGATGGCGGCCTTGAAGCCGAAGGATCCGGCCAGCTTGAAGGCCATCTCGTTCGAGTCCACCGAGTGGTGCTTGCCGTCGATGCAGCGGACCCGAACGTCCACCACCGGGTACCCTGCCAAGGGCCCCGCGACCGCGGAATCGTAGACCCCCTTCTCGACGGCCGGGATCAGGTTTCGCGGGATCGCTCCACCCACGATCTCGTTGGCGAACTCGATTCCTGCCCCGCGGGGAAGAGGCTCGACGGTCAGGTAGCAGACGCCGAACATCCCCTTGCCCCCGGTCTGCTTCTTGAGCTTTCCCTCCACGTTCTCGACCTTGCGGGTGATCGTCTCCCGGTATGGCACCTTCGGAGTCTTGAGCTCGACGTCGACGTCGTAGAGGCGGCGGAGCTTCTTCGCAGTCATGCGGATGTGAAGCTCGCCCATCCCGGTGAGCAGGAACTCGCCGGTCGCAGGGTCCCTTCCCACCCGCAGGACCGGGTCTTCCTCGGCGAGCCGGCCGAGCGCGGTGAAGACCTTGTCCTCGTCGCCCTTGGTCTTCGCCCCGATGGCGTAGGAGAGCACGCCCTCCGGAATCGGAATCTCGGGAAGCCGGATCCCGCCCTTCTCCTGGGTGAGCGCATCGCCGGTGTGCACGTCCTTGAGCTTTGCCACCGCCACGATGTCGCCCGGCCCGGCCTCGGGCACGTCGACGTACTCGGCGCCTCGCGGGAGCAGCAGCTTGCCCAAGCGCTCCTTGCGATCCCGCGTCGCGTTCAGGACCGGGGTGTCCGCCTTGATCGTCCCGGAGACCACCCGGAAGATCGAGAGGGTGCCCGTGTACCGATCGACCACGGTCTTGAGGACCAAGGCCGCGAAGGGACCGGCCGGGTCGGGGCTCACCTCGAGCTCCGACTCGCTATCGAGACTCAGGCCCTTCCGCGCAGGCCCCTCGAGCGGCGAGGGAAGGAGCTGTGTGGCGAGGCGAAGCGCCTCTCGCGTGCCGATCTGCCGGGTTGCCGATCCACATAGGACGGGGAGGAGAGCCCGGGCGGAGGCCGCCGCCACCAGGCCCCTGGCGAGGAGCGCGCCATCCAGCTCTCCTTCCTCGAGATACCGCTCCAGCAGCTCGTCGTCGGATTCGGCGACTGCCTCGACCAGGCGCTGACGCGCCGATGCAGCCTCCTCCGCCAGCTCCTCCGGGATCTCGACCTGGCGCCCCTCCACGGTCGCCTTCATCTGGAGCAGGTCGACCACCCCCTTCAGATCGGCGGCGGAGCCGATCGGAAGCAGGACTTCGATGGGATTGGCGCCCATCCGGCGAAGGGATTCGAGGGCATCCCGGAGATCCGCGTGATCCCGATCGAGGCCGTTCACGAAAGCGAGGAGCGGGGTGCCCGACCGCTCGCTCGCTCGCCACATGGACTCGGTGCCCACCTGGGTTCCGTCCACCGCGGAGACCAGCAGGATCGCTCCATCCAGCGCGTGGAGGGCGACCTGCCCGTCGCCCTGGAAGTTGGGATCGCCGGGGGTATCCACCAGGGTGATGTGGAAGTCGTTCCAGGCGAAGCCGTACAGGGCCGAGGTCAAGGTGTGATGCCGCTCCCTCTCCTCGGGTGTGTGATCGAAAACCGAGCTCCCGTCGTCCACCTTGCCGAGCGCGGCGGTTGCGCCCGCGGCGTGGAGAAGGGCCTCGGCGAGGGAGGTCTTCCCGTCCCCGGTGTGGCCGATCAGCGCGAAGTTCCGCGTGTTCCGGGTTTCGACGTTCTGCATGGCTACTTCTCCTCTAGCGGTCCTTCCGCGCGTTGGGGGCGGTTCTTCTCGAAAAGGATGCGAAGGCCCTCCAAGGTGAGGTAGGGCTCGACGCGCTCGATCGATTCCGTCTCGCTGGCGACCCGCTCGGCGAGTCCGCCGGTGGCGATGACGCGGGCTTCGCCGCCCAGCTCGCGCCGGATTCGCGACACCATGGCGTCCACCATCCCGGCGTAGCCGAAGAGCAGACCGGACTGCAGCGAGGCGGTGGTGGTGCGGCCGATCACCGACTTGGGCCGTGCGATCTCGACCCGATGCAGCATGGAGGCGCGCTCGAAGAGCGCCTCCATCGAGATGTGGATTCCCGGGAAGATGGCGCCGCCCAGGTACTCCCCCTTCTCGGACACGCAATCGAAGGTGGTCGCGGTGCCGAAGTCGACGGCGATCACCGGACCCCCGACCAAGTCGTAGGCCGCCACCGCGTTGACGATCCGGTCGGCCCCCACCTCTCGCGGGTTCTCGTAGCGAACCGGCATCCCGGTGCGGGTCCCCGGGCCGATCAGGATCGGCGGTCGTTCGAAGAGCTTCTCGCAGACGCGCTCCCAGATCGGCTGGAGCGGGGGGACCACGCTACAGAGGATCGCATCGCTGAATCTCTCCGGCTTGCACCCGGACTGCGAGAAGAGCGAGCGCAGCGTGGCAGCCACCTCGTCGGAGGTCTGCTCGCGGTGGGTGCTGAGCCGCCAGTGGTGGGCGAGCTCTCCCTTGCCCGTGGCGTAGTCGAAGACTCCGAGAGAGACGTTGGTGTTGCCCACGTCGACGGCGAGCAGGAGGTTGGTCATGGTCGATCGGCTCCATCCTTGACGATCGTCACGTCGCCGGCCAGGACTCGAATCCGCGCGCCGTCGTCGCGCTCCAGGCGGAGCGCGCCATCCGGGTCGATCCCCCGGCAGACGCCGGCGATCTCACCCGCGGCCAGATCCGAGACGCGGATGCGTCGACCCACCATGTGGAAGAACTCCTGGAAGCGGGGGCGCAGGGCTTCCCACCCCTGCTCGGCGTGGACGTCGAGCACGTCCTCGAGGGTAACGAAAAGGCGACGGGTGAAGTCGACCCGGTCGACGGAGCGACCGCAGTGGGCGGCGAGGCTCGTCGCCAGGGAACGGAACTCCGCGGGGAACCCGTCTCGATCCTGATTCAGGTTGACTCCGATCCCCAGGATCAGGAAGCCCACCCGGGTGGCCTCGGCGCTGAGCTCCATCAGGATGCCCGACGTCTTGAGACCGTCGAGGAGGACGTCGTTGGGCCACTTGATCTCCACCGCGTCACGGCTTGCGAGACTCGCAGCCACCGTCTCCGCCACGGCGATGGCCGCGGCCAGGATCACGGTGGCCGCCTGGCTCGCGCTGAGGGAAGGGCGAAGCACCACCGAGGTGTAGAGATTCCGGTGCGGCGGGGAGTAGAAGGAGCGACCGAGACGGCCCCGGCCGGCGCTCTGCCCCTCGGCGATCACCGCGGTCCCGTGGGCGGCGCCCTCCCGGGCGAGATCGAATCCGACCCGGTTGGTGGAGTCGATGGTTTCGAAGTAGCGGATCTCGCGGGCCATCCACCTGGTCGGGAGCCCCGCCAGGATCTCGCCGGGGTAGAGGCGATCGGGAACCGAGACCAGCCGGTAGCCACCGCCGGGCGCTCCCTCGATGCCGTAGCCCTTGGCGCGAAGCGTCTCGACATGCTTCCAGATCTGGGAGCGGGAGACCTGCAGCCGCTCGGAGAGACCCGCGCCGGAGCAGGCTTCGCCTCCGCTTCGCCGGAGCGTCTCCAGCACGCGCTCCGCGCCGCTGGTCACGGCTGTACCCCGTCGGCGGCGGGAGGCTCCTCTCGTCTCTGCGCAGGCGGCCGCCCGCGAGTGGCGCTCGCTGGGCGAACCTCGAGCGAGATGTCGGCCCAGCAGGCGGAGTGGGTGAGGGCGCCGATCGAGATGCGGTCGACACCGGTCTCGGCGATCTCGCGCACCGTCTCGATGTCGATGCCCCCGGAGGCCTCGAGCGTGGTGCGGGTTCCGAAGCGCGCCACCAGCCTTCGAAGCTCCTCCGGGGACCGGTTGTCGAGGAGGAGGGCGTCGGCGCCGGCCTCCAGGGCGGCTTCCGCGTCCGCCTCCGTCTCGACCTCCACCTGCAGCCAGAGGTGTGCCGGCACGCCGCGGCGGGCCGCCTCGACCGCGAGGGCGACGCCGCCGGCGGCGGCGATGTGGTTGTCCTTGACCAGCAGGGCGTCGAACAGACCGCCGCGATGGTTGGTGCCCCCGCCGACGGCGACCGCGTACTTGTCGAGAACCCGCCAGCCGGGCAGGGTCTTGCGGGTGTCGACGATCTCGGCGCCGGTTCCGGCGACACGATCCACGAAGCGCCGGGTCTGGGTCGCGACGCCCGACATGCGGGCGAGGAAGTTGAGCGCCGTACGCTCCGCACTGAGAATCCCCCGAGCCGGTCCGGACACGAACGCCAGGGGAGCATCCGACGAGGCGCTGGAGCCCTCCTGGAGGGCTGCCTCGAAGCGAATCCGGGGGTGGACCTCCGCGAAGGCGCTCGCCGCAAGCGTGAGGCCGCAGACCACGAGCTCGCAGCGCGCCACCACGACCGCCTCGACCTCGAGGTCCGGGGGGAGCGTCAGGTGGCTGGTGAGATCACCGGACCCGAGGTCCTCATCGAGGGCGCGCCGAAGCAGCCCTCGCCAGGAGGACGCGGGAGGATGGAGGGGCTGGAGGGGCCGGAGAGACACCGGCCCAGTCTAACGCACCCCGCCCGGAGGCGACCCCAGGGGATTGCCGCGGGAGAGGCGGGCGAGTCTCGGGCCGCCGGCGGTTCCGGTCGGTCGGAATCGCTCGGGCGCCCAGCCTTCTCGAACTCCGCTCGGCTCCGCCTCGCTGCGCGCGCCGCTCGCCTTCGGCTCGCCGCCGGCCTTCTCGAACTCCGCTCGGCTCCGCCTCGCTGCGCGCGCCGCTCGCCTTCGGCTCGCCGCGCTTACGGGCTACTCGTCCTCGCCTTTGAGCCTGCGGATCTCCTCCCGGATCAGCGCCTCGGCCATCTGGGGGATGACTTCCCACGCAACCCTCTCGATGCGCTCCAGAGCCTGCTTCACGATCTGCTCCGTCGCGTCGCTGAAGGCCTCCCAGGCGATCTTCTCGAGCGCATCGTGAAGCTGACCGCGCGCCAGGGGCGAGAGCTCCGGCGCGGCCTCGGGGGGCGCCGTCAGCGGATGCGGAGCGGGTCCCGGTGTCTCTCCGGTACCCGGCTCGGGAAAGATGTCATCCTCTGCAAGGGCTGGAAGCTCGGTCTCCCAGGCCGGCTCGTTCTCCGCAGGCTCGGGCGTCCTCGCCGCCTCCAGGAGCGGATCCCCGAGGTCCGAGGAAGAGACGTCGTAGTCGCGGCCGCCCACGGGATCGAGGATCGCCTCGGCTGCGAGATCGCCGGAGTCCATCGCGGCGAGCGGATCAGCGGCTGGGCCCTCTCCCGCCGCCGGTGCGTCTGGGGAGTCGCTGGCCATGAGCTCGGCCAGGGGATCGGTGTCGAGATCCGACAGGATCAGGGTCTCGTCGGGGAAGCCGGAGAGCGGTCGACTCATCCGGTCCAGGTGGGCGTCGAGGGCCGCCGTCTCCTCGATGACGCGGGTCGGCGCGGGCTCGTCCGGCAGGCTCGAGGTGAAGTCCTGGAAGGAGCTCGCCGCGGTCTGAATGGGGAAGGGATGATCCGGCTCGAACCCAGCCAGGTCGCTCTCGCCCAGCGCGGGTGCCTGATCGGGCGGTTCGGTGAGGGCGCTGGTGAACGCGTCGTCGTCGGGGACGAAGGCCGCGGTGCGCTCGGGTGTCAGGTCCGGTTCCCCCATCACTTCCAGCGTCGCGGTGGGCACCTCGCGCTGCGGCTCGGGGCTGGCGCGGAAGGCGGCCGACAGCTCTTCGTCGAGGTCGTCGGTCGATTCGAAGGCGAAGGCGTCCTCCTCCTGACCACCCACCTCGAGATCGCCGGCGATGACCATCGTCTCCTCGCTGGGCCGAGGGGCGGAGCCGCTGCGCGGCGCGGTGACCTCGTCGTCGAAGAAGTCGAAGGACGATCCGCGCTCCGAGCTCGCAGCGGGCGCCGAGCCGAGCTCCAGGGCATCCTCGAGAGCGAGCTTCGCCGGTCGAGGGGTGGGGGATTCCATGATCGGCGCCGGCTCGGGTGCGCCAGCCTGGGCGAGCCGGGTGTTCACCTGCTCGACCAGGGCCCGGGCCTCGAAGGGCTTGGTGATGTGGCCGTCCGCGCCCGCGCGAGCCGCGCGCTCCTCGTCGAAGGCCTCGAAGGTTCCCGTCAGCAGCAGAACCGGCGTGTGGCGGAGCTGCGGATCCGACTTGATCGCCTCGCAGACCTCGTAGCCGTTCATCCCGGGCATCACGACATCGGCCAGGACGATGTCCGGCCGGATCTCTCGAGCCCGCGCGAGCGCGTCGTCTCCGTTGTCCACGGTGACCAGGGTGACGTCTTCGTTGGCGAAGCTGATTCCGACGACCTTCCGGATCGTGACGCTGTCATCTGCCAGAAGCAGGGTCTTGGGCATTGTCCCCCCCCGGAGCAGCGCATTTCGAAACGGTGGCGCGGATCGCGAGCCGGGAGCAGCTCCCGGCTGAAACGCCGCACGCCTCCGGCCCTATTATCGACGGCAGCGGGCGGCCCATTGAATGGTTTTTGCATCTTTCGAGCGGCTCGGCAAGGCGGGAGTCCCGCGGGCCTGGGTGGCCGCAGTCGCTCGCGGGAGGGCGCAGCCGAGCGCGCCGTCGTGCAGGAGGCTGCTGCCTCCGATCAAGGTTTTGCGTGGGGATTCCGATACGCTCTCCGCAACACCTGGGTTCCGGCTACCCTTGCACCAGGCTCGGCAGGATCGGAGTCGGGCTCAAGGAGCGAGGCCGCATGATCCTTCGAGCAGCCGCGAGCACCGATGTCGGTCTCCGACGCAAGGAGAACGAGGACCGCTACGCGCTCTGCCCCCAGCTCGGCCTCTATCTGGTCGCGGACGGGATGGGCGGCCACAGCGCGGGCCAGGTCGCGAGCGAGCTCGCCGCCGAGACCGCGCTCCAGGCGATCCAGACGCTGGAGGGGGCGGCGGCGAGCCTCGCGGAGAGGCTCCGCTACGCCGTGGCTGCCGCCAACCGGGCCATCTTCGGCAGGGCGCAGGAGCAGCCCGAGTACGCGGGAATGGGGACGACCCTGGTGGCGTTTCTGGCCGACCAGGAGCGGGCGGCGCTGGCTCACGTCGGCGACAGCCGGGCCTACCTGATCCGCGGACGCCGGATCCGGCAGCTGACCGACGACCACTCGATCGTGGGGGAGCTGCTGCGGCGCCGCGAGATCAGCGAGGACGCAGCCCGGGAGCACCCCCATCGCCACGTGCTGACGCGGGCCCTCGGCGTTCGCCGCTCGGTTGAACCGGATCTGGTGGAGCTCGCGCTCGAGCCCGGCGACGTCTTCGTGCTGTGCTCGGACGGGCTCACCAACCACGTCGAGGATCACGAGATCGCGAAGTGGGTCTGTGGAGGCGAGGAGCTCCAGGAAACCTGCGAGCAGCTGATCGATCTCGCCAACAGCAGGGGCGGTGAAGACAACAGCACCGTTCTTCTCGCCCGCTGCGAGAAGAACGACTAGCAGCGCTCGGGATGGCGCCGTCGCCGGTCGCGGCAGCGACCGGGTGAGGAAGGCGAGCTACCCGCGCTCGAGAATTCCCTTCAATTTCGAGCGGAGGCGGAGCACCGACTTGGTGTGGATCTGGCAGACCCGGGACTCGGTGATCCCGAGGATGTTGCCGATCTCCTTCATGTTGAGATCTTCGTAGTAGTAGAGCGAGATGACCAGACGTTCCTTCTCCGGCAGGGTCGCGATGGTGTCGGCGACGATCTGCTGCATCTCGTGGAACTTGAAGGAGGCGAAGGGGTTCTCGGCTCGGATGTCCTCGACGACGTCCCCGTAGCTGCCGCTCCTTTCTCCGTCGGGTCCTCCGCCGCGGATCTCCTCCAGATTCACCAGGGAGATGCCGCGGACCTGATTCAGGAGCTCGTGGAACTTGTCGAGCTGGAGGCCGAGCGAGTCGGCCACCTCGTCCTCGGAGGCGGAGCGGCCCAGGCGCTGCTCCACCTCGCCGTAGGCGCGCTCGAGCTTCCGGCTTTTCTGGCGGATGCTGCGGGGCACCCAGTCCAGGGAACGGAGCTGATCGAGAATCGCGCCCTTGATGCGGAACTCCGCATAGGTCTTGAACTTGCAGTTCTTCTCGGGGTCGTACTTCTCGATCGCATCCATCAGGCCGATGACTCCGGTGTTGTGGAGATCGTCGAGATCGATGTGGGAGGGAAGTCGGACGGCGATCCGGCTGACGATGTAGCGGATCAGCGGGGTGTGCTCGAGAACGATCTGCTCTCTCAGCGAGGCGGGAATGTCGGTGTTCTTGGTCTTGGCTTCGCGCAACTGCGTCTCCATCCAACCCTCCAGGGACTTGCTGCAAGCCGTTGATTTTCAGACGGATGCCGGGACGGATCCCCCGACGACCGGGCGCTTGGGGCAGTGGGTCGGCATCCCCCTGCCACCCCGCTGCATCCCGCGTGCAACTCGAAGCAGGGGTCATGCCAAGAGCTGCCGGCGAGTGCCCTGGCGAGCCGGTGCGGTCCCGGCTGCGGCTCAGAAGGCTGGGGGCGGCCCGCTAACTCATCGAAATCGGAAGGAGTTTTTCGCCGCATCAGGAATGCGATGGGTGAAGCGCTTTGCGCACGGCACCTGCCGCAACGGGTGGCACAGGAGGCGGCCGAGGTGCGGAAGCGTCAGACGTCCGACGGAGAGCGGCTTCGACGGTTACGATTCCGTCAGTCGCCGGGCGACGATTCGCGTCGCCGCCGTGCCGGGAGGCGGTCTCCGCCGACGGGCTCCGCGCCGCTCGCCAGGCCGGGCGGGGGGCTCGGATTCTCCTCATCGGCACAGAGGCGCTTCTTCTTGATCTTTTCGATCAGCGTGGTGCGGTTGAGGCCGAGGAGCTGAGCAGCGCGGTTCTTGTTCCAGTGGGTCTGCTCGAGGGCCTGAAGGATCAGATCCGCCTCGAAGCGATCGACCACTTCGTTGAAGGGAAGGCCGCTGGCGGGGATCCGCGGCGCCTTGGGAAGCGGCGCGGCGGGCCCCTGCCGGAGAGCCTGGGGGAGGTCCTCGACCCCGATCTCCCCCTCGCCCCGCAGGATCACCAGCCGCTCGATCAGGTTCTCGAGCTCGCGGACGTTGCCCGGCCAGTCGTGGTCGCAGAGGCGCTCCACCGCCGCCTGGGAGATCGCGACGTCCTCTCCCTTGTCCCTCTCGCGGTTCATTCCCTCGAGGAAGTGCTGGATCAGGAGGGGGATGTCCCCGGGGCGCTGTCGCAGCGGCGGTATCTCGATGGGGATCACGTTCAGCCGGTAATAGAGGTCCTCGCGGAAGCGCTTCTCGCTGATCGCGTACTCCAGGTCCTGGTTGGTGGCGGCGATGAGCCGGACGTTCACCTGGATGGTCTTCGACGATCCGACCGGCTCGAAGGTCTGATCCTGGAGCACCCGCAGCAGCTTGACCTGGAGGTTCGGACTCATGTCCCCAATCTCGTCGAGGAAGACGGTCCCGCCGTTGGCGATGGAGAAGCGCCCCTCGCGGTGACTCACGGCGTTGGTGAAGGCCCCCCGCACGTGGCCGAAGAGCTCGGATTCGAGCAGCTCCTCGGGAATCGCCCCGCAGTTGACGGTCACGAACATCCGGTCGGCCCGGCGGCTGTTGTAGTGCAGGGCCCGGGCGATCAGCTCCTTGCCGGTACCGCTCTCCCCGGTGATCAGCACGGTGCTGTCGGTGTCTGCGATCTTCTCGACCACGTCGAGCACGCTCCGCAGGGCGGGGCTCGAGCCGACCACGTTCTCGAAGCGATAGCGCAGGTGGAGCTGGGTCTGGAGGATGCGGTTCTCGGCCTTGAGGCGGCCGTGCTCGATGGCCTGGTCCACCAGCCGCCGCACCACGTCGAGTCGGCCCTGCTCGAAGGGCTTCTCCAGGTACCAGAAGGCTCCGGCCCGCAGGGCGTCGAGCGAGCTCTCGGCACTTCCGTAGCCGGTGACGACGATGCAGGGCAGATCCGGGTGGATGTCCTTGATCTGCCGGACCAGCTCGAGCCCGCTGATTCCCGGCATCTTCACGTCGCAGAGCACCAGATCGAGCGGGCTCGAGGTCACGACCGCCATCGCCTCGGCCGCGTTTCGGGCGGTCGAGACGCTGTGCCCCACACGGCCGAGGATCCGCTCCAGGGCTCTTCGATAGAGCTCCTCGTCGTCGACGACGAGAATGTGGGATTTCTGCAGAACGGCACCTCCGCATCGGGAGGGGGTGGTGCGAGTGTAGAGGCGAGGCCCACGGTGTTCAAGCCGACCTGGGCCGGTCGTCTCAAGGGCGATGGATGCGGCGCCGATAGAGACGCTCATGGATCCGGTACCCGGGAGCCCCTTGCGGACGGAGGAGGCGGGTGAGCGCGACGCGTTGCGCCTGGTGCTGCTGGTGGACGATGAGCCCCTCCTGCTTCGTTCCCTCGAGCGGATTCTCCGACCGGATGGCTATCGGATCGCCACCGCTCTCTCCCCCGAGGAGATGCGCGCGGCCCTGGACGATCCGGCTCTCCACGTGATCCTGCTCGATCTCTTCCTGGGCGGCGCGAACGGACTCGACGTCCTCGATCAGGTGAAATCGTCTCGGCCGGAGGTCGAGGTCATCGTCATGACAGGCCACGCGAGCATCGAGAGCGCCGTGGGATGCATGCGTCGGGGTGCCTTCGACTACCTGGAGAAGCCATTCGGCGACGATCACCGGGTCCGCACCACGATCCGCAATGCCATCGAGCGGCGCCAGCTGCTGAGCCGCAACCGGGAGCTCGAGCGAGAGCTGCGGGGACGCTTCGCGGGTCCGGAGCTGGTGGGGGGCTCGCCGAAAATGCGCGCCCTTCGGCGAATGATCGGGAGCCTGCGTCACAACGAGAGCAACGTGCTGATCCAGGGCGAGAGCGGGACCGGCAAGGAGATCGTCGCCCGGGCCATCCACGCGGCGAGCCCGCGCTGCGCCGGGCCCTTCGTTCCGGTGGACTGTGGTGCGCTTCCGGAATCGATCATCGAGAGCGAGCTCTTCGGGCACCGGCGGGGCGCCTTCACCGGCGCGCTCGGGGCCCCGGGGCTGTTCCGGATGGCCGATCGCGGAACCCTCTTCCTGGACGAGGTCGGGGAGATTCCGCCCGGCGTCCAGGCGAAGCTGCTGCGGGCGCTGCAGCAGAAGGAGGTACGGCCGGTGGGTGCCTCCGCGGTCGTCCCGGTGGACATCCGCGTCGTCTGCGCGACCAACCGCGACCTCGCCAGCATGGTGAACGACGGCCTCTTCCGAGTCGATCTCTACTACCGCCTCAACGTGGTGCGGATCGAGGTTCCGAGCTTGCGGGCGCGCCGCGAAGACGTTCCCCAGCTCGCCCACCACTTCCTGGGCAAGCACCGCCGCGAGGGTTCTCCGGTGAAGGGATTCGAGCCGGAGGCGCTCGAGATGCTCTCGCGTCGCGACTGGCCGGGCAACGTCAGGGAGCTCGAGAACGCGGTCGAATCGGCCCTGGCGCTGGCGACCGGGGAGCGGCTGGGCGCCGCGGATTTCGGGCTGGGGGGCGGCATTCCCGGCGCTGGGCAGGGCGGCCGACCCGGCCTGGAGGTGCCTCTCTCTCTGGACGCGTACGAGCGCTGCGCGATCGAGCGCGCGCTGCGCGAGGCGGGCGGAGATGCCAGCCAGGCGGCGCGCCGGCTGGGGATCGGCCGCTCGACCTTCTACCGGAAGCTCTCCAAACACGGGATCTTCATTCACCGGAGTCCGGGGTCTGCTGGAGTTGGAGCGCCGGGCGCGATCCGGTAGATTCGCTTCCATCCCCCGCGATCGTCGCTCCGGTGCCGAGGACGAGCCAGAGACGGAGATCCAAGGTCGCGCCGTCGGCTCGATGACGTGAGAGGGGCCGCCCTTGACGAAGTCTTCACCGCTGGTCCGCATCGCCATCGTCCAACCTCGTCCCGGACCCGCGCACCGGGATCTCGGAACGGTGAGGGCGCTCGATCGGCTGGGTCGGGAGGCGACGCTCGAGGTGGTCCACGACGCGGCCGCCTGTCGCGACCTCGTCGAGCGCAGCATCGTCGATCTGGTGATCCTGGAGGAGCGGGTCGGCGCGAGCGAGGCTCACCGGGTGCTGGCGGCGCTGCGGGGCGGCGGGCCGCCGGTGATCGTGGTGACGAACGAGCTCGACGAAGAGCTCGCTCTCGATGCGTTTCGGCGCGGTGCAGCCGATTGCATCGCGGCCACCAGCGAGTACGCGGAGG
>Ga0214473_10003942_pt1 | contig 17895 bp, 11 predicted proteins | sample RVTome_7_FD_203509 | JGI IMG/M metagenome (GOLD analysis project Ga0214473, IMG submission 203509) | Soil microbial communities from uranium-contaminated site in the Upper Colorado River Basin, Wyoming, United States - RVT98D197 | ecosystem: Environmental > Terrestrial > Soil > Contaminated >... | reverse complement strand
CGTTAATTCTTATAACGAAAGCAAAATCGATCCTCCCTGGAATTGCAACATCGAGTACGATAAGCCGGTTCTTATCAGCAGCGGATTCCAGGAGGCGACGCTGAAATTGAACAAGATGATCGGAAAGGCCGCTTTCAGCGAATTCAACCTGGAAAAGCTGCCGACACTCTGAAAACGGATTGCGGGCAAAATGGCTGAAAGATCCCGTCTGTTCATCTGCATTTTCTTCAGCGCCATGGTAGGCTGCGCTGACGACCCCACCGTGCCCGTGACTGAGCTGTACAGCAAAGACGACCTGATTGGCTACTGGGAAGGGACGCTTAGCCAGTTGGTGATCATCAAGGACGCCAGCCAGCTCGGTCCAATCGGCGCACTTGTCCGGGCGCGGCCCGGATACCTGGACCTTTTCGTCTGCAGTGATTCCAGGGCGGTGATGAAACTGGGGGATTCGCTCTACGTTCTTGCCACCTATTATGCGAAAGATACTGTCCAGGCGAATTACCTCGAATGGGGAAAGTGGAAATGGGACCCCGGTTCGCCCGGATCCATATTCTTCGATTCTTCCAGGGTGGACATCGTCGTCGAAATGCTCGGTTATAACAGCCCGAATTCTTATCTCGAAAAAAGCACCAGTCCTTCCTGGAGCTGCAGTATCGAGTACAGGAAACCGCTTTTTTCGGGAAGCGGATACATTGGTGCAACGCTGAAACTGAAGGATATGGCGGGTAAAGCCGCTTTCACCGAGTTCAACCTGGAAAAGGTGCAGGAAAACCCGCTTTGACCGCAGCAGAAAAACCATCGGGAATCCGTGCCACTTCCCCTCGATTCAGCGCTCCGGCGGGCCGGACGGTGCGGCGTTCATCCTGTTAAGACAAAGTCCCGCCTGACCTCGGCACCGCAGAGAATTGTTTCCCGACCCGCCTGCCGGATTTCCATTCAATCGTCTTGCGCTTATGATCGAGAATCACTGGATTGCCGCATTCCGGTTAAAACATAGCAGGGAGCTGTGGAGTCTATATCGAAGCAAATGGGGGAAACCGGTACTCTTCGAGGTCTTCCGCAAAAGAGCCGCCACCCGGAGGAACTCCCGATTTTTTGGCTGATTTTTGACAATAAATCCGAGGCACTCTTTCTCCGGCTTTGACAGGAGTTATATATTTAATCTGGCGGTTCCAGCGAACATTTAGGAAACGATGCGAATGCCTCGGCCGGTCATTCTATTTTATCCGCCGGGGCACAATCCGGGACCGGCCGGGTAAATTCAAAAGCGAAAGACGAGTATTCGCGACCGTTCGGCTTCAAGGGGGAGGAAACGTTGAAATTATTCGGGATCGGCGTGTTCGCCGGGGCGCTGTTGGCTGCTTTGCCTCTGGCGGCCCAGGATGAACAAAAGCCTTTGGTGGTCAATCCCAAAGTCACCACCGACAAAAGCGTCGACTGCAGCACCCTGGATGGCATTCTTTCCAGCCTGATCCACGGCGGCATGACCGATGAACAGAAGGTGATCGCCGTTTTCAACTGGATCAGGCGGGTACTGTACCACGGCGATGGGCCGGAGGAGATTGCCTACGATTTCGGCAAGATGATCCATTCGATGGGTAACGGGAGCTGCCTGCGTCAGACCACGCCCCTGGCGCTCCTGCTTTCGCGCCTGGGCTACGAGAGCCAGAGCTGGGTGCACGACACCCACCACATGCTCCAGGTGCGCTACGGCGGAGGCTGGCACTGTTTCGACCCGCACATGAACTTCTACGTCTACGACCGCTCCAGGCCGAGACAGGTGGCCAGTATCGAGCAGCTCCGGGCCGACTCCACTCTGGCCTGGGCCGCGGTGGTCGAGGGCCGGGCCGCCCCCGGCTTCCTGCTCTGCGGCGACTCCCCACGCTGGTTCTCCGGCGGCGGCGACTGGCGACAGGAGGAGGGCTGGCCCGAGATGAAAGTCGAGGAGCCGTTCGGGCGGATCACCCTGCGCCGCGGCGAAAGCTACACCTTCGAATGGATGCCGGGAGACTACTATTACGAGGGCGCCTGGCAGTTTGACTGCGGACCTTATCACACCTGCGGCCCTAATGATTCAAAGGACGTGGCGAACTGGCCGCTGTTCGAGCCGCACCAGGCGGTGGTCAACGGCAACCTCTGCTACCGGCACTGGGGCCAGGGCCGGATCGCCTATTACCCGGACATGTTCAGCGACCGCTTCGAGGACGGGGTGGTCCGCCAGCGCAATATCCTCAGGCTCTGCCCCTGTTTCGTGCTCATGCCCCAGGACATCACCCGCGAGGGGGAGCTGGTATTCAGGCAGGACTGCCCCTACGTGGTTACCGGCGGCGAATTCAAAGTCGAGAAGCAGGAGATGAAGGGGCCGATCCGGGCCGAAGTCAGTATCGACGGGATGAAGACCTGGCTCCCGGTGGCAGTGACCGATGACGGCAACGTCGTCCGGGGCAGGTTCGACAAAGAGGTCAACGGCAGTTTCGACGGCTACTACCTGAAACTGGTCCTGGCCGGCGACTCCTCTCTGCAGTTTGTCGAAATCCTGACATACTTCCAGCACAACCCGTACGCCCTGCCCTACCTGGTGCCCGGTAAAAACGTGATCAAAGTCCAGGCCCAGCGGTTCGGCTCCCCGCTCAAGCTGGAGTGGAGCTACGCGGAGGGGCCGGGGTGGGACCGGCCGGTCACCGTCTCCCGGACTTTCCGGGAAGGGGGAGAGCTGACCATTGAGGTGGGCGGACAAAAGTATCCCCGCAACCTGTCACTGACATTGAGCGTCCTGCCTTGAGGAGGCTGCCATGACTCAGCGTATTCCGATTTTCCTGGTAACCGCCGCGCTGCTGGCCGGTGCCGGATCATCCCCGGCCCAGCGGCCGGACTCGCAAAAACCCAAGCCACCAGTGGCAATCGAGAACGGCAAGGTCTTCGAAAAAGACGGCCGCCGTCTGCTTTACGGCGGGGAAAACGCCTCCTGGAATTTCGACATCACCGACTTCAGCCTCGACCCGGCCAAGCTGCATCACGGCCTGGGCCGGGAGTATTCCAAGGCCCTGATCGCGCCGGAGTTCGTACCGGCCTCCAGGACTGAGGGTTGGCTGGCCGGAAACGCCCGGGTGCTGGCGGTCAAGGTCGGCGAGGAAGTCAGGGTCTATCCATTGAATCTGTTGATCCAGCACAAAGTGGTTAACGACGTGGTGGGCGGCCGGCCGATCATGGCCGCCTACTGCGTGCTGGCCGACCTGAGTTCAGTCTACGACCGGACTTACTATGGCCGGCCTTTCACTTTCGGGTGCAGCGGCTACACCTACGCTTCGCCCGAAATCTGGGACGGCCGCGATTCCTTTCTGCTCTGGGACCGCGAGACAGAGAGCCTGTGGCTGCCGGCTACCGGCGCAGCAGTGAGCGGTCAGATGAAAGGCGAAGCGCTGAAAGTTCTGGACGAAGCCCTCTGGTCGCAGACCACCTGGGGCGAAGTGAAGGAACTTTTCCCGAATGCCGTCGTTCTTACTCCCAACCAGACTCCCGATCCGCCCGCTTCCTGGACGAAATGCAACGTGGCCGAACTCCGCTCCGGCCACCCCCGGGAGTCGACAGCCAGGAGTGTCTCTCCACGCTGGGGCGGAAACAAAGGACTGGGCGGAAAAAAACCCTGAGGCCGGAGCAGCGGCCCGCCGGCAGGCAAGATTAATTGATCACGCTTTTGAAAATCGCATGATTCTGGAACCTTTCAACGGCTTAGGAATAATAAAAGCCACGAGGCCCGGCCGGGTCTCCAAGGTCAGTCGAAGGTCGCCGAACGCGCTTAATTGCAGCTGATTCATGAAATCGGGGTACCATGTTCGCCAAGCCCTCGATATACACCTCCCTCCTGCTGGTCGTCCTGTTTCTGGTTTACGGTCAGATTGTGCCCCGGCCGGCGAGTGCGGCTGCCGGCGACCTGCTCTGGCGCTTCAAGACCTATGGTCCAGTCACCAGCTCGGCCGCGATAAGCGATTCCGGCACGATCTTTTTCGGCTCGGAAGACTGGAACTTTTACGCGCTGAACCCGGACGGGACGTACAAGTGGATCGGCTTGACCAATTTCCTCATCACCGGCAGCCCCGCTATCGGTAAGGATGGAACGGTATACATCGGGAGCTGGGATTTCAGTTTTTACGCGGTGACTCCCGATTCCGGGGACATCAACTGGATAGTGACCACCGGCTCGATCATTACCAGCTCGGCCGCCGTGGCCCCGGACGGCATGATATACATCGGGTTTTCCGACCATCGCCTTTACGGGCTCCTGCCTGACGGTACCGCGGTCTGGGCCTTTGTTACGGACAGTGTGATCCAGAGCCCGCCGGCGGTGGGAGCGGACAGCACGATATTCTTCGGCAGCGACGATGCCCATCTCTACGCGGTGCACCCGGATGGCTCGTTCAAGTGGGCCTTCCAGGCCGGGGGCATAGTTTCAGCCTCGCCGGCGATAGGGGCAGACGGCACGGTCTATATCGGCTCCTGGAGCGGCAGGTTGTTCGCGATCCACCCCGAAGGCCAGGGCTCTCTGGCCTGGGCTTTCATCGTGCCGGGAGAAACGCCGATGCCGATCACCGGGTCGGCAGTGCTGGGCGAAGACGGTTCGGTGTACGTCGGGACCTGGGACGGACGGCTCTACGCTTTCGACTCGCTGGGCCGGCAGAAATGGAGCTTCCCTACCGAGGGGATCATATCCGGCTCCCCGCTGGTGGGCGCCGACGGCACGATTTATTTCGGCTCATGGGATGGAAGATTCTACGCAGTCAATCCGGACGGCACGCTCAAGTGGCACTTCAAGACCGAGGGCGAGATAGAAAGTTCGCCGACCATCACCAACGACGGCGTGCTTTATTTCGGGTCGAAGGACGGCTACTTCTACGCGCTGGACTCCGGCACCAAGGCGGGGCTGGCCCACAGCTTCTGGCCCAAGTTCCGCCGCGACCTGCACAATACCGGCAGCGCAGTAAAGACGTTCCGCCCTGGCGACGTGGACACCAATGACAAAGTGAACATATTCGACCTTTTGGCAATCTTATCGGTGATCAGCGGCAAGACCAGGTCGTCGAATGCGGACGTCAACGCCGATGGCAAGACCGACATATTCGACCTGCTCGCGCTGCTCAAGCTGCTGCGCAACCCCGGCAGCTCAGCGCTCGCCGCCGCCGGTGAGGGTCCCTCCGCCGGCCGGTACGGGGAAATCAGCTACGCATTCGGCGGGACGCTGCAATTCACTTTCGCCGACGGTTCCAGGCTCAGCCTCTCCGAGCGCGCCGAAAGCCCGGATGAAATCGAGGCCACCGGCGGCCTGGCCTCGGCTTTACTCGCCGGGGGGTTTACTTCCGCGCAGACAGTTCCCAGGGGCCAATTGGCGCTGGCGCAGAACTACCCCAATCCGTTCAATCCCTCCACGACGATCGGCTACAGCCTGCCCGAGGGCCGGAGCTTGACCGTTCACCTCGACATCTACGATGCAACCGGCCGTCTGGTGCGCACCCTGGTCGACGGCGCCCGGCAGACCGGCGAAAACCGGGTGAACTGGGACGGCCTGTCTGACAACGGCCGGCCTGTTGCCAGCGGCGTCTACCTCTATACCCTGCGCGCGGGCAACTTCCGTGAATCGCGCAAGATGGTGCTGCTCAAATAAGCCGGGTAAGTGACCGGATCCAGGGACTCTCGGGCTTTTGCCGGAAACGGCGGCTTCTCTTATATTCAGCCAGTCCTTTGCCACCCTCTGCCCGCCTCACAGTGAAGAGATGAGTCCCATCAAAATCAGTATCAAGCCTGATCCCGAGTTCGGCCGCCTGGCAAAAGTGCCGGCCCGGGTCGGCGAACCGGAGCGGGTGCCGTTTTTCGAACTGCTGTCGAACCTGGAGAAGGAAGCCCTGCAGGCCCTGGGCCGCGACCGCAATTCCGTGGCCAGCTATGTACCGCTGGAAAACTATCTGGCCATGCTTGACGAAGGATACCGGATCGGCAAATATTGATTTGGTGCAAGCGGTTGAGATCGTGAGAGATAATCTTCGAGAATCTATCGCAACGGCTGTCGAGAAAAACAGCCTCCGGTTCAATGATGGCCCGGTCTTTGGCTGAAACCTGTAAAAAGCCTCCGGGCTGATTCAGTCCTCCAGGAGATCGGCGGAATGAGAAAAATGACCGCATCGCTGTTCGCGACCGCGGTCCTGTTTTTTCCGCTCGAAGCAGCCGGCGCCGGAGTCGAATTATCCGGCTGGTGGACGAACGGCTGGCCGCAGGGAAAAAAACTCAGCTCTTACGGCTACGGGATAATCACGACCGGGGGTACGGGACGACTGAGCCGGGTAATCGGGGAAGGTCATAAGCCTTTCAATCTGCTGATCTTCGCGGAAATCGGCATATTGGATTTCGGGCCGGAAGCCGGCTACATAGTAACAGATTTCGCTCATCCGGAACTCGGGCTGGACATAGCCAGTGACCACTATCTGCTGAATTTCAGCACAGGCCTCGCCCTGGCCGGGAATACCGGGGAATTCCAGCCATACCTGAACATCCTGGGAGGGGTCACTTATCATTCCGCTATCAGCCGGATACTGAGCCGCCGGGGTGCGTTATACCCGGTTTCTGAAATGTTTGAAATTAACGGTGCTACCTGGCATGCCGGGCTTGGCGTGGGAATCAAGATACTGATCTGGAAACCGGATCCGCAGCCTCGGGAAAGGCTGCTCGACGGGATTTTCTTCGATGTCCATTTCGGCTGCCTCAGGGGCGGGAACACCGAATATCTCGACTGGCGCACGGTCCGGGAAACATCGGGGAGCCTGGACTACGAGTTTAGCGGGCCGGATATCAATATTCTCATCCTAAGTTTCGGCATTTCACTGTTGTTCTGAGCCGGTTCCGAGCTTTCCTGTCAGTTCGGCAGGTGAGGCTACCGGAAAAAAATTCCCTCCGGTTACTCCGCCGGTTCGAAACCGTTATCCGGCTATCACTCCTTCACTACCTTGAAATCCAGCGATTCGCTGTTCAGGGCGGTGAAAATGCCCAGGCCGTTGGTCACGTTGGTTATCGGCTCGTTGAGATCGCGCGAATCCTGGTTTCGGGTGCGGAACATTTCCACGTATTCCAGGTTCACGGTGTAGACCTTGACCCACCAGCGGCCATAATGGGTCAGGTCGCGCCAGGTGATTCTGTAGCTGTGGTCGGCGAATGGCTCGCTGCGGATGATCGGGCCCCGTGATACCGGCGGGCCGCCCCAGATCGACTCCGGAAAGCTTTCCAGGTTCCACATTTCGACGAAATACCAGTGGTCGCCGTCGCCGGTCCAGGCGAGGGTGATCGAGCCCTTTTCGCTGATCACTGTCCCGGTGGTATCGGCCGGGACGAAGATGGTGTTGGAGGCGGCGCTGAGGTTGCCCGGGACGGGCGGGACCACGGTGCTGGCCGAGGCGATCTTGTCGAAGTAGAGCACTTCGAGCCTGAGTCTGTCGCCTTCGTCCGCTCTCAGCCCCGGTCCCTCGTCTTCTCCCTCGTAGGGATTCTTCGGCATCCCGTACGACCCACTTTTTCCTATCATCTTTTCGAGCACGTAGCAGACATCGTTGCGGATGATCTGCACCCGGGCGTTGTCGATCGGCGGGCTGAGCGAATCGCGGCTGCCGAGATCCAGAGTGGAGGAGACCATTATATCCCGGATCGGGGTGCCGGCCTGAAGGTAGCCCTGGATCACCACCAGCTCGCTGCTCCCCACGGTCGGATTGTCACCGGTGGCGCAGGCCGCCGCCACAGAGCCCACGGCAAGTATCAATATTTTCAGCCTTCCTGCCATAACTCCCTCGAATTATCTGGAGTAGATTTTAAAATACACGGTCGGGGTAAAACTCAGCATCTGAACGTCGGTGAGCGCCACCGGCACGGTGTCCAGATTGTATTGCCGATACCAGAAGTTCTTGTGGTTGTAAAGGTTGAAAATCGAAAGCCCCAGCACGTAGCGGGTGTTGGCGGTTTCGAAGCTGCGCGAGATGCTGAAGTCCATCCGCTGGTACGCCGGCAGCCTCAGGGAGTTCTTGCCGGAGACGTGGATGTAGCTCTTGCGGCTGCCGTCCAGCAGGTTCAGATAGTACTGGCTTTCCGGCGCGGTGTAAGCCTTCCCGCTGGCATAGACCCAGGTGAGCGAAATATCCCACTGCTTCAGGGAGAGCTTGCCCACCAGGTTCACCTCATGGGTGCGGTCGTGGGAGGCCGGATACCTGAAGCCGTTGTTGATACCCGGAATCTCGTAGCGCACCCGGCCCAGGCTGTAGCCGATCCAGCCGGTAAGCCGGCCCCGCTTTTTCTGGGCCAGGACATCCAGGCCGGTGGCAAAGCCGGTGCCGGTGAAAAAGCCGGTGCCGGGCGCGATCTCGCCGGCCGTGGTGCGGTCGAAAATGTCGCGGTTGTAGCTGGCCCGCCGGGAGTACTCAACCACTCCCTCCAGGTTTTTGTAATAGCCTTCCAGGTCCAGCAGGTACTCATCGTTCTCGAGACTGGCCCCGGCGATCCAGTGTTCGGCATAACCCGGCCGGATCAGGCTGTCGGCCAGGAACCAGAAATCGCGGCTGCCCTCCAGCACGTCTTCGTTGGTGACCCGGTTGACGAACTGGTCGTACTGGCCCCAGGCGCCTTTCACCTTAAACCAGGCCAGGGGCGACCAGACAGCCGATACCCTCGGCTCCAGGTACGATTCCCCGCTCAGCTTGTAGTAGCTGCCCCGCAAGCCTCCGGTTATCTCCAGCCACGGGAATAGCTTCCAAAGGTCCTGGAAGTAAACCGAACCAAGTCCGGAGCCGGACTTGCTCCAGATAACCGGGAGGGTGTCGTTGTAAGTGGAATAGTAGTGCAGGTCGAAATCCGAATAGCTCAGCCCGATCTTCAGGTCGTGCGAATTTGACAGATGAATTTCATTGTCCAGGTGCACCGCGATCTCGGTCAGCTCGTTGTCCTCCAGAGCGCCCGAGTTGGTGGTGCGGAAGTAGGTGAGGCTGTCCGAGGCGGAAGACGAGCTGAAATCCCGGTCCAGCTCGTACTTGCTGAAATACCTGGAATAGCTGACCAACAGGTTGCTGTAGAAGCGGTCGTGGAGCTTTCGCGACCACTTGGCGCTGGCGCCCTGGTTGCCCCAGCGGGTACTCTTGTCGGTCACCAGCCGGGCGGCAGAGTCTTCCAGCAGGACTTCTTCGCCCCGGTAGTTGAACTCTTCCCCGCTCAAGCTTTGGTGCTGGGCCAGGTTGTCCCGGCCGCTGTAGAGGCTGAGGGTAAAGATGTCGAGTGCGCCGGGAGTGAGCGTGAGCTTGGCGTTGGTATCGTAAAAATAGAAGTTCGGCTTCTCGGTGCCTGTAAAGATGTTCGGGTTGGCGGCGGAGACCGCGTTTTCGCCGGAGACGAAATCGAAAAGTTTATTGTAAAGTCCGCTCTGGACCACGTCCGTATAGCTGCGCCGGGCGGAAAACAGGAATGAGCCGACCTTGGAAAGCGGCACTTCCACGACGCCGGAGCCGCTGAGCAGGTTGATTCCGGCGCCGTAGCGCAGGTTGTTCGCATCGCCGGTCTTGCCGGTAAGGTTGACCACGCTGGAGGTCCTGCCGCCGAATTCGGCCGGGAAGCCGCCCTTGTAGACCCGGATGTCCTTGACGGCATCGGCGTTGAAGGCGCTGAACAGGCCGAAGAAGTGGTCGACGTGGTAGATGGTCATGCCATCGTAGAGGATCAGGTTCTGGTCCGGGGTGCCGCCGCGGACATACATTCCGGCGGAGCCGTCGCTCACGCCGCTGATCCCGGGCAGGAGCTGGAAGGAGCGGAAAACGTCCACTTCGCCCATGTTAGGCAGGATGGAGATTTCGGCCGGTGAGAGAGCGACCTGGCCGGGTTCGTCGGAGACTTCGAGCATCGGCGGAGCCTCGGTCTCCACCTGGATCCCCTCCAGCTCGATTGTCTGGCGGCTGATCCTGATCTCCAGCGGTTCCCGGCTCGGCCGGCGGTTGTCGTACCTGATCTCCCGCGCGGCGTAGCCCACGTAGAGCACGCGCAGGGTACAGGTGTCGGCCGGGGCGTTGACGATGACGAAGTAGCCATTCTGATTGGTGGCCGCGCCGAAATTGGTGCCGACCACGATCACGTTCGCATAGGGCAGGGCTTCCCCGCTTTCTGCATCGCGGACATGACCTGAAATGTTCTGCCGGCTGCTCCGGCCGCTCACCGGCTCTGTCTGCGCCGGCAGGGCTGAGGCGGCCAGGCACACCAGCAGAAGCGACAATGTCACCGGCAGCCCGAGGCCTTTAGCGAACTCCCGGCTGCCCGATGAAATTCTTATCATAAATAGACCTCCTGAAGCTGACTCCTGAACGAAATTCGACCGTTAATCCTCATCTTCGCACGATGCGGAAGCCGATAGTGCTGGAGGCATGCCGCGAATCGTAAAGCGTCCGGTATGCGCTCCGGCAGGAAGAGGCCCGGCTGGCCCAGCTCCCCCCGCGAATGGACCGGTAAAGCTGGCTTCCCGGGACGGACGGGTCTACCTGGGTACCGCACTGGTAAAAGCCGTACACGTCGTAGGTCCATTCGGCGACGTTGCCGTGCATGTCGTACAGGCCAGCGGCGTTGGGCACTTTCCTGCCGACTTCATGAGTCGTGTTCAGGCTGTTATTCAGGTACCAGCCGGCCCGGTCCAGGTCTCTCTCCGTACCACCGGAATAATATTCCAGACTGATTCCGGCGCGGCAGGCATACTCCCATTCGGCTTCGGTCGGCAGCCTGAACCCGTTTTTCTCGAAATCGCACTGCCAGGTGTCTTTATCGTAACACAGCGCAAGGCCGGCCAGCTCGCTGAGCCGGTTGCAGAAGGCCGCCGCCTCGAACCAGGTTACATTTTCCACTGGCAGATTTTCGGTTCCGCTGAAGTGCGACGGATTAGTTCCCATTACCGCCTGGTACTGTTCCTGGGTGATTTCGGTCGCGCTGATTACGAAAGAAGATAACGAAACCGGATGCACCGGCCGCTCGAAATTGTAGGTGGTGTCGATTTCATACATGTTCACTCCCACCGGAACCGTGTCAACCCTGGCTATCGGAAAAAGATCGCTGCCCATCAGAAAAGTTCCGGCGGGCATGTGGACCAGGTTTATGTCCTCTCCGCTGCCCAGGTAGGATATGACGTCCACGACATAGGGATTGCTCGAATGATCGCAAGCCCAGGGAAGAATGGCAATCAGAAATACCAATGTCATTTTTCCGGCTGCCCGGATACAGCTTCGAGAATTCATTGGCGCACTACCCGGAAACCGACGATGATGGCGGTGAATGACTGCTGGTACGGGCGGCGGTACGCCGACCGGCACTCATCGGCTGCACTGGCCCAGCTTCCGCCGCGGGTTATCCGATATATTCCGCGGGCCGGTCCGGTCGGGTTCGACTGGCTGCCGCAGGCATAGAAAGCGTAATTGTCGTTAGTCCATTCCCAGAGGTTGCCATGCATGTCGTAGAGGCCGGCATTGTTGGGCGCCTTGGTGGCGACCTGCTGGGTCCTGAGCTCGCTGTTCGAGGAGTACCAGGCGGCGCGCGAAAGGCTCGCCTGGTCGCCCCCCACGTTATATTCGGAACCGGTACCGGCGCGGCAGGCATACTCCCATTCCGCCTCAGTGGGCAGCCGGAAGCCGTTCTTGCCGAAGTCGCAGAGGTAGGTCTGGAGATCGTAGCAGGGCGCCAGGCCCGCGCGCTCGCTCAAGCGGTTGCAGAACCTGGCTGCATCGGTCCAGTTCACGTTCTCCACCGGCAGGTCCAGGATGCCGCTGAACTTCGCGGGATTCGACCCCATCACGGCCTGGTACTGCTCCTGAGTGATTTCGGTGGTACTGATCTTGAAAGCGGAGACAGTGACCGCGTGCACCGGACGCTCGTAGTTGAACGAAGTATCGGGCGGGATGCCCGGTGACTGGATGACGACGAACAGAGGGTGAAAATCGCTTCCCATGAGGAAGTAGCCGGCCGGGATCTGCACCATGGTGATGTTCGAGGCGCCTTCCAGCGGACTGACCACACTGACCTGGAAAGAGTCCCCCGCATGTTCGCAGGCAAGAATCAGGCAGAGGGCGGAACAGGTAACAACCCATTTCATTTGCAGTTTAACCTCCAGGCTGACAAAACGGCGCCCGCCAACGCGTTCGGCGGTAAAAGGCCATTCAGCCGAAAATCCACTGGGACCAAAAGCGCAGGGAAAGTCGATGTAAATATTATTCAGGCCCCGGCTTCAGATAGGCAGGGAGAAAGCGCCGGGAACTCATTCTTTGTCGGATAGCCGCAAAATTAGGAAACAGCTTCAGCGGTTGCAACAGTTTTATCAAAATGTCAATTTAAATACAACCGGGCCGACTAATTTGTTTCACATTTTTCCGATATCCGCCGGCCGTCACAGCAAGTATCTTGCCTGCCGGGCGGACGGCATCTAAATTATCGGTAATCCGCCCATCTAAACGGCAACCGCCCGGCAAAAGATACGTTCGGGCGAACGATTGGACGCGAATCACTTTCAAAATGTACAGAAAAGAACATTGGGCGGGCGCAGCCGTCACCTTTATTTTCGCGCTGGTCTGCTATCTCGGCACCATGGCGCCCTCGCTGACTTTCTGGGACGCCGGTGAATTCCTTGCCTCGGCTTACACTCTCGGAATTCCGCACGCGCCGGGCACTCCCCTGTTCGTTATCCTGGGCCGGGTAATATCCTCGCTGCCGCTGCCCCTCTCCATACCCTGGCGGCTCAATTTCCTCTCCGTATTGTTCGGGGCGGCCGCCGCGGCTTTTCTATATCTGATCGCGGTCAAGGTCCTCAGCACCTGGCAGGAAGAACTGGAATCGTTCGGCAGCCGGGTGGCTGTGCACGCAGGCGCCTTCGCCGCCGCAGTCATACCCGCCTTCCTGCAGACCGTGTGGTCGAACACGACCGAATACGAAGTTTACGCGGTGGGTACCGCCACATTTATTCTGGTGGCCTGGCTGATGCACTACATGGGGTCGGTGGAAGATCACCGGCGGGTGCAGAGAACGGTGCTGCTGGTGATCTACCTGGTGAGCCTTTCGATCGCCAACCACCTGCTGGTGGTGCTGGTCTCCCCGGCGGTGATTGTCTATACGCTGCTGCACGACCGCCGGCACCTGGCCTACTGGCTTTCGGTCATCGGGCTATTCCTGGCCGCTTACCTGATCCTGCTCAAGGGTGTAGACCTGGCGGCGGTGGCGGAACGTCTTACCGAGGCCGGGGCGGGTAGCCGGGGATTCGCTTCCCTGGCCCGGCAACTCAGCGCCACCCTGGGAATACTTTTCGGGATCGGCGGCTATCTGGAAAGCTCCCCCGCGATGCTCATCGGCCTGGCGATTGCAGCCGGCTGCGGCTGGTGGGCCTGGCGGGAACGCGCGCTCTCATTTTTCGGCCTGGCGGCCGGGCTGTTCCTGCTGGGATTCAGTATCCACGCCTACCTCTTGATCCGCGCCGGATTCAATCCGCCGGTCAACGAGGGCAACCCGGACTCCCTGCGGGCCCTCTGGGCGGTGATCGGCCGCGAGCAGTACGGCAGCGCCTATGGTTTCCTGCCGCGCCAGGTCTGGACCCTGCTGACCGGAAAAAAGGAAATCTTAACCAGCGCCGACCTGTTCGAAAACATCCGGTACTTTTTCAAGTACAACCTTCCCTTCTACAACCAGTATTTCGGCTGGCAGTTCGGCGGCCGGTGGCCCACGTTCGTTTTCGTCCTGGTCGGGCTGGCTGGGGCCTGGAGGCACCTTCAGAGCGACCGCAGGAGCTTTTATTTCTGGCTGACGGTTTTCCTGTTCACCGGACCGATCCTCAACGCTTACATGAACTTCAGGATCGGCCACACGCAGTTCCCGGACCTGGAGTTGCACCCGGGCGCGCCCGAGGGCGAGTTTCTGCGCGAGGTGCGCGAAAGAGATTATTTCTTCATCGTCAGCTTCGCTTTTTACGGCTTCTGGTCAGGGCTGGGCCTGGCCTGGGCGATCGAGGGCGTACGCAGGCTTCTGCTGGCGGCCGGACGGTTCATGGCGGTCAGGCGAGCCGCTTTCGGCGTGGCGGCCGCAGCCATTTTGGCCGTGGCTTTCGTGCCCCTGCGGTTCAACTGGGGAGAGGTGGACCGCAGCGACAATTTCATCCCGGCCAACTATGCGCGCGACCTGATGAATTCCATGGCCCCCGATGCGATCCTTTTCACCAACGGCGACAATGACACTTTCCCGCTCTGGTACGTCCGAGAAGTGGAGGGCGTGCGCAAGGACTGCCGGGTGGTCAACCTGAGCCTGATCAACCTCGACTGGTACATCCGCCAGATGCGGGACGAGGAGCCGCGGGTGCCGATCAGTTTCACCGATGCCCAGCTCGACTCGCTGCGCCCCTTCGTCTCCACCCAGGACGCGGCCTTCCGTATGGCCGGGATGGAGTTGCTTTTCTCTAAGGGCACTTTCTTCTACATCAAGGACCTGTTGGTGCTGGACATCCTGAGGACCAACAACTGGAAGCGGCCGATCTACTACACGACCTCGGTGGCCCTGGGGAACCGGACCGAGCTGACTCCTTATTTCGTGCAGGAGGGGATCACTTTCAGGGTCTATCCACGCAAGGCGACCGAAATAGCTGCGGAGAATCCTAACATCAAGACCGTCCAGGCGTCGGGGGGCCAGATCGGTGTGGACCTCGAGAAGACGAGGCGGCTGTTGTACGAGGAATATGACTACGACACTTTTTTCAAGGAAGGGGCGGCCGGCGAGAAAGAAAACCAGGACATGAAAATCTACTTCGGCAATGCCACCGTCATGCTGGGATTCGCTTACATGCAGGAGGGAAATATCGAAGAAGCGATCAAGGCCCTGCAATTCTCCCGGCAGTTCTTCACTGATCCGCTGTCTTACAGCGACATCATCGCCCAGCTTTACGCCAGACTCGGCCGCTACGATGAAGCGGCTAATCTGATCTGCTCCCTGGCTGGAACCAGGCCGGCCAGCGAACTGGTGCAGGAGCTGAACAAGCTGGCCCAGGCCGCCGCCGACAATCAGAGCGCCGAACCGAGCGCCCGGCTGCTGCGCATGGGAATAGAAATGGCGCCCGAGGAGCGTAACACCTGGGCCAACCTGTTCATGCTGTACAATGCGGCCGGACAAAAGGAGCAGGCGGTCGCCATCATCGAGGAGTACCTCGGCCACTTCCCGGCCGATACGACAGTGGCCGATGAGCTGGCGCGCTACCGCGAGTCCGGCCAGTTCAACCTCACCCGCGCTTTCGGCATCCACAAGTGAGCGATACCCGCCTCAGCGCTTCCCCGGCTTTCATTTTCTTGATATGAAATAGATTCGATATTAATTTATCTTGTTGTAAGAAATCAGACTGGCGAATTCAATATTCCTTAAACAACCGGACGAATCCGAGGAAAATGTACGAAAAAGAGCATTGGCTGATGGGGGCGGTGGCTGCCCTGTTCGTCTTCGTGACTTATCTGCTGACTATGGCCCCCTCGGTCACCTTCTGGGACGCCGGCGAATTCATCGCCGCCAGTTACTGCCTGGGGATACCGCATCCGCCGGGCACCCCGCTGTTTGTCATCGTGGGCCGCGTGCTGTCGACCCTGCCCCTGCCGATCTCGATCGCAGCCCGTCTGAACTTCCTCTCCACGCTCTGCGGCACGGCGGCGGCGCTGCTGATCTACCTTATCGCAGTCAAGCTGATCGAAAAGTGGGTCGAGGACCCCAAAAGCTGGACCAGCCGGATCATGATCCACGGCGGCGGCATAGCCTGCGCCGTGATCCCGGCCTTCCTGCGCACGGTGTGGTCCAACTCCACGGAATTCGAAGTTTACGCCGTGGCCACCACCACTATAATTCTCTGCGCCTGGCTGATGACCTACATGGGCGCTTCCGATGACAGACGCCGGATGCAGCGGACGATCCTGCTGGTGATCTACATTGTGAGCCTTTCGATAGCCAATCACCTGATTGTGTTGCTGGTGGCTCCGGCGGTGATCGTCTACACCCTGCTGCACGACCGTGGGAACTGGCGCTACTGGGCCTCGATTGTCGGCCTCTTCCTGGGAGTTTACCTGTTCGTGATGAAAGGGTTGGACCTGGGCGAGGTGTTCGGCCGTCTACACGAGGCTTCTTCCAGCCATGAGGGATTGCTCATCGGCCTGTATCGTTATCTGACCGCCCTGACGGACATCCTCTTCGGCCTGGTAAACTACGTGGGCAGTCCGCCGGCGCTGTTTTTCGGCGTTCTGATCACCGCCGGCTGTCTGGTCTGGGGCTGGCAGCAGCGTTCGCTCGGCTTTTTCGGCGCTTCACTGGCCCTCTTCCTGCTCGGTTTCAGCATCCACGCCTACCTCTTGATCCGGGCCGGGTTCAATCCGCCGATCAACGAGGGCGATCCGGACAACTTCAGGGCCTTCTGGGCCGTGATCGGCCGCGAGCAGTACGGCAGCGCCTACGGGCTCCTGCCACGCCAGGTCTGGACCATGATCACGGGCAAAAGCGCCATCCATACGCTGACCGATTTACGGGAGAACATCCTCTTCTATTTCAAATACAACTGGCCCTTCTATATAAAATACTTCGGCTGGCAGTACGGCAGCTACCTGCTCACCTCGCTCTATTTCGTGGTCGGGCTGCTGGGGGCGGCCAGGCATTACCTGACCGACAAGAAATCGTTCTATTTCTGGCTGACCGTGTTTCTGATCACCGGCCCGGTCCTCAACACTTACATGAATTTCAAGCTGGGTTACGAACAGTTCCTGGACGCGTATCCGGATTCGGGAATGCACGAGGTGCGCGAGCGGGACTATTTCTTCATTATCAGTTTCGCTTTTTACGGAGTCTGGAGCGGGCTGGGCCTGGCCGCCATCGTCGACTGGTTCCGCCGGACGTTCAAGGCCGATTCACCCCAGGCGCTGATGGGCCGGCCGGTCTTCGCCGCGATCTCCGTGCCGATTCTCCTTTTGGCATTCGTGCCGGTCTTCACCAACCGTGCCGACTCCGACCGCTCGGGCAACTACATCCCCTCCAACTACGCCCGCAACATCATGAACTCGATGGACCCCGGCGGAATCATCTTCACCAACGGCGACAATGACACCTTTCCGCTCTGGTACATCCAGGAAGTGGAGGGAGTGCGCAAGGACTGCCGGGTGATCAACCTCAGCCTGCTCAACACCAACTGGTACATCAAGCAGATGCGGGACCTGGAGCCGAAGGTGCCGGTCAGCTATTCGGACGAGCAGATCGACCAGATGATGCCGATCCGCCTGCCCAGGGAGCAGAACGTCAGGTTCGGAGAAATAACCCTGACCTTTCCGGTCAATTCCGTTTTATACGTCAAGGACATTATTCTCCTGGACATCCTGCGCAACAACCGCTGGCAGCGGCCGATCTATTTCACCACCACTGTTCCGACCGACAACCGCACCCTGCTTTCACCTTACCTGACAATGGAAGGGGCGGTCTACCGGATCAACCCGCGCAAGGCCGCAGACATCGCGAAAGAGGACTCCAATTTCGTGGAGGTGCCCGGGGTGCCGGACATCTACATCGATATCCGGCGGACGGCCGACCTGCTGTACAAGACGTACACTTACGAGACTTTCTTCCGCAAAACCTCGGGCGGGGAAGAAGCCAACATGAGGCTGTCGAGCCATTTCGCCGCCCCGTTCGCCTGGCTGGGCCATGCCTACCAGGTAAGGGGCCAGTTCGAGAAAGCGATCGAGGCCAACCTGTGGGCCAGGAAGTTCTTCGAGGACCCGCACCAATGGGACTTTGCCGTAGCCTCTCTCTATGCGATAAACCGTCAGTACAGCCAGGCCAGGGAGATGGTCGATTCGTTCATCCAATTCA
>Ga0214473_10003941_pt1 | contig 17896 bp, 13 predicted proteins | sample RVTome_7_FD_203509 | JGI IMG/M metagenome (GOLD analysis project Ga0214473, IMG submission 203509) | Soil microbial communities from uranium-contaminated site in the Upper Colorado River Basin, Wyoming, United States - RVT98D197 | ecosystem: Environmental > Terrestrial > Soil > Contaminated >... | reverse complement strand
GACGGCCACGTCCCAGTCGAGGCTGCCGTCCCGAAGGACGACGAGGCGCGAGTGGGCACCCACTCCGCCACCCGTGGAGAGCACGAACGCGCCGACTCCGCCGGACCCGTCGGCGCCGATGAGGTGCGTCGCCTCGTCGTCATAGGTGAGGCGCACCGCGCCGCTCTGCAGGTCCCGCACGACGACCCCGCCCTCGTCGTGGATGACCACGGCGTCGCCGGCCAGCTGTGGCATGGATCGGGGATGTGCCGGATGGCGCCACAGCAGACGCCCGGCGCGGAGATCGAACGCGAAAACCTGGTCCGTGGCCGCCCCGACGATCACGGCCGGGTCCTGCCGGGGGGGCGCCGTGCTGATCGCCGACAGGACGGCGTCGAGATCCTCGGCCCTGTTGTCCGGGTAGGTCAGGGAGAACGCGGCAGACGAGCCCCCGCCGCACGCGGGGAGGACCGCGACGGCCAGGGCAGCCAGGATGGCGGGGATGATGCGCGGTCGCATGGTGTTCTCCTTCAGTCGACGATCCGTTCGATTGCGTCCTGGACAGCCTGTCGTATCGCGTCCCGTCCGCGCCTCTGGGGGAGGGAGGCCAGGAGCTCCTGAAGAAAGGCCTTCACGTCTGGCGTGGCGAGCTCCTGTAGGCGCGCGATCACCTCGAGCTTGACGCGCTCGGGGATCTCCGCGCGGGCGAGCACCTCGTTGAGGCCGGGAGACACGACGTCGAAGGGCAGTCGCCCTAGATGCTCGAGGAGCCTCCCCACCTGGGGGCCGTCGACGAGCCGCCCGACGGCCGTGGCGGCTTCGAGGATGCCCCGGTCGAGCGCCAGGAAGAGGGTATCCACCTGACCGCGGGCGCCGAGCTCGCCGAGACCCACGGCTGCTGCGGAGCGGACCCGCGGATCGGAATCCGACAGGCCCACCACCAGCGCTCGCTCGGCGCCGCTGGGCCGGCATGCAGTGATGGCGTTGACGGCCGCGAGCCGCACGTCGGGTCGCCGATGGGTGGCGAGCTCGAACAGGATGGGCCCCGCCTCGGGCCGGGCGAGCATGCCGAGGATTTCGACTGCGGAGGAGAGCAAGTCGCGAGGCAGACCCCGCCGAATGCGCTGCGCGAGGGGCTCGATGATCCTCGGCGTACCGATGAGGCCCAAGGCCTCGATTCCCGCTTGGATCTGGTCGGGGTCACCGGCCGCGAGCATGGCGGTGGCCTCATCCAGGGTGACTTCGTCCTGGGCCATGGCCCTGCCTGTCCCCAGACAGGCCACTACGGCGAGGGCGGCGGCGGTCCATTGGCTGCTCGACATGCGGTTCCTCCCTGATGACGGGTTGGTATCTCGCTCGCACCGCAGGATCAAGGGACGTCGCGGGCCGCGGCACCCGGGCTCCTTCCGCTCCGAGCTCCTCGGGGTCCCCGATTGTGCCCCCACCCAGGGAGGAGCATCATGCCCCATCGTGTCCATGGGTGGTGTGGCGCGGGGAATCGTCCTGGGCACGGCGATGGTCGTGCTCGTGGCTAGCCCCCTTTTTGCCCAAGAGGGCGGCGACGATCCCTTCGCCGCCGTCGTCGATGCCGAGCCCCTCGAGCTCGGGCGCCTCGTCGCCCGCCTCGGTGATGGCGCGGTCCTCTCGAGGCTCGGGCCCGATCGGCCGGTGCCCGTGCGCCTCGCCGCCGTGCGAAGCGCGCCGTTCATGAGGGGACCCGAGCGGGCTCTCGGCCCCCTCGCCGAGCTGGCTGCGGGCCGCGATCCCCACCTCGCTCCCGCCGCCGCCGCCGCGTCGCTGCGCATCGTCCGCTCCCTCGACGCGGACCAACTCGATCGCCGCGAGGTCATGCGAGCCGAGCTCACGCCGGCGCTCGAGTCGTTCGCCGCCCTCGCGCGCGATCGCTCCGCGCGGCGTGACCTCCGACTCGTCGCCGCGCTCGTGGCCGATGCGCTGCGCGCGATGGGTGTCGCGTAGCCGGGCGGGAGCTAGCTCACGACGACTCTCCATCGCGGCCGTGTCTCAGCCTCGGTAAGGAGCGGCACCGCCCCGGAGCATTGCGCGTGCGTGAATCGAGGCGGGGCCGTCGAGGGCGATCACTCGCTCTATCTCGCTTTCGCCGTGCTTGTCCTTCAGCCATGCGAGGCAGCGGCCCATCTCGACCCGCTCGTCCCGGGCGGCGTAGGCGCGGGCGAGCACGGCCCGGCGGGTCCTCTCGGAGTGCGGATCGGTCAGCTCCTGCGCGAGCAACGCGATCGCGTCGTCGGGCTGATTCTCGTGAACGAGCAACATGCCCTCGGCGACCCGGCAGACCTGATGATGAATGGTCCCGGGCTCGATAGCCGGCAACTCGCCCATCGCCGCCCGCGCGCCGGTGAGGTCCTTCCCGTAGGTCCGACACGCGAAGGACAGCACCGCCCGCCGTTCCTTCTCGTGGTCGTTCGGGTGTTTGGTCGGACAATCGTCGAGAACGGCGACCGCCTCCGTCCAGAGCTGCGCGTTGAGGAGCTGCGCCGCGGCCGCGACGGCTACCGTGCCCGCGAGCACGTCGTCCGGCTTCACCTTGGTCACGATGGCGCGGACCTTGGCGAGCGCATCGGCGCGTCGGCTCGGGTCCTGCAGCTTCTTGCCGAGCCGCATCACCTTGTCGACCGCGCCGGTGACTGAGGACTCCACGTGCTCACCATCTCATGGTAGTCGGTGTGGAGAAGGTCGGCGTCGTCGTCGAGGTGCGCGGCCGCCCCTTCGATCTGCGCGTCGGTCAGCTTCGTCTGCGCGATGGCGGTCGACGCAAACGCGAGGCAAGAGAGCACGAACAGGACGCGCGTGCGCTGCACACCCAAGTCTACGCTGGCCAGCGCGGGTTCTCCCCGCGTTCTCGGTCTCTCCCCACAATACACGTCTCACTCGCCGAAGGCGCGCCCGAGGGCGGCGAACTCCTCCACGCTGAGCGTTTCCCCTCGGCGCGTGCCGTCGATGCCGGCCTCGCGTAGCGCCGCTTCCACGCGTTCCGGGGCGGCGCCGGTGCAGATACAGAGCGCGTTGCGGAGCGTCTTGCGCCGCGCCTCGAAGGCGGCGCGAACGACCGTGCGAAAGCCAACCGTTTCCTCGGCGCGGGGAGCTGCATGGGGCACGAGCTTGACGACCGCGCTCGCCACACGAGGTTGGGGATGGAAGGCGCGGGCCGGCACCGAGAGCACGGGCTGAACATCGAACGCCGCGGTCGCGAACACCGTGAGCGCCCCATAGGCCTTCGTCCCCGGCGGTGAGAGCAGGCGATCGCGCACCTCTCGCTGCACCATCACGACCGCGCAGGAGATGTCACGGCGATGGGCAACGAGGTTGCGGAGGATGGCGCCGGTGGCGGAGTAGGGCAGGTTGCCCGCCACGGTGATGGGGCTGCCCCCACGCTCCCGCGCGAGCGCAGCGATGTCGACCGTCGCCGCGTCGCCGCTCAGGACCACGAGGTCCGGATGCACCCCGAGCTCCGCCTCGAGCACCCGGATCATGTCCTCGTCACGTTCCACGGCGACGACGCGCGCTCCGCGATCGAGCAATGCGGTCGTCAGCGTTCCCACTCCGGGCCCGAGCTCGACGATCCACCCTCCGGGCGTCGGTGCCGCAGCGCTCGCGATTCGCTCCACCGTCCTCTGGGACACCAGGAAGCTCTGCGACATTCGGCGCTTCGGCGTCAGGTCGTGGCGCCGAAGCACTCCCCTGGGGTCCTGCCAGGGCGGCGTCATGCAACCCGTGGCAATCGACCCGCCCGCGCCAGGGCCACCGCCGGCCGGTCCTGCGGTCCCGCCGCCACGACTGGCACGCCCAACCTCCCGAGCTGGGAGCGCGCCTCGCGGAGACGTCGCTTCTCGCCGAGCCCATACACGCGGTGCAGGTTGCGCTCGAGCGGCGATCGCGGATCCGGCGCGAAGGCCTGCGCGTCCGGGACCACTACCGACACGAGGTGTCCCCGGGCGCGGATGAGTCGAGCTGCGGATACGAGGGCAGCCCAATCGCCCACCCCGTCGAAGTCGGTGACGACTATGATCGAGCAGGGGTCCTTGCTCCGGCCGACGGCCCGCCGGAGCGCAGCCGCGAGCCCGGGTGCCTTGCTTCCGTCGCGCGGGTCCGGGCGATAGGGAAGGGGGATGCCCCGAGCGCGGCAGAATCGCCGTAGCACGCGAGACGCAGGCGTGGACGCGACCACCTCCTCGGGCTCGGGATCGCCCTCGAGCGAGCGTCGAACGTGGACCACCATGGCCGCGACGTCCCAACCGCTGGGCCGCGCCCTCGAAGCGAAGTCCACCCCATCCTGATTGCGCAGGTAGCGGCCCACGATCCCGACCAGCTCGTCGTCGTCCACATCGGTCAAGTCCTCGTCCACGACCTCGGTTGCGCCGAGCAACGCGTCGTAGACCTTGATCATCTGGGTCGTGCCGTCCTTCGGTCCCACGAAATCGAGGATCCTGCCATCGATGGTGATCAGGCCGACTCGGTCACCGATGCTCAGCGCGCGCCGCGCCTCGATCGCAGCGGCTTCGATCGCGAAGTCGAGCTTGCGGGATCCGAGCGCGCCGCCGCGCATCGTGCCGCTCACGTCGAGCAGGATCCACCTGAGCTCCTGCACTTCCCTCTCGACCTCGCGAACGAGCAGCTTCCCCATGCGAGCGCTGGCCTTCCAGGCGATGGACTTGAAGGGATCCCCCGGAAGCAGGTCCCTCAGCTCGTGCAGCTCCGTCCCTCCGCCTCGCCGTCGCAACAGGGTACTGCTTCGCTCCACGGGCACGCCTGCGGTCCCGCGCGCGTGCCCCCGCATCATCGCGGCTGCGCGTGGCAGGACTTTGATGGCCAGTGGATTCGGGAAGTACAGCGGTACTTCGAACAGGCCGAGGGGCCCCCGGAGAGTGACGGCCAGGCCATGCAGCACGACGCGGCCCACCGCGGGCGCGACGAGCTTGAACGCGAACTCGGTCCGCGCCTGCGGGTTGAGGACGAGGACGTCCGGCTCGTCTTCCAGGCTTCGCGCGCCCCCGGGAGCGATCGGTGTCAGGTTGGTCAGCAGGAGCGGCGCCGGCCCACGATGCCTGATGTAACACCGGACCGCGAAGGGTACCCCGGGAACGACCACGCCCCCGGCGGCCGTGGGGTCGCCGTGTCCGAGCCACCACGCGAACTCGAGGCGCTGGTTTCTCACCCGTCGCCCGAGCGGCATCGTGACAGCCAGGGCCGTCGCGAGACCCACCAGGGTCGCGTTGGCGAGGACGACGACCTCGAGGCATTGCGTGCCGATGCCTATGGCCAGCACAGCGACGCAGCCCACGAACGCCGCGAAGGCGCTCCGGGTCGGAATCGGGAGCACCTACCCTCCCTCTCGGCGGTGGGAGACCTGCTCGAGCGCCTGCCGCACCACAGCCTCACGCTGCGTGCCCTCCATCTCGGCTTCGGGCGTCAAGACCAGCCGGTGCGCCAGGACCGGGACCGCCAGGCGCTTGATGTCGTCCGGCAGGACGTACGAGCGGCCGTCGATGAGAGCGCGGGCCCGCGCTGCCTGCACGAGGGCGAGCGACGCCCTCGGTGAGGCGCCCAAGAAGAGGCGGGCGTGCTGGCGAGTGAACGTGGCCAGGCTCACGACGTAAGCGAGGACTTCGTCTTCGACGTGGACGATCCGAACCAGGTTCTGGAGCTCGAGAATGCGGGCGGGCTCGAGGACGCGCTGGGGCGCAGGGCTTCCTCCCATGAAGCGTCGGAGGATCCCCCGTTCATCCCGTTCGTTCGGGTACCCGATGACGAGCCGCATCAGGAAGCGGTCGATCTGCGCCTCGGGGAGCGGATACGTGCCTGCCTGCTCTACCGGGTTCTGTGTGGCCAGGACGATGAACGGCGAGGGCAGTTGGCGCGTATCTCCCTCGATCGTCACCTGCTGCTCTTGCATCGCCTCGAGCAGGGCGCTCTGCGTCTTGGCGGGTGCGCGATTGATCTCGTCTCCGAGCACGATGTTCGCGAAGACGGGCCCCTCCCGCAGGAGGAAGGTGCCCTCCCGTGGCGACAGGACGTAGGTCCCGGTGATGTCCGCCGGCAGAAGATCTGGAGTGAACTGGATCCGGCGGAAGGCGCAGCCCAGCGTGGAGGCGAACGCCTTGACCAGCGTCGTCTTGGCCACGCCGGGGACTCCTTCGAGGAGCACGTGCCCGCGCGCCAACAGGGTGGCCAGCAAGAGCTGCGGCACCTCGGCCGGTCCCACATACACGCTCGCGACTTGCTCCACCACCGCGCGCGCGGTGGCCGCGACCTGAGCCAGAGTGCCCTCGTCGATTTGCCCTCGCGTCATTCGGAGTCGACCTCACTTGCGTTTGCGGCCTCGAGCGCGTGCAGGAGGCGTTCGCCACGGGCGATCATGGTGGCAAGTCGTGCGGACGGGACGCGTGGCTGACCCGTGGGTCGATCTTGTCGGTCCCGGACCTCGTCGAGCTCGAGCAGGAGGCTGCGCGCTTCCGCCACCGCGCGCTCGTCCAGACCCCGCCTGCGCATGCCGGAGAGAACGTCGCGCAGGAGAGTTCGTCCTTCGAGGCTCATGATGCGCACGATCTCCGCCTCGAGCTCGAACTTGTAGACGATCAGGGGATGAAGCATGTTGGACGGGCGTTTCAGGAAATGGCCCACTCGACCCACGAAGCCGCCCGCATAGGATCCGCGTCCGAACATGGCCGACCCGTCGTACGGTGAGCGGCGCGGGAGTGCGGTGACAGCGACGACGACGAGGATGGCGGCGAGGAGGACGGCGAAGACGAGCAGTGCCGCCCCTGGCGTCGGAGCATGCGCGATATCGGCGAGCCGGGCGCTCACATCGTGGAAGGGCCGCTCAGAGCCGGGCTCGCCGTAGCGACCGACGAACGGCGAGTCCGTCGTGACGATGAATACACGCCCACCCCGGCCACCTTCCGCGTAACGCACGACGTTCTCCGCGAATCGCCGGTTGTCGCGGAACTGAAGCATGTTGTTGATGAGCATGCTGGGGTCGGCGATCACCACGAGCCGACCCTCTCCGACGGCGCCGGCGAGCACGAGGGCCGAAGCGCCGTCGCCGGTCGTGAACAGGGGATCGAGGGCATGGTGTGAAAGGGCGCTCGGGTGATTGGTGACGAGCGCGTGAACGCCTTCTGAGAGTGCATGCGCTGCGACCGGACGGGCCACGGGCAGGTTGTCGTTGCCGCGCAGGTGAGGTGCGTCGCTGGGACCGGCGGCTCTTCGGTGGATCTGATACACGCTCAGGAGCTCACTACCGGAGCCGAAGTCGTCAGCCAGAACGACGCGTCCGCCTTCGCGCATGAATTCGGCGAGGCTGCCGATGGGTAGCTCCTCGGTGGGGTAGACCACGACCACCGTGTCGCTCGGCGTGAGGGAGCCGAGCTCGAGGCGCGCCGGCACTTCCACCGGGACGCCGGTCTGTCGCGCGATCGCGACGAAGCCCGACAGTCCGTTCCAGGAATCGCTCGCCGGGTCGTAGTCGTCGGATGCGAGCGCCCCGGCAGGTCGAAGCGCCACTAGCAATATCAGGACCGCCCAGGATGGGCGGGCCCAGGGTCGGAGCCGGGTCGACAAGGGCACGGATGATAGCACCGACACACTCCGCAAACATTGCATGGTTGTGCCTCGAACATCACAGTCCGAGGAATGCCGCTGTGCGTCATGTCGATGTGGGGGAGCTCCAGAATTGCTGAGGATCTGTGCTGTGCGCGGCGAAGTCTTGTCAGTGGCATCGTCGTTGCTATATTCCCCTGTGTGAGGGCGTCATGCTTCCCCCCTTCATCATCGAGCAGATCAGAAGGCGCGAAGAGGAAGAGGCCCGCAAGGAGCGGCACCCCCTCCTCGAGCTGCCGCTTCCCGAGCCCGCCGAGCAGCAGCCGCTCGAGGACGAGGCCGAGCGCGGCGTGGTGATCATCGACCTGCTCGGCTAGGACTCAGTCACGCGCGGGTGATCTCGGGCCAGGCCCTCAGGATCTCCTCGGGCGTGAGAGGCCGGTCATCGCTGAAGGCCCCCGTCGATTCGCGAGCCCTGAGCGCGTACACGCGGCCCCCAGCCACCCCCACGACCTCGCCGTTGACGTCGGCCGACAGGTCGGAGGCGAGGAAGAGGGCGACAGCAGCCACGTGCTCGGGGCCCATGGATTCCTCCGGGACGCTCTGGAACATCGGCAAGTGGGCGGTCGCCCGAGTCCGCGCAGTGGGCGCGATGGCGTTGACCCGGATCTGGTGCCTGCGCAGCTCCACCGCCGCGGAGCGGGTCAGCCCTACGATGGCCGCCGCAGTGGCGGCTGATGCGGACTGACGTGCTGCGCCGAAGAACGCATGAGGCCCCGAGGTGAGGATCAGGGAGCCCGGCCAGGCGCGCTCCACCATCACGCGCGCTGCAGCCCGCGCCAGCCGCAATGCGCCGAGCAGCCCGACCGCGAACATGCGGTCGAGATCCGGATCTTCGAGATTGAGCAGCGTCCGCTCCCGGACCACGCCCGCGTTCGACACCACCACATCCAGCCCGCCCCAGGTGTCGAGTGCCACGCGGACGAGCTCCTCGGCTGCGCCCTCGGCGGTCACGTCCTGGACCGATGCGACAGCCTCGCCCCCCCCGCTCGCGATCTCGTCGACGACGGCCCGTGCGATCGACGGATCCCGGCCGCTTCCGTCCCGGTCGCACCCCAGGTCGTTGACGACGACTCGGGCGCCCTCCTTCGCGAACAGGATCGCTTCAGCCCGGCCTATCCCGCGGCCGGCGCCGGTCACGATTGCGACCTTTCCGTCGAGGCAGCCCACTAGCGCACCACGCTGGTGGAGCTACCGGTCCGCTCTGCCAGCTCCCTCCCCACGGCAGTCCAACGCTCGAGCGCTCGGTTCATTCGGACGTTCCGGTCGATGTCTGGCCACTGGTGGCTACTGGACGACGGACGATCGCCGCATGACGAAGCCTTGACCGGCGGTGAGCTGCACGTTGTATGTGCGTCCGTCGGCGCCTCCGAGGGCATACCACATCAGGTTGCGTCCGTCGGTGCGGGACGTGTCTTCGAGAACGTCACCGCCTCCGAAGGGGGCACACGGGGAGGTCTCCGTTGGCCCGGTGCCGGCCGCGCAGGCTCGGAGGCTCTCCCGATTGTGGAAGAGGCCGAGGTAGTGGCCGATCTCGTGGGCCATGATCTGGGCGATGATCTGTTGGCCCTGAGTGCCCGTGCCGACCACCGAGGAATCGTAGGACACGAGCACACCGCTGTGCATGGTGCCGTGCACGTAGGGCGGACCGGGGATCCCACCCGCGATGCCCAGCGCGATGCCCCCCCTCTCGCCCGCACCCGTGCTGATCCCGCGCACGAGAAACACGTTCACCGCCCTGTTCGTGCGGCTGGTGCTCAGGCGAAGCAGTGTCGCCATCTCGCTGGTGGGTCCGTCCGAGGAGTCGATGACGCTCAGGGCCGTTGCATCGCTTCCGGTGATCTCCACGTACGTGATGGAGCCGATGGAGATGCTCTGGGCGGTGAAGATGCTGCCGAGCTCCGTGAGCGCACCTTGGAGCCGGGCGTTGGTGGGGGCGGCAGACTGGGTGACGCCGATGCCCACGAGAAACACGTTGAGGTCCAGGCTGCCCGAAGCGATATCCGCGCTCGCGGCGCGCTTGAGGCGGGCCGTCAGCTCCACGTCGACCGTCCCGGCTGGCCCCCCCATGCTCGACAGACCGCCGACAGTGAAGCCGTAGCGGCCGTCCCGGAATGTGATCCGGTCCGGTGTGGAGTTGGGGATCAGCATGCTGATGTGCTCTTCGGTGTCCAGCGGGATCCATCGCACCGGCTGATCGATCCAGGAGGTGAGGTCACCGTAGTCGAAGAGCCGATCGTTGATCGGGTCCCAGACCTCCACGAAGGCCAGGGGCAACTGCTCCCCTCCGGTTCTTCGCGCCATCAACGTCACGCTGACCGTGTCCTGAGGTACCGCGAAGTTGATCCGGCGCGACGGCGATCCCGTGCCCACTCCGAGATCGCCCAAGGCCACGTCCTCGACCACGAGCGCGCCACCACGGGCGCCGTAGCCGCAGCCCGAGAACGCGGCTCCTCCCGCGCGGTTGTCGCTCACGTCGGTACAGATCTGCCCGGCAAGACAATCGGTGTCGTCGTTACATGCCTCGGCGCACTGCCCTCGGACGCAGGCTCGCGATTCGCAACGGTCGTCCGAGCCGCAGGAACCCGCTAGGAACTCGCCAGCGGGACTGGCTACGACGCAGGCCGTGGCGACGACATCGCCCGACCCGTCGCCGTCGAGGTCCATGGGTACCGGCGAGCAGACCTCCTCGAAGCCGCAGGCGGCTCGCTCCGCGCATGGGCGGACGCAAACGCCACCTTGGCTCGGAGGTGCGCAGATGCTGGAGGCACACTGGGAGGCGGCAGAGCACGGCGAGCCGTCTGGCAAGTCGCCGCTACCTGCATCGATCATCGGTGAGACGATGCAGCGGCCCGCAGCGCAGCGTTGTCCCGGACCGCAGTCCGGGTCGATCGCGCACTCCGTGCCCGAGCAGCGACCGTCGGGGTCGCACACCGCGTCGAGCTCCCCGCAGTCCCCATCGGCGACGCACAAGGGTCGACAGCTGCCCGCCCAGCACTGATAGCCCGGCCGGCAATCCGAGTCCGTTCCGCACGGGGCGAGGCAGAGTCGCGGTCCGAACCCCTCGACGCACCTCGACCCCTCGGGACACTCGGCCGTGTCACATACGGTCGAGCAGTAGCCGCCGGGGAAGCGCATGTCGGAGACGCAGGCCAGCCCGCCAGCGCACGGGAGCCCCTCCCCACATGCAGCGCCCGGCTCCGGCGGTGGTTCGCCGGTCCGGCTCTTGCTGCAGGATGCGACGGCCAGGAGCAGCACGATGAAGGCGATTCGTGTGGTCGTTGTGGGCATGCCCCTCGGCGGTCTCCGGATCCATGGTGTTCCGGCGGGTTATCTTGGAGTATACGCGATCAAGGGTGGCTGTGGCCGGCCGCGGGACCGAGGACCGTGAACGGGACGACCTTCGGCAGATACGAGTTGCTCCGCAAGATCGCCGCCGGCGGTATGGCGGAGATATTCCTCGCGCGGCAGTGGGGGGAGGGCGGCTTCTTCCACGACGTCGTCATCAAGCGGCTGTTCCGGCACATGGCCGAGCACGAGAAGACGCTGCGGATGTTCCAGTACGAGTCGCGTCTGCTCGCCGAGCTCAGTCATCCCCACATCCCGCAGGTCTTCGAGCTCGCGTTCACGCAGGGTGCTTGGTACATCGCTATGGAGTTCGTCGACGGGCACAACGTCGCTGACGTGTGGCGCGCCGGCGCCCGGGCCGGCCACGCCATGCCGCTCCCGGTGGCCATCGGGATCATCATGCAGGCCTGTGAGGCGCTGCACCATGCCCACGAGCGCCGGGACCGGGCGGGTCGTCACCTGCGAATCGTCCACCGGGACGTGACCCCCCAGAACCTCATGCTCACGCGTGACGGAGTCACCAAGGTCATGGACTTCGGAGTCGCGCAGACGGCCGCCCGCCGTGACACGGAAGCGGGCACGGTGAAGGGCACTCTCTCCTACATGGCGCCCGAGCAGGTCCGCGCCCGACCGCTCGACAAGCGTGCCGACGTATTCGCGCTTGGCGTGATCCTCTACGAGCTCACCACGGGGACACGCCTGTTCCGCGGCAGCGACGTTCAGATCATGACCGCCGTGGTCGAACAGGGCGCGCCTCCCCCATCGATACGTTTCCCGGAATACCCGAAGGACCTGGAGGCGATCGTCATGGCAGCCCTCGCGCGCGATCGGGCGCAGCGCCTGCCCAGCGCCGCCCATCTGGCCATGACTCTCGAGGAATTCGCCATACGGCACGGCGTTCTCGTCGGACCCCGCAACGTGGCGCGGTACGTGAACCTCGTCTTCCCCTACGAACGCGAGAAGGAGGCGGCGGTGGCCATGGTCGCGCCGCAGCTCGAGGTCGTCGGCGACGCCGACAGCTCGGGCGCGTGGGAAGAGGTGGAGGACGTCGACATCTCACCTCACGATGGAGTGGACCTGGACGACTCGGGCATCATCGATGACCTGGACCTGCTCGCCCCCCCCCACTCGGACGAGGTCCCCGTCGACACGGACCAGCAGGGCCGCGCGATGCCCACCCTGCCTCCCGATGCGTTCGACGATCTGCTCGACGAGTCCACGAGCCCTTCGTCGGAGGACATGCTGCCGCCGCCCCTCGAGGGCTTCGACGAGGAGCGTGGCGACCGGCCAGTGGTTCTGCTCGAGGGGCCCAAGCGCGATGGGACCGGTGAGGGTGACTATGTCCGAGACCTCGAGCGGCGGCTCGAGGAGGAAGACGGCGACGACGATTGAGCCAGCGCGTCGTGCCCTGACGCCACGGTGAGCCACGCATGGGCCAACCCGTGCCGGCCTGTGACGGGTAGTGCCGTGCCTCCTTGTGCTGAGGTGCGCCGACGGAATACTCTGCCCGTGCCATGCAGGACCTCGACCGCTACGAGGTGATCCGCCCCATCGGTGAGGGGGCGGCGGGGGGGGTGTTCCTGGTCCGAGACCGCCTTCGTGGGGCCAGTCCCCTCGCGCTCAAGCGGGTTCATGCGCGGGCCGACGACCTGCTTCGGGCCGCCTTCGAGCGGGAGTTCGTGGTCCTCGCATCCGTGTCCCTGCGGGGGATTGCGAGGGTCGTCGATTTCGGTCTGGCCGAGCCGGACGGTGACGACCCGGGAGGGCCCTTCTTCACGCGTGCCTTCGTGGAGGGCGAACCCCTCGACCTGGCCGCCCGTCGAAAGGACCCCAAGGCTCGCGTGAGGCTCGTCGGCGCGGTCTGTCGCGTCGTGAGGCCCCTTCACCGCATGGGCATCGTTCACGGCGATCTCAAGCCGGCCAACATCATCGTGGATGGGCGCGGGGCGACCCACGTGATCGACTTCGGCCTGGCACGGCTTCCGTCGGAGGGCGCGGGGCGCGGCGGGGTCGGCACGCCAGCTTACATGGCGCCCGAGCTGCTGCGTGGTGGCAAGCCATCCGTGGTGGCTGACGTCTACGCCCTCGGGGCGACGCTCTGGACGTTGATGACCGGGGCGCCGCCCCTGTCGGAGCTCGGAGACCGGTCCCTGGCCGCCAGGCTCGCGGGCGAGTTGCCGGGCATTCCCAAGGGCGTCGACGGCGCGTCGAAACGCGCGCTCCAGGTTGCGCTGCGCGCCCTCGACCCTGACGCACTCGCGCGCCTTCCGGCCGTGGACGAGCTGGACGTCGCGCTCGCGGAGATCGTGCCCACGCGTGCGGAACAGGAGCTGCCGGATGGCTTCGTGGCCCCGCGCCCACGCGGCCACGAGGACGTGCTCGCGCAGCTCGACGCGCGCGTCACGGCGCGCACGTCGGGGCAGGCGGGGGAGCAGACGGCGCTTCTGCTGTGCGGCGCGCGGGGAGGCGGCAAGTCCACGCTCCTGCGCGAGCTCAAGTGGCGGCTGCAGGTCCGGGGTGTGCGCGTGATCGACATCGAGGTCCGCCCGGGGTCACCGCTCGAGCCCTTCGCCTCCACGCTGCGGCAGGCGGGCTTCCTCTGCGATCCGGCTGCGCGGGCCACGGTGGACGAGGTTCTGGGTCGGTTCACGCGAGGCGAGCTGGACGACGCGGGCCTGGTCACAGCCACCGGTGTTGCCATCGCGGCCGTGGCCGCGCGGGGTCCGACCGCGGTCCTCGTCGACGATCTCGATGACGCGGAGGGACTGCTCGGTCGCGCCCTGCGCGTCGCCCTGCACGCAGACGAGGCGGGGCGCGTCGCGCTGCTGGCGGCCGCGACGGATCCCGAAGCGGCCGCCGTGCGCGAGCTGGGAGCGCGCCAGTCCGTGGACGTCCCAAACCTCGACCTCGACGACATCCAGGGCCTCGCCCGGGACGCGTTAGGCAACGGGGACATCGTGGTCGCACGGGCCCTGCTGCGTCACACTTCGGGGCGCCCCGCCGCGGTCGTAGATGCCCTGACCACCCTCGCGGGGGGTTCGGCCGCGACCGCCTCGGACGTGGAGTCGCTGCCTCCGGGGGAAGCTGGGGAGGCGGCTGCGCGTGCGCGTCTCGCATCCGTGGACGACGAGGCGCGTCCCGTCCTCGAGACCGCAGCGGCGTGCCGTGCGGCGCTCCCCGCCGGACTCCTCATGACGGCCGCCGGCGTGTCCGCCCAGGTGCTCGAGGACTGCCAGCTGGCGGGTCTGTTGACCTCCGGGCCCTTCGGCGTCGCGATGATCGACCGGGCGCTGCGAGATGCCCTGCTCGACGACATGATGGACGAACAGGTCGTCAAGCGGGTCCGCCGCGTCCTCGAGGCGCCGGCCGCCGAGGATCTGCCGGCGAGCACGAGGGCGCAGCTCGCGGTCGACGCACGGGACGGCGCGCGCGTGATCGCATGGGTGCCCCAGGCGGCGAAGGAGCTCACCGCGACCGGAGCCGCCGGCGCCGCCATCGGGCTCTGGGACGGTTTCAGAGACCACGCATCAGGTGCCGAGGCCCGGGGCGCACTGCTCGAGATCGCGCGCCTCGAGCACGAGGTCGGACGGTACGACGACGCGGTCGCCAACAGTCTCCGATTGGCGGACGACCCCGACGCCGAGGCCGAGGAGAAGGGGGCGGCGCTGGTAGCGGCCGGCCGCTCCTGCATCTCCGCGGGCCGGTTCGACGAAGCCGTAGAGCTACTCGAGAGGGTCTCGAAGGAGGGGCCTCCGGCGGTCCGATTGCTGGCCGCGCCGGAGCTCGCGAAGGTGCACCTGCGCCGCGGCGACTACGACGCCGTCCAGCGGGTCGTCGACGAGGGCCTCCCGCGGACGACGACCGACGATCCGACGCGGGTGGAGCTGCTCACCTCGGCGGGCATGGTGGCGAGCTATCGCGGGGACCACGCGACCGCGCGCAGCCATTATCACGAGGCCATGTCGCTCGCGCGTGCTGGTGGCTCGCGTCGCGACGAGGCGAACGTTCGAACCTATCTCGCCATCGATCATCACCGCGCGGGCGAGCATCGCGAGGCCCGGGACCTGTACACCGAGAGCCTCGAGGCGGCGCGCCAGCTGGGCGACATCGGCAGCATGGCGACCTTCGCCCTCAACCTGGGGGCCGTCTGCCAAGAGCTCGGCGAACCGGTGAAGGCGGCGGAGAACTACGAGACCGCGGGGCGCCTCGCACGCCGGGCGGGACGCAATTCCACTGACGTGATGGCGCGCACCAACCTGGCCAACCTTCATGTGTATCTCGGCTTGTACGAGCGAGCGAGGCTGGGCGCCGATGGGGCGCTGGACGATGCGGAGGAGGCGGGGATGAAATCCGCCGCGGCTCAGGCGACGGCCCTGCTCGGGGATGTGGCGGCCCGCACTGGAGACATCGAGCTGGCGCTCTCCCGGTACGACGACGCGAGAGCTCGGTATCGGATACTCGGCCATCGGCGCGAAGAAACGGAGACGCTCCTCGATGGGGCCGAAGCGCTGCTCGATCGGGGAGGGCCGTCCGACTCCTCGGCCGCGGCGGCGCGTCTCGCTGACGCGCGTGACATCGTCACCAAGGACGAGATCGAGGAGTTTCGGCTACGACTGAGACTGTTGCTCGCCCGCGCCCGGGGCGAGAGCGGCGACGTGGACGGCGCGGTGGCAGAGCTCGCGCAAGTCGCCGAATTGGCGAGCGCGAAGGAACAGCGGGAGCTCCAGTGGCAGGCTTTGGCGGCAGCTGGGTTCTTCCACGGCTTGCGCGGCGCCGACTTCCTGGCTCGACGCCACGACCAGCAGGCCATGGAGATCCTCGAGTCGATCGCGACGCGCCTACCCCGAGACCACCGGGAGGCATTCTGGCACGACCCCAGGCGGCGGGTGATGCGCAGGAGGTCCGGAGCCACCGGAGAGGTCGCGCCTCGCACGGCGCTCACGGAGTCCACATTTCACGGTGTTGGCATCGAGGCCCGCGCGGCCCGGCTCCTCGAGCTGATCAAGCGCCTGGCGAGCGAGCACGACGTGGACCGGCTCCTCGAACGGATCACCGACAGTGCCGTGGAGCTCTCGGGGGCCGAGCGCGGATTCGTGCTGCTCGTGGGGGGCGACGGAAGACTCGAGCCGCGGACCGTGCGAAACGCGAACGCCCAGCCCCCCGATCCACACGTCGCGTTCAGCCAGTCGATCGCGGAGGCTGTCCTGATCGACGGCGAACCGATCATCACGATCGATGCTCGGGACGACAACCGGCTCAGCGAATACATGTCGGTTCACAAGCTGATGCTGAAGTCGGTGGCCTGCTTGCCCATTCGCGGTCCGTCTGGGACTGTCGGCGTGCTCTACCTCGAGCACCGAATGCGCCGAGGCCGGTTCGACGAGGGCGATGTCGACCTTCTGTTCGCGTTTGCGGACCAGGCCGCCATTGCACTCGAGAACGCCCGCTTGATCGCCGAGAACGACCGCCGTCGGGCGGAGCTGGAGCAGGCGAACGCGTCGCTGGCGGAGGCCAAGGCGGAGATCGAGCGTGTCCTGGACGCGAGGACGTCGGAGCTCGAGCGCACTGCGCGTGAGCTCGATCGTGCCCGCGAGGAGCTCCAGGGCAACTACCTGCGCCACGGCATCGTGGGCGCGAGCGAGCCCATGCGGAAGGTATTCGCGATCATCGACCGCGTTCGCGATGCGGCCGTGCCGGTCGTGATCCAGGGGGAGAGCGGCACGGGCAAGGAGCTGATCGCGCGGGCCATTCACTACGGCGGCCCGCGTGCCAAGAAGCCGTTCGTGCCCGTCAACTGCGCTGCCATCCCCGAGCCCCTCCTCGAGAGCGAGCTCTTCGGTCACGTTCGCGGGGCGTTCACCGGGGCCGACCGGGACCGGCGCGGCGTAGTGGCCCAGGCCTCCGGGGGGACCCTGTTCCTCGACGAGGTGAGCGACATGCCCCCCAAGATGCAGGTGGACCTCTTGCGCGTCCTTCAAGATGGCGTGGTCCGCCCGGTCGGGGGCGATCGGGACGAGCCCGTGGACATCCGAATCATCGCCGCCTCCAACAGGGGCCTCGCGACGTTGGTGGAAGAGGGTCGCTTCCGCGAGGATCTGTACTACCGGCTCAACGTGGTCGAGGTGTTGCTGCCGCCCCTGCGCGACCGGCCTGCTGACATCCCGCTCCTCTGCGACCATTTCCTGGCGGCGTTCGCCAAACGGGACGGCGTGGCGCCCAAGCGCATCTCGCGGGCCGTCCTCCGACGCCTGGCAGAGCATCCCATGCCCGGCAACGTGAGGCAGCTCGAGCACGTGCTCCTCAACGCGTGGGTGCTCGTCGAGGGCAACCAGATCGATGCCGGAGACTTGGCCCTCGACGACTCCGCGGTGGATGTCCTCGCCACGCAGCGCGCGGCGGCCGCCGCAGTGACCGCCGATCTCTCTGGCCCGGTCCGGCCTCCCCCGCAGACCCTGGAGACGTTCAAGGCGGACGAGAAGCACCGCATCTTGGCCGCACTCGAGCAACACGGATGGAACCGCGTTCGGGCCGCCACCGCCCTGGGCATGCCGCGCCGGACGTTCTACAGGCGGCTCAAGGAACACGACATTCTGTAGGTCTGCTCGGGCCCGATTTGTGCCGGCCTGTGTCGCCGGGGGCCCACACACGACACGTCCTGTCCCGCCCCGGGTCCTCCGACGACTCCACGCGCAGCGCTGGGAGCCCGAACCGACGTCCTGGCACTGAATGTGCCTCGTGGTGCGGCATGGCACGCGCCTGGTCGCTGCTGCTCCTGCTCGCGCTCGCCCCGCTCGAGGGCTGCTTGGGCAGCCCGCAGCCCGAGCCTCCCACGGGGGGGCCCCGCGACGGCGGCATCGCCCAGGCCGACGGGGCGACTCCCGGTGCGGACGCGGGCCACCGGGACGCGGGGCTTAGCCTGGATGCCAGCGTGCCC
>Ga0214473_10003940_pt1 | contig 17900 bp, 15 predicted proteins | sample RVTome_7_FD_203509 | JGI IMG/M metagenome (GOLD analysis project Ga0214473, IMG submission 203509) | Soil microbial communities from uranium-contaminated site in the Upper Colorado River Basin, Wyoming, United States - RVT98D197 | ecosystem: Environmental > Terrestrial > Soil > Contaminated >... | reverse complement strand
CGGAGCATCCTCAAGGAGACCTGGAAGGCCAGGGGCTACGATCTCGACTGCAGCCTTGATTGCGGGTCGTGCAAGGACCAGGCGGTCTGCGACGAGATCAGGGATGCGATCGTGGCGCGCCGGAAGAAGACGGAATCGGGGGAAGCGGGGCGACGCGCCTAGGACTCGGCGGCGCGGCCTGCGGTTCGGCTCGGGAAAGAGAGAGCGGAGAGCAAGGGATGTCGAGAGCGGCTCACGACGGCAAGCGACTGGTCGCCACCTGCGGCAAGGGCGGCACCGGAAAGACCGTCTCCGTCGCGCTGATGGCGAGAGCGCTCTCCGAGGCGCCGGGGACCGGGAAGCTGCTGCTCATCGACGCGGATCCGGCGATGGGGCTGCAGAGCGCCCTCGGCGTCAAGGTCGAGCGAACCATGGGAGAGGTCCGGGAGAGGATCATCCGGACGGCGAGGGGAGGGAGGCAGGAGGAGAAGGCCGAGCTCGTCGACATGATCGACTACATGGCTCTCGAGGCCCTCTGCGAGACCGATCGATTCTCGCTGCTGGCGATGGGGCGGACCGAGACCCTGGGCTGCTACTGCCCCGTCAATACCCTGCTGCGCGGCGCGATCGAGGTGCTCTCGAAGAGCTTCGACACGATCCTGATCGACGGCGAGGCCGGGCTCGAGCAGATCAACCGGCAGGTGGTGAGCCATCTCCACACCCTGCTGATCGTGAGCGATCCCACTTCCCGCGGGCTCGAGACCGCAGGCCTGATCCGGAAGATGGTGCAGGTCGACAAGGTGATGGAGTGCGAGAGGCTCGGCCTGGTGCTGAACCGGGTCCGCGGCGACGAGAAGCTGCTCCGGGATGCGGCGAGGAAGCTCGACCTGGAGGTGTTCGGGATCATCCCCTTCGACGAGGCCATCGCCCAGCACGATCTGGTCGGAACCCCGATCATCGAGCTCCCCGACCACTCGCCGGCCCTCGCCGCCTATCGCGAGATCGTCGAGCATCACCTCCTGAGCTAGGGGCCCTCTCCCGTTCCTTCGGCTTCCTCTCGCAGAGTCCCTCCTCTGGACCGTCCCGGCTTGCGCGCGAGGAGGAGGAGAGCCACGCCGGCCATGATGGAGGCGTCCGCGAGGTTGAAGACGCCGGTCCGGAAGGGCCCGAGGCCGAAGCTCACGAAGTCGGTGACCGCGCCTCCGTGCTGGAGTCGATCCAGCCAGTTCGCGAGGCCACCACCGACGACGAGGGCGGGGCCGAGGAGGGACCAGCCCGAAGGGACGGCCGAGCGCAGCGCGACGGCGCAGATGGTGGCGAGCAGAAGCGGCACCAGGCCGAGAAGGATCAGATGGCGCCACCCGGAGGGAAGGCCGGCGCCGAGGCTCAAGAACGCTCCGGGATTCGAGGTGAGCTCGAAACGCAGCGTATCGGCCGCGAAGGAGACGCCGGGAGAATCCGCCAGGACGTGAGCGGCGACCTGCTTCGAGACGCAATCGCACCCCACGGGCACGAGGAGGAGGGCGACGAAGACCACGATCTGGCATCGCTTCATGTCGCGCCTTCCTTCCCGGCTTCGGATCGAGGCACCCGGCGTCCGCCGGCCAGGCAGCAGGTTCCGCGGGGCTTCGCACCGAGTTCGCGGATGGTACCATTCCTTCATCCCGGCGGGATCGGAGCGGAAGAGCGGCGCCCGCTCGCAGGGGCGCTGGCGGCGGATCGGGGCGGAAGGCGGGAGCGATGGCAGGTCGAGAGGGCGTGACGAGGGGCGCGGCGTCGATGCAGGCCGGCGACGCGCTCCTGGTGGTCGAAATGCAGAACGACTTCTGTCCCGGGGGAGCGCTCCCCGTCGAGGAAGGCGACCGCGTCGTCCCGGTCCTCAATCGCTGGATTCGTGCGGCGCGCGAGCGCGGCATCCCGGTCTACGCCTCGCGGGACTGGCACCCTCGCGGCCACGTGAGCTTCGTCGAAGCGGGTGGCGAGTGGCCTCCTCACTGCGTCCAGGATACGGAGGGGGCTCGCTTCCACATCGATCTCGAGCTCCCCGACGACGTCGTGCTGGTGACAAAGGGCGTGCGCTTCGACCGCGATCAGTACTCGGCCTTCAACGAGACGGGGCTCGAGACCCGATTTCGACGGGACGGGGTGCGTCGGCTCTTCGTGGGCGGCCTCGCGCTCGACGTCTGCGTGCGCGCCACCGTCCTCGATGCGCTCCGGGCCGGCCTCGAGGTGCGGTTGCTCGTCGATGCCACGCGGCCCCTCTCGGAGGAGGGCGGTCGAAGGGCCCTCGAGGAGATGGAGTCGGCCGGGGCGATCCTCGAGGTCGAGGGGTGAGCGGAGCCTCCGGCTGGGAGAGCGATCGCAACGCTTCACTGCTCACCGATCTCTACCAGCTCACCATGCTCCAGGCCTACTGGCGCGAGGGTCTCGCGGATCGCGCCGCCTTCAGCCTTTTCTTCCGGCAGCTTCCCCGCTCCAGGAACTACCTGATCGCCTGCGGGCTCGAAGATGCCCTCCGCTACCTCGAGGAGCTGCGCTTCACCGAGGAGGCTCTCGAATACCTGCGCGGGCTCGGCTTCTTCTCCCGCCCCTTCCTGGATTGGCTCGCGGATCTCCGCTTCACCGGAGACGTCTTCGCGATGCCCGAGGGAACCCCGGTCTTCCCGAACGAGCCCCTGCTCGAGGTGGAGGCTCCCATCGGCGAAGCGCAGCTCGTCGAGAGCTTTCTCATCAATCAGCTCCATCTCCAGACGGCTCTGGCCTCGAAGGCGACGCGGGTCGTCGCCGCGGCCCGAGGCCGGAAGGTGGTCGACTTCGCGATGCGCAGGATGCACGGGGCGGATGCGGCGCTCAAGGGGGCGCGGGCCTTCTACGTCGCGGGGGTCGACGCGACCAGCAACGTGCTGGCGGGGAAGCTCTACGGCATCCCCGTCAGCGGAACCATGGCGCACAGCTACGTGCAGGCCCACCCGGAGGAGCTGGACGCCTTCCGGGCGTTCGTCCGACTCTATCCGGATACGATCCTGCTGGTCGACACCTACGACACCCTGGAAGGAGTGCGCAAGGTGGTCCAGCTCTCGCGGGAGCTGGGCGGCGACTTCGCTGTCCGCGGGATCCGCCTCGACTCCGGCGATCTCGCTCTTCTGGCGCGCCAGGCGCGCGAGATTCTCGACGGAGCCGGTCTCGACGAGGTGGAGATCTTCGCGAGCGGTCTCCTCGACGAGCACGGCATCGCGCGCATGGTCGGGGAGGGCGTCCCCATCACCGGGTTCGGTGTCGGCACTCGGATGGGCGTCTCCGAGGACGCTCCGACCGTCGATCTGGCCTACAAGCTGACCGAGTACGCCGGGGTCGCGAGGCAGAAGCTCTCGCCCGGGAAGGCGACGCTTCCCGGCCGCAAGCAGGTGTTTCGAGTCGAATCGGACGGCGTCGCCGAGCGCGACGTCCTGGCCGGACGCGACGAGACCCTCGCCGGCCGCCCGCTCCTGCATCCGGTGATGAGAGAGGGCAGGAGGCTCCCCTCGGCTTCCCCGACGCTCGAGGAAATCCGCGCTCGCGCCGCGGAGGAGATCGCGAAGCTGCCCGAGAAGCTCCGCTCCCTCGAGCCGGCCGATCCCCCCTACCGGGTCGAGGTCAGTGATGCCCTGCGCGCCCGTGCGGAGCGGCTGCGCGCGCGCTTCGAAGGCCGCGCGCGGAGGTGAGACCACAGCCGGGTCCCATCCCGCGAGATCCGGATCACGCGCCGGCGGGCGGCGGGGTCTGACGCGGGATCAGGTGCACGTCCTCGGGCCGAACCGAGAGCATCACCGTGTCGCCCGCCGCCACGGTGCGCGCGAGGCCGCGGCCGGCGAGCAGGTGCGTGCGCAGCTCGCGCCGCGGTTGCAGGCCCTAGAGAGGCCTGCTAGCAACTGCTCACGTACCCAGGTGCACCGCTGCGCACTAGGCGCGATCTCTGGTAGCTCGATCCTGGCTTCGCGACGAGGCTGATGGATGAAGGTGTTGTGGCGTGCGATGCAACAAGACCGCGTGCTGGCCGTCGGTACGCTATGTGCCACCATTCTCTTCACGGTTCCGTTTCTCGTCACGAAGATCCTGCCATTTCTTGATCTGCCCAATCATACGCTGCTCTCACTCGCCGTCGCCGACATTCTTCGCGACGAGCATCTGGCGGGCGCGTCGTATTATCTCCAGCCGTATGTCGTCCCTTACTGGTGCTACTACGCGCTCAGTGCGGTGACGACGTCGACGCTGGGCGTGTTTCTCGGGGCCAAGGTGGCGGTCTGGTTGACGCTACTGCTTCTGCCGCTGTCGATGATGCGCCTGTGTTTGGCAACCGGGCGCGATCCCAAGATCGGTCTCCTCGGCTTTGCGCTGACGTGGGACTTCAACGCGTACTACGGCTTCCTCACGTTTCGACTGGGCATCGCGATGATGCTGTTCTTCCTGGCAGCGTTCCTCGGCGCCAAGTCCGTCCGGCAGACGCTTCTCGGCTCCTGGCGCGTTGCCGTGATGGCGCTCAGCCACTCCTATGCGTTTGGCCTCTACGGTTTATCTCTCTTTCCGCTGTTGTTTCTGGAACCAATCAGTCGTCGGCGGCTACAACGCTTTCTGTCGCTGTTTGCCGTCGTCCTCTTCGTGTTGGCGGCCCTCCTCTTCGGTCGCGAGTCAACGAAGATCAGCATGCGCCCGAAGATCATGGGCTTCTCCGGACCCGGTGAGCGCTTGGCGGCGTTCTACCAGTGGACAGTGGGGACGATTCAGGTCCAACCGGAACAGACGCTTCAGCTCATTGCATTCGCGTGCGTACTGCTCCTCATCGTGGCAATGCCCATCGTGGCATGGCGGCAACGCACCCGGATTTCGGTGGCGCCACACGCGCGGGCACGCGGTCTCTTGTTGTGGACGGGACTGATGTTCGTCCTCTATCTTGCGATGCCGCCGTCCTTGTATTGGCCAAGAGACGTCTGGGCGTTGCTGTATCCACGGCAGGCGACGCTGACATTGCTGCTCGCGGTGCTCATTGCTCGCGCGACGTGGGTTGGTAGAGCGAAGGTGCTGTTCCTGATTCTCGTTTGCGTCTCTGTGGTGTGTATTCATGCCGCGGTGATTCGCCAGTTCCTGTCGTTCGCGCCGCTGGCGCGGGACTTCGTTGCGGTGGTGGACGGAATTCCTCAAGATACCGCTGTACTGGGCCTGTTCTATGACTTTAGCCATCCGGCTGTGAGCCACAAGCTTGCGGTGAACCAGTTTGCGGCGTATGCAGCGGCGGTGGCTCACGGTTATTCGTCGCAGGCGTTCGACGAACAAGAGATCATCGTGCGGCACAGACGAAGCGCTCGGCGCCCCAAACCAGGGTGGGACATTCAGGCGTCGTTTCGCATGGAGCAGCACGCCCGTCACTATGATGTGATCATCACGCGCCGCGAACCTCATCCTCTGCCCGAAGGGATGATGGGAGATGGGCGCGAGCTGCGCCTGGTGAAGTCAGTGGGCGAGTGGAAGAGGTATGAGGCGAGTCCAATCCTGTGGAGACGAGTACGAGATTGAGCAGCGATCAAGCGCGATGACTGCGAACCACCCGGGGTCGAGGACGCGCTCCGCGTGAGCGAGGACGAGGCCCGCAGCTGGCCGGTTCTAGCGAGGAGCTGCGCAAGCAGGTCCTCTCGGGCGAGATCCGGATCTAGGCGTCGGCGGTCAGCGGGGCGTCTCGCGGGATGAGGTGCACGTCGTCGGGCCGCACCGAGAGCGTCACCGAGTCGCCCACCGCCACGGTGCGCGCGAGGCCGCGGCCGGCGAGCAGGTGCGTGCGCAGCTCGTGACCCGCCCAGGTCACCAGCAAGGTGGCCGCCACGCCGTCGGAGACGACGCTCCTCACCTGCGCCTTGCCGAAAGGGAGGCCCTCGCCACGGCCCACGTCGAGCTTGAGCCGCTCCGGGCGGATGCCCACCCAGACGGTCGTGCCGGCGGGGAGGCGGGTGAGCGCGGGCACGCGCTCGCAGTCGCCCACGCTCACCTGCGCCAGCTCGGCCCCGGGCTCGCGCGGCAGCACCTCGCCCTCGATCAGGTTCGCCATGCCGACGATGCGCGCCACGGCCACATCCGGGGGCCGCGAGAGCAGGGCGTCGCGCTCGCCCAACGCCGCGAGCCTGCCGCCCAGCAGCACCGCGATGCGGTCGGAGAGGAGCAGCGCGCGCCGCAGGTCGTGGGTGACGACCGCCGCCGCCACCTGGGTGTCCTCGATGACCCGGCGCAGGTCGAGCGAGAGGGCCTCCTGGCCGGCGGGATCGAGGTCGTCGAAGGGCTCGTCGAGGAGCAGCACCGACGGTCGCAGCGCGAAGGCCCGCGCCAGCGCCAGGCGCCGCAGCTCGCCTCCCGAGAGCGTGGCGGCGCGCCGGCGCGCGACCCGCGCGATGTCGAAGTGCTCGAGCGCTTCCGCCACGCGCGCGGCGGTCTCGGAGCGGGTGAGCTTCCGGCCCGCGAGGCCCACGCGCACGTTGTGCGCCACGCTGCCCGAGAGCGCGATCGGGCGCTGGAAGACCATGGTGACGGGGCCGACGACGCGCGCCTCGACCGAGCCGCGCGCCGGCGGCTCGAGCCCGGCCAGAGCGCGCAGCAGCGTGCTCTTGCCGGCGCCGTTCGGGCCGAGCACCGCCAGCACGCTCCCGGCGAACAGATCGAGGGCATCGACGGCGAGCTCGAAGGCGCCGCTCTTCGAGACGCGGCGCACCCGCAGGTCGCGCACCGAGAGAGCGGGCCGTTCTCCGGGGTCGCTCACGAGCGCCCTCCCTGCTGCACCACGGTGAGGATGCCGGCCAGCATCAGCGTCATGCCCAGGAGCACGGCGGCCAACGCCAGCGCGAGGCCGAACTCACCCATCTGCGTATACATCAGGATGGCGGTGGTGAGCACGCGCGTCTCGCCCTCGAGATTTCCCCCCACCGCGAGCACTGCGCCGACCTCCGACAGGATGCCGCCGAGCGCCGCGATCACGGCGGCGAGCACGCCGAGCCGGATCTCGCGCAGGAGCAGCCACCTGCGGCGCAGCGGAGAGACGCCGAGGGTGCGCACCTGGAGCTCCCAGTCCGCGTCGAGGGCGCCGACGGCCGCCAGGGTGATGCCCACCACCAGGGGCAGCGCGATCACGATCTGCGCGATCACCATCGCGGCGGGGGTGTACATGAGCTCGAGGGCGCCGAAGGGGCCGCTGCGCCAGAGCAGCATGGAGACGACCAGGCCCACCACCACCGGCGGCGCGCCCATTCCGGCGTTCACCAGGCTCACCCCGACGACGCGGCCGCGGAAGCGGGAGCGTCCCAGCCAGATGCCGACGGGGAGCCCCAGGGCGAGCGCCGTGACGAGGGCGCTCCCGCAGACGACGAGGGTGCGGGCCGTGATCTCCGCCACCAGCGAGGGAGCCAGGGCCGTCACGGCGCGTCGCCTGACTGCGGCGCCTCGCCCGCGCGGGACGGCGCGGCGCCCTCGAGGAGCAGCGGTCGGAAGAGCGGGCGCCCGAAGCGCTCGCGGCCGAAGTCGGCGATGCGCTGCTGCACGTCGGGCTGGAGGAAGAACGCCTCGACGCGCCGCGCCGCCTCGCCGCGCACCTGGGGGAAGCGCTGCGGGGAGATGCGCAGGAGCGAGTACACGTTGCGAAGCGAGTCCGCCGGCTGCGAGAGGATGACGAGCTTGGTGTGGCGCTCGAACGCCAGGAAGGTTCCGATGTCGGAGAGCGCGTAGGCGCGCCGCTCTCCCGCGACCTGGAGAGTGACGCCCATGCCGGCGCCGGTCTTCGCGAAGCCCGGCCAGCCGCCCTCGGGGTCGAGGCCCGCGGCCGCCAGCACCTGGCGCTCGCGCTGGTGCGTGCCCGAGTCATCGGCGCGGCTCACGTAGGGGACACCCGCGGCGGCGATGCGCCGGAACGCCTCTTCGGGGGAGGCGGCCTCGCGCACGTGGGCCGGATCCTCCGGCGGCCCAGCGATGACGAAGTGGTTCTCCATGAAGGGGATGCGCGAGAGAGCCGCGCCCGACGCCACCAGCTCCTCCTCGGCCTCCGGCGCGTGGGTCAGCAGCAGGTCGGCGTTGCCCTCGGCGCCCATGCGCAGCGCGGCGCCGGACCCCACCGCGACGACGCGCACCTCGAGGCCCAGGCGCTTCTCGAGCTCGGGCAGGAGTGCATCCAGCAGCCCCGAGTCTCGCACGCTGGTGGTGGTGGCCATCAGCACCGAGGTCGGCCGGTCGGCCTCCTCGGCCGGGGCGGCTCCAGCGGAGAGGGAGAGAATCAAGACGGCCCAGGCCGCCCGACGGACTTTCGCGCGATGGAAACCCTGCATATTGGCGAGATGATAGACCGGCGCCGCGCTCGTATGCAGCCCTCCATCCCCCTCGGCCGGCCGGGCCTGACCGAGCCCCGATGCTCATCCCCCGAGCCCGCCATTCCGGTTGAATGGAAGGTCGAGCAATTCGGGCCAAGCCAGCTTCAGAACCTCGCGGGCCAGTCCGCCTTCGGCCTTGAACTCTGTCGGAAGCATCAGCATCGCGTCGATGCAATCGCGATGGCAGAGCGGCAGCATGTTCACCCGGAACGGGGCGGCCCCATGGAGGTGTGCGCCAACCCAGCCGCCCACTCTCATCTCCAGGTGGGCCATGTCCAGATGGAAGGCCGGGCTCCCGTCCGGCAAACCCGCGAGCCATGATTCGAGAGCCTCCGCGAAGCCCGGGCGGACCGGCAGGCGCATGACCTCGAGGAGGTCGGTGACCGTCGGCCTGGTCTCTAGCGGGAGCCGCTTCCAGTAATGGGACCTGCCGATTTCTCCGCCGTGCCCGATCATCCAGCCGCGACACAGGTCGAGGTGTCGCATGGGCGTTTCCCAGAACTTCCTCACCTTGCCCGGGCCGCCGGAGTAGCCGATCCTGAGCAGGTAGTCGCGCGACGCGCCGGAATCGCAGGCTCCTTCCTGAAGCGCGCGATGTCGGAACCCGACATGACGCGCGAGCCTGGTTGCGACGGAAACATCCAGGTCGTTGCCGGAATCAGGATGGTCGGGACCGAACCTGACAGTGACGCATTCGAGCCGGTCCAGATGGTTTCTCGCGCAAGCGAGCAGTCGCCGGCTGTCTTCGCCGGCGGTGAGGCCCAGGTATGCACCGCCGCACTCCCGAATCATGGCTCCGATCTGACGGCTCGTGATCTCGTGAAACCTCGCAACCAGCGCCGGGATCTCACCGTCGCACACCTCTTCGTAGGCGCACAGCGGATGGTGACGGGCGGCGGTCCATCCGCTCAGATCGAGGAAATGATTGACGATCAGGCGGCGAACGCCCTTGGCGGCCGTGAGACCGGCGGGAAAGAACTGGTTGGGCCGCCGGCGCGGAAAATCGGAGGCACTGGCTCGAAACACGGGATGATCCGGCTCGTCCATGAGAAGCAAGGTCGGCGTCGAAGCCACCCTCTGCCGCCGCCCGCACCAGACGGCCGTGAGAGTGCCCATGGGATCGAGGTACAGCCGCTGCATTCGCGGGAGCATCACGACGAAGACGAACCGACCGCCGAAGCCGTAGACCCACCGCTCGATCGCGGCCGCGGACGGAGGCCCGGCGCCAGCTTCCGCAGGCAACTCCAGATCTCCACGGGCAAGACGTCCTCTGGCGCCAGCCGGATGGCCGAGGGCAAAGCCGGAGTGAGAGCCATCGCGCGACACCAGGCGCAACACAGGCAGGGACGGGTGCGACAGCAGGCACCAGCCGCCGCACTGATGGGTCCGCCATCCTTGCGGCGGTTCGGGCGTGTTTCGCGCGAGCAGGAACTGATCGTGGAAGTCCTTTGCCTTGGCGCGAATGTCGAGGTCGTCGAGGTCGATGGCCATGCGGCAGGAACTCTAACCTCCCGCGGAGAGGCAAGAAAGACGGATGCCCTCCCGCCGATCACGGCCGAGGCGCTCGAAGCGCCACCGCGCCCGGGCCGGGGGCCAATCCGGCGTCGCCACTGCCTGTGTGTCGAAGAGGTCGCTGATCGGAGTCGAGGGCCGGTCGGCCACCGCCACCTCGCGGTCGCCGCTGCCCGATCTCACTCCCCGCCTCGCCCCCGGATCTCCTGGTAGAGCCTCCTCGTTCCCATGTCGAACATCATCCTGGCCGCCTCCAGCCTCTCGGGCTCGGTCTCGAAGTAGCCGAACATCTCGTCCGCAACCCTCTTGACCACGGCGTCGCAGGACATCCCCTTCTCGATCGATTCGCTGGTGAGCGAGTGGAGCGCGCGCATGTAATCGATGAATCTTCGGATCTCGTCGCGCCCGCAGATCTCGCCGTGTCCGGGAATGATCGTCTCGACGTCGAGGGTGTCCATGAACTCGAGGGCCAGGGTCCAGTCGCCGAAGCAGGCGTGGCCCTTGTAGGGATGCCGCGCCGAAGTGATGTTGTCTCCGGCCATCAGGACGCGGTCCTCGAGGGCGTGGACGACGATGCTGTCCTCCGAGTGTCCGCCCACGTGGTGAAGCGCGAGCGTGGTCTCGCCCAGGTGGAGAGTCAGCGTCTTTCCCACGGTGATCTCCGAGGGAATCAGCGGCTCGGAGAGGATGAACCGCACCTCCTCCTCGGTACGCTCCGGGGCGAGCCCGGCCATGCTCTCCCGCAGGGTGGCGTTCTCCTCGAAGAGCCTCGCTCTGCCCCTCTCGTGCATGATCACGGTGCCCCCGAGCTCCCGGCATCCGATGATGTGGTCGAAATGGGTGTGGGTGACGACGAGGTAGCGGGCCCCCTCGGGATCGAGGCCGAGCACGAACTCACGCCAGCGCGCGATGTCCTTGGGAAGCATCGGCGTGTCCACCAGGACCACTCCCTTCCCCGTGTCGATGCAGGCGACATTCGAGCCGTCCCACTCGACGTTGGCGTGAATGCGCTGCGTGACCGACTCGATTCCCATGCTCGTCTCCCTTCCTCGCTGCTCGCCTCCGCCCGTCCTCCGCAAGGATAGACCGCGGCTTCGTCGGGATCGAGGTGATCCAGACGCACTCATGGCGCGCGATCCGGGCGAAGAGCCGCGCGTCGGGTATCCTGGACGGCCGGAGAGAGACGATGAGGATCCTGGTCGCGACCCTGGGGAGCTACGGCGACGTCTACCCCTTCGCAGCCCTGGCGAGCGTGCTGAAGGAGCGGGGACACGAGGTCGTCCTCATGACCAACGACTTCTTCAGGCCGCTCGCGGAGCGGCAGGGTCTCGCGCTGGCTCCGATCGGCAGCAGTCTCGAGTACCGGAGCTTCGCCGACCATCCCGATCTCTTTCACCCCAGGAAGGGGCCCGTCGTCTACTTCGACACACTGATCCTGCCCAGCCTTCGCATCGCCTACGAGCGGCTGAGAGAGGGGATTCGCGCGGGCGAGACGGTGATCGTCGCCTCCACCGCGATGTTCTCGGCCCGGCTGGTGCAGGAGAAGCTGGGCGTCCCGACCGTCACCGTCCATCTGGCGCCCGCCGCGTTCAAGTCGGCGCACGAGTCCCCGCAGTTCGGCCGCCTGCCGCTGCCGGTTTGGATGCCTCCATCCTTCAAGAGATGGGTCTGGTGGGTCGCCGACCGGGCGGTGCTGGATCCGATGCTCTGTCCGGCCCTCGACTCCTTGCGGCGGGAGATCGGACTCCCACCGGTCCGGCGGGTGATGACGCAATGGCTCCACTCCCCCGAGCGGGTGATCGGATTCTTTCCGGAATGGTACGCCGCGCCACAGCCGGACTGGCCGCCCCGGACCGTGCTGACCGGTTTTCCGCTCTTCGACGACGCGGGCGACCAGGCGCCGGCGGAGGAGGTCGAGGCCTTCCTGCAGGCGGGCGGGCCGCCGCTCGTCTTCATGCCGGGCTCGCTGATGCAGCGCGCGGAGAGCTTCTTCGCGGAATCGGTGGGCGCCTGCGAGCGCCTGCGGCGGCGCGGAATCCTGCTGACGCGCTATCCGGATCAGCTCCCTCGGCGGCTGCCGGAGGGAATCCGGCACTTCGACTACGTCCCCTTCAGCCGGCTCCTGCCGCGCGCCGCCGCCGTCGTCCACCACGGCGGGATCGGTTGCGTGTCGCAGGCGCTCGGTGCCGGAGTGCCGCAGCTGATTCACCCGATGGCCTACGACCAGCACGACAACGCGGCGCGTCTGCGCAGATTGGGGGTGGGCGATGGGCTCACCCCCGATCGGTACCGGGCGGACGCCGTCGCGGACCGATTGCGGAAGCTGCTCGACTCACCCGGCGTGGCCGAGCGCTGCAGGGAGATCGCCGGCCGATTGGCTCGGGCTCGGCCGCTCGCCGATGCTGCCGAGCGGATCGAGGCGATGCTCGAGCGCTGATCCGGCGCGAGCCCCCGGCGGGCGAGAGAGGAGTCGAGGGGATGGAAGTCTTCCTGGTGCTCGGAATCATCCTCTTCCTCTTCGGGCTCTTCTCCGGGCACGACTGGTCGCTCTTCTTCCTCCGCAGGGTCGACCTCGAGAACCCGGAGAAGTACTCCCGCTACGCGAAGTTCTCCGTCACCTTTCTCTCCGCGTTGCTGATCTGGACCGCGGGAGAGCTCGCATTCGAGAGCTCCGACCTCACGAGGCTCGCAGTCGCCTACGCGTTCATCGTCCTGGGGGACGTCATCTTCTTCTTCGACGTGCATTCGAGATGGGGGGTGGTCTCGTTCGCGCTGGCGCATCTGCTGCTGGTTCGAAGAAACGCATTCGGCCTCTCCGGCTGGCCGGCCGAGGGGGAGATGTGGGCGCTCCTGGCCGCGATCCTGGGCGGGTCTCTCGCGATCATGTTCCTGGTGTTCTACCCCAGGCTCCGGGACAGGCGGCCCTACTTCGCGCTGCTCACCGGCTACGCGGTGGTGGTTGGCGCGTCCTTCTGGGCGGCGCTGGTGGCATTCCAGGTGGGCTTCTTCCCGCGCGGAAACGCGATCCTGGTCGCCGCCGGTGTGGCGTGCTTCTTTCTGAGCGACGTCTGCGTGGGGTACTACCGCTCGCTACCGAGAAGCTACGCGATGGCGTTCGCCACCTACCTGACCTGGGTCTTCTACGCGCCGGCCCTGGTGCTGACGGCGCTCAGCGCCTACGACCTGGACGCGCTCTTCTGATCGGAGCGCTCGGGCGTCCCGACGCTCTGATCGCTGTCGTTTCCTGAAGCTTTACTTCCCATCGCCAGCTGATGGGCGTCGTGCGGGGGGCGATCGAAGGCGCTGCCGCCCCGAGGTCGCGGGAAGGGGCTGGTCTCCACCGGGGCGGATGTTTGGGCTTGACGCATAGATGGTAATCTGGCAATATGAGCAATCATGCAATCATTTCGCAACAAGAAGCTTTATCAAAGGCGCGCCGACATCCTCAAAGCGCTGGCGCACCCGAGCCGCCTCTTGATGGTCGATGTCCTACACCAGCGTGGTGAGCTTTGTGTCTGCGACCTCGAAGAGGTCGTCGGCAGCGACCAATCGACGGTATCGAAGCATCTGAGCATACTGAAACAGTCCGGCATCATCGACCTCCGCCGAGACGGGAGGAATTCGATGTACCGCCTGGCGAGGCCCTGCGTGATGGAATTCTTCACCTGCATCGAGCAGGTGATGAAGGAGAACCTGAAGGAGCAGCGGGAGCTGCTCGCGTCCTAGCGGGCTTCCCTATTGCTCATCCTGCCGGCTCCCGGCGACCCCCGAACAGATGACGTCATCGACGCGAAAGGAGCAACCTCGGATGGGCTGGCAGAAGCTGTCGCTGGGATCGGTGGTCTCGCTCGCGGTGGTGACGATCGCGGCGTTCGCAAGCGGCCTGTGGGTGCTGACCGCCATCCCGATCGGCTTCCTCTTCGGGTTCTTTCTCGAGCGAGCGGATCTGTGCGGTGCGTCCGCCTTCAGCGAAGTCGTGCTGATGAGGGATGCACGGAAGCTGGGCGGGATCTGGATCCTGATCGCCGTGAGCATGCTGACGTTCGCCGCAGGCTCGAGCCTGGGCTGGATCTCGCTACACCCGAAGCCGCTCATCTGGGCCAACTACCTCGTGGGAGGTGTGCTCTTCGGAGTCGGAATGGTGCTGGCCGGCGGCTGCGTCAGCGGAACCCTCTTCAAGGCGGGACAGGGAAATCTGAACTCCATGGCGGCGCTGGTGAGCATTCCCATCGGGGTCGCGACTGTCGAGTACGGACCGTTACGGGGGCTGCTCCGGTATCTCGAGAGCAGCGTGATCACCGATCGCGGCGGTGGGTCGGTCACCCTCGCGTCTCTCACGGGGCTCTCCTACCCCACGCTGGCCGTCGTCTTCGCTCTGATGACTCTCGCCGTGGCTCTGCTCTTGCGGAATCGCAAGACGGCTCCCGAGCCCGCGCGGAGGAAGACCGGCGACTCCTCTCTTGCGCAGCGGATTCTGACCCGGCCGTGGAAACCATGGCAGTCGGGGGTGGCGATCGGGCTTCTCGCGCTGGCGGCTTACGCCTCGTCGATGGCGAGCGGCCGGAACTACCCGCTCGGCGTCACCCATGGCGTCCTCCACGTCGAGCTCCTCGCCACCGATTACCCGGTGCAGCACGTCTGGGGGAGCGCGCCGAGACCGGCTGCTGCCGCGCCAGACGCGTTGCCACAGGCAGGAGCCACGAAAGCCCCACCCGAGAAGAAGGTCGTCTGGTGGTTGGTCGGCCTCGTCACCTTCCTGGTGGTGGGATCCCATGTATCCGCGCGGCTCCGAGGGAGCTTCCGCCTCCTCCCGAAGCCGCCGGACGAGACCATTGTGGCCTTTCTGGGAGGCCTGCTGGTCGGCTCCGGGGCTGCTCTCGCGGGGGGTTGCGTCGTGGGCAACATCATGAGCGGCGTGGCTTTGATGAGCGTCGGCAACATGCTCTTCGTGATCGTGGTTGCGCTGTCCAACTGGGCGACCACCTACGTCTACATGATCGGACCAAGCGGACTCCGCGGGACGAGCCGCGTCAGGGAGACCTGAACGATGAAATCGAGCAAGATCGACGACGTGGTGAGGGCGGTGGTCGAGGGCAACTACAAGGGAGTGGTCGGCCTCTGCGAGAACGCACACGCCGCGGGCATCGAAGCCAGGGACATCATCAGTCAAGGTCTATCGAAAGGGATGGTGGAGACGGCACGGCTGTACCGCAGCAAGGGGATGTACCTCGATTCCATCCTCCGGTCCGCCGCGGCGTTCCAGGTCGGCGTGGCTTCGTTGCGGGCCAGCCTCGAGAAGGAGAAGCGGCCCTGCGTGGGCCGCGTGGTCGTCGGGGTGCCGGATGGCCCGTGGACGATCGGAAAGAGCATCGTTTCGGCGGTGATGAGCGCCTACGATTTCGAGGTCATCGATGCGGGCTCGGACGTGGAGCCACGGGACATCGCAAGGAAGGCTGCCGAGACCAAGGCTGAGATCGTCGCCGTCGGTCTCTATCTCGCCTACCGCGCGGCCCAATCGGCAGCGGAGCTCGAGGAGGAGCTGGCCAGGCTGGGCATCCGGCACAAGGTCCGGCTCGTCATCAGCGGGCCTTCCGCCACCAAGAGGCTGGCATCGGAGCTGGGAGCGGACGCCTATGCGAAGGATGCCCTGGAGGTGGTGACTGCTTCGCTGAGGTTCTGCGAGGAACTCCGCTCGCAGATGACCCCAGTCGATCGGATCATGACGACACTCAGGCTCGAGGAACCGGACCGAGTCCCGCTGATGCCCTTGTCCATGGCCTTCTCGGCGAAATACAGCGGCACCCCCTACACCGCCTATCTCACCGAGGCCGACGCGCTCGCGGAGGCTGAGGCCAAGACCGCCCGCGCCTTCGGATGGGACGCGGCGATCGCCTCCAACGACGTCGCAGGCAGCTGCGGCGCCTTCGGGGCCGAGGTCACGCTGGGCAAGGACGGTCTTTCGAGAATCACCAGCCCCGCCATCCGGCTCGAGCACGCGGCGGAGGATTTCGAGAAGCTTCGCCGTCACCCCCCAACGCACTACCTCGACAAGGGCCGGGTCGGCATGATGATCGAGGCGACGAGACTCCTCAAGGCCGAGGTGGGGGACGAGATGGCCGTCGTTGGATGGACACAAGGACCCTTCCAGGGGGTCATGGCGCTCTTCGCCACCAATCCCCGCGTGTTTCTCCTGATGGACAACGAGCCGGATCTGCTGGTGGAGATCATCGACTGGTTCGGGGACTTCCAGTTCGAGTATGCGAAGGCGATGGTCGAGGCCGGTGCGGACCTGATCGGGGCCGGGGAATCGAGCGGCTACTTCATGTCGCCCGAGACCTTCAAGAGGTTCGTCTACGACCCCGAGAAGAAGACCTACGCCAGGATCGCGGCACTCGGAGCCCCCGTCATCGTCCACTGCTGCGGCTACGTCCCCCAGTGCATCAAGTTCGCGCCCGAGGTGAACCCCGGGGGCGCGATCCATTTCGATCACCAGGTGAGCCTCGCCAAGGCCAAGCGCCAGATTGGCGGGCGCATCACCTTGATGGGGAACATCGATACGAACACCGTCCTCCAGCTCGGCTCCCCCGAGGAAGTCGACAAGGCCTGCAAGAAGGCCATTCAAGCCGCGGCACCGGGTGGCGGCTTCATCCTTTCAGGGGGCTGTGAGATCCCGAAGGACATGCCCTACCAGAACATGCACGCGATGCTGAAAGCGGTGCAGCGGTACGGGCGCTACCCGCTGGAGGCACGATCCTGAACGCCTGCTCCTCGCAGGCTCCGAGGGGATGAGCGATGCAGCCCAGGAAGGGCATCTTCTTCGGCTGGTACGTCGTCACCTCGTGCTTCGTCACGCTCTTCCTCGCGACAGGCACCGGCTTCTTTACCTTCTCGGTCTTCATGATCCCCCTGGAGAATTCGTTTCAGGCATCGCGTACCGCAATCACCGCTGTCAACTCCGTTACCGCACTCGTTGCCGGATTCGCTACTCCCCTTGTGGGAATGCTCCTGCATTCCTGGGGACCGAGAAAAGTCATCGGGTTCGGTGCGGTGATCACGGGCGGCGCCTTCCTCCTGATGAGCACCGCGACGGCACTGTCGCACCTCTATCTGATTGCCGTTCTCCTGGGCTGCGGACTGGCGGCGACCACCATCATTCCCAATCAGACCCTCGTCTCGCATTGGTTCGCGCGGCGGAGGGGAACCGCCATGGGGATCGTGATGATCGGAACGGCGCTCGGTGGAGTTGTCTTTGCTCCCCTCGCGCATGATCTGATCGAGGCGTTCGGGTGGCGGAGCGCCTATCTTGTGTTTGGCGTCGTGATTCCCGCTGTCATCGTCCCCTTGGTCATCGTCGCCGTGCGGCGCTCTCCCGAATCGATCGGGCTGCGACCCGACGGAGATCAGCACGATGGAATCCAATCTGGATCGGATGCGGGCAGGGGAACGGCGGAAGACGCCACCGGATTGACGGTTGCCGAGGCGGTCCGGACGGGTTGGTTCTGGAATCTATTCTTCGCCCGCTTCTTCATGGTGATGGGCACCGCCACGATCGCCGCCCATATCGTCCCGATCGTGGTGGCGTCGGAATATGGCGCGATCGAAGGGCGCGATTCTGCGCTGATGATCGGGTCTCGCGCAATCAGAGACTTCCTGATCATCAGCATCGTTGGAAAGCTGATGGGCGGCTACATGGCGGAGCGGCTATCGAAATGCCTGGTGTTGGCGCTTCAGTTCGTTCTGATGGTTCTCGCAGCCGCAGTGCTCTTCGAGCTCGAGAATTCATTCGTTCTCTACCTGTTCGTGCTGCTGTATGGGATTGGAAACGGCGGCGCCGTCGTCTATCCCCTCATCGTCGCTGAGCGTTTTGGACTCCGGGCGTTCAGCAAGATCCTGGGGATCATGGGCATTCCGGTGACGCTCGGTGCCGCCATCGGGCAGATGGGGGCGGCCAGGATCTTCGATGCGACGGGCTCGTACGGCGGAGTCTTCCTCGGGCTGATGTTGGTGAACGGAATCTGCGTGGTTCTGCTGAGCCATGCA
>Ga0214473_10003939_pt1 | contig 17904 bp, 9 predicted proteins | sample RVTome_7_FD_203509 | JGI IMG/M metagenome (GOLD analysis project Ga0214473, IMG submission 203509) | Soil microbial communities from uranium-contaminated site in the Upper Colorado River Basin, Wyoming, United States - RVT98D197 | ecosystem: Environmental > Terrestrial > Soil > Contaminated >... | reverse complement strand
AACGTTAAGCCTTTCGTGTGCCTGCGTCCATAGCGCCTGCATCGTATACATGGCGCTTCCATCTGCCTCCAGGTTAATCACCGGCCGATCCGGACAAGCGATGGCAGCGCCGGTGGCACAGGGAATACCCTGCCCGATTGATCCACCCGAAAGCGTAAGGATAGTATGAGGGGACAACCCTGCTGAGATGGGATAATAAGAATGTCCGCTTGAAATTGCTTCGTCGACAATGATGGCATTCTCAGGTTGGAGCGCCGCCAAGGTTAGACAGGCCTTTTCAGCGGTGAGGTCCCCCTCCGGTAAGGATGGCCGCTGCAGTCTTGTGAAGAGATTGTCGCCAGCCTTCAGATTTGCGGGGGTTCTCAGGGCATCGGCAAGGCATTGAAGGGCCTCCACCACGTTTTGCCCGTCCGTACACAAGGTAATTTTCTCTTGCTCATCATACATAATCCGGCTCCTTATGCCAGGATACCCAAAGAAGGTCACAGGTTCAGGAGTTCCGGCCAATAAGACTGCCTCATAGCGGGAAAGCGCAGCAGCTGCCTGTTCCGGAAAATAAGGGACCCTTTCCACAGGAGGAAGCCCCGGGCCGCGATCAATGTACCCCGAAAGAGATGAAGTAAACAGATCACATCCTATCGCTTTCCTTATGCGAGAGACGGCGTCAAGACCAGGTTTCCGCAAGGCCCTGCCTCCAAGGATGAGCGCCACTTTACGAAAGGACTGCAATCGTAAGGCAATTGTTTCGATGAAACCGTGATCAATGGGATCAAAAGAGACTGCACAAGCTGGGACGGTTTGTGTCTCGCATTCTGCCAGTTGAAAATCGTTTGGTACGATCAGGGTCGCCACCTGTCCCAACCGGGCAGATGCAACAGCCTCTGCAACATCCCCTGCAATATCCTGAACCGATTTGCTCGTCCGATACCAACCTGAGACGGTCCGGGCAAGGCCTTCAATGTCCATGGCGAGCGGCGGGTCGGCAGCCCGGTGCCAGGTTGCATGCTCGCCAACCACATTCAGGACGGGTGACTGAGCGCGCCGTGCATTGTGAAGGTTGGCAATACCATTCGCCAAACCAGGGCCAAGATGGAGCAGCGCCATCGCCGGCTTGTCCAGCATTCTGCCGTAACCATCGGCCGCTCCGGTGCAAACGCCTTCGAAGAGTCCCAGGAAAACCTTGATGCCAGATATTGAGTCAAAGGCCGTAACAATGGGTAATTCTGTTGTCCCTGCGTTGGCAAAACAGACTTCAACACCACATGAAACCGCAGTCCTCACAAGCAGATCAGCTCCGTTCACAATCCACCTCCCAGCCTTAGCAGCAACTAACTTAGAACCTGTCAATAAGTCAACCGCCACTAACTTTTTCCATTGACCAAACAAATCCCTTTTTATATACTAACCCCCAATGATACATAGTTATGAACAGTTGCATGCCAGGTGCACCCCTGAACAATGGAAATCTCTAATCACCCCTGCCCCCCTTTAGAAAAGGGGGGTTAGAGAGATTTTGAAAGGAGTATCCAATGAAAAAACAACTCGGAGCAAAGAATTGCCTCTATCCTCTGCCTACCACTCTGGTGGGTACAATGGTCGAGGGAAAAGCTAATTTTATTGCCATGGCACATGTGGGTATAGCAGACCTTGGCTCCATCTCTTTGGGTATGAATAAGAGCCACTATTCCAACATCGGAATCAAGGCGAATGGAACCTTCAGCGTCAATATTCCCCCCGTCAAGATGGTCAAGGAAACGGACTATTGCGGTTTAGTATCGGGCAAGAATGTCGACAAGTCGAAACTTTTCGAGATCTTCTACGGAAAGCTGGAAACAGCACCCATGATCAAGGCATGCCCCATTAACATGGAATGCAAACTGGTCCGGACGGTTGATTTCCCAAACCATGATTTTTTTATCGGTGAGGTTGTTGAAACTTACGCTGATGAGGAATGCATGACCGGGGGAGTGGTTGACTTTTCTAAAGTCCAACCCATTCTCTTCGTCATGAATGACAGGAGTTATTGGAAACTCGGAGAACAATTTGCGAAAGCGTGGAATGTAGGAAAGGGGTTAAAGAGCAGTTGATACCCTGTTACTTCTTTGTTATTCCGATGACGTTCGGAACAGGCCGGGCCACGCTTCTGAAACGATTGTCTTCAAAGTCGGTTCCATAAATCCCTACCCGCTCAAACTCGACGCCATGTGCCGAAAAATAGAGGTTGGCCTCCGGACCTCCCTCCAAATACATGGCATTATGAACAGAAATTGGCAGGGAGAGGAGAATATTGCTGAAATCATAGCCCGAGTAAGGGGCCTCGGAAAAAATGAACAGAACATTTCCTTCTTTATCAATGCCCAGCACTGCCATGCTCCACTTCTTGGGCTGCTGGACCCAGACACTCTCCTGCCGGCAGCTAATCATCCTGATCCCCTGCACAAAAGTCTGATATTTGTGCCTCCACACTTCGAAGTCCCCGCATCGGAGGTCGATAATCTGGACCTCCGGGACGTCCGGTTCCAGTTTATTAAAGGCTAACATGGCTTTGTAACTGGTATTCACCCTCGGATTGTTTACATGGTCGAAGTTCTTCATGTAACCGACGTTTTTTATCCCATCTTCGACGTACATTCCCGCATTAATGCCAGCGATGAGATTGTGCCTCTGGCACCAATCCTTTACCCTCATCTTCACCTTTCCGTGTTCTGAAGCAGAGAGGAGCTTAAGTGAGTAGAGCATTGGATCGATCTTTACAACGGTGACGGTCGAATCCTTAATTGCCGGGCTACGCGGGACACCGAACTCGCTAACATGTAGTCCTGAGTCCACCTTCCTCCACACATCGTCCATAGGGAGAACGAGGGAAGGGATAAACATCCAGGAGATAACCAAAAGAATGATTAGAAGCATGGTGGTTGATTTCATCAACTCCGTTGTTATCACAGTCGATAGTTTTTTTCAACCTCTTTTTGGAATTCCTGGGGTTACCTTGACAAGCATCAGGATTTAAAGTAATTTTGGATTACAGTTGATGCAGGCTATCGAAGAATCCGAGCCATCCGGAAATCTTGTTCTCTTTGAATCCTGCGCTCACTGGAGTTCACGAATGCTGGAATACCTCACCGTCACCGTAGATAAGAGTCATCTGATCACCATCGGAGAGAGGCTCTATTCGGAGAGCATTGAACTCATCCGGGAGTTGGTAAATAACACCTACGATGCGGATGCAACGGAAGTTGATATCAGGATGACCAATGAGTTCATTGAAGTGGAGGATAACGGCACCGGGATGGACCGGGAGGGGTTGAAACAGTATTTTAACATCGGTTCTCCTGAGAAGGTCACGAAAACAAGGTCATCCATTTTTCACCGGGATCTCATAGGCCAGTTCGGCATCGGGAAGTTTGCAAGTCTTGCAGCATGCAAGCGGTTTGAGGTCTATACCCAGAAAGGTGGATTTGCAGCGAAGGTAACCTTTGACAAAGAGGAATGGGAAAAAGGCGGAGGCCACTGGAACCTTCCTCTTCAGGTCTTAACTCCTGATAAAGACAGAGGGGATGGCACGACGGTCACCCTGCTTCATTTGACAAGAGAATTTGATCCCGAAGAGGTAATCCGTAAGATAGTGGAAGGAACCCCTTTGAAGGTATCCAATTTCGTCGTCAGGCTCAATGGAATGCGGATCACTCCAAGAAGTTTGAGCGGCCATCGAATTCCTTTTCTTGAGGGAACGGACTTTGGCCCTGTCCATGGAGAAATCATCATCTTGCCCTCTTCCGCTGCCTCTCCGGCTGAATTGGGAATCGAAGTCAAAGTAAAACAGGTCACGGTCAAAAGAGAGCTTTTCGGCCTGGAACATTGGGGCAAAATCGCAGCCAGAATCCGGGGTGAAGTATACGCCGACTTTTTGCCGGTCACCACAGACCGTTCCGGGTTTATTCTAGACAGTCCCCAGTACCAGGCCTTCCGAAAAGTGATGGAAAAGCTCACCCGGGAAGTGGATGACATCCTCAAGCGCCTGGCAGGTCGAAAAGAGAAACGAAAGGCAAGCAAAGCGCTGAAAGAGGCCCTTCAAAGGGTCCATCGTGCATTGGCCTTGAATCCGGACCTCTCCCCCTTCGGGGCGATTCCCTTGGCGGGCGAGGGAGAAGGCATGGGAGGGGCCGGTGTTGTTTCAAAGAAGTCGGAAAAAGAAGAAGGCAGAGAGATTGAACCCGATCGAGGCGGGAAGGAAAGCGAGGAACCTGAGCCCTCTTCTCAACCAAAGAAGGAAAGGAAGAAATCACCCAAAGTCAAACGTCTCACCCCCAACGCCGTAGTCCAGCGGATGAGATTTAACGAAACGGGAGTTTCCGTCTGCGTCGATGATTTTGGAGAGAATGGCCCGGAATGTTTTACAGAAGGGACCGTGATCTATGTTAATCAGCAGCACCCGCTTTACCAGCGAGAGGCGACGAAGCCCGAGACATATCTTCTGAATGTAACAAGACTGATCGCCCAGGAGATTTCCCTCATGAAGAGCACAAAGAATCCGCGGTTGGCCTTTACGAGACAGAGCAAACTCCTTCGCGACGCCTTCATTGACAATCAAAACAAGTAACCCCACCCAACCTCCCCTTATACAAGGGGAGGGGAAGTCGTAGACTCGACTCTGCGAGAAGACAGTAACCACTGATAAGCCGGAAGAACCTCTTTTTTATGGAATCCCTCAGAATTACTTCAGAGTAATCACATTCCCTCCCAGCAAGTTTGCATGGTTCGGGTGGCAGGTGAGAAGGATTACCTGCTTTTCTTCGGCAAAACTTCGTACTACCCGGGCGGCCGCTTGCTGACGGTCCGGGTCCATGTCCACAAGGGGATCGTCCAGGATCAGAAAGCCCTCCGAATCCTGGAGAAAGTACCGGGCCATGGAGAGACGCAGGGCCAGCCCTAATCCGACTTTCGTCCCCATGGAAAGAACGTGGAAAGGAATCATGAGACCATCGGTCCGTTCCGCTTCGCCCACACCATTCTCCCCCAGCTTAATCCTCCTGTAACGCTCCAGGGTTAAGGGAGCAACCACCCTTTGAAGTTCCGCTATCCAGGGATCCAATGTCTGTTCATCCATGGATTGTTTGATCTTAAGAAAGACTTCATGAATCTCTGAGACAGCCTTCCCTTCACTCTTTACCTTTTTAAAGTGGATTTCTGCATCTTTCCACCTGGTTTCAATCTCCTCCGCCGTCTCGTCAGGTGCTCCGCCCTCCAATTCCGCACGGGAGATTCGTTTCTCTGCCAAATCCTGCTCCATTTCTTTCAATCTTTTCTGTTTTGCTTCAAAATCCGAAATGAAGTCCTCTGCATTCCGGATTTCCTCCGGCAATGGCTTGAGATTTTCAAGATTTTCTCTTCGGCTATTTAATACCCCCCTCTTCTCAACAAGAAGGTCCAGCAGCTTTTCTTTGGATTGGTAATCAGTCTCCCATTCTTTGAGCTGTTTCCTGCCCGACTCCATCACCCTTTCAGCCTGGTTTAATCTCCCATGAATGTCCGCAATCTCCTTTGCAATTTCCGCCATGGAACGATATGCTGGCCCCTGGGGAGCAAGTCCCACCTGCTTCTCCAGCTCTTCATAAGTCTCTCCTTCCAGGGTCTCCTCAAGCTGACGCTTCAACGCTTCCACTCCCTCACCCTGTCTTTTATAGGATTCATAGGTCTTTCTGCCTTCCTCAAAATCAGCAACCGCGAGGTCTTGCAGCAGCGTCTGATATTCCCGGGATACCTGGTTGAAACGAGCGCTCACCTGCTCAAAATCGGCCTCCCCCGACTTTAGATTCATCGTCCACTCCGCATGCTGAATCTCGATCTGTCCCCCCGCAGAAAGAGCCAGCGGCCGCCCGGGAGTGACCGAGCAGGAGATCTCTTCCTCAAAATCCTTCTTCAGTTTCAGCTCCAAAGGTTTCACTGTTGTCATCGTAAGATCAATCTTCCCTGCTGCCAGGCTCGTCTTCAACCGGCCCAGTTCATTGTGCAGCCGTTCCAGCCCCTGGAAGACTTCTTTCCGGATGATTTTCATGCTGGTCAGGATTTCGACGGCTCCTTGCAGTTCTTTCTTCTTCCTTTCCGCCCGGACGAATTTCTCAATCCTGCGCTTATTCGACTCATAAGCTTCAACCCGGCGGAATTCTTCTTTCAGATGTTCTTCTTTTTTTCTTAAATCTCCGAGATTTTCCTGGATGTTTATTAACTCCTGTTCGACGGCGGGCCATTTAAGAGAGGCCTCCCTCAGCAACTTTTCCTCATGCTGCAGACCTTTTATCTCCAGCTCCAGAATCACTCGCTTCCTCGCATCTTCAACACCCCCTCTATTCTGATCGACGAATTCTTTCAGAAAAGAGATTTCATTTAGAAGGGTTTGAATGTTCCGGTTCAGTTCATCCATCTCTCTTTCGTAGCCCAAGGCCCGATGAAGCTCCTGCCGGAGCATCTCTTTCTTATAATAAGCTCCCAGGATTTTACCCACTTCTTTCTTATAGGGATTTTCAACCCCGCGGTTATTCTCCGGGCCTCCAAGGGTCCTGTCCCAATGGCTGAAATAGTCCTCGAAGGTCTTTTCAATATCCTTGCCCAATTGCTCAATCGAAACACCATCCGTCTCAAGGAAACCTTTGCGTAGGATGGAAGACAAATCATGGACCGGACTGAGGTTACGGCTTAGTGAATCGAGGGTTGATCCGAGACCGGACTGAAAGGCAAAAAGCACATGATTCCAGGTTCCTTCTTTCAAGCCGAGGAGTCCGGCGAGTCTTTCCTGAACCGTTTTCGGGTCTGTCAGATGACCTCCTTCGGGCAGGGTGAGGCTTGACTCTTTCTTTTTCCCCCAGGATTTTGAAAGGCGATATGAATGGCTCCCCAGCGAGAAGGCCAATTCAACATGGATGGTGTCGCCTCCACTCAGGGGGATAAAGTTTGCGATCTCTTTTTCGAAGGTTCGCTTGTCATAATGAGTGGCCATGAAGAGCGCCATCTTCAGGGCATTGACCAGGGTACTCTTCCCTGCTTCATTCGGCCCAAGAACCACATTGAGTCCCTTCCAGAAATCCACGTTCAGACGCGTGATCCCTGCAAAGGGTGAGAGATGCAATTCCTGGATGATCATGATTTGACCCTCTGGATAAGATCATAAGCGATCTGGAGGGAGAGAGGGCTCTGCTGCTCCCGGGAAAGGGTCTTTAGCAGTCGATGGGGAAATGAGCCTTCGGTGAACTCCCGGTCAATCTCTTCCGCAGTGATTTCCCGCAGTAACTCCGAAACATCGTATTCCAGGTGAAGAACGCATTTGTTTAGCTCCTGAATCAAAGCGCTCTTCTCATTAAAGACTTGTCCCGGGACCCTCCCTTTCAACTCCAGTTTGACTAAGTGTCTCGCACGGCTCAGTTTCCGGAAATAGGATTTCAGGGCCTCCACATCTTCTTCGGTGCAAACCTCCTTTTCAAGAGTAAGAAACTGGAAATATCCTGTCTGAATGGACTGATAATAGATCGATTTGTCCTCTCGCAGCTCAATGAGCCAGGAATAGCCCGGATGGCGGCAGTCGAATCCATCCGGCTCCGGGGTAGATGGAAAGAAGATCCGGTTCTCCGTCCCCTCCTGCCGGTCAGGATAACGAATATGAGTATGGCCCATCAACCACAGGTCCAGGCCCGAATGATTCAGATCTTCCAGAGACATGGGATAGTAATCCCTGTTGAAATCAGGGGAAATTCCTTCGAGGCTTCCATGAGCGACGCCGATGTGAAATATGGGCCCCGGATCTTTTCGAACCCCACGAACCCAGCCGATCGCATTCGAAGCCGAGTGTTTTGCTGTGCATGGACCGGCATAGATGATAGCGTCAATCCCAAAGGGTCTTAGATCATAAGGAGCGGGGTTTTCGAGAATAAGAGTCCGTTCACTCATCGCTCCCTGAAACCTTGTCCAGAGATGGTCTTCTCCCTTTTGAATGGGATCGTGGTTACCGGGAAGAATCAGGACGCAGCCTCCTTCAAATCCTTTCAGCGCCTCAGCAACCCGTAACACCTCTTTCTTAGGAAGGGTCGGATGATCGAAGAGGTCTCCGGCAATGATAAAGAGATCACACCCCCTATGGTTGGCCATTCCAACCATTCTAACCAGTGTCTCAAAACGGCCTTGGATCAGGTTATCCTGCACCTCCGGTGAATAGCCGCGTGTGAACTTCATGCCCAAATGAAGGTCGGCCGTGTGAAAGATTCTGATCGGCATGGTTTCGCTCCTCTCCCAGAACCAACCCGCCAGTTAAATTAAAAAGGCAGGTGGGTGTGTTGGAAAACCTTTACAGCGGCACCTTTAAACGCTTCTCTACTCTGTTTCTCAGCACATACCAGAGACACTTTAAATCAAATCGCATGTTACCCATAATGTACAAGAAACCGCGTTGTAAAGGTTTGTAAATACACCCAGCTGCCTTTCCAATGTACCATCTAAGTCAACCGATCCACTGGGTTCCGCAGATGGTTTTGAAATCACAGCCCGGGCATCCTTCTTTCCGGTTCCGGGTGGGCTCAAAGGGGGTTGCCGGATCAACAATTTCTCTCAGAAGGCTGAAAATGACTGTCTCCATTCGTTCAAATTCCTCTCTTTGATTTTCTGCCCCCAGAAAAACCGGGACCTCCATCTCTCTGTTGATGACCATCCGACCCAGAAGCAAAAAGAGAGCATCCAATTCTTCGACTCTTTTATTAGACATTTCGGAATAGAGAAGGATGTAATAGGGGAGCTGCAGACTTCCAATGGCCTCACTCCAGGTCTCTCTTCTGCTCAGGTCGAGTCTATCCGGACGGATCCGCAAAAAATCAGGATTGGAGGACGTTTTATAGTCGATGATACAAGTCTTTTTCCCCCTCACTTCCACCTGGTCCAAGCGGCCCTTGAGTACGAACAAGTTCTTTTTTATCCTAATATCATGCTCCACGTAGAGTACAATAACCCGGTCTTCTTTGATGAGCGGGAGTGTGTAATTTCGTAAAAAATCCTTCAAGTGGGCTTGGATCTGTCCTTTCAACAGGTAGGCGGCGCCCACAGGGTCCTTTCCGTAGACTTTTTCAAAATGGTCGTCTATAAGGAGATCCATTTCACCTAAGTCCACATCCCTTTGCTGTAAAGGCACGCCCTTCCTTCTTTCAAAAAATCGTGAAAGGACCAGATGGATGAACTTCCCGATATCCGCCTTCTCAATCCCTTCCGTGATCTCTTCTCTGCGGTCTATCTTGAGGACATATTGATAGTAGAACTGAAGGGGGCAACTCAAATAGGTATCAAGGCTGGTAGCGCTGTAGGTGTACCCCTTTAGTAATTTGACCATCTCAGTCGATTTTGGGATTGCCTCGGGAACTTTGTTCGCGAGACGGAGTTTATACTGCACCGGTCTGAAATAGCGTCCTGTTTCTTTCTCGTGGTCTATCTTCTGCCTCTCCCAGAGAAGTTTTTCGACGAATCTCGACCTCTCTTTCTCGTCATTTTCAATTGAAAAGAGATGGACCTCCCTGGCCCCTTTACAGAGGGTTTCAAAATAGTAAGCCGAGAGTCTATCCCTGTCTCGATACGTCGGAAGGCCCAAAATTTCCCGTATCCGGTATGGAAGCAGCGAATCCTCTCTCTGGGTCCCAGGAATGACTTCTTCATTCATGTCGAGAAGAAAGACTCTGTCAAAGGAGAGGTTTCTCGTTTCCAGGACTCCGAGAACCTGCAACCCTCTGACAGGTGTTCCCTCAAAGGGAGTGTAGCACGAGGCGAGATACTTTCTGAAGAGCGTGAAGTAGCTTCGCGTCTCCGTAAAATGAATCTCTTTCATGAGGGACTTCGAGAGGGCACGGAGTGCCTGGATAAAGGCCTCAGAGAAGGGAAAGAAGAGCGGATGGAGCCGGGCCGTGCTGCTGCTAAAAATATAGTGGAGAACGTCGATGGACTTTTGTCCAAAGTCCTCGACATCCCGAAAAGTGAGGAATCTTCCTATTGTATTCTGGTGAATGGTCTTCAAATGACCCCTTAAAACATCTATCGTCACCCCTGTTTCATCCACCGGCAGCATCTCCAGGACCTTTTGATAGAGGTTTTTATCCTCTTCGATCTCTGAAAGTGTGAAGAAGCTCTTGGTTCTCAAACCCGTCAGTTCTTCTTCCAGGGTATGGAAGAGGATTCTTGTCATCTCGGAGCTCCCGTTCCAATATATGTTCTTGGTGTATGGGTGCAGGATGAAATTGAGGTAATCGGGAAGATAGATACGGTCTCCTTCCATAGAATTGATGAGTTCCATAAGACTGTTCAAGAATCCGTAAACAGGCGTCCGTTGGAGAGGATATCCTAATGAAATGTTGTAATTCCCCTGCTCCAGGAGCGAAAGGGTGTGATGGAGAAGCGGGAAAAGGGTCTCTGCCAGGGGAAGAACAATGACTGACTTTTCATCCGGTTGGATCCCCTCTTCCAGCTCCTTCTTGAGGAGACCGGCCAGGGCGAATACCTGGCCGTGGGTATCAGGACTCTTGTAGAAGTGAACCTCCGGCTCTACCTCTTCCCCCGGAGGGTTGGCAACCTCTATCCCCAGGTCTAAAAGCCTCTCTCTTATGCCCGGCCCGTTCTGGAAAAGGAAGGCTGTATTCTCCCGGGTGTGCATCTTTTTGAAGAGAGCTTTTTCGGACTGGGTGAAGGCATAGAAGCCGGCAAAGATCATCTCCCGAAACGGAGTGAGATCTTCCCCTGAAAGGGTTTCGGAGACCATACGATATCGGGACGACCTTGTGGACATGCCCATTGACTCAATCCATTTATAGAATTCTTCGTAGAAGTAAGAAAGGGTCTGAATCCTTCCGATAGAGAACCGGGGCATGGCTTCTGTCAGGAAGGTATCGATCTCCCGTACATTTTTGGGGGGTGCGCCCTCGATGAGCAGTTCCTCAATATCCATGTAAATCTTCATTCCCAAGGGGAAGAAACTGTCCGGGGTCATGAAATGATCTCCCCCAAGGGGGTCTCGAGATCTTTTGTGGAGGTCATAGAGGAGCGCAATGGCATCCATGGCTTCAAGCTTCAAATGTGATCCATCCGGCCGGGACTCATAGACAAAATCGATGAATTCATCCATGGAAAGAATAACGGGAGGGATGAAGCTTCCCTTCATCTCTCTTGAAAGTGCTTTTCTCAAGAAGTGAGAAGGTCTCTTCCCGGGAAAAACAACTAAGTTGCCGGAATAGTCTTTCCCCGTACCTTCAAGAAGGGGCAGGATGGCCTCTACTAAGTTATGCCTGGGGGATAAGAGCATTGTCTTCATACGTTCCAATTAAGTCGTTAGTCGCATAGTCTTATAGTCTTGTAGTCAATTGACTAACTGACTATACGACTATGAGACTATGAGACTACGCGACTATCTTCACTTCTCTCAGGTCGATGTACGCAAGCACCCCTTCTATGGTTCTATCGGGATAGATCTCTCTCAGGATCTTCATATAGTTTTTCATCTGGGCTTCATACCCTCTTTCCGCGCTCCTTTCTTTCCCCGTCTTATAATCGATCACTGCGACGTTCTTCTCATCAATAACCAGCCTGTCGATCCTGAAAAGTCTGCCTTCGCTGTCCGTGATCTCCTGCTCGTTCCGGGTCATGCGGCCCGCTCTCTTCCTGAAGTACTCCACCATATCCTGATGCCTGAGCATGCCGATAACAGCCTCCTTCATCTCTCCGGCATCATATTTTGTTCTCATCTCTTCACTGGCCCTTTTAAAAGCCTTCATGAAGATGTCTTCCATCCTATCGCCCGCCTCATCGATATAAAAGAGAATCCTGTGGATAAAATCCCCTCTCCATTGCTCTTCAGATGTCATCCTTTTCCCGGAATCCTCAAGTATCGGAGACGGATTCATGAAGTGGTACAAGAAGACCGATTCTTCACCTACAGCGGCAGCCTCAATCCTCCTCTCAGGTTTAGGCGATTGAGGAGTATCGATGGAGGGAAGGAGATCAAAAGGAAATCCATCGTGTTTTCTCTTTACTCCAATGACATAGAGCTCTTCCCTGGCCCGCGTGAATTCCACATAGAGGTTGTTGAGTCTGTTCACCCTCTCTTTTAAAGCCTCCTCTACGTAGAGATTCTTATAATACGGATCACTTTCCGCAATCTCCTTGTTCATCTTGAGAAGGCATACCTCTTCCCCTTCCCTATGAACGAGATAATCGAACCCCCTGTTTCTCTCCCCATAAAGAAGAGCAATGACGACTGGGAAACCCAAGCCTTTGGCCTTGTGGACCGTCATCACCCTGACCGAATCAACATCCTTCGGGACATCAATGTCCCACTCCTTCGCTTCCCCCTTTTCCTCCCCTGCAAATTCGAGGAAATCCCGGAGGTTGTTGCAACCTCTCCCTTCGAAGCCTTTGATGGCCTCCAGTATCTTCGCAAAAGCCGCCTCTTCTTCTGCCATGAATTCGAAAACCCTGAAAACGCGAAATACCTCCGTGACCAGGTCATATAATGGCAGGTATCCCGAAGACCGGAACAGACTTGAGAAGTATCTCTCCCACAGGTCGATGAATTCGCCCTGGAAAGCTTTATAGAAAGGTCTCTTTTCTCTATTCCTGAGAAAGAAACGATGCACTCTATCTCTCTGGGAATCGCCGTGAACCTTCACGATCGCTGTCTCAAAGATATCTCCCAATAGGAATGTGGCAAAAGAGAGGTCATCCGGAGGAGAATCAAGAAAGCTCAAGAGGGAGATGATCTCGCCGGTAATCTTTCGCCTCCTGATGTCCAAGCTGCTGTATGAGATAAATGGGATATCTTTCTCATTGAGCCAGGCGGTTATTTTCACCACATCCTCATTCTTCCCGGTGAGAATGGCAATCTCCCTGTTGCAATATCCTCTCCGGGTTAGTTCCTCAACAAGCCCCTGAATCCTTCCCTTCTCCGAAGGATCTTCGTCATCTCTGTCATAGATCTGGACTTCGACGTAACCTGGGCTCTCTTCCCTGATGGGTTGCTGGATGTAGTCATTCAATCCGCTTCTTTGAGCCGGCTCCCTGTATTTCTCATGAGTCGCTGCAATTGCTTTGAAGACCTTTTCATTGAATTCGAGGATCTTCGGAAGGCTTCTGTAATTGATGGAAAGCTCCAGGACATGGTGGCTTGCAGGGGAGAAGGGATTTCTGGATTCGCAGTCTCTCATGATCGTATAGTCGGCATCCCGGAAACCGTAAATGGCCTGCTTTGTATCTCCCACGACGAAGAGGCTGCCCCCCTGAGATAGAGAATTCTCGATGAGGGGCGACAGATTTCTCCACTGGATGGGAGAGGTGTCCTGAAACTCGTCGATGAGAAAGTGCAACAGGATTTCACCCAGTCTGAAATAGATATCCGGCACAATACTGGCGTCGAGGTACTCTCCGAGCTTGTTGTTGATATCTTCAATGAAGACTTTCCCTTGCTGCCTTTTCACTGATTCGACCGAAGCGCTGAATTGATGGAAGAGATTGAGATACGGGACAAAATAGGACCGGGCATGACAGGCAATGGATTGATTGATCCATTGACCCACCCTGGCCCACTCTCCGCAAATCGAATCGTACACTTTCTGGGACCCCGCCTCACTTCTTTTCGGTTTATTAACAGGACATGCTTTTAGTCCTTTTCCAATGAGGTCCGTAAACCTCTCCTCCCTGACCGCAGAGAGGATCTTTGGATAGGAGGACCCTCCGCTCTTCTCAAGACCGGACCGGGTGATCAGGCGTTCCAACCGCTCAAGGCTCTCTCTAACCTTGGCCTTCACTTCTTGTTCTTCAGCAGAGTAATCTACACTCCCGGGTTTTTCTCCTGAGGAGGCCAATTTTCTGTAAATCTTCTTGATCTCGCTAAGAAGATTTGATGATGGATCCCAGAGATAGGAAGAACCCTCCTGTTTGTGTTCCTGGATAATCCGGATAGTCCTCTTAAGAAGTTCTCCTTCGGCAGACCCCTCTTTGACATTCCTCAAGAAGAGGTTGAAGGCATATTCCATGAGAGCACTGGAATTCATCAATATCTCAAAATCGGGGCTGTATCCGAATTCGATGGCAGATGTCTTGAAAACCATCGTCATGAAGCTGTCAATCGTCCTGATCTGCAAATCCGCATAATGAGAAAGGATTTCATCGATCGCCTCCTCTGCTCTTTTAGTCATACGCTCCCTGTCTAAAGTGACGATCCGGGAAAACTCGGCCAATGCTTTTTCATCACCCAAAGAGAGGGACTTCAGCCAGTGGAGAACCCTTTCCTTCATCTCCTTAGAGGCATTGTTTGAGAAGGTGATGGCCAGTAAGTTTCGCAGCTGACTTCTTGGGATTTCCTCAGACAGGAGAAATTGAACAAACCTTTCAGTAAGGGCATAGGTCTTTCCGGACCCTGCGGAGGCCTTCAGGACAGTGAAATTCGGGAATTGGATTTCGGTGTCTTTTTGTAAGATCGGGTCAGGCATAGTGCGTACGACCATTATAAATCTTCCCGTTCAACCCTGCCAGGATGGATGCCCCTCCCCTGGATTTGACAGACGGTCTAATTCGTCTTATTCTTAAAACCGTTATGCATTCCCTCTCCCCCATCTCACCTTTTAAGAGGGCTTATCGCTCCGGAGGAAGGAAGCCCTTCGGTCTGGTCCATCGCCAAAAGCCTTTAAAGGTCGATTTCCATCTTCATACGGCGGATGATCCTCTGGACAGGGTGGGATATACTGCGAAAGAACTCATCTTAAAGGCCGCTGATGAAGAGTTCGATGTGATCTCGATTACCAATCACGATCGTTTGACGTTCAATCAGGATCTCTTCGATTATGCCCATGAAATGGATATTCTCCTCATCCCGGGTATTGAGATGACGATTGAAAACCGCCATGTTCTCGTTCTGAACCCTCCCCGGAACAGGACGGTTTCCGATTTTTCTTCCCTTTCCAGACTGCGCCGTCCGGAAACTCTGATCATTGCGCCGCATCCTTACTTTCCAGCAATTCACTCCCTGAACGGACACCTTTTGAAGCATCTCGATCTGTTTGACGCCCTTGAATACTGTCATTTCTATTCCCCCCGGATCAACTTCAACCAGAAAGTTCTGCATGTCTCCCGGGCGAAGGATTTTCCTTTGATCGGGAACTCCGATACTCATTTTCTCTCTCAGCTCGGGACAACCTATTCCATGATCCATGCCGAGAAGAACATGAATTCGGTTTTCGCAGCGGTCCGGGCAAACCGGATCGAAGTCATTACCCGGCCCCTCTCCCCCCTCGAGATAGGATCGATTGCAAGACGCTTTCTCAAAATGAAACTTACGGGCAAACCGGTCAAACCCGGAAAATGGAGCCGATCGCGGACCACTTTGGCACGAAGTCACTCCTTGTCCAAAGAATTCCGAAAACCATCTCAGGCGGCCTAACTAAGAACCCATACCCACCTAAAAAATACTATACACGACGGCGTAATTATTTGCGCTTATGTTACAACACCCTTCGACAAGCTCAGGGTGACCGGTCATGGTGAGCCTGTCGAACCATAATCATGCGCAATTATTTATGACGCTATGCATAAAAAAAGCAAAAACCCTTCAACACAGGTCAATTGGACTCTCGCCTTTTCCTGGAGAGAAGAGATTTTGACAATTTCTCTATTTGTGATAGATTAACTTCACTAAAGGATCAGTTCATTCTGCCGTACTCAATCAGTTTTTCCTTTCTTCTTTTCCCTTGCCATTCTACGATTGGGCAGTAAGGGATGGAAAGCCAGAAAAAAAAGGAGAACCTCTCATGGAATCGAAAGAAATAAACGAACTCCGGGAGAAGATCGCTTTTTATGAGGCCATTCTTGATAACATCCGCAACGGGGTCATGATTACAGACCCGAATGGAAGGATCATCTTCTTCAGCAAATCTTACGGGAATTTTCTCGGCATCGATCCTCAAAAAGCTCTTGGGAAGCATTGTACGGAAGTGATCGAAAACACCCGGATGCACGTGGTGGCTCAAACTGGGTCCGCAGAAATCAATCACCCTCACCGGATCAAGGGCCAGGACATGGTCGTTCAACGCATACCCATTGAAATGGACGGAAAGATGATCGCCGTTTATGGTCAGGTCATGTTTAAGGATGTCCGGGATGTCCAGGCTTTGGCCCAGAAACTCAACTTCCTGGAATCGAAGGTGGAACTCTATGAAAAGGAACTGGAGAGCTTGAGGTCTTCGAAATATACGATTGACCACATCGTAGGGAAGAGTCCAAGTATCTCCGAATTAAAAAAGCTGGCCCTCAAGGCTGCCATGACAAATGCTCCGGTGCTCCTGATGGGTGAAAGCGGAACCGGCAAAGAGCTCTTTGCCCACGCCATCCATTATGCCAGCGCAAGACGTGTCTATCCCTTTATTCGGCTCAATTGCGCAGCCATTCCCAAGGATCTCTTAGAAACGGAGCTTTTTGGGTATGAGCCCGGAGCCTTCACCGGCGCGGGAAGCAAAGGCAAACCCGGAAAATTCGAGCTGGCCCATCGCGGCACCATTTTTCTCGATGAAATCAGCGATCTCCCCCTTGAGATGCAGCCTAAACTCCTTCGTGTTTTGGAAGAAAAAGAAACAGAACGCTTGGGGGGAACAAGACTGACCAAGTGTGATTTTCGATTGATTGCAGCCACTCATGAAGATCTTGCAAACTGGGTCGAGCAGGGGAGATTCAGAAAGGATCTGTACTACCGATTGAATGTGATTCCACTTCAGATACCTCCTCTCAGGGAACGAAAAGAGGATATTCCACTTATCGTGGGACATCTCATTCAGATACTTAATAGGGACTTGGGGACGAATGTAACCAGGGTGCCTCCGGATGTCCTGCAAATTTTCCAGAATTACGACTGGCCCGGAAATGTTCGAGAGGTAACTAACGTCCTGGAGAGAATTTTGTATTCCATCGATGGAGATACCATCCATAGACACCATCTCCCCATCTTCCTGAAAGGCATGATTTCAGAATCAAACAGGCTCCAGCCCACCCTGTTAAAACGTCTGAGAGAGGATATGGAAAAAGAGGCCCTTCTTCATGCCATTCGGATGTCGAAAGATAATAAGAACAAAGCAGCCAAACTCCTGGGTATTCATCGAACCGCCCTCTATAAGAAAATGAAAAAATTCCATATTCCTTCCGGACAACATGCAAATATGTAGATTTCTATCTACATGTATAAGAAATTCTACATTTATTTCAACCAGTTGAAATTAAAGAATAAATTATTATATTTTTCGATGTGTGTAGAGTTTGGTCTACATACTGAAGAATCGTTTTGGTTCAGGCAATTTTAAAACTTACTTAAATTCAACAGGTTGAATTCGTTCCCGCTTGAAGCCACTTCTGGCCCAGATTTTGCTCTGTTAAATATTGACTATGCCAAAACTAATTACTGGTGGAATGGGATTTATAGGCACTTATCTTGCCCGCGCCCTTCTCAAACAGGGGGAACAGGTTGTTCTCTTCGACGTTTTAAAAGACTCTCCCCTGATCCAAGATATCAAGAAAAAAGTAAAAATAGTCCAGGGAGATCTCTCCTCCTGGGCGGAGGTTCTTGAAGTCGTCAAACAATACAAGATTGACGGCATTTATCATACCGGAGCACTTCTCTCTGCTTCTGCCGAGGAAAAACCTTTCACTGCCTACCATGTCAATGCCGGAGGAACCTTTAATGTTCTCGAAGCGGCAAGGCTATTCAACGTAGAGCGCGTGGTCTATCTCAGTACAATAGCTTCCTTTGGCCTGAACATTCCGGACATGGTCAATGAGGATACAATTCAGATGCCCATCTCGATGTACGGCGTCACAAAAGTCTTCTCGGAAAGATTGGGTGAATATTATTGCAGAAAA
>Ga0214473_10003938_pt1 | contig 17907 bp, 13 predicted proteins | sample RVTome_7_FD_203509 | JGI IMG/M metagenome (GOLD analysis project Ga0214473, IMG submission 203509) | Soil microbial communities from uranium-contaminated site in the Upper Colorado River Basin, Wyoming, United States - RVT98D197 | ecosystem: Environmental > Terrestrial > Soil > Contaminated >... | reverse complement strand
GGACACTTCGCGCGGGCTTCCCTCCTTCACCATCGTTGGTCTGCCGGACACAGCCGTTCAGGAGAGTCGCGAACGCGTTCAGGCGGCGGTCAAGAACGCCGGCCTGATCTTTCCGCGCCAACGGCTGACGGTCAACCTGGCCCCGGCCGCGCTGCGCAAAGAAGGGCCGGCCTACGACTTGCCGATCGCCCTGGGAGCGCTGGCGGCCTCCGGTCAGCTCAAACCCGAGTGGCTTGAATCGACGCTGGTCGTCGGCGAGCTGTCGCTCGACGGCTCCGTGCGGCACGTACGCGGGGTGCTCCCGATGGCGGCCCTGGCACACCGGGAAGGATTTCGCACACTGCTCGTGCCGGCGATCGACGCCCGCGAAGCCGCCTTGATCCCTGAGATCGAAGTCATCCCGGTCGAGTCTCTGACGATGTTGGTCAATCACCTGTCCGGAGTCGTTCCGATCCGACCGGTCGAGCACAGCCAACCGCCGACGTCTCCGGCCCCGGGCGCGATGGATTTCCAGGAAGTCAAAGGGCAGGAGCACGTCAAGCGCGCCCTCGAAGTCGCGGCGGCCGGCGGACACAACGTCTTGATGATCGGACCGCCGGGCGCCGGCAAGACACTGTTGGCGAGGGCGATGCCGTCGATCCTCCCGGCGATGAGCGTGGACGAGGCGCTGGATGTGACGAGGGTGTACTCGGTCGCCGACCTTCTCCCAGCGGACGTGCCCCTCATCCAGCACCGTCCGTTCCGCTCACCACACCACACGATCTCGCACGCCGGCCTCGTCGGAGGGGGGACCTGGCCGCGGCCGGGCGAGATCTCGCTGGCGCACCGTGGGGTGCTCTTCCTCGATGAGCTCCCCGAATTCGGACCGCGCGTGTTGGAGGTGCTTCGCCAGCCGCTCGAGGATAAGGTCGTGACCATAAGCCGGGCGCGCGGCTCGAGCTCCTTTCCGGCGAACTTCATGCTCGTGGGTGCGATGAACCCGTGCCCCTGCGGCTATTTCGGCGATGCGATTCGCGAGTGCAGCTGCTCACCTTCGACCGTGACGCGCTACCAGAAACGGATCTCGGGTCCACTCCTCGACCGGGTGGATATCCACGTCGAGGTCCCGCGGGTCGAGTTCGAAAAGCTGGCCAGCGATCGAGTGGGCGAGCCATCGGCCTCGATTCGGGAGCGGGTTGAGGCGGCCCGCGTGCGGCAGCGGGCGCGCCTGTCGGAAGCCGGTTTGACGTGCAACGGCGAGATGGGGCCAGGTCATGTGCGGCAGTACTGTGCGTTAGATGAACAGGGGCGCACGCTGGTGCGGCAGGCGATGACGCAGTTGCAACTTTCGGCCCGCGCTTTTCACCGGGTGCTTAAGCTGGCGCGCACGATCGCCGATTTGGCCGGGGACGAGGCGATCGTCACGGTCCATCTGGCGGAGGCGCTGCAGTATCGGCCGAGGCGGTGGGGGTGAGAGCGTGGGTGGGCCGATGAACCGCCGCCCGGCCTCCGATCTGGCTGACGCTCGATCGCCCCAACACCTCCCCCTTGAATCGGTGTTAACGGTAAGATAGTGCGATCCCATCCGAGGGGGCCGATCTCCCGGTGGTGCGGGAGCCTCAGGTCGGTCCGTCGGCGGGTGTTTCTAGGCGGGTGGTGAGGGAACTCCCCGGATTACGCCGTTTCCGCAACTCAACCCAAAGGAGGAAGAAACGATGAGTGTAGCTGCCGCCACCATGACGGGGGCCAGGACACAAGAAAACTGGCTTCACAGTCGATCGTGGGACTTGACGTACATCACCCTGAGCGTCGTGTTGGTCGCCAGCCCATATCTGGCTTACCTGGGGCTTCTGCGACTGGCGCCGGTCTTCCAGGGCCTGGCCACCGTGTTCGGGGCCAACGTCGACAGCTTCAGTCGCAACCTGGTCAACGGTTTTGTGGCCCTGGTCGTCGGCGGGCCGCACATGTATGCGACGTTCTCGCGCACCGCGCTCGACCATGACTTCGCCAAGAAGCACCCCCGCCTTCTGTGGTCGTCCCTCCTGATTCCGGTTATCGTGATTTCCCTGGCACTGATCAATCTGCCGCTGCTGCTCACGGTCTTTTTCTTTTGGGCCTCCATCCACGTCCTTCATCAAATCATCTACATCACAGAGCTTTACAACTACAAGAACAAGCCGGGTCTGACCCTTTTCTCGCGGTTGACGGACTATGGCGTGATCCTGACCTGCCTCTACCCTCTGGCGGCCTGGAGGATTTCGACGGGGAACTTCAGCATCGGCACCAACAACCTGAGCGCGGTGATCGGGCAGATCCTCCCGCTCGGGCCGTGGATGGTATGGTTGGCCGGGGGAGCTTTCGGCATCGCTCTCGTGGCCTGGCTGGTTGACTCGGCCAACCAGTGGCGTCAAGGGACCCTGAACGGGCCGAAGACCCTCTTCATCGGGCTGACGGCGACGGCGGCGTTCTTCGTCCCGGCCCTGGGCAATCTGGACACGGCCTTCCAGGGCATGAACGTCTGGCACTCGTTGCAGTATCTGGCGCTAACGTGGATGCTCAACAACCTGCGGCAACAGCGCGGGGAGCTTGAGCGTTCGCCGTTCGTGAAACGCCTGTCGGCGGACGGCTCGGCGCGCCGCTATTACCTGTGGACGATGGGGCTGACGGTGGCTGACATCGCCCTGGCCGGCGCGATCTTCGTCGTCTTGCGCTTCGTCTTTGGGCAGCCGTTCGATTTCGCTTTCGATCGCTCGTACTACATCGCCGTGTTGAGTTTCCTGTGGATCCACTACTACCACGATCACTACCTCTTCACGCAGCCGGAGGTCATACAGATGCCGGCCAGGTCGCCGGCAGTGGCGCCGGCCACGTGAGGCGAGGTCGACCGCAGACTCGCTCAGCGGTAATTGAGATTGGAGAGTCATGAGGATCGGAGCCGAGAGGCTCCGATCTCTTCCTACTTGTAGACAGGAGTGACACACCTGGGGCGATTTCCTTTACTGCCGACGGGATGGTCTGCCCGCTCGGTCTTGCGGCTGACCCTCACCCCCTGTTTCCCCCTCCCCCGTCATCCTGAGCGGAGCGAAGCGCAGTCGAAGGACGGGGGAGGGGGATAAGGTCTTTTTGAAGGCAGGGGTCGGCTTTGCCGACCCCTGCCTTCATATTGACCTAACTCCAGGGGAAAGGGCTCTTGCGCGCCGTGATGCAGAGAGCGGTCGGCGGATGACCGACCTGGCGCGAGGGCGCACCGCTGTGTTAGGCTGGGGTCGCTCTTCGTAGGTAGGCGGGGACTTTGAGGATGGGCAAGATGAAACCTGGTTCCACGTCAGTGTATCCTGCTCCACCGATGACTCGGCGCGTCCTCTCCGTCATCCACAACCCGCGCCTCCCTGGGCGGGCGGACAAGCTGAGCCGCGCTCAGGGGTGGAACGACCCGGATGAGCTCGCCGCCCGGTTCATCACAGACGTGCGCGACTGCAGCTTCGGTCGAGCTGTATATCAGATAACAGAACGGATCGAGGTGGACGGGTTTCCAGTGAAGGCCGACGGCTTTGTGTACGAGCCCAAAGACTATCTGGCGCGTATGGGCGGGAAGAAGGCGTTCCACCAACCCGACGGCGTCGATTACCGTCGGCTGCTGGACGAATTCGACGTGCTGCGGAGGGTCCGGGAGGGCGAGATCGACGAAGTCTGGTTGTTCGGATTCCCCTATGCCGGGTTCTACGAGTCGATCATGGCCGGCCCGTCTGCGTTCTGGTGTAATGCCCCGCCTCTGGAGGGGACCGGGGCGGCGGAGCGGCGCTTCGTGGTCATGGGGTTCAACTACGAACGGGGCGTCGGAGAGATGTTGGAGGACCTCGGCCATCGGGCCGAGTCGATCCTGGCGCGTGTCTTCGCCGGCCGCGGCGAATACGACTTATTCGAACGCTTCACGCGTCATGAGGCACGCGATCCGGGCATGGCCGAGGTCGGGACGATCCACTTCGCCCCGAACAGCGAGCGCGACTACGACTGGGGAAATGCGAAGAGAGTCCCAAGCCGATGCCACACGTGGTACGACTATCCTGATCTCGAAGGAGAACCCCGGCTCGTCGAATGCAGCGAGTGGGGTGGAGGTGACATCCGGCTGCATCATCTGTGGTGGTTCCGCCACTTCCCGCACTTCGAAGGATCTTCGGGCGACGTCTTGAACGATTGGTGGAGCTATGTCATTGACCCGAATCATGTCCCGTGAGCTGAATCGAACCGCCGCGCCTCTTGCCAACATTGTGTAATCGGTCCCGAAGGGTTCAGATGGAGGACGGGATCAGGCGGGTGGGCGGGTTTCGTATTGTTGGAGCGCTCTCTGTCTTGCTCTTGGCGACGATGGCTTGCACCGGAGAGACCGGGGTTGTTACTTCGCCGGTGCGATCGACGGACACGGCTAGCGAGACGTTCGCCGATGGAGCTTTCCAAATCGACCTGCCGGATTGGCCGTCCGTGCCATCGGACGATGAAGCGACACTCATCGCCCTGGGCTCTACCTCGGGTTGGGGTGTTGCCGTCGCCCGCCAACCCCTCGTCCCGCGGCCCTTCGGTTGGTATCTGCCCAAGGTCCTTCCGGAGCACGGGGACTTCCGCGAGATTCGCGTCGACGACAGCGGCATCGGACGTGTCGTGGTCGAGGCCCGCCTCGGGCAATCTCCCGTACTCGGCGTGCGCTTCGTTCTCATTTATTGCGGCGGAGCGACCTATCAGATCACCGGAAGCGCGCCGGAGACGGACTTCCCCACCTTCCAGGCATTCTTCCAAACCGTTCTCGACAGCGCGGCTTGCTCCCACTTGCCGGCCAAGGCCGAAGCCGGAAACGGGTTGGTCGGGCTCATCTTGACTCCTTCGAACAACGACTTCAGCTTTGACAACCTGCGCGGGACGGCTGTGGAGGCGTACGATGCCGGCATCCGGGCTTCCCACAGCTACATGAATTGGTCGACCGTCGAGACCGAACCCGGGGTATACGACTGGACGTTCTCCGATGTCCTGCTGGATACGATGTCGCTCGAAGGCATGCGACTCTCCCTCGTCCTCGAATTCATCCACACGAGCGTTCTGGGCGAATCGCCGGACGACCTGGAAGGCAAGGGGCTGGACGATCCCGAGTATCGGCGGCGGGCGGTGGCTTTCGCGGCTGCCGTGGCGGAACGCTACGGCGAACAGCTCGACTATCTCGAGCTCGGCAATGAAGTCAACATCTACTTTCAGGAACATCCGGATGACGTCCAGCCGTTCCTCGACCTCGTGACCGAGGCTCGCGCGGCCGTCCACGCCGTGAGGCCCGACCTGCCCGTCGGGACCGTGCTGGCCTTCCACGAGCTCATGGCCGGCGACCGGCTGGATCTGATCGACACGTTCAAATTCGGCGATTTCCTGGCCTACACCTATTACCCGCATGCACCGGGGTTTCGCTACGATGGAGATCCGGGTGTCTTCGCCGGGGTGCTCGACCATATGATCGAGCGCTCGGGGGATACGCCGTTCATCATCGTCGAGAACGGGTGGGCGACGGCACCCTCCCTCGGAGGGAGCGAGGAGCGCCAGGCGGAGTACATACGGGCGACCTTCGCCGCGCTGGCCGAACGACGGGAAGCCTTCGGATGGCATTTGTGGTTCGGCTTTCACGACGGCGAGCAGTCGATCTGCGAGGAAGGCGGCCTGAGCTTCTTGCCTCCCGAGACTGACCCCGATTCTCTCGGCGATGCCTGGGGTTCCTTTGTAGACTACCTGTGTACGCTGGGTCTGGAACACTACGACGGCACGCCAAAGATCGGATGGGAAGTGTTCAAGGAGGAGTTGGCCAGGTATCAGTCGAGCCAATAGGCCTGGCTGATGCATAACCATTCCAGCCCCTTCCGGTCAATCCCGCCATCCTCAGAGGGCAGTCAAAGGAGACGAATTCCCTTCCCGCATGGACGACCGTCCTCCCCCGGTGCCGAAGGCACTGGGGGAGGGTAGACAGGTCTGGGGGCTCCACGAGAAGGTTGGTCATTGTCACCGAACCCTTCAATCGGCTGCCCGATTAATCGCCTCAACCCTGTTTTCTGAGTCCATGAGGGGTGGTGGAGACATGACCCACGAGTCGGATCCTCTTGGTGCGCTACAGAAACTTGCGACGATGAGATCCATCTGCACTGATACCTGGATTGAGGCATTGTCGGGGAGAGTGCCCTCTGCTCTGACGACTCACACCAGGTTGGCATGGCGCGAGGGCGCAACCGCTGTGCTAGGCTGAGGAACGCCGGCGGCCGCCGTTTCCAGATTATGGGCTTCAACTACGGGCGAGGCGTGGGGGAGATCCTTGAAGACCTCGGGCACCGCGCCGAGTCGATCCTGGCTCGAGGCCGGAAGCGGCAGGTCAATTGTGTTCCGAGGGGCCGATGATGACCACATTCTCCGTCCGCTCGACGTAGCGGACGAAGGTGTACTTGTCCTCTTTCCCATCCGTCGCCTTGCGGGTGACTCCGGGCATAACCTGGGGCTCCACCTTGGCAACCAGGAAGGATAAACCTTCTTGAGTCAGCGCCTCTTCGCAGAAAGCCTCGAACTCAGCCAGCCGGGTCGCGGTCCGGGCGCGCTCGATGCCAGCCGCGCGGGCGACGGCAGCCAGGTCAAGGCCGCGCCCGGTGTGCGTCGGGGGTCCGCCGATCGACAGGTAACACTCGTTGTCCCAGATGACCACGAACAAGTTCGGCGGCTGCTCATGCGCCAGCGTGCCCAGGATGCCGAGGTTGAAGATGATCCCGCCGTCGGTGTCGAGGGCCACGATCCTTCGTTGCGGAAGGCCGATCGCCAGGCCCAGCGCCTCTGGGGTGACGCAACCCAGCTGCTGTTGAAACAGGCTTGCCTCGCGCATGTGGGGGGCGGCGTTGTACCACTCGTCGACGGAGCCGCCCAACGACACGATCACCAACTCGCCCTTGAGCCTCCTCGCCAGTACCTCCATGCAATCGTATCGCTTCATTCCTCAGTCCTTCCGTTTCCTTGAGCAAAGGGAGGTGAAGCCCGGGGCAGGGCTGCGTGCGCGGCTACCAGCAAGATGCTCGAGCGCCTCGTGCGCGGGTTTCGGACGGAGTACGCCCTAGCCAACCGCGGGCAGGGTGCATTCGCCGGCCAGCACCACCGCCGCGTGGTGGAGCGATGCCTGAGCGGTCCGATAGGCTTCCGAGATAGCGTCACGGATCCCGTCGACGCGCCGGACGACCTTGTAGGGAATGCGGAGGGCGCCCAACATCGGCTCCATCGTGATGCCGTGCGGAATGGCCCACCAGTTGGGCTCACCCAGGTCGCCGCGGAAGCTCATGATCATGACCACCGGGATGCCCGCCCCGAGCCCAAGGCGAGCCAGCGGCTCGGCCGCGGCGCGGAGGCCGGAGTTCTCCATCACGAGCACAGCCCGCTTTCCGGAGAGCCAGACCCCCCCGCAAATGGCAGCTCCCTCACCCTCATTCGCGACGGGGATGGCGCGGATGTCCGACGCTTCGACGAGAGCCGGGTAGAGCTCTTTGAGCAGAGAGTCGGGAAGATAGCATGCGATGCTCACCCCGGCCTTTCTCAGCCCCTCCAGGGTCTCATTCACCGCGTCAGTTCGCAACGAAAGCCTCTTCAAGGGAGACGTCCATCGAAATCACGCCGGCGTCGCCTCCTCAGGCTGGATTTCCGTCATGGGTGTGCCTGCCATCATCAGACCGAGCTGCTCGACGGTTGCCCGGTCCCGATCGAGTATGCCCATAATCCGCCCTTCGTACATCACAGCGATGCGGTCGGATAGGTTGCGCACTTCGTCCAGGTCCTCGGAAATCAAGAGTGTCGCGGTGCCCGCCTCCCGCTGCGCCACCAGCAGGCGGTGGATGTACTCTGTGCTGCCGATGTCCACGCCGTGCGTTGGCTGGGCAGCGACCAGGACCGAGGGTTTGCGCGAGAGCTCCCGCGAGAGAATCAGCTTCTGGATGTTCCCGCCAGAAAGGTTCCGCAGCGGTGTGCTGCGGGAAGGTGTCTTGATTTCGAAATCACGGATCAGTTGGCTGCAGTGACTGGCGATGCGAGCGAAGTCCATGAAGATGCCGCGGGCGAAGGGTGTTGTACCGTGGTCCTCGAGCATTAAATTCTCTTCAACCGTCAGCTCCCTGACCACCCCGTCGCGCAGGCGCTCCTCCGGGACGTAGGCTAACCCATGATCGATCAACGCTCTGGGAGCGTTGGCCGTGACGTCGACATCGTCGATGAATATCCTCCCTTCGGAAGGTCTGCGCAGGCCGGCGATCGTCTCGGCGAGCTCACGTTGTCCGTTCCCCGAGACGCCGGCGATCCCTACGATCTCGCCAGCGCGGACCTCGAGGTCGACCCCCCGGACCGCCGGCAGCCCCCGATCACCCATGGTCCTGACCCCCTGCAGGCGCAGGCGGACGTGCCCGAGCGGGATGGGTAGGCGTTCGACCCGCAACAGGATCTCTCGCCCAACCATCAGCCGGGCCAACTCCTGGCGGTTCGTCTGCGATGTCTTGAGGCTCTGAACAACCCTCCCACTTCGGAGAACGGTCACGCGGTCGCTAATCGACAGCACCTCGTGGAGCTTGTGACTGATGAAGATCAGCGAGTGGCCGTCCTGGGCCATGCGGCGTAGTGTGGAAAAGAGCTCGTCAACTTCTTGAGGCGTAAGGACCGCCGTCGGCTCATCCAGGATCAGCACGTCGGCGCCGCGATAGAGCGCTTTGATGATCTCGACGCGCTGCTGCTCACCTACGGCGAGCTGCCACACGATGGCCTGGGGGTCAACATGAAGTCCATAGGTCTGGGAGAGACTACGTATGCGCTGCGCCACCCGGTCCAGATCGAGCAGGGGCCCGCGTGAGGAAGGCAGGTTCAGTGCGACATTGGCTGCCACCGACAAGGTCGGCACCAACATGAAATGCTGGTGGATCATCCCGATCCCAGACCGGATCGAGTCGGCCGGCGAGCGTATGTCGAGAGGCCTCCCGTCGATCAGGATACGCCCCTCATCGGCTTGATACAGGCCGTAAAGGATTCGCATCAGGGTGGTCTTGCCTGCGCCGTTCTCCCCAAGCAGGGCATGGATTTCACCCGAGCGGACCTCGAAATCGACGCGGTCATTCGCCAGGACACCTGGGAAGCGTTTGACGATGTTCTCCAGCTGGACGTGCTGGATCCTGGCTCGCCCAGGCGGGGTGGAGGCGTGCTGGTTCAGCGTTTCTGCCCTCGTGCTCTCCAATGGTCGTCCACGGAGCGTGTCCTGATCCGGCGCGTTTCCTCTAAGCCTGCCAGTCGGGCCGGAAGTATATCGATCGTGAAGGTGCGCCCTTTTCGCCCACGCCTTATTTCAATCTCCCGGGACTCCGAGGCCGGCGCCACATCGCACTGGCGGACGGTTCGTCCGGCGGAGCTGCAGAGGCGCCCTGCAGCTCCGCCGCATCGAGGGACCGGTTGAGACAAGCGCCAGCCTAAACCTCCATTCCCATGAGCCGGGCTGCATTGTTTCCGAGGGCGTCCTCCAGATCCGTCTCGCTCAATCGGCAGCCCTGTGGATAGTCCCAGGTCAGGACCTCGAGCATCCGGATCCACACGCCGGGTTCATTCGGTGGAGTGTCCGTCCCGAGGATGAGCTTCTCAGGCCCGAGAAGCTCGGCGAACTCCACGATCCTGGATTGGAAGCACCAACCCGTTTCGACATACACATTCGGATTCTTCTTGGTGATCCAGGCCGCATCAAAGCAGTAGGCGGCGCCCGTCTGGATGCCGAAGTGGCCGATGATGAACTTCATCTCCGGAAAGGCATCGATGGCGGGATAGAACTGGCTGGGAATGCTGTACGGCCCGTCGCCCGTATGGGCGAGCACGGGCACGCCCAGCTCGGTGGCCTTCCTGAGGATCGGGAAGAGCCAGTCCGTGGCCCGGTCCGGCCTGTATGCGTGCATGTTGGAGTGCAGCTTGAGCATCCTGAAGCCGTCCTCCTTGACATGCCGCTCGAACTCCGCCACACCTTCCTCCACACCGAAGCGGGGATTATAGGTGAAGCACCCGATCAACCGGTCCGGATGATTCCTGGCGTTCTCTCGACAGTAGGCCATGTAGTCGCGGATCCCCTGCGCGCCTCCTCTCATGCCTTCCGTCCAGACCGTGTTGCCCGGCGGTGGCTGGATGACTGCATAGTCAATCCTTCGCTCCTTGCCATTGATGAGATACGGGCCGTCCATCATCTGGATCAGACGCTCTGCAGTGAAAGGTTCGCCCCCATGGCGCCAGGCTGCGTCGATGTAATTCGTAGGGTGGCAGTGGATATCAATGATCATCAGTTGTCTCCCGTTCTGCGTTCGTAGCCGGGGCAGGGCACGGGCCCCGCGGCCTGCGCCCTGCCCCGGTGGTCTCAGTGCTTCCTACTCCTGCCCCGGAGGGGCCATACCGGTCTTGATGCTGCCGTCGATCAGGCCCTTGATCGTCTCCTCGGCCTTCTCCTTGACACCCTCGGGGAAAGCAAAGTCGGGGTTGTATTCGATGCTGATGCCTGCGTTGGCCAGACTCAAGATGTGGGCTTCGCCGCCGAGCTTACCACCCTTGATCGATTCGATGATCGGCTTCAAAGCGACGGTCCAGTCGTATACCTGGTTTGCGTACACGACCTCCGGCGCCAGGGAGGTCTCGGACGACTGGTTGCCAAACCAGAGAACGCCCTTATCCTTTGCGACCCCGATGGCTCCGACGACCATCTGCGCCGTGCCGGTGAGGACGTCCGCGCCGGCGTCGATGTCAGTCTGGGCCGCCTGGGCCGCCAGGGTGACATCGCTGAAGGAGCCGGTGAAGGTGACCAGCGGCTCGATCTCAGGTTTGGTCGCCTTCACCCCCGCCACGAAGCCGTCGACCGTGCGCTTGCCGTCACCCGCCGGGATGGGTCCGATGACGCCGATGATGCCCGACTTGGTCAGCATGGCGGCCATCACCCCACCTACGTAGCCCCCTTCGTCAGACACAACGGTGTACGCGTAAACATTCTTGACGCCCTGATCGGTGAACGTGTCGACGGTGGTGCCCCAGGCGAAGCTGGTATCCGGGAAGTCGGGGGCGATCTCAACCAGGGAGCTCCCGTACTGCGAGCCGTGGGCGATCACCAGGTCATAGCCCTGGGTGGCATAATCCCGCACGGCGGCTGCGGCGTCATCGACGACGAACATGTTCTCCGAGTACACGAACTGGAAATTGCCCTCGCCCATCTCCTGCTGGATCTTGACCAGGCTGTCGTACATGCTTTGACTGAACGCGAGGTCGTTGTGCGCGCTGGGCATCACGACGGCAACGCGGAAAGGCTCCGTCACCGGGGTTTCCGTCGGAGCCTCGACCGGGGCCTCCGTAGGCGCGGGCGCAGACGTCGGCTGTTCCGGCGCCGAGGTGGGGGCGGCGGTCGGAGTGGCCGCGCCGCCACAGGCCGCCAGAACGAGCGCCAAGAGCGTCATGGCACTCAGCGCGAGATACGCGTTTCTCCTCTTCATGGTTCCTCCTTGTGGTTGGACGGATTCGCAATGACCCACTTCTTCCCCTCGATGCGGCTCACCTAGGGCAGCATACGTTTGGCTTCACCTCCTCATGGCGCGTAATCGGCGCATCCCTGTTTTCACTCACCGCGGGCGAAGGGCTTCGTCAACGCCGCCGGTTTGTTGGCCGAACGCTGTGTCGCTAGCGCCAGGGCCAGGATCGTCAGTACGTAAGGCATCATGACCGCAACGTCGGATGGGATCGGGATGCCAAGCGCCTGCACCCAGAGCTGCAAAGCGTTGACCAGGCTGAAAAGCAATGACCCGAGCATGACCCCCAGCGGTCTCCAGGCTCCGAAATAGACCAGCGCCACGGCGATGAAACCAAGACCGCTCGTCATGTTCTGCTGGAACACATTGAGCAGGGCGATCGAGAGCGAGGCCCCAGCCACCCCTGAGAGGATTCCCCCGACCGTCACTGTCAGGTAGCGGATTCCCGCGACGCTGATCCCCAACGAGTCCGCCGCCTCGGGCGCCTGTCCGACGGCGATGATTTTCTGGCCCAGCGTTGTCCGGTTAATGACGAACCAGGCGATCGGCACGAGCAAGAATGCCACGTAGGTAAGGATGTTCTGGCGGAAGAGCACGGGTCCCAGGACGGGGAGCTGCACCAGGAAGGCCGGAAAGCCGATGTTCTGGAATCCTTCGACCGTCTTGACCGAGCCGATCGTGGTCTGGAAGAGAAGGTCGCTCATGCCCAGCCCGAACAGATAGAGGCCGATACCGCTGATCCCCTGCTCGGCCTTCAACGTCACACTGACAAAGGCCATGAGCAGGCCGAGGACGGCGCCGACCACGATGGCCATCAACAAGGCGAGGACCAAGTTCCCGCCTTGGAAGACGACGAAGAAGGCGGCGTAGGCGCCCATCAACATGATGCCTTCGAGGCCGAGGTTCAGCACACCGCTGAGCTGGCCGAGAGTCTCGCCGATGGTGGCGTACAGGTAGGGCGTGGCCAGCCGAATCCCGGAAGCCAGGATTCCGATCAGGACAGTCGGCGCGAAGAGTTCAGAGATCAAAGCCCCTCCTGTGTCGGGCGGGAAGGTTGAAGCACGGGAGACGCCGTCTCGCCAGCCGCCTCCTCAGGCATCGTCTGTGCCAGTCGGCGGCTCCAAAACTGGCTGCCGACGACGAAGAGAACCACCAGCCCGTTGAGGGCGATTGCCAGGGCCGAGGGCACCTGGACGGTGCGCTGGAGCTTGTTGGCCCCGACCAGAAGTGCGCCGAAGAGGATGGAGGCAGGGATGGTTCCGATGGGGTGCAGGCCCCCAAAGAGCGCGGCCACAATGCCATTGAATCCGGCACTCCCTGTGAACCCCGCCGCCGAACCATCGGTGAACATCCGGTGGTGAAGCCCCAGGACCTGCACTGCGCCGCCCAGGCCGGCCAGGGCGCCACTGAGGGTCAGTGCCAGGGCCGCGTAGAAGTTGACCGAGATGCCGGCATAGCGCGCAGCGTGGGGGTTGAGGCCAACGGCGCGGATGCGGTAGCCGATCGTCGTCCGCCAAAGCAATCCCCAAACGATGAGGGCCAGCAGGACGGCCAGCGCCGATCCGGCATGGAGCCGAGTCGGCACAAGGCGCGGCAGGTCGGCGGCGATGGAGAAGCGCGCCGTCTCAGGGATGCGCGTGCCCCGGCTGATCTGGAGCGGATCGATTAGCGGCCCGGCCAGAAGATAGTTCATCCCCTGCACGGCGATCGCGTTCAACATCACCGTGCTCAGGATCTCATTAACGCTCAGGTACGCCTTGAGCAGCCCGGGAATGGCTCCCCAGATCGCCCCGCCGAGGAATCCGAAACCGAGGCAGGTGATGATGATCGCCCAGGGAGGCCATGTGGGCAGCTGGAGCGCAGCGACCGTGGCGGCCAGCGCGCCCATGATGAGCTGTCCCTCGCCTCCGATGTTGATCATGCCGCCGCGGTAGGAGACGCAAATCCCGATCCCGACAAAGAGCAGAGGGGTAGCCTTTACCAGCGTGTCAGCGAAGGCGTTCGTGCTGCCAAAGGCGCCTACGACCAGGGCTTTGTAGGCCTCGAGAGGCGGGGCGCCGAGGGCGGCAAGCATCCCCGCGCCCACCAGGAGCGCCAGGGAGACAGCGCCGATGGGGACAAGCACCGGAACGAGGCGCGTCAGGCTGACCCGTTTCAAAGCGAGGCGCATATCCGCCTCAGATGTGCATGGTCGAGCGACATCTGCGATCCTTCGTGGGCATTCGAAGCCTCCCGGCGGCCTTGACCTCCATCACACATCCCCGGAGAGCCTGGCCTGCGCGATCTGACGCGCCAGAGCCATAGCCTCGTCGGGGAGTGTAAGCCGGGCCGCCGCCCACGATTCCGGCCGGGTTGCGTCAATCGCCAACTTGGATGAAGCGCCGCCGCTCGATGACGGATCGAGGATGTTGCAGGTCATGTTATCAATGATGAACGTGTCCTCTCGCGGCTGCATCCGAGTTGCAAGAGCCCAGAGCACGTCCGACTCGTTGGTGATATCGATGTCGGGGTCAAGAACGACCACCAGCTTGACGTACGGATCCAGCCCCAGCACCAACAAGGCGGCGTGGCGTGCATCGGTCGGGCGCTTCTTGTCTATGGCCACATAGCAGTGGTAATGCGTGCCGCTGACGGGATAGTGGACCGATTGTACATTCGGCAGGGACTGCCGCAATCTCGCCAGCAGGTCCGCCTCACGCTGCACGCTGCTCAAAGAGAGGTGGTCCTTCGAAGCGCCCGGACAGACATCGAGGAAGTACGGTGAGGCGCGATGCGTGACCGCCCTCAGGCTGAACAGGTTGTTCGTCGAACGGTCGGTGGCGTAGCCGGTGTATTCGCCGAAGGGGCCCTCCTTGGCGCGCTCGTTGGGCTCGATGACCCCCTCCAGGATGTACTCGGCGTCAGCCGGGACGGAAAGATCCACGGTACGACAAGGCACGAGCTCGACAGGGTGCCTGAGCAGTGCCCCGACGATGTCGACCTCATCGACCTCGATCGGGACACGGCTGGCCGCGCCGATCAGGAATGCGGGGTGCATCCCGATAACGACAGCGACCTCCAGCGCCTGCCCACGTGCCTCGGCGCGTTTTTGGTAGTCCCACAGATGACCCCGCGAGTGCAGGCTGATCCCAAAGGTCCTGCGGTCGCGGAGTTGCATGCGGGCGTAGCTGAGATTGCCCCACCCGTGGTCGGGGTCCTTGGCCACGACGACCCCCGAAGTGATGTAGCGCCCGGCATCCTCTCCAAAATGGGCCATCAGGGGCAGCCGGGTGGCGTCGGCTTGCTCCCCGATCAGGCAGACGTCCTGACAGGCCCCATGCGCCACAACGACCGGCGGGATCAAGGATTGGGACACCTCGGCCCAGTGGCGATGAATGCCCGCCGCTGTTGTCCCGATCGCCTGGGCGATGCGCTCACGGTAGGCAAAGAGATTCGTCACGACGGGGACGCCGATCCCCTCGACCGCATGAAAGACCAGTATCGGAGGTTGTGCCAGGCGCTCGGTCTCCAGGGCGGTGGCGGTGACTGCATAGTCGCGCGGCACAGATTCAGTGATGTGCCACACTTCTTGGGGCCTCGCGTTGCCATAGGAGGCCAGGTAAGTCTGAAGATCGTCCTGACTGATGGTGGATCCTCCATGAGTGACTAGCGGGGCGCCCGTCAAGCTTCGAGGGTCGCCTTGCCCTTCACGAAGGGGCTTCAACCCGCGAGGGCTCCCGCGCCTTCCCACGACCGTTGCTCAGAAGTCGGCAATGCTGAGGACCGGCCTCCGGATGAGCCGGAACCGCACCAGGTCCCCTCGGAAGAAGTTGACGGCGTGGAACAGGGGCTCTTGCTGGGGACTGTAGCCCACTTCCACAACGTTGAACAGCGGCTGGCCCACTGTGCACGCCAGGTGCGCGGCTACAGACTGGTCCGCCAGCGTCACCTGGATCTCACTCGTCTGGTGGTTCACCCGGGAATCGCACTGGATCTGCAGGAAGCGATACACGGACTCGGCGCAGGCCTGGGGCATCATTGCGGCCTCCCGACGGTCGGGGGCAATGAGCTCAACGGGTACGCTCGTGATCGAATAGATGACCGGCTCCTCGTCCGACAAGAAGCGCTTGTATGTGAGAAGGATCTTGTCGACGGGGTCAACGCGAAGGGGGGCAGCCAAGTGTCCGGCTTCCACGGTCTCCGAACCGAGAAGCTGGCAGTCTGGCGCGTGGCCGGAGTTGCGGATCAGATCCGCGAACTCGGGGGCTTTGTCAAACCACCCCCAGATCGTGCTCGCCGGCAGCCCGAGGTCATTCACGAAGGTCCCCACGCCATGGAGACGGGTCACGACCCCTGCCTGCTCCAGGGCCGACAGGGCAGCCCGAATGGTCGCCCGGCTGACGCCGAATTGGCGTGAGAGGTGGGTTTCCGCGGGGAGGCGGCCGGCATGCTCCGAGAGGTCTCCCAATCGGATCAGGGAGAGGAGCTCGGTTTTCACTTGTTCCGCAAGGGGCACATTCCGAGGGATGATCTTGGCCTGATGCTTGATGGCAGTCGTCAGTCGACTGCCGTCTCCACCGGGATTGGGGCCAGTATAGGACCCTTTGCCTGTCAACGCCAGTGCTGTTCGTCCTGTCCCTGGCGGCATGTCAGAGATCGGCGGCGCTGTTGGACTCGATGCCGGGTAACCGTGGGAATCATCCCCGGATGAGACGTGCCTCCTGAGGTATATCCATACCTCGGCGCCGCGATCCGCCTGCCGGGGTACCCCGGAGGCGAGGTAGTGTGCAGTGTGAGAGCCGAGGCCAGGCCTCAAGCATGAGCTGGTTTGCAAGAGACGAGCCTCAGCGGGACCCCATGGTCCGAAGCTCCACCTGAAAGCCGCGTCGGCGGATCTCGTCCACGAACTGGGCGCCCGTCATCGCCCGCTCAACCGGGACGACGCCGGGAGGAATCTCGCCGCGGGCGATGGCTTCGGTCATGATCGCCGCGTGCCATCCCGTGCCCTGCTCCATCGCGGTGAAGCCTGTTTCCGGATCGTAATCGTGGACGAGATCTACCTGGGCCTCGGCCGGTCGCCCGTCCTTCTGGCCGCGCGCCAGGATTCGGATCAGGATGAAGTCGATAGTGTCACCGTCAGCCCGGATCTGAGGATCCCACAGCGTGTGCAGGACGTGCCGGGGCACGACAGGCTGCCCATCCACCTTAACGGGCTTCAGGTTGAACAAACCCAACTCGCGCATCACCATCAAGTGGGCGTGATTGCCGGGATAGCGAAGAGTCTTGTTCTGCAACGTCTGCAGTCTGCCGGCGAACGTCCTGGCGGCGGTCGTCAGGCCGCCCGAAGTCGTGAAGGCTTCGAGCCGACCGATGGGCGCGGCGAATTCGAGCTCCTCCACTTCCTCTAACGCAGGAACGCGCGCCAGCCTGCCGTCCCTCACGAAAAGGCAGTCTCCGGTGTATTCGTTGGTCAGACCCTCGATGCTGAACGTCAACCGATAATCCCAGGGAGGCTCGGGATTGCGAGGAAGCCCGCAGTCCCACATGTAAACGTCGCGCGCCTCGTCGAGCTGCTCCATCGCATACAGAATGAGCGACGTCCCCATCCCCGGGACTTGGCCGCAGTCGGGTACGATGGCGACCCCTGCCTCAGCCGCTTCCGCTGAGCGTTCCAACTGTTCGAGAACGACTTCGCTGTTTCCCCCCAGGTCTGTCATCCCCGATCCCGCCTGGATCGCAGCTTGCGTCAAGCCGAGATTCAGGAAGTAGGGGACGGCGGAAACGAAGGCGTGCACGCCGTGATCGCGTAAGAAGCCGGTGACGCGCGCCGGATCGGTGGCGTCGAGCTCCATCGGGCGGGCGATGTCCGAGCCCGCCAGCCGGTTGAGGCGCTCGGCGGCGCGCTGTGCTTGAGACAGCTCGACGTCGGTCATGAAGACCACGTCGGCCTCGCCGAAACGATGCAGGTCGTAAGCAGCAGCCGTCCCCTGTCGGCCCGATCCGAGGATGGCGTAGCGGTAACCCATTCAGTTTCCTCCTGGAGTGCAGAGTTCGGCGGGTTCATTGCGAGATCCGCCAACGGCTCTGGGGGGGGCTGTCCCTATCACCCAGACATGGCGGTGCGGCCCGCAATCTGAAGCGAAAGATCGACTGGAGCAGATTGTCAAGTCCGAGGATCCAGGAAATTATAGATGGGAGTGAGCAAGTGTGGAAGCAGGCCCGATCGTCGATCGGGACGTCCACGGAGCGAGCAGGTTGAGCGGGAAGCCCGAGCCGGTCACATGAGCCTGGGCTTCACCCGGCGCTTGGGCGTCTGAGCCTGTCATCAGGCGCGGCGTCCCCGCGCCGGGTCTCTAGGAACGGGCTGCCATGGAGACTGGCGCGA
>Ga0214473_10003937_pt1 | contig 17908 bp, 17 predicted proteins | sample RVTome_7_FD_203509 | JGI IMG/M metagenome (GOLD analysis project Ga0214473, IMG submission 203509) | Soil microbial communities from uranium-contaminated site in the Upper Colorado River Basin, Wyoming, United States - RVT98D197 | ecosystem: Environmental > Terrestrial > Soil > Contaminated >... | reverse complement strand
GGGCCGGTGACCTCGCCGTGATCCTCTACACCTCGGGGACCACCGGCGTGCCCAAGGGCGTGGCGCTCTCCCACGACAACCTCGAGTCCAATGCGCGCTCGGCGGCCCAGCTCTACGAGCTCGACCGTCAAGACTGGGCGGTGGCCGTGCTGCCGCTGTCCCACTCGTACGGGCTCACCGTGATGAACGCCGGTCACATCCTGGGCACGCGGGCCGCCCTTCTGCGATGGTTCAACCCCGAGGAGGTGCTCAAGACCATCCAGGCGTTCAAGGCGACGAGCATGTCCGGAGTCCCGACCATGTTCGTCTATCTCTTGAACTATCCTCATGCAACTAGCTACGATACCTCATCGATGCGCGTGTGGGGCTCGGGGGCCGCCCCGCTGCCGGTCGAGATCGTGGAGCCGTTCGAGAGAAAATTCGGCGGCGTAATGATGGAAGGCTACGGGCTGACCGAGGCCTCACCCGTGGTCTCCGCTCACCGGCTCTCGGGGGGCCGCAAGCTCGGCTCGGTGGGCCAGCCGATCCCCGGCGTGCGGGTGTCGATCCAGGACGACGAGGATCGGTCGCTGCCGGTGGGCGAGGTCGGCGAGGTCTGCGTCATGGGCCCGAACGTGATGGTTGGCTACTACAAGAACCCCGAGGAAACGGCGCGCGCGATCCGCGCGGGCTGGCTTCACACCGGGGACATGGGACGCCTCGACGGCGATGGTTTCCTCTACATCGTCGAGCGAAAGAAGGACCTCATCATCCGCGGCGGATTCAATATCTACCCGCGCGAGGTGGAGGAGGCGCTGTACGCTTTCCCCAAGACGGCGGAGGCCGCCGTGGTCGGCATGGCCGACCCGCTGATGGGTGAGGACGTTCTCGCCTTCCTCGTGCTCAAGCCGGGCGAGACGGCGACGTCCGAGGAGGTCATGGCCTTCTGCGAGACGCGGCTCGCGCGGTTCAAGTGCCCCAAGCAGGTGCGCTTCCTGGACTCGCTGCCGAAGAGCCCGATCGGAAAGATCTTGCGCAAGGAGCTCCGCCATCAGGCGTGAGGGAGGGGACCATGGCCGACGACACCCTGGCACGGATATTCTGGGCTCGCGTGGAGCGGAGCGGCTCCGGAGCCGCCCAGCAGTTCAAGCGCGCGGGCTCCTGGCAGACGCTGTCCTGGCGAGAGGTCGGCGAGATCACCCGCGAGATCGCCCTCGGCCTCATCGCCCTCGGCCGGAAGAAGGGGGACGCCGTCGGCATCCTCGCGGCGAGCCGTCCCGAGTGGGTTCAGGCCGATTTCGCCGTCTTCTCCGTGGGCGGGGTGACGATCCCCATCTATCCCTCGTATCCGCCTGACCTGATCCAGTACATCGTCAACGACGCGGGCATCAAGACGCTCATCGTCGAGGATCCCGCCCAGCTCGAGAAGGTCATCGAGGTGAAGGGGAAGATGGACGGGCTCGAGCAGGTGGTGGTGATGCACGGCTATCAAGGGCAGGAGGCGTGGGTCCTCACGTGGGACGCCCTGCGGCAGCGGGGCCGCGACGGCGCGGACGCGCTGAAGGCGGAGCTGGCGGGGCGCGTAGCCGACGGCCGCCCCGGCGACATCGCCACCATCGTGTACACGTCGGGCACGACGGGCCCGCCCAAGGGCGTCGTCCAGACCCATGGCAATCACATGGCGACGCTCAAGTCCTCGGAGCAGACGTTGCGGGTGAGCGAGGGCGACGTGCACTTGCTCTTCCTGCCCCTCGCGCACTCGTTCGGGCGCCTCGAGTCCTTCGCCGGTGTCTACCGCGGACTGATCACGGCGTTCGCGGAGAGCATCGACAAGCTCCGGGAGAACCTGCCCGAGGTCAGGCCGCACTTCATCTGCAGCGTGCCGCGCGTCTTCGAGAAGGTGTATGCCGGTGTTCTCGCCAAGGCCGAGGCGGAGCCGGGGCTCAAGAAGAAGATCTTCCAGTGGGCTCTCAAGGTGGGGAAGGAGGTATCGAGGCTCAAGCAGACTCACCAGCCGGTCCCCACCGGCCTCGCTCTGCAGCTCCGCATTGCCGACAAGCTCGTGTTCTCGAAGATGCGCGCGGCCCTGGGGGGGCGGTTGCGTTTCGCCGTCTCCGGCGGGGCGCCGCTGTCCAAGGAGATTGCCGAGTTCTTCCACGCGGCGGGCATCCTGGTGCTCGAAGGCTACGGGCTCACCGAGACCTGCCCGTCGCTCACCTTCAACCGCGAGGACAACTTCAAGTTCGGCTCGGTGGGCCAGGCGCAGCCGGGCGTGGAGCTCAAGATCGCGCCCGACGGAGAGATCCTGGGCCGCGGGGCCAATATCGCCCAGGGCTACTTCAAGAAGCCCGAGGCGACCGCCGAGGTGTTCCTGCGCGATGGGTGGTTCGCCACCGGTGACATCGGCACGATTGACTCCGAGGGCTTCCTCTTCATCACCGACCGGAAGAAGGACCTGATCGTCACCGCCGGCGGGATGAACATCGCGCCCCAGAACATCGAGAACGTGCTCAAGGGCGACCCCTTCGTCAGCCAGGTCATGGTCCACGGCGACAAGCGGCCGTACCCGGTGGCCCTGATCACGGTCAATCCCGAGGAGCTCGCCAAGTTCGCCCGGGAGCAGGGAATCCTCAACACGGAGGCAGTCGCTCTCGCCAAGCATCCCAAGGTGGTCGAGCGTGTCTCGCGGATCGTCGAGGAGCGGAACCGAGAGCTGCAGTCCTACGCGAAGATCAAGAAGTTCGCGATCCTGCCCGAGGACTTCACGGTGGACAACGGCCTCCTGACCCCCACGCTCAAGGTCAAGCGCAAGGTCATCACCGAGAAGCACCGGGAGATGCTGGACTCCCTGTACGCGTAGCCGGTGCTCGAAACGCTCAGGATCGAGGGCAAGGTCGCCATCGTGACCGGGGCGAGCCGCGGCCTCGGCCGCGCCATGGCGCTGGCGCTCGCCGAGGCGGGCGCCGACGTCGCGGTGGCCGCGCGCTCGGTGCCCGACCTCGAGGAGACGGCTCACCAGATCGAGAAGCTCGGCCGCCGCGCCCTCGTGGTGGCGACCGACGTCACCGACTACGCCCAGGTCGAGGCCCTGGTGACCTGCACGGTGGAGGGGCTGGGCGGGCTCGACATCATCGTCAACAACTCCGGCATCGCGAAGGTGGCGCCGGTGGCGGAGATGCCGCCCGAGGACTTCCGGCGCACCGTCGAGGTCAACCTGATCGGCGCCTTCAACGGCTGCCGGGCGGCGGCCGCGCGGCTGATCGCTCAGCGCTCGGGCAAGGTGATCAACCTCGCCTCCGTGCTCGGGGCGGCGGGGCTCGCCGGCTATGCGGCCTATGGCGCCTCCAAGGGGGGCGTCATCGCCCTCACGCGCAGTCTCGCCGTCGAGTGGGCGCGCCACAACGTCCAGGTCAATGCGATCGCCCCGGGATGGTTCGTCACGGACATGAACGTCGCGGCGTTCGACGACCCCAAGGTCCGGGAGCGGCTGCTGCGGGACGTGCCCGCGCGCCGCACCGGGCGCCTCGAGGAGATCGGCCCGCTGCTCGTCTACCTGGCCTCGCCGGCCTCCGACTACATGACCGGCCAGACCGTGTTCCTCGATGGCGGGCACTCCGCGGCGTAAGGCCGTGGACTGGCTCGCGCCACGTCGAATCCGCCAGGGTGGACCATTCATGGGCACCACCCACGAGGCCGGCGGGTGGCGCCGCGGGCGCGGTCCGCGCCGACGGGACCCGCCCGCCTTGTGGGTGGTGCGCTCATGAATGATCCGGGCTAGGATACGAGAGCGATGATCGCCGCCGTTCTCCACGGACCGAGAGACGTCACGCTCGAGGACCGTCCCGCGCTCACCGCCGCCCGCGGTGAGGCGGTCGTCGGAGTGGAGGCCGCCGGCCTCTGCGGCACCGACTATCGGATCTGGAACGGCGATCGTGTCGTCACCTACCCGCGCGTGATGGGCCACGAGCTCATCGGCCGCGTCCGCGCCATCGGAGACGAGGTGAGCGGGCTCGCCGTCGGCGAGAAGGTGGCGGTGGAGCCCAACTACTCCTGCGGCCACTGCCCGCTCTGCCGCGAGGGCAACCGCAATCTCTGCCTGTCGCGCACCGCCGTCGGCATCGACGTGGACGGGGGCTTCGCCCAGGAGGTGACGGTGCCGGCGCGCTGCTGCCGGCCTGCCCCCGCCGGGATCACCGACGAGCAGCTGCTTCTGACGGAGCCGCTCGCCGTCGTGGTGCGCGCCGTCCGGCGCGGCCAACCGGCGGCGGGGCAGACGGCGGCCGTCCTGGGCGTCGGCACGCTGGGGCTGCTCGCGGTGCAGGTGCTCAAGGCCCGCGGCCTCAAGGTGCTGGCCGTGGGGCGGTCGGCCCGGCGCCTGCCCCTCGCCCAGGAGCTGGGCGCCGACGCCGTCGCGGTCGGGGAGGCGGGCGGCGCCGTCGCGGCGGCGCGCGCGCTCTCCGGGCGCGAGGGCGTGGACGTGGTGCTCGAGACGGCGGGCACCGCCCCCGCGGTGGCGCAGGCGGTCGAGCTCTGCCGGCCGGGCGGCCGCGTGGTGCTGACCGGCCTGCCCCATGAGCCGACCGAGCTCGATTTCTTCCGGGTCGTGCGGCGGGAGCTCAGCATCGTGGGCTCGATGATCTACCAGGACGAGTTCCCGGAGGCGATGCAGCTCCTCGCCGACGGCGCCGTGCGCGCCGGTCGTTTGCTCACCCACCGGTTTCCGCTCGCAAAGATAGAGGAAGCATTCGCCGCCCACCGCTCCCCGGATTCCATCAAGGTAGCCCTCACTCTCTGACCCGGAGGTTCCCCTCCTTGCCCTACGCGACCCTCAACGGCATCCGCGTGCACTACGAGACCTACGGCGCCGGCGACCCCGTCCTTCTCATCAGCGGGCTCGGGGGCCCCGCCGTGGGCTGGCTCCTCCAGGTTCGCGAGCTCTCGCAGCGCTATCACGTCATCACCTTCGACAACCGCGGCGTGGGCGAGACCGCCATGCCGCTCGCCCTCGAGTACGCGACGGCGGATCTCGCCGAGGACGCCCGCGCGCTCCTCGACCACCTGGGCGTCAAGCGCGCCCACGTGATCGGTGCGTCGATGGGCGGCACCATCGCCATGGAGCTCGCGATCCGGCATCCCGGCCGCGTGCGAACCCTCGCCCTCTGCTGCACGTGGGCCCAGGGCGACGGCCGCTTCCTCCGCATCATCGACGCGTGGCGCGCGCTGGCGCCCCAGCTCTCGCTGGAGGATCGCTTCCGCCACTTGCTCTTCCCCTGGCTCTACTCGCCGGCGTTCCTCGGCGACTCCGCCCGCGTGGCGGACGCCATCAAGCGCACGCTCGCCTACCCGTTTCCCACCAAGGCCGAGGCCATCGAACGTCAGGGCCGGGGGCTTCTCGAGTGGAACGGGACCCGGCTGCGCGAGCTCGGCAAGCTCAAGGCCCCGACGCTCGTCCTCGTCGGGCGTGACGACGTCCTCACGCCGCCCGCGTTCTCGCGCGGGCTCGCCGCCCTCATCCCGAAGGCCCGACTCAGGGTCATTCCTGGCGGCCACGGCTTCTTCATCGAGGAGGCGGAGCGGTTCAACCGGGCCATCCTCGCCTTCCTCGGCCCCGTGAAGAAGTGAGCAAGCGGCTCGCGGGCAAGGCCGCCACCATCCCCGGTTCGACGACGGGTATCGGCCGCGCCTACGTGCGCGAAGGCGCGCGGGTGGTCGTCAACTCGCGGAGCGCCGCCGCCGCCGTCATCACCGGCGAGGTCCTGACCGTGGACGGCGGCTGGTCTCCCTACGGCCATGTCTGAGCGGGCCCCCGTGAATCCTGCCCGGCGTTCCGGGGGCCTCGTGTAGAATCCGCGGCATGTGGTTCGCCCTGGCGCTGTTCGCGGCGCTCTGCCAAGTGCTGCGCAACACGGTGATGAAGCGCCTGGGCCACTCCCTCGACGAGTACATCAACGTCTGGGGACGCTTCACCTTCCTGCTGCCGTTCGCTCTTCTCTTCGTGCTGTGCAAGGGCGTGCCCCCGATCAGGCCGGGCTTCGTGTCCGCGTGTCTCGCGTTCGCGGTGTGCCAGACGATCTCCACCATGGCGCTGTCCAAGGCGCTCAAGCTCGCCGAGATCTCCATGGTGACCGCGCTCTGGAAGGTGAGCCTGCTGATCCTCGTCGTCCTGGGCTACTTCGCGCTCAAGGAGCGGCCGACGGCGCTCGGCGTCGCAGGCATCCTCATCAGCATGACCGGCGTATACCTCCTCAACGTCAACCGCGCGCATCTGGCGTGGTGGGCGCCGCTGGCCGTTCTCTTCACGGACCGGGGCCTGCGCTGGACGCTGCTCGCCGCGCTCTTCTTCGCGCCCTCGGTGGTCACCATCAAGCGGGCCATGCAGCTCTCGGATCCCTACATGGGCACGCTCGGCGGGTACCTCGCGGCGAGCCTCTTGGTGACGCCCATCGTGCTCGTCACCTCGCGCCGGCACTTCGCCGACGTGCCGCGCCACTGGAAGGCCTTCGTGAGCTTCGGTCTCTTTGCCGCCCTCACGACAGTCAGCCAGGGCACGGCGTACCTCCTGACGCTGTCCTCGTACGTCGAGGCCGTGAAGCAGGTGGAGATCCTCTTCGCGATGGGCATCGGCGTGGTCGCGTTCGGCGAGAAGCAGAAGGTGCGGGAGATCGCGCCCGGCGCCGCGGTCATGCTGGCTGGCGTCGTCCTGCTCTCGCTCGCCGGTTAGCGTGGACGGGCGAGTGGTCGTTTTTCGGCACCGGCTGTCGCGCCTCGTCAGCCCGCGCGGGGCCAGCCTCAGGTCAATTGGTTCTGTGGCTCATGTTTCGGGCGTTTGCGAAGGGATGCGAAGGGATGCGATGGCATGCCGATTGCTCGCAGATTGAGCGACATCATGGGAACGATCCTGCTTGTCGACGATGAGCCGCATGTCCGCAGCGTGGTCCGGGAGATCCTGGAGCTCAGCGACTACACCGTCCTCGAGGCGGGGGATGCCGAGGAGGCGTGTCAGGTCGAATCGGCCCACCGCGAGCCCATCGATCTTCTCCTCACCGACATCATCATGCCCGGTCTCACCGGCCCCGAGCTGGCAAGACAGCTCGGCCCCCGGCGGCCCAAGATGAAGATCCTCTACATGTCGGCGTTCACGGTCGTCGACCTCGCCAACCAGAGGATCGAGCTCGACCCGGGCGTGCCGTTTGTCGCGAAGCCGTTCAGCGTCGACGCGCTGACCAACAAGGTGCGCGCCCTGCTCGCGCCCTCGCCGTTCGCGCGGCCGCCGCGCCCCGTCCCGGCTCGCTCCTGATCAGCCGCCACGGCGTTCGCCGTGGGTGGCGCGCACGACGGTCTTGATCCCGCCACGCACGCTGAAGTCCCCGATGACCTCGATCCAGCGCGGCGCCGCCGCAGCCACGAAGTCGTCGAGGATGCGATTGGTGACGTCCTCGTGGAAGGTGCCCTCATCCCGATAGCTCCAGATGTAGAGCTTGATGGACTTGAGCTCGACGAGATGCCGGTCGGGGACGTACGTGATGCGGATGGTGGCGAAGTCGGGCTGCCCCGTCCGGGGACACAGACAGGTGAACTCGGGGATCTCGAGGCTGACCTCGTAGTCGCGGTTCGGGTGGGGATTGGGAACCACCTCGAGCTGTCTCGACGGGCGGGTTGGCATGGCTCGACGCTACCGCGGAGGAACCGGAGGGGTCAAGGCCGGCTGCCCACGACCATCACTCGCGCGGCAGCGCCGGGTGGTCAGCCCGATGCCCGCGGCCACCGTGACGGTCGAGAGGAGCAGGGTCGGGGTGAGGGGGTCGCCCACGAGCGCCGTCGAGACGAGCACGCCGAAGATTGGCGTGGTGAGGGACCAGGCGGCGAGCGCGCTCGGGCGGTAGAGCTGCAGGGGGCGCACGTTCATGGCGAAGTTGAACCCGGCGACGATGACGCCCTGGTAGAAGGCGCCCCGGAGATCGAGCGGGCGGGGATCGGCCAACTAGCCCGGATTATTCGCGAACAGGCACCCACCCTCACCCCGGCCCTCTCCCTCGGAGAGGGAGAGGGAGTCAATTCGATGCCCTCGCCCCCGGAGGGGGAGAGGGTCAGGGTGAGGGGGCGTGTGGGACGCCCGTGTAGGACGCCGAAGACGCGATCGTGAATAGAGCAGGCTAGTCGCGCCCGGGCAGCATGGCCACGCTATGGTAGCATGGGTGCCTCATGAAGATCGGGCTCGTCGGGCTTCCCGGGAGCGGCAAGACCTCGCTGTTCAATCTCCTCACCGGGGCGAGCGCGGCGACCTCGTCGTTCGGCGCGTCCCGCGGCGAGATGCACGCGGGGATCGCGCGCGTCCCCGATGAGCGCGTCGACCGCCTGAGCGTGCTGTTCAAGCCGAAGAAGACCACGTACGCCACGTTCGAGGTCGTGGACCTCGCGGGCATCTCCAAGGGCGATCGCCAGGGACTCGACGCCAAGGAGTTCCGCGACGCGGACGCGCTCCTGCACGTGACGCGCGCCTTCGCGGACGCCGCGGGCGGCGCTCCGAACCCGAAGAGCGACATCGCCGACCTCGAGACGGAGCTGATCCTGGCCGACCTCGAGGTGGTGGAGCGCCGGCTCGAGCGCCTCGAGGCCTCCATCAAGAAGAAGCGCACGGACGCCGACGTCAGGGAGCAGGGCATCCTGCTCAAGGTCAAGCCGGCGCTGGAAGGGGAGACGCCGATCCGCGCGATGGACCTCGCCGGGGACGAGGCGCGCGCCCTGCGGGGCTTCACGTTCCTGTCCCAGAAGCCGATCCTGCACTGCCTGAACCTCGCCGAGAAGGAGATCGAGCGCGGCGCGGCGCTGGTCGAGAGCTTCGGGCTGGCCGAGGTCGCCGGGCGCCCGGCGACGCGCCTCGGATGGGTCTCCGCGGTGATCGAGGCGGAGGTCGCGCAGCTCGCCGGCGAGGAGCAGGCGGCCTTCCTGGCCGATCTCGGCCTCACCGAGCCCGCGATCAAGCGCGTGCTCCAGGACTGCTACGCGGTGCTCGGGCTGCTCTCCTTCTTCACCGTGGGCGAGGACGAGGTGCGCGCCTGGTCCGTGCCCCGCGGCACGCGCGCCCAGGACGCCGCCGGGGCCATCCACTCCGATATCGCGCGCGGCTTCATCCGCGCCGAGGTGGTGGGCTACGACGAGCTGATCTCGGCGGGCGGCTCGATGGCGACGGTGCGGGAGCGCGGCCAGTTCCGTCTCGAGGGCAAGGAGTACCCGGTCCGCGACGGCGAGATCTGCCACTTCCGCTTCAACGTCGCCAAGTAGCCCGCTCCCTCCCCGGTCTCCTCCCTCATCCTGATCACCGGCGTCACGGGCGGTTCCGCGCCACCGGTGTGCGTCTGAGCGCCCAGAGAGCGCCGGCCTGCAGTCCGAGGGTGAGGGCGACGGCCAGGGCAAATGCCGGGGCGATACCGGCCCGCTCGATGAGGGCGGCGATGACGAGGAAGAAGCCCGCGAAGGCGAAGAGACCGAGGAGGAGACCTCGGAGCACCGCCACCGCCGGGCCGGGCCCCTCGATCTGATGGGCAAAGACGGTGAGGACGGCGGCGTAGAGGGGGAAGGGCGCCAGGAGCCCGGTGAGACGAGGCCCGAGCGCGGGCGCCATGCTGGTGAGGAGGAGGACGAAGACGGTGGCGACCACCATCCGCGCCGGGATGTCCCAGCGGGGCGGCGGGACGGTCGGGGCGGGGGGTTTCTCGGCGTTCCCGGGCATCGAGCGCAGGGCAAGGAGCAGGGCGGCGACCACCATCGCGACGAGCGGGGCCAAGGGCAGCGCCAGGTGCTGGAGCGCGGCGGTCGAGACCGCGAAGGCGAGGCAGCCTGCCGCGACGGTGGCGGGCGAGCCGCATCGCGGGGCCAGCCACGCGTAGGCCAGGCAGAAGGCGGCCTGGGAGATCGATCCCGTCATGGTGCCGGCGGCGGCGGTGGCGGCGAAGCCGACGCCCTCGTTGAGAGCCAGGAAGAGCGCGATGGGGGCGGAGGTGAACGGGAAGCCGACGAGCCAGCCGCTCACCGCGGGACCCCAGCGGCGGCCGGCGAGGCTGGCCGTCCCGATCAGCGCAGGTGTCAGGACGAGCTTGAGGATCAGGTTGTCCACGCGTCAGGACACCGGGATCCCGGGCGTCGCTACTGGGGCTTGATCAGGCCGAGCTTCACCCGGCCGCCGATGGACTTGATCAGCTCGACCAGGGCCAGGTCCGAGCTATCGCGCACGAGCACGCAGCCGGCGCCCAGGATGAGACCGCGGCCGGCCGTCTGCGCGAGCGCGTCCCGCGCCTCTCTGATGGCGGTGTCGGGCGGGCCGTCCTTGAGCGTCGTCCACTGGTCGAGCCCACCCAGCACCGCGCCCGGCACGCGCCCCTGTCCCTCCTCGAGCGTGGGCCCGGCGCGCCGGTCGTCCCAGTTCCACGCGTCGGCGGGCAGGGCGGCCAGGCGATCGAACATGAGGTTCCGCCCGTGGCAGTGCAGGATGGTGAGCCTCGACCTGGGGCGCACGGTCTCGAGGATGCGGCGGTCGTATGGCTCGCCGAAGCGCATGTACTCGTCCTCGGTGTGGACGTCGGTGCTCGCGGCCTGGACGGAGTAGAAGATCCCCTCTGCGCCCTCGACGAAGCAGGCCGCGGCAAAGGTGAGGATGGTCTCGCTGATGGCCTCGAGGGCATCCGTCACGGCCTGCGGATTCTCCTTGAGGTCGTAGTTCAGCCGGTCGCCGGAGAGCTTCCGGGCGAGGGAGAGCGGGCTGAAGATGGTCGGGAGCGTCGAGCAGTCGGCGCGCCTGTCCACGACGCAGCGGATGATGCTCTCGAGATGCGCGCCCCAGCCGGTCGACTCCACGGGCAGGGGGCGGATCTTCTTCCAGTCGTGAGGTGCGCTCACGGCGTGGCGCGCACAGGGCCGGTGGCCGTCGGGCATCACCTCGTCGCTCTCGACGCATCCCCAGTCCTCCACGGCGTAGCCCCCGGGTGGCGTCACCTTGAGGAAGTCGGAGCCGTAGCGCTCGTGAAAGCGCAGCGTGGCCTGGGCGAGCGCCGCCGCCGAGCGGTCGACCTCGGGGAAGTGGCGCCAGAAGGCATAGGGCGGCCGGTCGGTGGGTTGCCGCCGGAGGGCGGCCTGCACGCGTTCGAGCTTGGTCATCTCGTCGAGGTCCTCATGACGGCGGAGCGAGCTGCAGATACCCGTCGTCGATCGCGGGTCGACCGTCGGGCGCGACGACGCGGAAGTCCACGCGGCCGGGAGCTGCCCACGCCTCCAGCCTGAGCGCCGAGGGCAGGGAGACCATCCCGCGGAAGCGGCAGCCGATGCGATCCACGCGCGTGGCCGCGGCCCGCGGTTGTCGCCGCAGGACCTCGGAGACGGCGAGCGCCAGGGTCGCCGTGCCGTGGAGGATGATGGCAGGAAGTCCGGCGGCCTTCGCCACGGCCTTGTCGGTGTGGATGGGATTCCAGATCCGGGCGCACTCCGTGTAGACGTGAGCGAGGTTGGACGCGATGCGGAGGCTCGCGGACCAGTCCGGCGGCCCTTCACCCTGCCCTCTTCCCGGAGGGGAGAGGGTTCCGGACTCCCTCTCCCTGGGAGGGAGAGGGTCGGGGTGAGGGTGGGTCGTCGCGGCCCTATCGCACTCGACTCCGCGGTAGATCGAGCCGTAGTCCGTGGTGCTGACCGGTCGCCCGTCGGCGTCGACCGTCTCGAAGCGCGTGACGATATAGGCGCCGGGCGAGCGCGGCTCCGCCGAGATGACGGCGGCCGTCGTGCTCAGGCGGTCGCCGGAGCGCGGCCGGCGGTGGAGCCGGAGGTCGTGGGTGGCGTGGACGCTCCGTGCCGCGATCGTCTCCGACATCGTCCGGGCGCGTAGATCGAGCGCCAGCGGCCATTCGTAGCACACGGGGAAGAGCGGGTGGGCGACGATGCCGTCCGGTCGCGTGGTGTCGAGGTACTCGGGCGCCGTGTCCCCGAGGGCGGCGGCATACGCCATGAGCCAGCGCGCGTCGATCTCGTGCACGCGCGGGCCGGCGGTGGCGCCGACGATGGGGGCGGCGATCTTCATTCAGGCTGCCCCGGCAAGACCCCTCACCCTGCCCTCTCCCCGGAGGGGAGAGGGTGGCGCGGGAAGTTCATGCAGTCGACGAAGATGTCCTGGAAGTCCGGATGGGCGGCGAGGGAGATGTGCTCCATGCTCCGCGCGATCTCGTGCGCCCGCCGCCGCTCGGCCTCGGACACGAGTGCGAGCTCGGCGCCCAGCGCCGCGGCATTGCCCACATAGCGGATCTTGTCCTCGGGCAGGGTCGAGGGGATGATGCCGATCCTGAGCGCGCTCTTGATCGAGAGATAGTTGCCGAAGCCCCCCGCGAGCATGAGCTCGCTGACCCGGTCGTCGGCCACGCCGGCGATGTGCTGGAGCATGGCCACGCCGGAGGCGATGGCCCCCTTGCAGAGCTGCACCTGGCGCACGTCGTCCTGGGTGAGGGCGATCTCGCGGGCCGCCCCCGCCTCTCCGGGCCGCGCGAGGACCACGATCCGCTCTTCTCCGCGCATGATCACGCGCTCCCGCAGCCCGGAGGGCAGCCGGTCGCGGCCGTCCACGTCGATGAGCCCGGTCCAGTCGATGGCGCCGGCATCCAGCAGGGTCGCAATGGCGTCGATGATCCCCGACCCGCAGATTCCCTGCGCGGCCGCCTCTCCGATGGTGCCGAGGCGCAGGTCGCCCTCGTCCAGGCTCACGCGGTCGATCGCGCCCATGGCCGCGCGCATGCCGTGGCGGATCTGCGCGCCCTCGAGCGCCGGCCCCGCCGGAGCCGAGCAGGCCCAGAGGTGATCGCGGGAGCCGAGCAGCACCTCGCCGTTGGTGCCGATGTCGACGGCGATCCGGATCTCCGGCGTGTCCGCGATGCGCGTGGCGAGGGCGACGGCCACCGCGTCGGCGCCGACGAAGCCGGCGACGAGGGGCAAGAGGCAGACCCGCGCCTCGGGGTTGACCTTGAGGAAGAGCTCGCGCGCGGAGAGCACGAGGGGGTGGCGCATCACCGGGGCATAGGGCGCGAGGCCGACATAGGACGGGTCGATGCCCAGGAGCAGGTGGTGCATGCAGGTATTGCCGACGACGACGACCTTGTAGATCCACTTGGCGAGCACGCCCGAGTCGCGCGCGATCTGCTCGACGTGCTGGTTCAGCAGGCCGATGATGCGGGTCTGGAGCTTCCGCAGGTTTCCGGCGTCGAACTGGGCGAAGGCGATGCGCGACATCAGATCGGCGCCGAACACCGCCTGCGGGTTGAGGCTCGAGACGGAGGCCATCTGCTCGCCGGACTCGAGCTCCATGAGAGTGGTGACCACGCTCGTGGTGCCGATGTCGATGGCGAGGCCGAACTTGAGGAGGGCGGTGTCGCCCGGCTCGACGGCGAGGAGGCGCTCCGCGAAGCGCGTCACCGTCACCTCGCCCCCGCGCGCGCGGAGCGCCGCCGGCAGCGTCTTGAGGACCTCGGGCGACACGTCGTCGGACGCGCCGCCCACGGCGGTGAGCAGCTCCTCGAGATCGGACGTCTGGTGGTGCTCCTCCTTCGGCAGCGTCACCTGGACCACCCGCTTGGTGATGCCGGCGTCGATGGCGACCGGCACGGGCGCGCCGGGAGGGCGCCCGGCGCCGAGGATCTGAAAGGTGCGCTCATCCAGCGGCGGCGCCGCCTGCACCGTGATCGGGGTGGTCACCACGCACTGGCAGGAGAGGCGGTAGCCCTCGCGGACGAGGGCGTCGCCGAGCTGGAGCTCGTCCATGATGGTGGGCGGCGGCGGCGCGCCCGCGACGAACTTGACCCGGCACGACGTGCAGCGTCCCCGTCCCCCGCACGTGGCCGTGATGTCCACCCCGGCGGCGTGCGCCGCCTTGAGGATGGTCGTGCCCGGCTCGACGTCGAGGGTGCGCTGATCGGGGAGGATGGTGAGCGCGGCGCTCATTCGAGCGTCAGGATACCACTTCCCGCTTGACTTCTCCGCGGCCTTTGCCGATAGTGTCGGCACCCATCCTCGCGATGGGGCGACCGAGGGGGGTGCATTGTTCCGCTACCTTGTCTACCGCCTCCTGTGGCTGGTTCCGACCTTGCTCGCCATGGCACTCGTCACCTTTCTCGTGATGCACGCCACTCCCGGCAGCCCGCTCGACCCCGTGGCCGAGGGGGCCAATCCGCTGTCGCCGGAAGCGCAGAAGAACCTCGCCGCGGTGTACGGGCTCGACAAGCCGCTCTGGGAGCAGTTCACGATCTTCCTCGGGAAAGCCGTCCGCGGGGACTTCGGACAGTCCTTCGTGTACAAGACGCGCACGGTGCGCGAGATCCTCGTGGAGACCCTGCCCGTCTCGCTGCTGCTCGGGAGCATGGCCCTCGCCCTCGCCGTCGCGGGCGGCCTCACCCTCGGTGTGCTCGCCGCCGTGTACCAGAACCGGTCGTGGGACTATGTCTCGGTCACGGTGGCGACGATCGGCGTCAGCGTGCCCAACTTCGTGCTCGCCGTCTTTCTCATCGTCCTCTTCTCGCTGATCCTCCCGATCTTTCCCACCGGTGGCTGGAGCGCGCCCATCGACTGGGTGCTGCCGACGGTGACGCTGGCCCTCGCCCCTCTCGGCATCATCGCGCGCTTCACGCGCTCGAGCATGATCGAGGTGATCCGCTCGGACTATATCCTCACCGCCCGCGCCAAGGGGCTGGCCGAGCGCCCGGTGATCCTGAAGCACGTGCTCAAGAACGCCTTCATTCCCGTGGTGACCCTGCTCGGGCCCATGTTCGCCGCGGTGGGCACCGGCTCCTTCTTCGTCGAGTCCATCTTCCGCGTACCCGGGTTGGGGCGGTTCTTCGTCCTCTCCATGACCGGCCGCGACTATCCGATGATCATGGGAGTCGTCCTGCTCTACGGCGCATTCCTGGCGATGATGAACCTGGTTGTCGACCTGCTCTATGGCACTCTCGACCCCCGCATCCGATACTAGCCTGCCGCTGCCGGGCGGCCCGGCGCCGGTGAGGAATCTGGCCCTCCCTCGCGCCGTGGCGCGCGGCTCGAGCCTGTGGCGGGACGCGTGGCGCCGACTCATCCGGAACCGTCTCGCCGTTGCGGGCGGGGTGACCGTCGTGCTGCTATGCGTCGTCGCGATTCTCGCCGACGTGATCGCCCCCTATCCCTACGCCAAGGCCAACTTCGGGAAGATCTACGAGTTTCCCTCTCGCCAGTTCCCCCTCGGCACCGACCAGCTCGGGCGCGACGTCGTCTCGCGCATGATCTACGGCGCCCGCGTCTCGATGCTGGTCGGGCTCGGCGCCCAGGTGATCGTCGTGCTGCTCGGCGTGCCCCTCGGCGCCATCGCCGGCTATGCGGGGGGACGCGTGGACATGCTGCTCACCCGGTTCATCGACGTGATGTACGCGTTCCCGCGGCTGCTCTTCGTGATCCTCGTGATGTCCATGCTGGGGGCGGGGTTGATGAATATCTTCATCGCGCTCGGCCTGACAGGGTGGGTGGGGATCGCGCGCCAGACCCGCGCCCAGGTGCTCGCGATCAAGGAGAAGGAGTTCGTGGAAGGGGCGCGGGCGATGGGAGCGGGATTCTGGCGGATCATGACCCGCCACGTGCTGCCGAGCGCGCTCACTCCCATCGTGGTCTCGGTCACCTTCGGCATCCCCGAGGCGATCTTCACCGAGGCGGCCCTGTCCTTCATCGGCGTCGGCATCAACCCGCCGACGCCGTCGTGGGGCCAGATGGTGGGGGAGAACCAGCAGTTCCTGCGGTCCTACTGGTACCTGTGCGTGTTCCCATCGATCGCGATCGCCATCACCATGCTGTCGTTCACCTTCTTCGGGGACGGGGTGCGCGACGCCCTCGATCCCAAGATGAAGTAACTCGAGTCCAGGAGGATCGACCATGCGTATCCCTGATGAGCAGCTCAATCTCTTCGAGCAGCGCCTCCAGGCCATCGGAGTCGGCCGGCGCGACTTCCTCAAGGCGGTGGGCGCCATGGCGGCCTTCGGCGGCCTCGGCTTCGCGACGCGCGCCGAGGCCTCGAAGCCGACCAGGCCCGGCCCCGGCGAGAAGCTCGCCAAGGAGCAGGTCTTCCGCTACGGCGGCGGTGGCTACTATCAGAACGACCCGTCGAGCCACGACTTCAACAAGGATCTCTACTGCAGCGGCGTGCCGGCGCTCTTCGCGGGGCTCATGGTCTTCGACGCGGACTTCGTGGCGGTGCCCTGGATGGCCACCAAGGTCGAGGGCAACAAGGACGGCTCCGTCTGGACCTTCGCCATCCGGAAGGACTCGCGCTGGTCGGACAATTCCCCGGTGAGCGCGCGCGACTTCGAGTGGTCGTGGAAGCGCCAGCTCGATCCCGCGAGCGCGGCGCCCTACGCCTCCTTCCTCTACGACATCAAGAACGGCGAGGCCTTCAACAAGAAAAAGATCACCGACCGCAACGAGGTCGGGGTCAAGGCCAAAGACGACTGGACGCTCGAGGTGACGCTCGAGGGACCGCGCGGCTACTTCCCCGTGCTGGCCGCCTATCTCGCCGCGCTCCCCGCTCACCGGGGCGCCGTGGAGAAGCACGGTGACAAGTGGACGGAAGCGGGCAATCTGGTGAGCAACGGCGCCTTCACCCTGGAGGCATGGGACCACAACAAGCAGATCGTGCTCAGGAAGAACCCGTACTACTTCGGCGCCAAGGACGTGCATCTGAACCGGGTGGTGATCCCGATCATCCCGATCGCCTCCGGGGCGCTTCCCTACGAGAACAACGAGCTCGATCTGACTCTGCTGCAGCCGGGCGACCTCAGGCGGCTGCAGTCCGACCCGCGCGCCTCGAAGGACGTGTTCCGCTACCCGTACCCCGGCACGTGGTATCTGCTGCCCCAGGTCACGAAGCCGCCCTTCGACAATATCAAGGTCCGGCGAGCCGTGGCCCATGCCATCGACCGGGAGAACGTGGTCAAGGTCAGCCAGGGCCTGGCCGTTCCGGCCTGGTCCATGATCCCGCCCGGCTTCCCCGGCGCGGTCGACGACGCCAAGATCAAGGCCATCCAGAAGTTCGACAAGAAGCTCGCCCTGGAGCAGCTCAAAGGCACGCCGTACGAGGGCGGGAAGAACTGGCCCAAGATCACCCTCAGCATGCGCGAGGAGGGGCTGGGGTCGAAGCCCCTGGCCGAAGCCGTCCAGGCGGTATTGCTCGACAACCTCAACATGAAGACGGATCTCGAGGTGCTCGAGCAGCGCGTCTTCCGCGAGCGGCTGTGGAAGCAGGACCTCCAGTTCGTGTGGATCCGCTGGTTCATGGACTACCCGGATCCCCACAACGAGTACTTCGATACCTTCTACGGCAAGAAGACCACCGGCCGGCGCCAGGCCTGGGTCAACAACGACTTCGACAAGGAGCTCGAGTCCGGGCGCGACACGCGCGACCCGAAGAAGCGCCTGGAGCACTACAAGAAGGCGGAGGAGATCATGCAGGCCGACGTCGGGTATGTCCCCGTCGCGTGGGTGGTGCGCTACGCGGCGGCCAAGCCGTGGGTGAAAGGCATCGAGAAGAACAAGGCGGGCGAGTTCGTGATCGACGGCAACATCTACGTGGACATGCTCGAGCACATCTACATTGTAGAGAAAGGGTGAGGAGGACACCTATGAGTTCGGAGCGGAATCAGGGTCTGCGACTTGGCCGGCGCACCTTCCTGGGAACGGCGGCGGGAGCCGGCGCTGCCGCCCTGGGGTCGCTCGCGTTCCCGGCCATCGTCCGGGCTCAGGCGGAAACGCTGCGGATCGGCCATCTGACGCCGCGCACCGGCTTTCTCGGCCAGCTCGGCGACTATGGCTTCAAGGCCTCGACGATGGCCGTCGAGGAGGCCAATGCCAGTGGGGGGGTGCTCGGCCGCAAGATCGAGCTCATCGCCGAGGA
>Ga0214473_10003936_pt1 | contig 17912 bp, 16 predicted proteins | sample RVTome_7_FD_203509 | JGI IMG/M metagenome (GOLD analysis project Ga0214473, IMG submission 203509) | Soil microbial communities from uranium-contaminated site in the Upper Colorado River Basin, Wyoming, United States - RVT98D197 | ecosystem: Environmental > Terrestrial > Soil > Contaminated >... | reverse complement strand
TTGCCATAGCGGTTTCTCCTTCTTGCCAAAGACCACTGAATGCGGAGCTTACCACCGTGGCAGGCTCCCAAGGAGAACCGCTTCTTTTTCAACTATTCACGGGACATGCTCTTTTCAAGGCGCGTATAGGATTGGTGCAGAGTCTCGACCGATGTTCGATAGACGACGTAGCGGGTGGTCGTTGATATAGACGATTGACGACTGAGGCGTGCCAATTCATTCTTGACACGCTGGCGATTTGCACGGACCCGTACATTGTGAGCACGCACAGCTTGATTGTACTTGTTGACTGCGTTCTTCACGCCTTGGTTGTAGCGGCGAACTTGTTGGTTGTATTTGTTTATCGCTTGCTGTTGTTTCTGCTGGGCCTGACGGATCTTGTTACGGATCTGCGAGGCCGAATATCGTCGCGCCATGGCAGCCTCCGTGGACGATCAGAATGAATCATTCTACTGGAATACCATCGGGACAATCGCGCCGGTTGCGGCCAATTGTCGTTCCCGGGCGGATTCGGGTCAACTGTTAAAGCCCAACCGCCCCTCCAACGAAATCATCCGCTTCAGGCTTCGCGTTTGTTCAGGCCGTTGATCAGACCGCTGATCATCTTGGCGATGACTTCGAGACGCTCTCGGAACACAAGGGCGGGCGGCTCCGGCACAAGTCCGCGTCGGCGAGCGATCTCCAGCAGCGGAACGCATTCCTGCACGGAACCGCGGGCGATGGTGAAGAAGTTTCGGCGGTCGGGCTTGGTAAAACGACCATTCCTCTCGGCCAAGTTGGTCGCGATCGAAAGTGCGGCTCGATTCAACTGGTCGACGAGAAAGCCGTAGCCACGAGGAAAGGTACCCGTCAGCACTGCAACCTCATCCGCGAAGTCCACGGCCTTCTGGTACACCTCGAGTTTCTCGAACATGAAGGCCGTGATCGGTCTCCCGGGCGAGCTTGAGCAGGTGAACAGTTGAGCAGGAGACCGCAGGTGAGCGGATACAATCGCGATAACGCCCTCGGTTGCGGGCGAATTTTTCCCCTCTCCTGCTCACCTGCTCTTGTGCTCACCTGCTCTCGATTTTTGCCCGCTCTCGCGGGCAAAAATCGGGGCGACAAGATTTGAACTTGCGACCTCTGCGTCCCGAACGCAGCGCTCTAAACCAGGCTGAGCTACGCCCCGTGTGGAAAAGAGTTAGCATAGCGGTCCCGCGAGACTGATGCAAATCGGGCGCGGACCGGTCTGCTGTTGGGTCGCGGCGGTTGTTTTCGTAGAATGGCGTGTCTGGGGGCGCCGCAATCGGACGAGGGGAGGCCCAACAGGGCCATGGACTCAAGTCAAGGAGATGCGACATGGGCGATCTGGCGATGAAAAATTGCGTGCCTTGCAAGGGCGGCGTGCCGCCGCTTAACCCGGAACAGTCGGCGGAGTTGTTGGTTCGACTGGGCGGGGGCTGGGACGTGGTGGACAATCACCATCTGACGAAGACCTTTACCTTTCCTGATTTCGCGAAAGCGCTGGGCTTGGTGAATCGGGCGGGGGCCATCGCGGATGCGCAGGGTCACCATCCGGACATCTACCTGGCGTGGGGGAAGGCGCGTTTCGACATCTGGACGCACAAGATCGACGGGCTGACGGAAAGCGATTTCATTCTGGCGGCCAAGATTGAGGCCGTCGCCGGATAGCGCCCGACGCTTGCGTCAATCGCCAAACTCATTCCCAACTCGCTATCAATAGTGGGGGCGCCACTCGGAAAGAGTAGCAACATTGGGGACGGCGCGCGGCGCTTTTTTGGGGTGAAGATTTTCAGTATTGGAAGCCGATAGTTGCGCTGACGGATTCAGGGGCTCTGCGGCACGGGACGCGCGGCATCGTCGAGGAGATTGAGGCGTTCCGGAGTCACGGAGTTTGTCGCCGGGCAAGAGGCCTTCCGGCGCGGAGTCCGCATCGTCGTACCGGATAATTCGCGGCAGGAGGCGGCGTTTTGTCCCGGTGTTTTCTTCCCGCCTCCCTCTTCCAATCAAGGAATTCATACGTGCGAACGATTACCATCGCCAATCAAAAGGGAGGCTGTGGCAAGACCACGGTTGCGATCAATCTGTCGGCGGCTCTGGCGAAGGAAGGCCGCCGAGTTTTATTGATGGATCTTGACCCGCAGGCACATTGCGCCCTCGGCATGGGGGTGCCCGAGGAACAGATTGACCTGTCGATTCTGGATTGTCTGTTGAGCCGCCTGGAGGGCGAGCCATTGGAGTTATCCCGGATCGCCTGGCAGATTACGACGAATCTGGAGCTGGCCCCGGCGCGGTCGAATCTGTCCACGTTCGAGCCGCGGCTGGCCGGGCGCGACGGCGCGGATGCCCTGGTCTCTGACCTCTTGCACGCTAATGAGGGCCGGTACGACTACGTGGTGGTGGATTGTCCGCCGCATCTGGGGCTGCTCATGCGCAATGGCCTACGCGCCGCCGACGAGGTCATTATTCCGGTGGATACGGGGTACTTCGCCCTGCACGGGTTGACGCGGCAGCTTTCCACGATCGAGCAGGCGGCGGAGCGCTTCGAGCGGCGTCCGGCCATCCGCGTGCTGCCGAATCAATACGATGTGCGCACCAAGCTGGCGCGGGAGATTCTGGCGGAACTGAACAAGCGGTTCAAGGGCTTGGTGCTGTCCAGCGTGGTCAACTTCAACACCAAGCTGAAGGAAGGGACCAGCTTCGGGCAGCCCATCACGGAATTCGCTCCGAACAGCATGGGGGCGCGGGATTTTCAGGCGCTGGCCCGGGAGGTTATGGGGACGGAGGCCACGGTCACGCCGACGCAGGACCTTTACGAACACGTCGAGCGGCTTGCCCGAGACGCGGAGCGGTTGCTGGCCACGACGACGACGCTGGTGGAGAGCGGCAATCTGGTGAATTCCCGCCGGGGATTGGGCGAACTGATGAATTCGGGAATCTTACGGGAGATTCCGGCGGGACCGCTGAAGGCAGATCGACCGCCGGGGGCGCCGTTGGCGCCGACGCGGTCATCCGGTTCGACCACCAAGGGTCCGTCCGGTTCGGCGTCCTCGACGACGATCGGCCAGACGCCGTCGGACACGACGAAGGAGCCGAATCGGGTGATGCCGACGGCGCCCGCGCGAAGGCCTCCGGGAACGGAGGATTCGGGCGGCTCGTCAAGATCGCCCGGCGAATTGAAATCGGCCTATGTGATGGGCGAGTCCCGATCTCCATCGGGGTCGCCGGTCATACCCGCGCGTTCCCGGGACTCCGGTTCATCTCGGCTGGTGGAATCCTACCGGGGGACGGCGGCGTCCTCGCCGGAGGAAGTGGACCGGAGGATAACGGCCATTTACGGGGTGCGGCAGGAAGGTGAAGCGGTGGTTTTCCGTAGCCGCCATCCGGACGCGGCGGAGGTGCAACTGGCCGGCGATTTCAACGATTGGATGCCGCACACCACTCCCATGCTGCGGTCAGGCGGCGGCGATTACGAGGCGCGTCTACGCCTTCAGAAGGGGCGCTACCGTTATCGCCTGGTCGTCGATGGCCGCTGGCTGCACGATCCGAACAACCCCAATCTGGAGCGCAACGAATACGGGGAGCTCAATTCGGTGGTGGTGGTCGAGAAGTAGCGGCGGACACTGTTTCGTTACCAGAATCGTCTTCGGTGGGTGAACCGGCTAGCGGTCGGTTTTCCATGGCAAGGGCGAGGATTCGTCGTGCGTCGTCGAGTCGGCATCCGGATCGCGGACCCATTTGCGCCAGTCGAGGTCGAGTTGCGTCAACGATAAACCGTCGAATTGATTTGCCAGGGACTTCTCCACCGTCGCGCCGTTCTTGATGTTCTTGATGAACGCGGCCAAGTGCTCCGCGCCGCGAGATTCGAGGTACGCGATCACGCTATGGGCGAGCGGATATTGGTGTACTTCAATCGGAGCGGTGCTTTCCAACAACGGCATAATGGGCCAATCGTAGCGCACGAACTGTCTGGCGAGCAGCGCGGCGTTGCCGGCCGCGGGACAACGGTCCCCCAGCACTTGCGCCGCGGTCAGATCGGCGAGACCTTCGTTGATCCAATGGGGGATCAGACGCGAGGTGTACAAACGATGGAGGAAGGCGTGGGTCCCCTCGTGCGCCAAGGTGCAGTCGAAGCGATCGCGATCGAAGTCCGTTCGGCCTTGGCGGTGCAGCACGAGGTGTACGTGTCCGTTGGCCTCGATCGAGCGCGTGTAACCGATGGCGCTGACCCCGTCGTATCCGTCGAAGTAGCGCGCGAACTTCTCGAATCGTCGCTTGGATTGGAACGCGAAGACCGGGCATTTGGCCGGAAAGACCGGCTCTTCCACGGCCAGGCCGAATCGACGGCACAGCGCCGCGTACATGGTCTCGCACGAGTTCGCTAACTCCGGTCGGAAGCGGGTTTCAAAATCCGTGTAGATGAGGAAGTGTGGGGATTCGATTTTGACCACGCTATCGCCGAGCACTTCGCGGACTTTCTCGCCAAAGCGTTCATACACGGCGAGGACTTCATCGGTGCGGCCGGTCAGGGGGCCGATGGAAATCGCGGTTTGGTCAGAGGGTTGTCCCGGCGTTTCAAGACCGGAATCGAGTTTGTTCTCCGCATGGCCGGAGTCCCGCTTTCCGGAATCTCCGGGCAGATTCTCGTCGGATTCGCCGGGACTGGTGGCGGTCTTGGGACGATGGTTTTCCGCCAAAGGCTCTTCAAGGGTGCCTCGCTGCGTCGCCGTTTTATGGTCACGCCGTTCACGAAACGCCCGAAAGGCCTTAGCGATTTCCGGTTGCAGCGCTGGATCCAGCGATTGGGCCCTTCGCAAATCGCGAAGCGCCAGATCGTCGCGATTCATGGTCAAGGCGAATCGTCCCAGCAAGTAAAAATCGCCCGCGGTGAATCGACCTTCGCCGCCGCGCTCGAGCACCAGCAACTGTCGACGCGTGAGGCAGGCGTTTCCGCCGTCCAGCTCCGTCCACGCGAAGACATAAGGCTTTTCGTCGCGGACGATGACCAGGCCGTGATGGTTGTGATCCAGCACCGCGCCGTCGATGGCGCCGCCGGTGCGAAGCGACAGCTCGGCGCGGATGGTCTGCGTTGGGACGTTGGTTTGAGCCAGTGCCACGGTCCACGGGAGAAACCAAACAGAGGATGTGATGGGCCATGGACACATAGGATTCAGGAACGTGGCGATGACGGTTACGACGGTGTCGGCGACGCCTGGCCGCTTCCCGTTGAAGGCCCTTCCACCACCGTCAACGACGGATAGCGACCCCGTAGCTGCAATAACTGCTTGCGATGGATGGTCACGTCCATCTCGACGCCGTGGTCGGTGAAGCGCCGCGCGCGGACCTGGGCGGACTTGCCGATTTCGCTCAGCAACTTTCCCTCCGCATGGGGCACGCGAAGCGTCACTGTCGTGTGATCGCGCTCCGTTTGCCCGAGCACCAGGAGGCGAAGCTCGTCCAATCCCGTTCCCGTTTTGGCCGACAGGTGCAGCACGTTCTCGCGATGCGCGGCCAGCATTTCCGTCATCACCACGTCGTTGGCGATGTCCGCCTTGTTGAGCAAGGTCAAACGCGGGATGGCGTCGCACGCCAGGCTCTTGAGTACATCCTCGACGGCCTCGATCTGCCGCCAGGCCATGGGGGATGAGGCGTCCACCACGTGGAGCAGAAGGTCTGCGTGGATAGTTTCTTCGAGAGTGGCGCGGAAGGAGGCGACAAGATGGTGCGGCAGGTCGCGGATGAATCCCACGGTGTCGGATAAGAGCACGGAGCGGCCTTCCCCCAATTCCCAACGGACGGTTTTGGTGTCCAGGGTGGCGAAGAGTCGATCGGCGGCGTAGCGCCCGGCGCCGGTGAGCGTGTTCATAAGCGTGCTCTTGCCGGCGTTGGTGTAACCGACGAGCGAGACCGTGAATTGATCGGTGCGGGATTTCACTTCGCGCTGCTTGCGCAGGTCGATCTCCTCGATATCGCGTTTAAGGTGCGAGATGCGCTCGCGGGCGATGCGGCGGTCGATTTCGATCTGCCGTTCGCCCGGCCCGCGTGTGCCCACGCCGCCGACGATCCCCGCGCCGGTGGCGCCGCCCGCGCCGGCGATGCGCTCCAGGTGTTTCCACATGCCGCGCAGCCGCGGAGAGGTGTATTCCAACTGGGCTAGCTCGACCTGCAACTGGGCCTCGTGCGTCTTGGCCCGCAACGCGAAGATATCGAGAATGAGCTCGCTGCGGTCGAGGACCTTGCGGCCGAGTTCCTCTTCCAGCGCGCGAATGTGCCGCGGCGATAACTCGTTGTCGAAGATGACGACGTCGGCGTGGTGGGTCTCGATCAGTCCTTTCAGATCGGCCAGCTTCCCCTTGCCGATGGCCATCGCCGGGGCGAAGGCGGTGCGCTTCTGAATCAGCCCGCCGTGAACGGAAACGCCCGCCGCTTCCGCCAGGGCCTTCAGCTCACCCAGCGGATCTTGCAGATCGGCCTTGGTGTCGGGAAGAAGTACGGCCGCCAGCACGGCGCGCTCCCGGTGTCCGGAATCCGCGTGGCCGTGTTGATCGGTGGCGGTCCGGACGGAGCGGGCGACGCGAAGGTCGTGAGCCAGGTGTGAACGGATGGATCGCCGCATGGTATTACAATTATATCATTTGCGAAGCAAACCGGTCAATGAGAAAGATACTAGGATTGCTAATCCAGCTTTCGGTGACAATAATCATCGACAGTTTTGGTTGCTTGACGTTGACAGATTGAGCAGAGAGATCCCGTGTTTGCTTATCAACTACAAGATCGAGACTTCTATCTCGATAAGGACGCCCGCCTGAGATTTCCAAACCCGTTCTCGTGCACAGTGCGAATGGAGCCCGGGCATCTCTTCGGACAGCCTCGTGGTGAAGGGGACATGGGACGAACTTGGTTCAAGGATGAGGGAAACCTTAATGTTCTCTTCACACCATCAACGGGAAAAACACTTCTTAAGATTCCACAGCTTCGTCAAGCGATCGAAACGACGGTCCAACTCGACGCCTTGACCATCACGGTTCGCGGTGGGGAAATAAGGCTTGATGGCTCTGTACAAACGGGTGAACATCTTCGTCGATTGATAGACACGTTTGTTCTACTTCTTCCAATACACCTGAACTTATTGACCTTTGATGTTCCGTTTGTCTCTGGGGTACGCGGAAAGGTTGGGGACGTCGAATTCGAATGGGGTGTTCGCAAGAACTCGTCGAGCTTGTGCTTAACGTCACGTGAAGAGTTTACCACAGGTGTTCAGGCCGCAATCAACCGGGTTTTTATGAAGCTTTCGCCGCGCATTCTTGGAGCCCTTCACTACTTTCATGTAGCATGTCGACTCTCGCAGGGTGGCGACACGCCTTGGACATTCTCCGGAGAAATACTTCTGAATCTTGCCAAATCACTTGAAGTACTTTTTGGCGACCGAGATTCGATTCGCGAACGCCTGAAGTTCTTGGACTACAACGAGGACGAGATCGAATACTGTTTTATTCCTGTTTTGATATTGCGAAATGAGTTTGATGTAGGTCACCCGACGACCACCTTTCCCTTGTCGCCTTTTAAGGATGATCTTTACGATTTCCTTCCAAGAGCCGAAGAATGGATGCGCGAACTGCTTCGACTGGTGATTCACAAATTCATGTCCGGTGAGTTAAAAATTGACGATGAGGTGGATGCCAAACGAGACAAGAAGCGTATCAGCAAACTCAATCAAGTGCATGACAGCATTCGAAAAGGGATGACCCTTAAGATCGAACCAAGATTCTCGGATGGATTGGGTGGTTCCAGGATTGATCTAACGGCGACGGGCAAGAGCTCGCACACCAAACGGAAGAGTTGAGAACAGCACCTCCATTCCGACTAACTGATTCCGTCCGGGTCCTTGGCGAACTTGCGGGCGGTTTCAGGGGTGATTTGACCGGCCGTCAGGAGGCGTTGCAAATCGTCGTCCAGGGTCATCATGCCGTCGCGGCGGCCGGTCTGAATGGCCGATTCGATGGATTCGATCTTGCCGAATTTGATCCCCACGCGGACCGGCTGATTGGCGTGCAAAATCTCCAGGGCCAGGACGCGTTTGCCCTCGCCCTTCGCGGGCAAAAGCAAATGTTGACTGACCACCGAGCGCAGGCTAAGGGCAAGCTGGGCGCGGACGTCGTCCTGGGCCTCGTGCGGAAAGAGATCGACCAGCCGCGTGATCGCGCCCTTCGCGTCGCGGGTGTGCAGCGTGGTTAGAATCAAATGCCCGGTCTCCGCGGCGCTTAAGGCCATCTGTGCCGTTTCCCGGTCGCGGATTTCGCCGACCAGGATCACATCGGGGTCTTGCCGCAGGCCGTACTTCAATCCGTCGTAAAAGGAATCCACGTCGCGGCCGACCTCGCGCTGGGTGATGACCGTGCCGGCGGTTTTCTTGTGCACGTATTCGATCGGCTCCTCGACGGTGATGATGCGGCACTCGCCGCGTTCATTGAGCAGGTTGACCAGGCCCGCCAGCGTGGTGGATTTTCCCGAGCCGGTGATGCCGGTGATGATGACCAGGCCGTTGGTGTGGGCGATGAGGCGGGAGGCCAGGGCCTCCGGAAAGCCCATCCAGTCGAACGACGGAATATCATTCGGCACGCGGCGAAGGCAGGCGCACCAGTTTTCCTGCGCGACGTAGACATTGGCGCGGAAGCGGCAGGGACGGCCCTGGTGATCGACGGAAAGCGAAAAGTCGAAGTTGCGGGCGGAGTCGAGTCGGCCTTTGAGGCGCTCCGGCAGGATCGACTCGATCATCGCTTTTGTCGCGAAGTGATCGAGCACGGCCCCGTGCTGCTCAAGGCGGCCGTGAACCCGAAAGGTGACCGGGTAACCGGGGACCAGATGGACGTCGGAGGCCTCGCGCTCGGCGGCGAGGTGAAGCATGGATTCGAGCGCCGGTCCGCTTCCGCGTTTGACTGGATCGGCTGCCTGGTGCATACCGTAGATTATACCCGAAGAACCAGGCGGCGGACGCATGAACTTCGTAGTCAAAAAATCAGGCCGGAAAGGTTATCCCTCCCGGCCCGGTTGCGATTCAAGAAAGTCCCTTCAGAGGCGAAACCCAACATAGCCCACGGCGCGAGCCGTGGGGATCGCGTAGCGCGGCCACGCCCAAGCCCCGCTTGCGGGGCGATACTCATGCTCTTTTCGCGGCGAAGCATCGCCAATCCGCCCAGACCCAGCAAAACAAGCGTCGCCGGCTCCGGAACAACCGTCAGCGACAACGGCTCACCGGTGATCTCCCCTGCGTTTGCCGTCCAAGACGTCGGGAACACAAAGTTAAAGTCTATCCGGGCGCTGCGCCCGGAATCGTTGCCCGAATCCGCGTTCAACGCATCGATCCAATACGTTCCAGGAATATCCGGGAGGACCACCGCGCCACGACCGACAGTCACGGGATCGGACCCCAGTTCGAGAAATAAACCAGGGACTCTCGCTGTGATTTTGTAGACTGCGGCCGGATCGGGGTAGTTCGGAAAAATGCCATGTCCTAAGTCGGAGATTAAAGGCGGTGACAAGGTAAAGACGAATTCGGGGATGCCGTCGCCGCCAACCGGATCACCGCCCAACAAGTCTGGTCCATGAAACGTTAAATCCGGCGAAGACGCTGAAAAGTTCAACCAAACCAATCGTGTCTCCAAGTCGCTATCCGACACGATAGAAACGTTGAATTCGACGGTCTCGCCGCCGACAAATCCGCTGGGCGGCGTGGGCGTGATTTGCGAAAGCGTGATGACCGCGCCCGCCTGGGCGGAAGTGGTCAGCGTCGCCACGCACATCAGGGTACGCAAGAAAGGAAGCCGTAACATGGCACGAACCTCCTCAATACATTGACTGGCCACGAATCGTCCCGGCTCTTCCGCTTGCATGATAACCGAAAAAAAATCGGGCCGGAAGGGTTATCCCTCCCGGCCCGGTTGCGATTCAAGAAAGGTAGTGGTTCAGACGTTCTACTCGGTGCGGTTCAGCTTTCTATGTGGCACAGGCCTCTTGTGTGGCACGGGCTCTCAGCCCGTGGACCACCGGCAGGATGCCGGTGTCTTCACCCCGGAAGGCCGGGGTGCCACATGCTTAGGCCTTGCGGCGGCGAAACATCGCCAATCCGCCCAGACCCAGCAACACCAGCGTCGCCGGCTCCGGAACGACCGTCAGCGACAACGGCTCCCCGGTGATCCGGTCTGCCGCTCCCGTGAAACTGTTCGCGATCCACGTCGTTGGGTTCGCAAAATCGAAGTCGATTCTGGCGCTAATGTTGTTGTCGCCCGGAAGTGGTGTGTCACCGCGACGAATCCCTGCCACGTTCAAGGCATCGACCAAATACTTTCCCGGCTCCGTCGGAAGAATAACGCTTCCACGCCCGAGCGTGAGAGGTGTTGCGCCCAACGACAGGACAAACCCGGGAATCGGAGACTGCCCTGAATAGGTGATATTCGGCAACAGGTAATTGGCAAACTTCCCGTACAACGCATCCGCGGCCAACGGCGGAACCAATGTCCAAACAAACTCCTCAAGCCCGTCACCACCTGCCGGCGGTGGGCTTACATTGTCCGGACCGTCAAACTCGAGTTCCGGTGACGACGCAGAAAAATCGAACGTAATCAATCGAGCATCCAGAGGCTGCGAGGTAGCTACGGCAACATTAAAGTTCACCGTCTCGCCACCGAGGAACCCGCCGACAGGAGTCGGTGTCGTTTGCGTCAACGTAATCACCGCGCCGGCGTTGGCCGCCGCCGCCATCCCCAGAACCGATGCCGCACAAATCGCTACACCACGTCGGAACATTACCTCTACCTCCTCACCAGGAACAAAAGACCTTTCTCGCTGGGAAAGGCTTTTCGGATAAGCCTGAACGATTCCCCTCGCGTTCTTCCTTGGTTAGACCAAACGGCTGGTTAACCCCTCACATCGCGGAAGTGAATCGCAGTGACAAAGCCCCGAAGGTATCCCGGACGCAACTGCTTTCCACCTCGCGTGTTGTTAATTTAACCCGGCTACCCCCACCGAGTCAAGCGGCTCGGACAACAATTCTGCACAATTCCCATGCGCAGGAACGGCCCATCTTAACGGGCGGGTTCTGGGCTCGATGGCCGGTAATCATGGCTTTCCAAACCGCCAAAATCGGGCCGGAAACCGCCTTATAGGCCGCATAATCGTAACGACGCGACTCCGCGACCGATCGGCCCAGGCCGCCGGCGAATCGTGGGGAAATCAGCGGGACCGGCGTCCGGGAAACACGATTATCGGAACCTTCCAACGAGCCGTGCGTCCGGTGCGGCGCCCGGCGGCCTCGCGGTTCCGTTACGGAAACATCATCCCCCCGTGCATCATCCCGCCCCTGTGGGAATGAAACAAAGGTCCGCCGTCTCGAAGGTGCATGACCAGCCCGTCCGAGAGGAGCACCAGTTCTTCGGTGTCTCCATCCTCGTCGAGATCGTCGCTATCGGGCGTGAGCGTAAAGCCGAAACGCTCGCCGCAGGCGAAATCCAGGTTCAAAAAGCCCGGCATGGAAAACGTGTTGGGGATGTCGCCGGTGACAGCCTGTTGGCACCCGGGCGCGCCGGGAATCTCCAGAGGCCCTAGGCCGACGATCTCCGCGCACGGAATCTCAACGTCCGCCGTTTCACCGGGATCCACGTCGATATCTTCGCCCTGTTCCTCCAGACCCAGCACCGAAGACACGTAGGTCAGGTGAAACGTACAGATCGCGGCGCTGTCATTTTCCAGCCGGATCATCATGTTTTGACCCATGAGCGCCAGGTCGTCAGCGTCCAAGAACCCCATTTGCGCGCCGACGTGGTTGCGATATCCGGTCATCATGGTTCCGCCGAATCCGCCGGCTCCGCCGATCTGATCCGCGACGCGGACGGCCTTGGCGGCCACGTCGGACGCCGGTGAATCGCCTCCGCTAAGACCCGTGATCGAGTTGCACCCCGCAAAAACCACGCACGCCGCGTTCACGACGCAGGCGGCCCGCACAATCCATTTCCGGTCCATGAGAGTATCTCCCTTCAGGAACGACTCGAACGGTCAAAACAAGCCGCATTTCAATCCATTGGCCCTTTCGACGCTGACGGATGGCTTGCAAGTTGCGTGCCAGCGCTTGACGGAAGGAACGTAACAAGGCCATATTGCACACATTCCGCTATCCTCAAAAGGCTGCCGGCGGACGAAAACCCTCCTGCGAAGTTTCATGAAAGGCCGCCGACCGCTTGAAAGCCATTTTCCGCTTCCGGGGAAGGGATTGGCAAGGGAGATTGCCGATGAAACGGCACGTTAACTTCGGTCTGGGTCTAATCTCGCTTTTATGTCTGGTGGGTTGTCCGGTCGCGCCCCCGACGGACGGGGAGGACGGCTCGACGGTCTTTGAGCCGTCAGTTGTGGTCAAATGGAACGAGGTGATGCTGGCCGCGGCGCGCAGCGGCCCACCGCGACCGACGGTCATTGCGCGTTCTTTGCACATCGTGCAGACCGCGGTTTATGATGCGTGGGCGGCCTACGACCCAACCGCCAACGGCGTCTATTGGACCGGGGATTTGCGCCGTCCGGCGACGGAGCATACCGACGGCAACAAGCAAAAGGCGGTCAGCTTCGCCGCGTATCGCGCGCTCCGCGACCAATTCCCCACCTACGAAGCGAACACAGGAGCCTTCACCAACCTGCTGACGGAACTGGGGTACGATCCGGCCGATTTGAACTCGACGGACACGACGACGCCGGAGGGCGTGGGCGCCGTCGCCGCGCAGGGCGTGCTCGACTTCCGCCAGCAAGATGGCTCGAACGAGTCCCACAACTATGCCCCGATCACCAGCGATCTGTATCCGGAGCCGTATGTGCCGGTCAACAGTGCGGATCCAACGTCGGACGCGGCGCCGGGTGGGGCGAACTTCGACCCCAATCGTTGGCAGCCGCTACGCGTGCCGAATGGGAAATTGGTGGATAACCACGGCAGCGCGATCTTCGACAACGCCGATCCGACGACGTACACGGATCAGTCGTTTTTGGGCCCACACTGGGGGGCGGTGATTCCTTTTGGACTGGGGGATATCCAGGAGATTCGGGACGAGTTTTTTCCACCGCCGCCGCAGGCGGAATCAAACGAGGCGTACACCGATGCGACCGGCGCGACGATGACGAGCGACGAAGCGTACAACATGCAGGTCGACGAAATCCTGGAGATCAGTGCGAATCTGACGGATGAGCAAAAGGCGATCGCGGAGTACTGGGCGGACGGGCCGCGCTCGGAAACGCCGCCGGGCCACTGGCACGCCCTGGCCCACGGGATTTCCTACCGGGATCAACACACGATTGACGACGATGTGAAGATGTTCTTCGCCCTGGGCGGGGCGGTGCTCGACGCCTCCATCGCGGTGTGGGATTGCAAGCGAGTATATGATTACGTTCGCCCCATATCCGCGATTCGGCACAAGTATTTCGGTCAGCCGATACAGGCCTGGGGCGGTCCCAATCAAGGGACGCAAACCATGAATGGCGAGGATTGGCGGCCGTATCAGTCGCTGACGTTTTTGACGCCGCCGTTTAGCGAATACACCTCCGGACACAGCGCGTTTTCCGCGGCTTCCGCCAAAGTGCTCAGCCTCTTTACAGAAAGTGAAGAGTTTTACGATCCCGTCGATCCGACGATTCTGCCCTTTGAGGATTTCAACCGGGACGGCGTTCCTGACGTTCTCGGACAGCATATTGTGGGGATCGGGGGCAACAGCTTCGAGGACAGCCCGTCGGAAGTTGTGGTGTTGCAATGGGAGACGTTTAAGGAGGCTGCGGATGAGGCCGGCCTCTCGCGGCGCTACGGCGGGATTCACTTTCAGGACGCGGACTTGCGTTCGCGGGCGGCAGGTGATGAAATCGGGGCACGGGCGTACCACGTCGCCCAAGAATACTGGACGGGGCAACGAACCGGTCCGCCGGGTGATTGACGATTGTCGCCTTCGCCTTGTGGCGGTGAAATTCACCGTCTCTGGCATGGCGTTTGCTAGGCATATGGCGGAAGCGGTTGACGGGAATCGGCAAGGAACGCGGAGAATGGTGGAATGAGACCGAAGCGGCGGATTCGGGCGATGATTCTGGCGGCGTTGATGCCGGGGGCGATGGCGTTGTCGTGCAACTCGTCAGCGATCCGTGAGGTCCGCGACGCCATGCTGGACAGTCTGGGGCTGTTCGTACAGGAGGCTACGACGGATTTTCTCAACGGCCTGATCAATACGGATGAAACGCTGTAGCAAAAGGGCGGCATCCATCCAGCGCGGATTCCTGCCACTGTCGTGGCACCCATACGACCCTGCGTTAATATCGGTAATGGTCCGATTTGTACGGGCCGTTGGGATCGACGCTGATATACTTCGCCTGTTTGGGCGTCAGCTTGGTGAGCTTTACGCCAAGTTGCGACAGGTGCAAACGGGCGACCTCCTCGTCCAACTCCTTCGGCAGCGTATACACGTTGTTTTCGTACCGGCCGCGCTTGTCGTACAGGTCCAACTGGGCGATCACCTGATTGCTGAAGCTGTTGCTCATCACGAAACTGGGATGCCCCGTGGCGCAGCCGAGGTTGACCAGACGCCCCTCGGCGAGCACGAGAAGGCAATGCCCGTCGGGGAAAATCCACTTGTCCACCTGCGGCTTGATGTTCTCCTTCTTAATGCCGGGGAAGCGTTTCAGGCCCCCCATGTCAATCTCATTGTCGAAGTGCCCGATGTTGCAAACGATGGCCTGATTCTTCATCCGCTTCATGTGGTCGATGAGAATGATGTCGCAGTTGCCGGTGGCCGTCACGAACACGTCGGCCTTGTCCAGGGAATCCTCCAACGTCAAGACCTGGTAGCCTTCCATCGCGGCCTGGAGGGCGCAAATGGGGTCGATTTCGGTGATGACCACGCGGCAGCCCTGGGCGCGGAGACTTTGGGCACAACCCTTGCCGACGTCGCCGTAGCCGCAGACGACGGCGATCTTGCCCGCGAGCATCACATCGGTCGCGCGCATGATGCCGTCCACCAGCGAATGTCGGCAGCCGTACAGGTTGTCGAATTTACTCTTGGTCACGCTGTCGTTGACGTTGATGGCCGGGAAGAGGAGCGTGCCCGCCTTCGCCCGTTGATAGAGGCGATGGACGCCGGTGGTGGTTTCTTCGCTGACGCCGATGATGCTCCCTGCCATGTCGTGCCAGCGCTTCGGGTTGTTTTTCAGTTCGCCGCGGATGAGGTTGAGGATGATGGCCAGTTCCTCGTTGTCGGCGGCGTCGGGATCGGGAAGCGCGCCGCTCTTGGCGAAGGCCTCTTCCGCTTCGTAACCCAGGTGAAGGAGCAAGGTGGCGTCGCCGCCGTCGTCGACGATGGAGGTCGGTCCGCCTTCCGGGAACGAAAACGCCTCGTTGGTACACCACCAATACTCTTCCAGCGATTCGCCTTTCCACGCAAAGACGGGAACGGCGGCATCGGCGATGGCCGCCGCGGCGTGATCCTGCGTGCTGAAGATGTTGCAACTGCACCAGCGGACGTCGGCGCCGAGGGCCTTGAGCGTCTCGATGAGCACCGCCGTTTGAATGGTCATGTGCAGCGAGCCCATGATCCGCGCCCCGGCCAGGGGCTGCTTCTTGGCGTAGCGCCGGCGAAGCTCCATCATGCCGGGCATTTCGTGCTCGGCGAGGACGATCTCCTTGCGGCCGAAGTCCGCGAGGGTGATATCCGCCACTTTGAAATCCTGAATCGCTGTGGTCATCTATGAGATCTCCGTTTGCTAGGCGTCAAACACATCGTTCCTGAATGTCAAATGTCGAATGTCGAATCAAGAATGGCGAAGGATAAGCATCTCGCCGCATCTCCAATGCCTTTGTTTCTCGTTCATCCGTTGTTTCGCCGCATTCTTGCCTGACGCTCAATTCTTTCTGGCCGTCATCACGAACAACTGGGGCGCGTCGTCCGAGCGAATCACCGTGGTCAGCGGACCGGATTGAATATCGACGAAACCGCACATGCGGGCCATCGTGGACAATGGCTCCGGCTCGAATCCCCACCATTGGTCCTGCATGCGATCGCGAAACGCGACGTTATCGTGCGCCTGTTGCTCGACGAGCAGGAGCCGCCCGTCGCCGCGAAGCACTCGGCAAAGTTCGCGAAGTGCGTCCGAAGGCGAAGGCACGTGGTGCAAGACCAGTACGGCCAGCGCCAGGTCCACGGAACCGTTGTCCAGCGGAAGTTCAGCCAGTTCGCCGGATTGAAATTCGACATGGTTGAATCCCGACTCTTGCACGCGACGCTGGGCGATGGTTCGCATGTTGTCGGCCGGCTCCACCGCGATGACTCGCGCGAAGCGCCGCGCCAGCGGCGGAAGCAAATACCCCGTGCCGCTGCCCGCGTCCAATACCGTCCAATCGGCCGGAAGAAGCGAAAAAAATGCCTCCAAGTGAAAGCACGGTCCGAAGCTTTCCTCGCGCAGCGAATCCCACTGTCGACCGATGCGATCAAAAAAACGCCGGCTCCGATCGCCGCGCGATTCGAGCACGTTCCCAAGCCGAGCGCGAAGCGCAACGGGCAGTTCCTGATCGCCCACCCATTCCACCAGGCGATCGGTCAATTGTGAATCGCGGCCGTTTGCTGCTTCTGGAAGATGGTCCGCCGGTCCGTTCGATTCGACGAGCGATCTCGCCTTGGTCGTATTGGTTGAAGCGGTGGCCAGATGGTACATCACGGTCGCGCCCTCTCGTCGATCGCCAATCAATCCGGCTTCTCGGAGGATTCGCAAATGGCGCGAAACGGTTGATTGAGGCTGCTCGAGCACGGAAACCAGCTCGGATACACTGAGCTCCTGTAGATTGAGCAGGGCCAGCAATCGCTGGCGGGTTCTATCGCCCAACGCCCTAAAAACAACTTCGGAGTCCATATCGTAGGCCAAGAAACGGTCGCCGGCGTTAAATCGACTAATCCGGATAATAGGATAATATTTCTTTCTGTCAAGTACTTGTTAACCGTTTTCGAATCCAGAAACCGATTCTGCGCTTGGCGGTATACGTCCAATAGCATCAGGACCGATTCAACGGACGGTCGAAGCGAACTCCGATCGAACGAATGAGCTAACACGCGCTTTACGTCCTATAATGTCGCCAGATATTCAGGGAACTGACCACGTGCAATCGCGTCCAAATAGTACGAGGCGTTCTTCCGCCGAGGCGGGTGCGAGACCCGTGTCCTTGGAGGACGCGGAATTGGTAGAACAGGTGCGCGCGGGACGAACGGAAGCCTATGGCGTACTGGTCCGCAAGTATCAAGACCGCTTATTCAATACCTGCTGGCGGATTTGCGGGCATCTGGAGGACGCGCGGGACTTGACGCAGGAAGCGTTTCTCAAGGGCTACGAGAGTTTCGGGGAGTTTCGTCAGCAAAGCGGCTTTTACACGTGGGTTTTCCGCATAGCGGTCAACCTGGCGTTATCGCATCGCCGGAAGTCGTCCCGACGCCGAACGATGTCGCTCGATTCACCGGGGGGCGCCGCCGGAACGCAAGCGGAAGAGCTGGCCAGACGGGTGAGTCAATCGGGAGAATCCGCTTCGCCGGATCGGCTGGGTCAGGCGGAAATACACGGACGCGTCGCCCGTGCGTTGCAGGGGCTTGATGACGAGCATCGCGCGGTGCTGGTGTTGCGAGATATTGAGGGGTGCGATTATCAGGTCATCGGCGAGATTCTGGGCATCCCGCCGGGGACGGTAAAATCGAGATTACACCGCGGACGCGAGGCGCTGGCCCGGGCGATTCAAACGCCGCCCGCCGCCACGCAAGAGACAGAAACGACGTATGACCAACGTGAATCGTGAACAACTCGGTGAGTGGCTTTCCGCCTACCTGGACGGTGAGCTGGAGGCCAAACAAGCCCAGCAGGTGGAGCGC
>Ga0214473_10003935_pt1 | contig 17913 bp, 13 predicted proteins | sample RVTome_7_FD_203509 | JGI IMG/M metagenome (GOLD analysis project Ga0214473, IMG submission 203509) | Soil microbial communities from uranium-contaminated site in the Upper Colorado River Basin, Wyoming, United States - RVT98D197 | ecosystem: Environmental > Terrestrial > Soil > Contaminated >... | reverse complement strand
GTCCCCGCGGCGCCAGGTGATGACCCTCGGGTCAAGTGACCGAGGGCCGGCGGGCCTGTGAGTTGTGCCTCGGCGCGGATTGGAGACACGCAATGTTCGAGACCATCGCCGAGGTGACCGACCCGTCGGTGGCGCGCGTGCTGATGACGGCGCTCAAGGCGCATGGGTTCCACCCGCTCGAGGGCGGGGAGAGCGGGCTGCCCGGGCTGCCGGGGGTGTTTGGGCCCAAGGGGGTCGCCATCGCGGTGCCCGAGGAAGAGGCGGCCGATGCCAAAGTGCTCGCCGAGGCACTGCTCAAGGAGATGATCGGGCGTTAGTCCCAACCGCGAGTCCTTGGGCGGCGGGCCAAGCGGGCCGTAACTCTGCCACATTGATTGGGGCAATAGGGGACAAGGGCGGCGCCGTTGTTGAATGACAAGGCGGGTTTGCGCTATATGCCCCGATCGATTTTCGCAGAAACAACGGCCCTCGGGCACGGAGCAGGCCAATGACGACTTGGAAACGCGCCAGCGTTTCAGCCGCCGCGTTAGGGACGCTGGCGCTTGTACTTGCCGGATGCAGCACGGGCGGCATAGCGACTCGGAACGCCGGCCAGCCCGAGCAATTGCAGCCCATCCAGGACGGGGCGGTGGCAAGCTCGAACCTGCCCACCATCGGCCAGAGCGGCGCCACGCAGACGGCGCAGCTCGATGCGCCGGCAACGCCCGAACAGCTCAATCCGGCGCTCACCGGGCAGCCGGTCCTGGGCGGCGATCCGCCGGTGCAGACGGCCAATGCCAACGGCTCCTTCGTCACGCTGGACTCGGTGGGCGCTGTTCCCAACGCCCCCGGCCGCGACCTGTCCGGCGGGCTGACGATCGAAAAGCTCCTGGGCGGCTGGACCATCGTTTCGGGGGCAGAGCAGTGCAAGCTCAACCTCACCTACACCGCCAAGACCGGCACCAGCCGCTACCGCGCCTCGACGCCGGGATGTTCGCTGCCGGGCCTGAAGGTCGTCGCCTCCTGGCAACTGGCCGGTAGCCAGGTGCAGCTCTTCGACGAGAACGGCGACATGATCGCGGCGCTGATCCTTTCGGGCAACCGGTTCATCGGTACCCTGGCCGGCGGCCAGGGCATCTCCATGGTCGGCTAGTTGAGTTCCGGCTCGCGGAGGGGGTCCGCAGCCCATCCCGTCAGCAAGGGTCTGAGCGCGCTGGTCGAAAAGGGCGCGCTCAGCCCCGATCCCTTGCAGGCGAGCGCCGCAAAGGCACTCGACCGGATCGCCGCCGCGCTCGCGTCGCGCGGCCTTCTCGGCGAATTGTTCGGCAAGCCGCAGGCGATAAAGGGCGCCTACCTGGTCGGCGCGGTCGGACGCGGCAAGACGCTCCTGATGGATCTGTTCTTCGCGCAGGTGCCGATCGCGGAGAAGCGCCGGGTGCATTTCCATGAATTCATGGACGAAGTGCATGCGGCCATCGCCAAGTTCCGCAAATCGGCCAAGGCACGGTCCGGCACAGCCGACCCGGTGGCGGCCGTGGTCAAGCCGATGCTCAACGGCACCCGGCTGCTCCGCCTCGACGAGTTCCAGGTGACCGACATTACCAACGCCATGCTCCTGGGGCGGCTGTTCGAAAGGCTGTTCGCCGGCGGCGTGGTGGTGGTGGCGACCTCCAATGTGGCGCCGGACGGGCTTTACGAGAACGGGCTCAACCGGCAGCTGTTCACCCCGTTCATCGCACGCCTCAAGGAGGCGGTGGAGATCGTGCTGCTCGATGGGCCGACCGACTATCGGCGGCTCAAGTTCGAGGGGCAGCAGGTCTATCATTTCGGGACCAGCCCCGAGGCCAGGGCGGCGATGGACCGGCTGTGGCTGCGGCTGACGGGGGGCGCCAACGGCGCGCCCGAGGAGCTGCATTCGCTGGGCCGGGTGATCCATGTGCCGCACGCGGCGATGGGGGCGGCGCGGTTCGGCTTCGCCGAGCTCTGCGAGAAGCCGCTGGGGGCGCGCGACTACCTGCGGCTCAGCCATGCCTACGAGACGCTGATGCTCGATGGGGTGCCGCAGTTTTCGCGCCACAAATCGGATGCGGCCAGGCGGTTCATCCTCCTCGTCGACACGCTCTACGATCGCGGGGTGAAGCTGGCGGCGAGCTTTGCCGCTCCGCTCGACGAGCTGGGCCAGGACGGGAAGACGCAATTCGAGTTCCAGCGCACGGTTTCACGCCTCATCGAGATGCAGTCAGCCGATTATCTCAGCTCCCCGCACAAGGCGGAGGCAGCCTAGCCGCAAACTGCGCTCCGCGTTCCTGATAGCCTAAGGGCTCACTTGCGCCCTTGGGGCGACAAGGTTAATAGGGGCGCCAAATTCCAACCACAATCGGGGACGGACGGCTCATGGCGCGCAAGAAGATCGCTCTCATCGGGGCGGGGCAGATCGGCGGAACTCTAGCGCACCTGGTGGCGCTCAAAGAACTGGGCGACGTGATCCTGTTCGACATCGTCGACGGCGTGCCGCAGGGAAAAGCGCTCGATCTCAGCCAGTCCGGCCCGGTGGAAGGCTTCAATTCCTCGGTCAAGGGCACGTCCGAATACAAGGACATCGCCGGGGCCGACGTGGTGATCGTCACCGCCGGGGTGCCGCGCAAGCCCGGGATGAGCCGCGACGACCTGCTGGAAATCAATTTGAAGGTGATGGAGCAGGTGGGCGCGGGGATCGCCAAATACGCTCCTGACGCATTCGTGATCTGCATCACCAACCCGCTCGACGCCATGGTCTGGGCGCTTCAGAAGTTCTCGGGGCTGCCCACCACGCGCGTCGTCGGCATGGCCGGCGTGCTCGATTCGGGCCGTTTCCGGCACTTCATCGCCGAGGAACTGGGCGTGTCGGTCGAAGACGTGACGGCGTTCGTTCTGGGTGGCCACGGCGACACCATGGTGCCGTTGCCGCGCTACTCGACGGTGGCGGGGATCCCATTGACCGACATCGTCAAGATGGGCTGGATGAGCAAGGACAAGCTCGAGGCGATCATCCAGCGGACCCGCGACGGCGGGGCCGAGATCGTCGGGCTGTTGAAGACCGGCTCGGCCTTTTATGCGCCGGCCACGTCGGCGATCGAGATGGCCGAGAGCTACCTCAAGGACAAGAAGCGGCTGCTGCCGGCCGCGGCCTATCTCAAGGGCGAATACGGCGTCAAAGGCAGCTATGTCGGCGTGCCGGTGGTGATCGGCGCGGGCGGGGCGGAGAAGGTGATCGAAATCACGCTCTCGGGCTCCGAGCAGAAGCAGTTCGACAAATCGGTCGCGGCGGTCAACGGCCTCATCGAGGCGTGCAAGAAGATCGCGCCCAAGCTCGCCTAGTGGTGCCGTGAAAGCCGCCGCTGGGCATCTAGCGCGGTCTTCTCCGCTTCCGGTGCTCTCGTACCCTAAGGTACGCTGCGCTCCGGTTCTCGAAATCCACGCCATCTGCCTCAGCGGACGGCTTCCACAGCACCACTAAGTGCTAGACGGACAGGACGAAGATGAATATCCACGAACACCAGGCCAAGGCGCTGCTGTCGGCCTATGGGCTGCCCATCGCCAAGGGCGTCGCCATCTTCAAGGCGGAAGAAGCCGAGGCCGCGGCCAAGGCGCTGCCCGGACCGCTCTATGTGGTCAAGAGCCAGATCCATGCGGGCGGCCGCGGCAAGGGCAAGTTCAAGGAATTGCCGGCAGACGCCAAGGGCGGGGTGCGGCTGGCGCGGTCCGCGGCCGATGTCGTCGCCAATGCCAGGGAGATGCTCGGCCATACGCTGGTCACCAAGCAGACCGGGCCCGCGGGCAAGCAGGTCAACCGGCTCTACATCGAGGACGGCGCCGACATCGCACGCGAACTCTATTGCTCGCTGCTGGTCGACCGCAGCACCGGCACGGTGAGCTTCGTCGTCTCCACCGAAGGCGGCATGGACATCGAGGCGGTAGCCCATGACACGCCCGAAAAGATTGTCTCCCTGTCGATCGATCCGTCGACCGGCGTCACCACCGGCGACGTCGAAAAGCTCGCCGATGCGCTCGAGCTCGAGGGCGCGGCGCGCACCGATGCGGGGCTGGTGTTCCCGGCGCTCTACCGGGCCTTCGTCGAAAAGGACATGAGCCTTTTGGAGGTCAACCCGCTGATCGTGATGACCGATGGGCACATCAGGGTGCTCGACGCCAAGGTCTCGTTCGACAACAACGCCATGTTCCGACATCCCGAACTGGCCGAGCTGCGCGATCTCTCCGAAGAGGACGAGAAGGAAATCGAGGCCAGTAAGTACGACCTCGCCTATGTCGCGCTCGATGGCAATATCGGCTGCATGGTCAACGGCGCCGGGCTCGCCATGGCGACCATGGACATCATCAAGCTCTACGGCGAAGAGCCGGCGAACTTCCTCGACGTGGGCGGCGGGGCCAGCAAGGAAAAGGTCACCGCGGCGTTCAAGATCATCACTGCCGATCCGGCGGTCAAAGGCATCCTGGTCAACATCTTCGGCGGCATCATGCGCTGCGACGTGATCGCCGAGGGCGTGATCGCCGCGGTCAAGGAAGTCGGCCTCAAGGTGCCGCTGGTGGTCCGGCTCGAAGGCACGCGAGTCAAGGAGGGCAAGGCCATCCTTGATGCGTCGGGGCTCGACGTGATCTCCGCCGACGACCTCGATGACGCGGCGCAGAAGATCGTCGCCGCGATCCGGGGCCGCAAGTAAACCGCCCCTGGGGCGCAGCCAACAAGACGGAAAACCAATGTCCATTCTCGTTAACAAAGATACCCGCGTCCTGGTGCAGGGGCTGACCGGCAAGACCGGGACCTTCCACACCGAGCAGGCGCTGGCCTATTACGGCACCAAGATGGTGGGCGGCACGCATCCCAAGAAGGGCGGCGAGACGTGGACGTCGGGGGTCGACGGCACGTCGCTGCCGATCTTTGCGTCCGTCGCCGAGGGCAAGGAAGCGACGAACGCCAATGCCTCGGTGATCTATGTGCCGCCGGCGGGCGCTGCTGAAGCCATCATCGAAGCGATCGAGGCGGAAATCCCGCTCATCGTCTGCATCACCGAGGGCGTGCCGGTCCTGGACATGGTCAGGGTCAAGGCGCGGCTGGAGAAATCGAAATCGCGGCTGATCGGCCCCAATTGCCCGGGCGTCTTGACGCCGGAAGAGTGCAAGATCGGCATCATGCCGGGCAACATCTTTTCGAAGGGCTCGGTGGGCATTGTTTCGCGCTCGGGCACGCTTACCTATGAGGCGGTGTTCCAGACCACCAATGCCGGCTTCGGCCAAACCACCGCGGTGGGGATCGGCGGCGACCCGGTCAAGGGCACCGAATTCATCGATGTGCTCGAGATGTTCCTTGCCGATGACGCCACTAAATCGATCATCATGATCGGGGAAATCGGCGGCTCGGCCGAGGAAGATGCGGCGCAGTTCCTGATTGACGAGGCCAAGAGCGGCCGCAAGAAGCCAATGGCCGGGTTCATCGCCGGGTTGACAGCGCCGAAGGGACGGACCATGGGCCACGCTGGCGCCGTAATTTCGGGCGGTAAGGGCGGGGCCGAGGACAAGATCGCCGCGATGGAAGCGGCGGGCATCAAAGTGTCGCGATCCCCTGCAAGGATTGGCGTCACTCTGGCAGAAGTTCTAAAAGGTTAGGCCGAGCGGAGGGCTGTCCGCTCCTTAACAGGATACAAAGACAATGCGGGCACACTCCGGCCCGCGCCAAACCGGGTCGAGCCAAGTCTCCGGTATTCGAAGAAGGAAGGCGGGGCGATGGCCTCGCGCGACAGGATCATGACCCGACAAGAAAAGAACGAACAGTTCTTGCTCTCTTCGTTTCTCTACGGCGGCAACGCCAGCTACATCGAAGACCTCTACGCGCGCTTCAAAGCCGATCCCAAGAGCATCGATCCGACCTGGGCCGGCTATTTCGGCAAGCTCGAAGATTCGACAGCCGATGTGACCCGCAACGCCGAGGGCCCGTCCTGGCGGCGCAGCGACTGGCCGCAGCCGGCCAATGGCGAGCTGGTCTCGGCGCTCGACGGCAATTGGGGCGATCTGGGCGGCATTACGGTCAAGACTGGCAAGGCCATTGCCAGGAAGGCCGAGGCAGAGGGCGCAGTGGCGCCGAGCCCGGTCGACGTGCTGCAGGCGACGCGCGATTCCATTCATGCCATCATGATGATCCGCGCCTATCGCATGCGCGGGCACCTGCACGCCGATCTCGACCCGCTCAGGCTCAAGGCCGATGAGTCTGCGCCCGAGCTCGATCCGGCGAGCTATGGTTTCTCCGAGGCCGATTATGGCCGCAAGATCTTCATCGACAACTATCTGGGGCTGGAGTTTGCAACCATCCCCGAGATGCTGGAAATCCTCCGGCGCACCTATTGCTCGACCGTCGGCGTCGAGTTCATGCACATCTCCGATCCGGAAGCCAAGCACTGGATCCAGGAGCGCATGGAGGGGCCTGACAAGGAGATCAAGTTCACCGCCGAGGGCAAGAAGGCGATCCTGAACAAGCTGGTGGAAGCCGAGGGTTTCGAGAAGTTCCTCGACGTCAAATACACCGGCACCAAGCGCTTCGGGCTGGACGGCGCGGAATCGCTGATCCCGGCGCTCGAGCAGATCATCAAGCGCGGTGGCGCGCTGGGGGTCAAGGACATCGTTCTGGGCATGGCCCATCGCGGGCGTCTCAACGTCTTGACCCAGGTGCTGGCCAAGCCGCACCGGGCGCTGTTCCACGAGTTCAAGGGCGGCGCCTTCTATCCGGACGACGTTGAAGGCTCGGGCGACGTCAAGTACCACCTGGGTGCCTCGGCCGACCGCGAGTTCGACGGCAATCAGGTGCATCTGTCGCTGACAGCCAACCCCAGCCACCTCGAGATTGTCGACCCGGTGGTGCTGGGCAAGGCCCGCGCCAAGCAGGACCAACGCTCGGCCGTCGACGGCCGTTTCATCTTCGACGTGCGCGCGACCGACCGCTCGGCGGTGATGCCGCTCTTGCTGCACGGCGACGCCGCCTTCGCCGGCCAAGGCGTGATCGCCGAGTGCCTCGGGCTTTCCGGCCTCAAGGGGCACCGCACCGGCGGCTCGATCCACTTCGTCATCAACAACCAGATCGGCTTTACCACCTCGCCGATGTATTCGCGCTCCTCGCCGTATCCGACCGATGTCGCCAAGATGATCGAGGCGCCGGTGTTCCATGTGAACGGGGACGATCCGGAGGCGGTGGTCTATGTGGCCAAGGTGGCGACCGAATACCGGCAGCGTTTCGGCCGGCCGGTGGTCATCGACATGTTCTGCTATCGCCGCTTCGGCCATAACGAAGGCGACGAGCCCAGCTTCACCCAGCCGCTGATGTATTCGAAGATCCGCGGTCACAAGTCGACGCTGGATATCTATTCGGAGCGGCTGATCGGGGAAGGCCTGCTCAGCGGCGAGGACATCGACAAGATCAAGGCCGACTGGCGCGCCCATCTCGAAGGCGAATTCGAAGGCGGCCAGGACTTCCGCCCCAACAAGACCGACTGGCTGGACGGCCAGTGGAAGGATATGAAGAGGGCCGATGTCGACGGCCCGCGCCGCGGCGAAACCGGCATGGAGATCGCCGACCTCAGCCGCATCGGGGCGAGGCTCTGCGCGGTGCCGGAAAAGTTCCACGTGCACAAGACGGTGCGCCGCTTCCTCGACAACCGCCTTGCGGCGATCGAGGCAGGCGAAGGCATCGACTGGGCGACTGCCGAAGCACTGGCTTTCGGGTCGCTGGTCGACGAGGGGCACCCGGTTCGGCTCTCCGGCCAGGACGTGGAGCGCGGCACCTTCAGCCAGCGCCATTCGGTGCTCTACGACCAGGAGACCGACGAAACCTATATTTCGCTCAACCACATCTCCGAGTGCCAGCAGCGCTACGAGGTCATCAATTCGATGCTCTCCGAAGAGGCGGTGCTTGGCTTCGAGTACGGCTATTCGCTGGCCGAGCCCAATACGCTGACGCTCTGGGAGGCCCAGTTCGGCGACTTCGCCAATGGCGCGCAAGTGGTGGTGGACCAGTTCATCGCCGCCGGCGAGCGCAAGTGGTTCCGCATGTCCGGCCTGACGCTGCTCTTGCCGCACGGCTACGAAGGGCAGGGTCCGGAGCACTCGTCGGCACGGCTGGAGCGCTATCTGCAGCTTTGCGCCGAGGACAACATGCAGGTCGCCAACTGCACGACGCCGGCGAACTACTTCCATATCCTGCGCCGGCAGGTGACGCGCGACTTCCGCAAGCCCTTGATCCTGATGACGCCCAAATCGCTGCTCCGCCACAAGCGGGCGCTGTCGGCGCTGAGCGAAATGGGGCCGGAAAGCTGCTTCCACCGGCTGCTCTGGGACGATGCGGAAGCGCCGGGCCGGCAAAAGACGACGATCAAGCTGGTGCCGGACGCGGAAATCCGTCGTGTCGTGCTGTGCTCGGGCAAGGTTTACTACGACCTGCTCGAGGACCGCGAGAAGCGCGGCATCAACGATGTGTACCTGCTCCGCCTCGAGCAGCTCTATCCGTTCCCGGCCAAGGCGCTGCTCGACGAGTTGAGCCGCTTCAAGAAGGCCGAGATCCTCTGGTGCCAGGAAGAGCCCAAGAACATGGGGGCCTGGGCGTTCGTCCAGCCCTATATCGACTGGGTGCTCGACCAGATGGGGCAGGTTGGGCAGCGGCCGCGCTATGTCGGCCGGCCGGCATCGGCGTCGACCGCGACCGGGCTGATGCGAACCCATATCGCGCAGTTGCAGACCTTCCTCGACGAAGCGTTCGCGAAGTGATTTTGTTTGTCGCGTGATCGAACCGGGAAGAGCCGGTCACGCTCCGAAAGGGATAGGAACATATGTCGGTAGAGATTCGGGTGCCCACTCTGGGTGAAAGCGTCACCGAGGCGACGATCGGGCAATGGTTCAAGAAGGTGGGCGATGTTGTCGCCGCCGACGAGCCGGTGGTCGAACTCGAGACCGACAAGGTGACCATCGAAGTGCCAGCCCCACGGGGCGGGGTGCTCGAATCCATCGCGGCCAACCCGGGTGATACCGTCAATGTCGGAGCGCTGATCGGCGCCATCGGCGATGGCGCCGGCGCTGCTGCCGCGGCGCCCAAGGCCGAGGCCAAGCCGGAGGAGCCCAAGCTCGAAGCTGCGCCGGCATCGGCCGCGCCCGCGGGTGGCAACGGCATGGCGCCGGCGCCCGCAGCGCAGAAACTGATGGCCGAAGCCGGGCTTTCCAGCGGCGATGTCGAAGGCTCCGGCAAGCGCGGCCAGGTCCTCAAGGAAGACGTGCTGGCGGCGATGGCCAAGCCTGCGCCGGCAGTTGCGGCTGCCCCTGCCGCGGCTGCGGTGGTGGTGCCGCAGCCCAAGCCGGCTGCTCCGGCCCCGGCCGCAGCTGTCCCGGCGGCAAAGCCTGCACCGGCGCCCGAGCCGGCACCGGCCCCCGCCGCAGCGCGCGGGCCGATCACGGCAGAGGACGGGGCGCGCGAAGAGCGGGTCAAGATGACGCGGCTGCGCCAGACCATCGCGCGGCGGCTCAAGGATGCGCAGAACAACGCGGCCATGCTCACCACCTTCAACGAGGTGGACATGAAGCCGATCATGGATCTGCGCAACAGCTACAAGGAATTGTTCGAGAAGAAGCACGGCGTGAAGCTGGGCTTCATGGGCTTTTTCACCAAGGCGGTGGTGCACGCGCTCAAGGAAATTCCGTCGGTCAATGCCGAGATCGACGGCGACGAGCTGATCTACAAGAACTACGCCCATATCGGGGTAGCGGTGGGGACCGACAAGGGCCTCGTCGTGCCGGTGGTGCGCAATGCCGACCAGCTCACAATCGCGGGCATCGAAAAAGAGATCAACGTCCTGGGCAAGAAGGCCCGCGACGGGGCGCTGTCGATGGCCGACATGCAGGGCGGCACCTTCACCATCTCCAATGGCGGCGTCTACGGTTCGCTGATGTCGACGCCGATCCTGAATGCCCCGCAGTCGGGCATCCTGGGCATGCACAAGATCCAGGAGCGGCCGGTGGTGGTCGGGGGGCAGATCGTCATCCGTCCGATGATGTACCTGGCGCTCAGCTACGATCACCGCATCGTCGACGGCAAGGAAGCGGTGACGTTCCTGGTCCGCGTCAAGGAAAGCCTCGAGGCGCCCGAGCGGCTGGTGCTGGACCTCTAGATCCGACCAACCTCGAATATCCTGCAAAGGCCCGCCCGCAAGGCGGGCCTTTTGCATTGGCCCGACAAACAGCTAGAGTGGCCATAGCAGGGAGGATTCATGCACGACAGAGTTCTCATCGTAACCGGCGGCAGCCGCGGCATCGGGGCGGCGACCTCGTTGCTCGCGGCGGAACGCGGCTATGCCGTGGTGGTCAACTACGCCGGCAACGTCGAGGCGGCCGAACAGGTGGCCGCGACGATCCACGCCCGGGGCGGCACCGCGGTTGCGGTGCGTGGCGATGTAAGCCTCGAGGACGACGTCGAGCACATCTTCGCCGCCGCCGACCGGCTGGGGACACTGGTGGGGCTGGTCAACAATGCCGGGATCCTGGGCCCCAATATGCGGGTCGACCAGCTGGACGCGGCGCGCATCAACCGCATCCTGGCGGTCAACGTCACCGGCTCGTTCCTCTGTGCCAAGGCGGCGATCAAGCGCCTGTCGACCCGCTACGGGGGCAAGGGCGGGGCGATCGTCAACCTCTCGTCCGGCGCTTCCAAACTGGGCTCGCCCGGCGTTTATGTCGACTATGCCGCGGCCAAGGGCGCGATCGATACGTTCACCGTCGGGCTGGCGCTCGAAGTGGCGGGCGAGGGGATCCGGGTCAATGCGGTGCGGCCGGGGGTGATCGATACCGAGATTCACGGCTCGGGCGGCGATCCCGGCCGGGCGGCGCGGATGGGGCCGAACTTGCCGATCCCGCGCGCCGGCACCGCCGAGGAAGTGGCGCGGGCGATTCTCTGGCTGCTGTCGGACGAAGCCTCGTACACGACCGGCACCACCATCGCGGTGACCGGCGGGCGGGCGATCCTGCCGTGAGCAGATAATGTCGACCGAGTTGATGCTGCTCGTCTGGAGCACGACGCTGTTCGGCGGCTATGTCGGCGTGCAATCCATCCTTTATCGCATGCAGCACGGCATCGACTTTGCCAATAGCGCCCGCGACGGGGAGGGGCTGCCCAATCTGTGGAACGCGCGGGCGGAGAAAGCACTGCGCAATCTGATCGAGACCTACGGGGTGTTCGTGGCGCTGGCCGTGGCGACCGAACTCAGCGGGCGGTCGGACGGCTTCACCCAGTGGGGCGCGCAGCTCTACTTCTGGGCCCGCTGGGCATATCTGCCGCTCTATCTCGGCGGCGTGCAGTATGTACGCGGCCTGGTGTGGTCGGTGGCCGCCACCGGCCTCGCGCTGATGTTCTTCGGGGTGGCGTTCTGATGCATATTTGTGTTTATCGGCAAGGCAGCCGTGCGGACGGGGCTTTCTTCAGGCGGCGCGCTGGGTTAACCCCTCTGCGGTGACTATTTCCTCGAGACCAACCGACAGCAGCGGCGCGGAGACATCATGGCGGATACATTCGACCTCACGGTAATCGGCTCGGGGCCGGGCGGCTACGTCGCCGCGATCCGCGCGGCGCAGCTCGGCATGAAGGTTGCCGTCGTGGAAAAGTGGGCGACCTTCGGCGGCACCTGCCTCAACATCGGCTGCATTCCGAGCAAGGCGCTGCTGCATGCCTCAGAGCTGTTCGAGGAGGCGGGCCACAGCTTCCGCAACTTCGGCATCGAGGTGACGCCGCAGCTCAACCTCACGCAGATGCTGGCGCACAAGGACGACACGGTGATCGCCAACGTCTCGGGCGTCGAGTTCCTGTTCAAGAAGAACAAGATCACCGCCTTTCGGGGCATCGGCTCGATCGGGGCGCCCGGCCGGGTGCTGGTGACCCCCGAAAAGGGCCCCGGCCAGATCATCGAAACCAGGAACATCGTCATCGCTTCGGGTTCGGTGTCGGTCAACCTGCCCGGCATCGAAATCGACGAGGAAAAGGTCGTGACCTCGACCGGAGCGCTGACGCTCAAGGAAGTGCCCAAGCGGCTCCTGGTGATCGGGGCCGGCATCATCGGGCTCGAAATGGGCTCGGTCTGGAGCAGACTCGGAGCCAAGGTGACGGTGGTCGAGTTCCTCGACCGCATCATCCCGGGCGCCGATAGCGAAGTGGCCCGGCAGATGCAGCGCATGCTGCAGAAGCAGGGGCTCGAATTCAGGCTCTCGACCAAGGTCAAATCCATCGACAAGCAGGAAGACGGGACGCTCACCGCGCGATTGGAGCCGGCCGCGGGCGGCGACATGGAGCTCGCCGAATTCGACGCGGCGCTGGTCGCGGTGGGCCGGAAGCCGTTCACCGAAGGGCTGGGGCTCGAAATCGTCGGGGTGGCGCTGGACGAGCGCGGCCGTATCCGCACCGATGCACATTTCAAGACCAACGTGCAGGGCATCTACGCCATCGGCGACGTGGTCGCCGGGCCGATGCTGGCACACAAGGCCATGGACGAGGGCACAGCGGTGGCCGAGATCATCGCCGGGCAGGCCGGGCATGTGAACTACGGGGTGATCCCGTCGGTGATGTACACCAGCCCGGAAGTGGCCTGGGTCGGCAAGTCCGAGGACGAGCTCAAGGCCGAAGGCATCGACTACAAAGTGGGCAAGTTCCCGTTCACCGCCAACGGCCGCGCCAAGGCAATGCTGGCGACGCAGGGGTTCGTCAAGATCCTCGCCGACGTCGCCACCGACCGGGTGCTGGGGGCGCAGATCGTCGCCAAAAACGCCGGCGAGATGATCCATGAAATCGCCGTCCTGATGGAGTTTTCCGGCTCGGCCGAGGATCTGGCACGCACCACGCATGCCCATCCGACGCTCTCGGAAGCGGTGCGCGAAGCGGCGCTGATGTGCGGGGACGGGGCGATCCATATCTAGGCCTCACGCGTAGCTGGCGTCGCTCGGTCGGTTGAGGGTTCGGAGCAGGACCTCTCTCTTGGATTTGCAGCGGCGTTTGGCAAACGCCAAACCGCGCAAATCCTTTCTCCCCCACAAGGGGGAGATGGATCTGGTGCCGACCGCTTGTTCGGAGCCCATCTCCCCCAAGGCGGAGAAAGCAGGTCCGGGCGAGGCGAAGCCGAGACGTTTGGACCAGCAAGAGAGGGGAAAGCAGCGTCCGCTAAGGCTCGACATCCACCTCCGGCGTCTTCGGCCGGGCCTTGCGGGTGAACAGCAGGACGCCGAGGAGCACCAGCGTGGTTCCTGCGGCATGCCAGGGGGTGAAGGCTTCGCCGAGGACAGTCACCGCCAGCGTGATGGTCACCACCGGGGAGACATTGCCGACCACCGCCGTGCGTTCGGGGCCGATGAGGCCGATGGCGGCGGAGATGCAATAGGCGGGCAGGACGGTCGAGACCGTGCCAATGGCCAGCATCAACGGTAGCGCCGAAGCAGGCACGGCGAGATCGGCGACGGAATGGGTCAGAAGGAAATGGGCGATCACGGCGGGGCCGGCGCCGCTCATGGCGATCGAAGTGAAAAGCTGCGGGCCCATGCGGTCGATCAGCGGCTTGGCGAGGATCTGGTAGGCGGCGTAGACCACGGCCGAGCCGAACACCAGCGCGGCGCCGAGCAGCACATGCTCGCCCTCGAAGTTGAAATCACGCCAGAAGATCACGGCGATGCCGATATAGCTCAAGAGCTGGCCGGCGATCATCAGGCCTGTGACCCTGCGGCGGAAGAACATCGCGCCGAACAGCACGACGAAGAAGGGGTAGGTCAAAAGGATCAGCCGGTCGAACTGGGCGGAGATGTATTCGAGCGCCGAAAAGTCGAGGAAGCTGGCGAGATAGTAGCCGAGGGCGCCTACGCCCAGCGCCTGCAGCACGCTTGCAAGATCGAGGACTGCGGGCGCCCCTGCGGCGCGCCGGGCGTTGCGGTGGCGGTAGCCGAAAAGCCCGACGGTGACGAAGATCGGCACGGCGACGAGCATGCGCCAGGTCAACGTGGTCACCGAATCGACGCCCTCGAACAGGGCGAGCTTGATGACGATGCCCTTGGTGGCGAAGAGGGCCGCCCCGGCAACGGCGAGAGCCAGTCCCGGCCATTGCAGCCGGCGGAAATCGAAATGGGTCATGGCAGTATCTGAAGGCATCGGGAACATTCCGCTGTTCGCCCTGCCATCAGATCACCGTTGCCGCGCCTGATGGCGGGGCCGGTGAAGTACGCTGGGTGTCAGCCGCGCGCGTCCCGGTCCCCGAAGGGTCCAAGCCAGGTTTTGCGAATAATGAGGTGGCGTGCGCGCATGAGGATGCATAGAGCGCCCGCGGAGGACGGTGAAGAGGGATTCGGTCGTGGTTGAAAGCTATCTCTCAGTCAGGTCTCCCTCCCCCTTGCGGGGAGGGACGGGGTGGGGGTTACCCCACGCTCTGTGTTCATCTCGCCCCCCACCCTTGATCCCTCCCCGCAAGGGGGAGGGAGACGAACGCTGCCGGTGCGGGGCCTGCGGAGATATTGGCGCATCAGCTCCGCGGGTGCGCTGCCCGGTAGCTTTCGAGCAGGCGGTCGGTGTCGACGGCGGTGTAGATCTGGGTGGTCGAGAGCGAGGCGTGGCCCAGAAGCTCCTGGATGGCGCGCAGGTCGCCGCCGCGGCCGAGCAGGTGGGTGGCGAAGGAATGCCGCAGCGCGTGCGGGGTGGCCGAGGGGGGCAGGCCCAGCGCCGAGCGGAGCTGGACGACGCGCAGCTGGATCAGCCGCGGCGAGAGCACGCCGCCCTTGACCCCGCGGAACAGCGGCTGGGATGGCCCCAGGTTGAACGGGCAGAGTTCGAGATAAGTCTCGATCGCGGCGCGGACCGAGGCGATCAGCGGCACCAGCCGGGTCTTGCCGCCCTTGCCGGTGACCCGCATCGCGGTGCCGTCGAGATCGGCGCGGCACACCGCGAGGGCTTCCGAGATACGGAGGCCAGCGCCATAACAGAGCGAGAGCACCGCCATATCGCGGGCGGCGACCCAGGGGCGGTCTTCCATCTCGGCGGTGGTGGCGATGGTCTGTTTCGCCTCGAGCACGGTCAGCGCCTTGGGCAGCGATCTGGGCTGCTTTGGCGTGCGGATGACGTTGAGCGCTTCGGTCGCCATGACGCCTTCGCGTTCGAGGAAGCGGAAGAAGCTCTTGAGCGCCGAGAGGGCGCGGGCGAGCGAGCGGGACTGCAGGTTTTCGGCGCGGCGCGAGGCCATGTAGGCGCGGATATCGGCGGCGCGCATCTCCCTAAGGGTGGTCAGGGTCACCGGCCCGCCAGTGTGGTGGGCGAGGAAGGAGAGGAACTGGCCGAGATCGCGCTGGTAGGCCTCCAGCGTCTTGGGCGCGAGGCGGCGGACGGCGCCAAGATCGCGCAGCCACAGGGAGAGCTGGGCTTCGATATTGGCATCGACGAGGAAGGCCGTGGACATGGGGAGGAGCATAGGCGGTGTGGGTTAGGGAAGTCTGACCCTGGGGGAAGGGAGACCCGGCCGGTGGTTCTGCGACCACCGCCCACCCCCTCCTCATCCCTCCCCACCAGGGGGCCACCAGGGGGGAGGGTGTTGCATCGAGTTTGTGGCTCGTTCTGGCCACATCCACCGGACGGCACCCTCCCCCTTGTGGGGAGAGATGGGGAGGGGGTGTTGTTCCTTCGAGCGGCCGCCGCCCCAGCCATTCGCAGAATCAGCTTGCGCCGCCTATCGTCTCCATGAGAACAAAACGAGCACCCATGGAACATTTCCCCGACATCGTAGCGGTCATGGTGAGCGTCTCCGTCGAGGGGCCGTACTCCTATCGCGTGCCGCCGGGCATGGTGGTCAGCCGCGGTTCGATCGTCGCCGTGCCGCTGGTCGGGCGGCTGACGCTGGGGGTGGTGTGGGGGCCGCCCAAGGACATGGTGGCGCACAACCGATTGAAGGATATCGCGCAAGTCTACGACGTGCCGGCGCTCAGCGAAGAACTCCTGACCACCGTCGATTGGGTCTCCCGCTATACGCTGGCAGCGCCGGGGCTGGTGTTGCGTTCGGTGCTGCGGTCGAGCGAGGCGCTGGAGCCGGAGCGGCCGGTGACTGCCTTCCGCAAGACCGGGCTCGAGCCGGAGCGGATGACCGACGCGCGGCTCAGGGTGCTCGATGTGGTGGCGGACGGGTCGGCCTGGGCGAAAGCGGCGATCGTGGGGGCCAGCGGGGTCTCGGCGTCGGTGATCGAGGGGCTGGAGCGGGCCGGGGCGCTGGAGCGGCTGGAGCTGCCGCCGGCGCCGATCGTTTTGCCGCCCGATCCGGACGAAGTGGCGCCCGTGCTGAGCCAGGAGCAGGCAGCGGCGCTGGCCTCGATCCGGGAACTCGACGTGCAAAGGTTCGGGGTGGCGCTGCTCGATGGCGTCACCGGGGGCGGCAAGACCGAGGTCTTCTTCGAGGCGGTGGCCGATACGCTGCGGGCCGGGCGGCAGGCATTGATCCTTTTGCCGGAAATCGCGCTGACCCACACGTTCCTCGCCCGCTTCAGCAAGCGTTTCGGTGCGCGGCCGGGCGAGTGGCACTCGGACATGACCCCGGTGCAGCGGGCGCGGACCTGGCGCGGGGTGCTCAACGGCACGGTGCGGGCGGTGGTGGGCGCGCGCTCGGCGCTGTTCCTGCCGTTCCGGGAACTGGGGATGATCGTCCTCGACGAGGAGCATGACGGAGCATTCAAGCAATCTGACGGGGTCAACTACCACGCGCGCGACATGGCGGTGGTGCGGGCTAAGCACGCCGAGGCGCGGGTGATCCTCTCTTCGGCGACGCCCTCGGTCGAGAGCCGGAACAACGCCAACGCCGGCCGCTACAAGCACGTGCTACTGACCAGCCGCTTCGCCGAGGCGGCGCTGCCCGACATCACCGCCATCGACATGCGCGAGGAGCCGCCGGAAAAGGGGCAGTGGATCGCGCCGCGGCTGGCGCGCGAGATCTTCGCGACGCTCGACCGCGGGGAGCAGGTGCTGCTCTTCCTCAACCGCCGCGGCTATGCGCCGCTGACGCTGTGCAAGGCCTGCGGCCACCAGTACCAATGCCCCGATTGCTCGGCCTGGCTGGTCGAGCATCGCTTCCGCGGGGTGTTGATGTGCCATCATTGCGGGCACGAGCAACGCAAGCCGGAAAGCTGCGGCGCCTGCGGGGCGGTGGATTCGCTGGTGCCGATCGGGCCGGGGATCGAGCGGGTGGCCGAGGAGGCGGAGGCGCGGTTCCCAGGCGTCCGCAAGGTGATCCTGTCGTCCGACATGGGGACCAACGCCCAGATCCGCGACCGCTTTTCCGAGATCGAGCGGGGCGAATACGACCTCATCATCGGCACGCAACTGGTGGCCAAGGGGCATCATTTCGAGAAGCTGACGCTGGTGGGGGTGCTCGACGCCGATCTGGGGCTGGCCCATGGTGATCCGCGGGCAGCGGAAAAAACCTTCCAGATCCTGACCCAGGTGACGGGCCGCGCGGGGCGGGCGGCCAGGGCGGGGCGGGCGTTCCTCCAGACCTATCATCCGACCCATCCGGTGATGGAGGCGATGGTCAAGGGCGACCGCGAGGCGTTCTACGAACACGAGCTGAGGGCCCGGGCCGAGGGCGGGCTGCCGCCGTTCGGGCGGCTGGCAGCGCTGATCGTGTCGGCCAACGAGCACGACGTCGCCTTCGCCTTCGCGCGGAAGCTGCTGTCGGCGGCGCCGATGGCCGAGGGATTGCGGCTGTTCGGCCCGGCGGATGCGCCGATCTCGATGGTGCGCGGCCGGCACCGGGTGCGGCTCCTGGCGCAGAGTCTTAAGGATTTCGACCTCTCCGGCTATGTGCGCTTCTGGCTCAATTCGGCCGAGCGGCCGACGGGCAACCTCAGGGTGCAGGTCGA
>Ga0214473_10003934_pt1 | contig 17916 bp, 17 predicted proteins | sample RVTome_7_FD_203509 | JGI IMG/M metagenome (GOLD analysis project Ga0214473, IMG submission 203509) | Soil microbial communities from uranium-contaminated site in the Upper Colorado River Basin, Wyoming, United States - RVT98D197 | ecosystem: Environmental > Terrestrial > Soil > Contaminated >... | reverse complement strand
GTCCCAGTACGAGGGACTGACGAATGCATTTGCCGGGGACGCGGCGGCGATCGCTGAGGGAAAGCAGATCTACGATAAGAATTGCGCTACATGCCATGGCACCGGCGGCGCCGGTGACGGCCCCACCGCAGCCGTCCTGACTCCCCCTCCGGCTGATTTCACCGATGCCGACATGATGCAAAGCACGACCGATGGTTACCTCTTCTGGCGGGTTTCGGATGGCGGCGGCGGGGAACCCTACAACTCAGCCATGCCCGCCTGGAAGGGAACCCTGACCGAGGACGAAATCTGGCAGGTGATCGCTTACGTCAAGACCTTCGGCGGGAACTAGCGTTTCGGGATCTCAGATCTGGGAGCCCAGAGATACCAGGAAGAAGACAAAAGCTACACCTGAGAGGGCCAAAGCCCACCGTCTACGGTCGCGACCGGCAACGCCGACGATGACTCCCAGGAACGCCAGGCCAGCTAGGCCGGCTCCTGGGAAGAGCGGTTGCTTGGGGCCTTCGACCCGATTGGCTGCCATGGAGGAAACCCATAGTCGAGGCGATGGATCGAGGTAGTCGATGGCCCAGGCCGAGGTCTGCTCGATTGAAGCGGTGGATCGCTCGAAATCCATCATTCGAAGGAGCCGGGCCTGGGGTACCGCGACGGGCAAGATGAAGAGCGAGGCGATGACAATTGCCAGGGCGAGTTGTCCAACCGTTCGCTTGCGCCGCACCTCGCCGATTCGGACAATCGCAACCAGGCCGAGCATTCCGACGAGGTAAAGAGCATAGTACTCACTCGTCAGGAAGGTGATCGCTGTGGCCATAGCCAACTCCACAGCCCGGGCGGCGCGCTTCTCCTCGAGCAAATCCCAAAAAGCTCCGAGTGCCCACACCGGGCCGAAGAGCGCTTGCAGTTGGATTACCCCGCGCTCGTGGGTCAGAAAAGGGAGAGCCTGTACAAACAGGCCGCCGGCGATGCCGGCCGGAACCGGGAGACCCTGGTGGATGAGCAGACGACTGGTGAACCAACCCGCCAGCGCGAGATAGGCCAGCAAGATCGCGTTGTATGCCAGCGCGGGCGAGATCGGCCACAAGATAGCGGCCGGGAAGGCAGTCAGCGGCTGGGGATCCGAGAAGGCGAACGCACCTGCCAATGGATGAAAAATCGGTGCTTCCCAATAGCCTTGAAAACCATGGCGCAGCCGATCTGCATTCCAGCCCAGGCTCCACAAATTGAAGTAGGGCACGGTCGCTGAGCTCTCGCTCCCCAGGGGGAGGTCTGTCGTCAGGTGTGGGAGCAGGGGCCAGGTGAAGATGATCGCGCCGAGAATGAAAACTAACGGAAGAGACCGTCGCATGACAGGAGCGTAGGGGGTGCCAGACCGCCTGTCAAGTTTATGGCTCACCACTTGTGGGAAGAACCTCGTCCAGGCGGCCCATGGAGCGCGGTTTAACGCCGGAGAGGAGGTCCAGTAGTCAGCGCGGGCCGGAGGTTAGTCCGGTCGATCGCCCACGGCCTCGGCTCCAGTGGCCGGTCTGCCCCGCGCGATTGAGTTTATTGCTGCGGTCTAGCCCCCCGGTATATCTCCGGATGATTCCACCCCCACCCCGGGACCTGGCGAGCGGCGAGGACACTTTCCAATTTGGACCCCTGGATCGAGGCACCCAGCCAGGCGATTGCGGGGCGTTTCCAGGCCACAGCCAGGGGCCGACCCACCTGCGCCAAGTGGCTTGTACCCTGACGGGATCTTCAGCCTGCAGCTATCGCGCGCCATGATCCTGTCGACGGATCTTCACGGTTCCTTCACAGGCGAGAGCTACGTTTATTGCTGACCGGGACAGACGACAAATCACCATTCCCGGCATCAAACAGGAGGTCTCAATGAATGGCAAGTGGTATGGTTGGCTCATCGCAGCGGTCCTGGTCGGCGCTCTCGTCTTAGGCGCAGGCTGGTTCCTCGGCCAGGCGACGGCACGCGGGTTCAGCCCGATCGCAGGCATGATGGGATCGAGGTGGCCGGGCGGTTCTGTCGCGGGCGGAACCGGGATGATGGGCGGCTACGGCTCGGGCGGATCGGGCATGATGGGCGGATACGGTTATTCCGGCAATTCGCAAGCGAGTCCATTGACGATCGACGAAGCGCAACAGGCCGTCGAAGCGACACTCTCCGCGTGGGGCTACTCGGAACTCAAGGTGGGAGAGGTCATGATCTTTGACAACGGGGCCTACGCCGAGGTTGAGAATCCGGGGACAGGCACTGGCGCTTTCGAAGTGCTCGTTGATCCGATCACGCGATCCGTGTTTCTCGAGTACGGTCCCGCCATGATGTGGAACGTGGAGTACGGCATGATGGGTGGCAGGACCCGCGGGATGGTCGGCGGCATGATGGGCGGCGGGTTTCGATCGCAGCCCACCCCCTTCGATCCTGCGACTGCGAAGGTTTCAGCCTCTGAGGCCGTCGATATCGCCCAACGCTATCTCGACGAGTACAGCCCCGGACTTCGAGCCGATGAGGCGGCAGACGTTTTCCCAGGATACTACACGCTACACACTCTGGATGACGGGAAAGTCGTGAGTATGCTGAGCGTGAATGCTTACACCGGCCAGGTCTGGTATCACACGTGGCACGGCGGCTTCATCGAGATGAGCGACGTAGACAGCTGACCAGGGACTGACCTCAAATCCGGAGCTGATATGAGTTAGAGACCGAAGTGGATGGGGCGGTGAAACCCCCCATCCACTTCGGTCTCCTTTCCATCGAGCAGGCCGGCGGCCGCTACAGCAATCCCTCCCCTCGTCACCCCGCCCCCTAAAGAACCCGACAGGGTGCATGCATGCCGCCCGCGCACGCGCTAGCGCTCACATCCGCACCCGCCATTTCGCCCTGGCGAGAGGCGGCCATGTGGCATAGGATGACGTATCGGGCAGAGGAGGCTTCTAGATGAACGTGGTTCCCACTGCGCAGGTGACGCAACGACGCTCGACTGCAATCCTGCTCAACCGGGCGGCCTATATCTGGAGTCGCAGCTGGTTTCTCTGGTTTCTTCTGGCGACGGGTCTCTGGGTTGGGCTCCCATGGATGGCGCCAGTGTTCATGCAGCTCGGCTGGGTCGGTCCGGCGAAGGCGATCTATCTCGTGTACTCCTTCCAGTGCCACCAGCTTCCACAGCGTTCATTTTTCCTCTTCGGCCCAAAGCCCATGTACTCCCTGGCAGAAATCCAGTCCGCCTGGAGGGCCACACTCGATCCGGTCATCCTGCGCCAGTTCATCGGCTCCCCGGGATTGGGATACAAGGTCGCATGGTCCGACCGGATGGTCTCATTCTATACAAGCATCCCATTGGGAGCCCTTCTGTGGTGGCCGTTGCGGCGCCGGTTTCGCCCCATGCCCCTTTGGCTGCTTGCGGTCTTGGCGCTCCCGATTGCGATCGACGGGGGGACGCACTTCCTGAGTGACCTCTCGGGAATCGGCCAGGGGTTCCGCTATACGAACGCCTGGTTAGCCCAGCTAACCAGGTACAGTCTGCCGGCATCTTTCTACGCCGGTGACGCGTTGGGTTCATTCAACTCGTGGATGCGTCTGATCACCGGGCCCTTATTCGGCCTTTCGGTGGCGTGGGGTACGATGCCGTACATCCACAGCAGTTTCAGCGAGGCTGCCGGACAGATCGAGGCCAAATTCGCACGCGCCGGGGTCGATCTGTGAACGAAGCGACCCCGATCCGCGTGATCCTGGCCGATGACCACGCAGTGGTTCGCGCCGGCTTCCGACAATTCATGGAAGCCGCCGGTGACATTGAGGTCATCGCTGAGGTGGACGACGGCCTCCAGGCCGTGCAGGCCATCCAGGAACAAAACCCGGACGTGGCCGTACTGGATATCCAAATGCCGGGATTGAGCGGGATTGAGGTCACACGCTGGGTTCGCGCAAACGCCAGGAGGACCGGTGTCCTTATCTTGACCGCCTTCGACGATGACCCCTATGTGCTGGCAGTCCTACAGGCGGGGGCCAACGGGTATGTGCTCAAGACGGCCGACGCGAGTGACCTCATCCGCGCCGTGCGAGCGGTTTATGAAGGAGGCTCCGCCCTTGATCCGGCGATAACCCGCAAGGTGATGGCGCATGTGACGGGCCGGCAGGCAGGGCTACCTGCAGAACGCTTGACGGAGCGTGAGCTCGAGGTTTTGTCTCTGGCCGCCAAGGGTTACACCAACAAGGCCATCGGCGTTCAGTTGCGAATAAGTGACAGGACGGTGCAAGGCCACCTGGCCAAGACCTTCGGCAAGCTTCAAGCCGGCAGTCGAACCGAGGCGGTCATGCGGGCGGTTTCCCTCGGATGGTTGCCTCCCGGCCTTGCGGAACTTCCGGCAGAGTGAGGCACCGCCAAATTGCCTACCCAGGATCAGGCCAGAGCACGCTCAAAGAGCCGGACTAGAGCAGATACACTGGTTCCAGGATTCAACAATGAGCAGCCTCGCATCTCTTCCGATGAACTCTGACTTGGCCGTCCGCCGGGTCACGCAGGAACTCATGGCCGCCGGCCTGCAGGTCAGCCGCTCCTTCGACCTGCAGTCTGCCCGCAAAGCGCTGGCAGATCCGGACGGGTGTCATTGCCCGTATCACGGGACAGCCAAGTGCAGCTGCCAATACATCGTCCTGTTGGTGAATCCGGAGGGCTCAGAGCCGGTTGCCGTGGAGCTTCATGGGCATGACGCGGAAACGCATCTGGCCTTGATCGAGACAGCGGGTGTTGCCCAGGATGAAGACACGGTCGGGCGGGTGAAGACAGCCCTGGCCAGGCTGGTAGCGCCAGACCCCGTCGGCGAGTAGCCGGAGGCACATCGACCCGGCCCGGCTTGCTGGCTTGCTCGCATGGACCTGCTCGGCGTCCTGCATACTCCAATGAGGCACTCTATGTCCAAGCGTAAAGATCACTCTCGCGTCCTGGCGCGTCGTCCGTCGGAGGACGATGGCCCTCCACTCGTCGTAATCGTCTTCGTGGCCGGCGGGATCTTGTTCGGTTATCTGGGCGGGCAGGTGGCATTCGCCGGCCACCATCCTTACCATTGGGCAGCTGCCCTGGTTGGAGGCTTGCTGGCCTGGATCGCGGGAGAGCTGGTTTACCGATTGCGGGGGGACATTGTTTGACGCATCCCCTGCCACTCCCGGAAGACTCGAAACCCACGCAAGAAGCCCCGAGGCTCATGTCCTCCTCCGCGTCTCACGAGGGCGATGAGATGACCGGCCAAGATTTGGAGAGTATCAAATGAAAAAGCCCCTGCTCCTAGCTTCGCTCGTGGTGGTCACACTGGCGCTGGGCGCTTGCTCCACGCCCCCGGTTTCCGCCCCATCGACCGGGATCGACCAGGGGCTGGGACAGGTCGTCCCGGTGGAGGGCGGAGGCCAATACACCGACATCCTTCCTCAAGAGCTGAAGGCTATGTTGGAGACCAAGGACTTCTTCTTCGTCAATGTGCATATCCCCTATGAAGGCGAGATTGAACGGACGGATGCGTTCATCCCATTCGATGAGATCGAAGCGCGACTAGGCGAATTCCCTCAGGCTCGCGACGCCAAGATCGTGCTCTACTGTCGAAGTGGGAGCATGAGTGCCATTGCCGCCCGCACCCTGGTGAAGGCGGGCTACACCGACATCTACAACCTCGATGGCGGATTCCGCGCCTGGTCGGCCGCCGGATATCCAATGCCCTAGAATCAATGAGCGATATAACGGTTCCGGGGAAGGTTCGCGCCTGGTACGGGCTCTCTGGCGAGATTCTGGTCGAGAATGAACTCTGGCATCTTGTCCGCTTAGGTCCGATCTCACTGCCTCATCCACCGCTGATCAACCTCTTTCTTCGGGCGGGATTGCCAAAGGAGAATCGCCTCCGTCTCAGCTTCGAGCACGAGTACGGCCACCTGCAGACCCTGCCGCTCGCCCTCTTACACCTTGCCCTGCTCCGCCGTCGCCGGGCCTCCCTGGGTAGCTGGCTCGCCGCGCTGATTGCCCACCAGGCCGTATGGGAGCTGGCCGCAGAGGGCTGGGTCGTCGCCAAGCTGGGCAGGGAGTATCTCGCGAGACTTACCACGGCCGAGGTGAGCGGCCAGCTGTATTCTGGTTGGCCATGCTGGGGCTGGCCGCACTGGGAACCCTGAGGGCTCTCCGGGGGTAAAGAGGCCCAGGCACACCTCTGCCCAAGTTCGACCTCACCTGTCATCCAGACTGTGAGCCATATTCCGGCTTGGTGCGCCCTGAGCTCGCCGGGGTGTGATCGTGGCTAGATCCGGGCATTCTTGGATGAAAACCCCGCATCCACGGTATGGCCCTTCGTTCCTCCGGCTCCGGAGGACAAGGCCTTTGTTGTTTGATCCCCAACTGACTGCAGGTGATACGCATGTCGGCGCCATCCAGGTGTGGCTTCTGGGGCGCAGACTGACCCGGGCCGCAGCCCAAGAGCCCTACCGTGCAGAGTTCGGATCTTGAGATTGGATCCTTGGAAACGCTCACGCTACCGGCTCACAACCGAGTCGACTCCCTCACCCCAGATGTCACAATCGCGCCATTTGGCTCCCTGATGGCCGTCCATCGGCGGCGCCAATATGCTCTCCCGACCACGGGCAACTTGCCGCCTCCACTACGACGGGCCCGAAGATACACTGACAGGCGTGCCTGGTGTGAGCCAAGCACTCTTACACAAAGATGGGAGGGATTTCATGGTAAGAGATCCAGTTTGCGGAATGGAGGTCGATCCGGCCTCCGCGTTCGCGACACGCGATTTCGGGGGAAGGACCTTCTACTTCTGCTCCGAGAATTGTGTCAACCAGTTCGAGGCTGACCCACACAAGTATGCCGAAGACACCGATGCTCCTGAGAAGGCTCGATCCCCTCTGGCCGGCTCGGTCACCACTGGTTACAACCCTGCGCGCACCAGAGCGCGCGTCGACATCCCTGTCATCGGAATCGACTGCATCAGCTGTGTCCAGACCATCGAGCGTTCCATCGAGAGCGTAGCCGGAGTCGACAAGGCCACGGTCAGCCTGGCCAATGAAACCGCTACCGTTGAGTACGATCCATCGCAAGCCGGGCTCAAGGAGCTCACAGGGGCGATTAAGTCCGCCGGCTACAGGGCCGGTGGAGCCGAGCTTCGCGTCGGAATCGGGGATTTGCGCTGCGCGTCTTGCGTGGGTTTCATTGAGGATGAGCTGAGGAGCACCCCTGGTGTAATCGAGGCCACGGTGAACGTGGGAACGCAAGAGGCGATCGTCAAGTACCTGCCTCAGGCGGCCACCCTGAAACAGATCGAGGCGGCCATTGAGTCCTGGGGGTACAAGACCCGGCCGGCAGCCAGCGACGAACCGGAAGACAAAACCCAGCAAGAGCACGAGCGGGAGTACCGCTCCTTGATGGCCAAGTTCTGGTTCGCGGCCATCGTCTCCATCCCGGTGCTGGTCGCCGCCTATCCCAGTTTCACACCCCTCCTGCGGAATGCTTCCGAGACAACGCTGCGCTGGCTGTGGGCTCTCTCGGGGTTCGTAACTCTCCCGGTCTTGTTCTGGTCCGGGCGAGGCTTCTTCACCGGAGCATGGGCCGCCCTCAAGCATCGTTCGGCGAACATGAATACGCTCATCGCTCTCGGCACCGGCGCGGCCTGGCTGTACTCCGGGGTGGCCGTCCTCGCCCCCCAGATCTTCCCCGAGGGGACATCGGAGCCGTTCTACGACGTCGTGGCCGTCGTCATCGCCCTGGTCGTCTTAGGGCAGGCCCTTGAGTTACGCGCCAAAGGACGCACCAGCGAAGCCATCAAGAAACTGATGGGACTGCAGGCCAAGACGGCACGGGTCATACGCGGTGGACAGGAGATGGACATCCCCATCGAGGAAGTTATTGTTGCGGATCTGGTCCAGGTACGCCCTGGGGAGAAGGTTCCCGTGGACGGAGAGATCGTCGAAGGCTCAAGTGCGGTCGATGAGTCGATGATCACCGGCGAGTCGCTCCCAGTCTCTAAGAAGCCCGGGGACGAGGTGATCGGCGCCACCATCAACAAGACCGGGGCTTTCAAGTTCAGGGCCACAAAGGTTGGCAAGGACACGGCTCTGGCCCAGATCGTCAAAATGGTGCAGGAAGCGCAAAGTAGCAAGGCCCCGATCGCCCGACTGGCGGATGTGGTTTCTGGCTACTTTGTCCCAGCTGTCATGATCATTGCCATCCTCACCTTCGTCGTCTGGTTCGACTTCGGCCCTTCACCGGCATTGATTTTCGCCCTCGTCACCAGCGTGACCGTGCTGATCATCGCCTGCCCATGTGCTTTGGGTCTGGCAACGCCGATGAGCCTGATGGTCGGCATCGGCAAGGGCGCCGAGCATGGGATCCTGATCCGATCGGGCGAGGCACTGCAGACGGCGCAGGCCCTGAATACGGTGGTCCTGGACAAGACCGGCACGATCACCAAAGGCTCTCCGGAGTTGACGGATGTCATCGTCGCCGGGGGCGGATCAGGGGACGAACTGCTGCGCCTGGCCGCTTCGGTGGAGACCGTCAGCGAGCACCCGCTGGCTGAAGCTATTGTTAAGGGTGCTAAAGACAGAGGCCTTGCGCTGGTTGAGCCTCGAGACTTCGAGGCGATACCAGGCTACGGTGTGACTGCCAGGGTAGAAGACCGCCGGCTGGCTTTGGGTAATCTGAAACTGATGGCCCGACTCGAGATCGACGCCGCGGATCTGCAGGCCGAGGCTACCAAGCTCGCCGACGACGGGAAGACGCCGATGTTCGTGGCCATCGATGGCCAGGCGGCGGGCGTGATTGCTGTAGCAGACACTGTCAAAGAGGATTCTGCTCAGGCGATCGCCGCCATGCATAAGATGGGGCTCGAGGTTGTGATGATCACTGGAGACAACCAGCGGACCGCTGCCGCGATCGCCCGCCAGGTGGGGATTGACCGCGTCCTGGCGGAGGTCCTGCCCGAAGACAAGGCCTACAACGTACACCTGCTGCAGGCGGAGGGCAAGAAGGTGGCGATGGTCGGCGACGGCATCAACGACGCTCCGGCTCTCGCCCAGGCCGATGTCGGCCTGGCGATCGGCACCGGGACCGACGTGGCCATCGAGGCCTCGGACATCACTTTGATCCGGGGCAGCCTGATGGGCGTCGTCACGGCTATGGAGGTCTCCCGGGCTACGATGCGGAACATCAAGCAGAACCTGGTCGGCGCCTTCGTCTACAACACCATGGGGGTTCCCATCGCCGCCGGTGTCCTGTTTCCTTTCTTTGGCATCTTGCTCAGCCCGCTCCTCGCCGGGGCCGCCATGGCCTTTTCGAGTGTGACGGTTGTGAGCAATGCTAATCGCTTGAGGGCCTTCAAGCCCCGATACTCGGCGGCCTGAACCCGCCGGGGAGCTCGCAAGGAGGTACGTTATGACGACGCCACAGATCATTGTGACATTCAGCGGATTGTTGTTGAGCGCGTTCGTGGCCTGGTTTTTCTGGTTCGCTCCCCGAGGCCGGTTACATGCCACGGCCGGGACGTCGGGGTTGCAGGAGGCTTCGATCACCGTCAAAGGCGGGTATTCGCCCGATTTCATCGTGGTCAAGGCCGGGCAGCCTGTCCGTTTCACCTTCACCCGGCAGGAAAGCGCCTCGTGCTCTGAGCAGGTGATCTTCTCCGACTTTGGCCAGAGCGCCCAGCTGCCGGAGGGCGAACCCGTAGCGATCGAGTTTACACCGGACAAACCGGGAGAGTACGAGTTTCACTGCCAGATGGGAATGCTGCGCGGCAAACTGCTCGTAGAGTGAAGGTCTTGCCGGCCGGGACCGAGAGTGGGGCCTTTCAGAACGCGAACCTCCGGTCCCGGCCGGGCCGCATCTGCCTGGGACCGGAAGTACGGAAGAGTGAAGTCAATGACCCGGAGTTATGACGTGATCGTCGTTGGAGGTGGACCTGGCGGTGGCACAGCGGCGTTCCTCCTGGGCCGGGCCGGCATGCGCGTGCTCCTGCTCGAAAAGGAAAGGCTGCCACGCTACAAAACATGTGGGGGTGCCTTGTCGTCTCGCTTGTTGGAGCAGTTCCCTTTCTCCTTTGACAGCATTATCGAATCACGCGCCCATTCGATCTCCTACGCGCTTGGGAAACATTCGGTCGAAGTGCCGATCGCCGATAACTCGATCAATTTCGTGATGCGCGATCGTCTCGATGCGCACATCCTAAACCACGTGCAGGCCGACATCCGGCAGGCGACGGCCGTCCGGTCTCTCTCTGAATCGCCAGAGCATGTCATCGTGGAAACAGCCGACGGGGACCGATTCGAGGCCGAGTATGTGATCGGCGCTGACGGTGCCAACTCGATCGTTGCGCGTGAGGTGGGGCTGCGCAGGCACAGGCCGCTCGCCGCGGCCATCGAAGTCGAGGCGTCGGTGTCGGGGGAAGTCATGCGTCGCTTCGCCGGGGCGCCGCTTTTCATATTTGGTGAAGTGCCCAGCGGATACCTGTGGGTCTTCCCCAAGGCGGGGCACCTTTCCGTCGGAATAGGCGCGTTGAGCCCCGGCCCCAGGCGCCTCAAGGCCACACTCACACACGTGATGGCGCGCTACGGCATCCGCCTGGAAGGCGCCGAAATGCGCGGTCACCCCCTGCCGGTATATTCGCGTCGTGAGCCCATCTCGACCCCACGCACATTGCTCGTAGGCGACGCCGCCGGCCTGGTCGACCCGCTGACAGGGGAGGGCATTCGCTTGGCTGTCAAGAGCGGCCGCCTCGCGGCCGAGTCTGTTCTGGCCGGAGATCCGGGCCGATACCCTAGCCTGGTCCATCGCCAGATCGGGGTCAGCCACATGTTTGGGTTGGCCTTCTCAAGGGTCTTCTATCAATTGCCGACCGCCTCATTTGCTCTCGCGGTCCGGAACCCGCTGGGAACGCAAGCATTCCTCGATCTCGTCTCGGATCGGGCTGGGTATCCAGAGGTGATCCTACGTCTCATCGGCAGCTTGCCTTTCCACTTGTTGGATCAGGTACTGAGCGGATTGGCAGGCACCAAAGACAAGCGGGATCGCCGAAGAACGATCCAAACGCGGGATACCCGAGCGTGAATTACTAAAGTCTTTGGGCCACCCGAGACGGACACCGGTGGCCCGCAGCCACGCTTTTTGGGACGGGCGGTCCGCTGCCCTGGATCCCATGTACGCGAGGGCGTAACGGCGGACTGGGACAGGAACGGTGGTGATTCTGCCCGCGGACAAGAGACTCGAGCACGGGCCAGGCCGCGAAGGACATGCATTCGGGATAGGCGTCGTCTCCCGTCCCGGAGGAGGCCTTCGCCTCAGCCTCCAGCCCAAGGGTGCTGACTGAAGAGAATCGAGAGGACAAGTGAAGAATGTCAATCAAACGTGTGCGTGTAGCTGTCAACGGCTACGGTGTCATCGGCAAGCGCGTAGCCGATGCCGTCAGATTGCAGCCTGACATGGAACTGATTGGAGTCAGCGATGTTGTCAGCGATTACCGGGTCAAGGCCGCCGCGGTTCTCGGTCTGCCAATTTATGCCTCACTCCCGGAAAAGCTGGGCGAGATGCAGGCTGCCGCTCTTCCTGTTGAAGGAACCCTCGACGATCTCCTAGCACGAGTTGATGCCGTGGTGGAATGCACGCCCAAGGGTATCGGCGCTAAGAACCTCGAGCGCTATCGAGCGGCGGGCGTCAAGGTCGTCTACCAGGGCGGCGAGAAACACAGCCTTACGGGTCACTCCTTCGTGGCCCAGGCCAATTACGAGACGGCGCTGGGGCGGGACGCCACGCGAGTGGTCTCATGCAACACCACCAGCACTGTGCGAACCTTGACCGCTTTACGCGACGCCGGTCTGCTCAAGAAGGCTCGCGGCGTTCTGGTGCGCCGCGCCACTGACCCGTGGGAATCGGACCACAGCGGCATCATGAACACCGTGGTGCCCGAGAAGGACATCCCCAGTCATCAGGGACCGGACGCGCAAACCGTGGCGCCGGATCTGGATGTGGTCACTGTCGCCGCTAAGGCTTCTCACACGCAAACTCACAACCACTACTGGATTGTCGAGCTGACCCGACAGGCCAACCGGGAGGAGGTGTTAGAAGCCTTTAGGGCCGCACCGCGCATTGCCTTCATCCGTATGGCTGACGGAATTGTAGCTCTCAACAGTACGATCGAACTCATGAAGGACCTTGGCCGACCACGGGGTGATATGTGGGAGGTAGCCATATGGGAGGACGTCTTAACGGTTCACGGCAGTGAGGTCTACTACACCTACCAGGTTTACAATGAGGCGATCGTCGTCCCTGAGAGTGTGGATGCGATTCGTGCCTTGATGGGCACTATCCGTGATGGACGCGAATCCATCCGGATCACCGACGAAGCCCTAGGTATGCGGCGCGACTTCTTGGCCGTGTAGCAGATGTGGGACGAAGGCGAATGGCCATTCAACCAGGGCCCGATATTTGACTCGGGAGGGCAGGATTATGCGCGAAGCCATTTTATGTGTCCACGGCATGCTCTCCGTGATGGATAGCCGAGGGGTGGAGAAGAAACTCCTCCAGAAACCCGGCATCCATCAAGTCGAGAGCAACTATCTGAGCTGCACTGCAACCGTTCATTACGATGAAACGGCTGTCAGCCTGGCTGAGATCAAAGCCCTTGTTGGCGAATGCGGATACCACTGCAAGGGCGAGTCCCTGCCGGATCACGTGTGTGAGCCCGGCGATCCGCCGGCCGCCACGATGATCATGGAGCATGAGGGACACGTGATGCCGGACGTCCGACACGCGGAGCACGCTGAACACGTGCCCGCGCCTGGCGGCGAAGAACACACCGGGCACCTCGCCGCAGGCGAGGCCGCTGCCATGGCCCACGAGATGGGTCACGGCCCCGGAATGAGCATGGAAGGCATGGTCCGCGACATGCGCAACCGCTTCTTCGTGGCCCTTGTCCTTACAATTCCTGTCTTCCTTTACTCGCCTCTTTTCTATCGCCTCTTCGGGGTCGAGCTGGCCGTCCCGTTGGGCCTCAGCCCCGACTGGCTGGCATTCCTCCTGGCGACGCCCGTTGTCGTCTATGGCGGCTGGCCCTTCTATATCGGCGCCTACCGCGCCTTGAAGAACGGCATCCTGAACATGGCCGTCCTGGTCAGCATCAGCGTGCTGGCAGGGTACTTGTTCAGTCTGGCGGGCACCTTCCTCTTCCGAGGCGAGGTGTTCTACGAAGCGGCCGCCATGCTGGTCACATTCGTCCTCTTCGGTCACTGGGTGGAGATGCGAGCCCGCAGCGGTACCAGTCAGGCCATCCAGAAGCTGCTGACCATGGCCCCACCCATGGCACGGGTCGAGCGTGGAGGTAAGGAGCAGGAGCTCCCCACGAGCGAAGTTCGGGTAGGCGATGTGGTGGTCATTCGGCCGGGGGACAAGATTCCGGTGGATGGGGTTCTTCTCGAAGGCGACTCAGAAGTGGACGAAAGCATGATTACCGGAGAGAGCCTTCCGGTCAAGAAGCGACAGGGCGACGAAGTGATCGGGGCGACGATCAACAAGACTGGCAGTTTCAAGTTCCGGACGACGCGGGTCGGAGCCGACACGGCGCTGGCACAAATTGTCAAACTCGTGCAGAGCGCTCAAAACAGCAAGGCGCCGGCACAACGGCTGGCCGACCGCGCCGCGCACTACCTTGTGCTCGTGGCAGTCTTCGGTGGGATCATCACTTTCGTCCTTTGGTATTTCGTATTCGGCCAGACCGCTCTTTTCGCCCTCACCCTGGCCATCACGGTCGTGGTCATCACCTGCCCGGATGCTTTGGGGCTGGCCACACCGACGGCCGTGATGGTGGGAACCGGACTGGGTGCAGAACAAGGTATCTTGTATAAGAATGCCTCGGCTCTGGAGGGACCGGCCAAATTGGGCGCGATCATCTTTGATAAGACAGGGACGCTGACCAAGGGTGAGCCGGAAGTGACGCGGGTGGTTGTCACCGGGAACCCATTCTCAGAAGAAACTCTGCTGGCTCTGGTTGCATCGGCGGAAGCGGGGAGTGAGCATCTGCTGGCCCAGGCCGTTGTGCAGGCGGCCCGGCAGCGCGAGCTAAGCCTCACGCCGGCCAAGGGGTTTGAAGCCATTCCCGGCTCAGGCGTGCGGGCAAGGGTCGGCGGGCAGGAGGTTCTGGTCGGCAACCGCAAGCTGATGACCGATCGAGGGATCACGCTGGCTGGCTTCGAAGTGACAGCGGAGGGGTTGGAGGACGACGGGCAGACGGTGGTCTTCGCCGCTGTGGACGGCGAGTGCCGGGGGATCATCGCCATCGCCGACGCGATCCGGCCGGGTGCGGCGGCTGCGGTGGAAGCCTTGAGTGCCATGGGCCTTGAAGTGGCCATGCTCACCGGGGACAATGGCCGCGCGGCGGGACGTGTAGCGCGGGAGATCGGCATTAAGACCGTATTCTCAGAAGTCTTGCCGGACCAGAAACAAGACAAAGTGAAGGAGCTTCAGGCGCAGGGGAAGCTCGTCGGGATGGTCGGCGATGGGATCAACGATGCACCGGCTCTGGCACAAGCCGATGTGGGCTTCGCCATCGGGGCCGGGACAGATGTGGCCGTAGAGACCGCCGACGTGGTCCTCATGAAGAGCGACCCCCTGGATGTGCTGAAGGCGATCCGGATCTCTCGGGCCACACTGCGCAAGATGAAGCAAAACCTGGCCTGGGCTGTAGCTTACAACATGCTGGCGATCCCGATTGCGGCTGGCGTGCTCTATCCGGTCTGGAAAGTGACGCTCAGACCAGAGATCGGAGCGATCGCCATGAGCGGCAGCTCGATCATCGTGGCGGTCAACGCTCTCATGCTGAAACGAGCCAAACTGGTAGACTGATACTCGGATACGTTCCACGTCCTGGTGCTATCCCCGCATATTTCTCCGCCGGACAGCGGCCCGGCCGGCCTCGGCGGAGAGTCTAAGCGGAGAGCCGCGTGAGCATCCCCAAGATCCTGGTCATCGACGATGAGCCTGCCATTTTGAAGACCGTTCAGGCGTACCTGGAGGCTGAAGGCTACGCCGTCCGAACGGCTCTCGATGGGCCGTCAGGCCTCGAGGCGGCGCGTGTGTTTCGCCCCGATCTGATCGTGTTGGATATCTTGCTCCCGGGGATCGACGGATTGGAGCTGTTGCGGATCCTGCGTAAAGAGTCTGAAGTCTATGTCCTGATGTTGACCGCCATGTCAGAAGAGACGGACAGAATCGTAGGATTGACGGTCGGGGCGGATGACTATCTCACCAAGCCTTTCAGCCCGCGAGAACTGGTGGCGCGGGTCAAAGCCATCCTTCGACGGGGTCGATTGACGGATCTCGATCAGCCCGTTCTGCTTTTCCGCAGGTTGCGCATCGACCCCGGCGCTCACCGAGTGTGGGTTGAGGGCGAGCAGATTGAATTGACCGCGACGGAGTTCGGTTTGCTCCTCGCCCTGGCCCGACACCAGGGCCGCCTCGTCACCCGAGAGCAGCTCATCGAGCAGGTCTGGGGGTACGACTACTACAGCGATGAGCGCCTGGTGGATGTCCACATCGGCCGGATGCGAAAGAAGCTCGAGGCCGACCCTACAAACCCGTCTCTGATCGTCACCGTCCGGGGGGCCGGTTACCGCTTCGAGGACGAACCCGCATGAGACTAGTGACAATGATTCGCCAGCGACTGGCGTTGAAGATCTTTCTGTCACACCTGGTCATCATCGTCGTTGGGGTCGCTGTTCTTTCCGGCACCGCCTTAATCCAGGCACCGATTGCGTTGGATCGGCATATCGTCGAAATGCGGGCGCTGACAGGGGACAATCCCACGCTGGTCACCGGCCTGATTGCCAACTTCAATGCTGCCATCCTCGAAATATTGGCGGTTGCGGCGAGTGCGTCGGTTCTGGCGGCAGTTCTCGTGAGCACGTTCGTCGCTCGACGGATCGTCGGCCCGGTGGACAGGATGATGCAGGCCAGCCAGCGCATCGCCGACGGCAAGTACGCTGAACGTGTACACGTGCCGGGCGACGACGAACTTGGCTCCCTGGCACATTCATTTAACCGGATGGCCGAGACCCTGGCCTGGACCGAGCAGCGGAGGCTTGAGCTGCTGGGCAACGTTGCCCACGAATTGCGGACGCCTCTCAGCGGGATCAAAGGCACGATGGAAGGTTTGATCGATGGCCTGATCCCGGCCGAGCCGGCAACCTATGTCCTCGTCAGTGGCGAGGTCTCCCGCCTGCAGCGGCTGGTCGGTGATCTCGAAGAGCTGTCACGGGCTGAGGCGGGCCGGATCCCGCTCGACCGCCGGCCTGTCGGCCTGGCGGACCTGGCGCTTTCGGTGGTCGAGCGCCTGCGATCTCAATTCGAAGACAAGGGCGTGGAACTGTCCGTCGAGGTCCCCGCGAGCGTGGCCGAGATACTGGCCGACCCCGCACGTCTCTCGCAGGTCCTGCTCAACCTGCTGGGGAATGCGCTCCAGTACACTCCTGAGGGCGGCCTGGTGACGATCAGCAGCCGACGGCAGGGCGGATCGGTGCTGACATCGGTGCAGGACACCGGGATCGGCATCTCCGACGCTGACTTGCCGCACATCTTCGAACGCTTCTACCGGGTAGATAAGTCGCGGGCTCGATCCGGGGGAGGCAGCGGCATCGGGCTGACCATCGCCAAGCACCTGGTCGAAGCGCATGGCGGGCACATCTGGGCGGAGAGCGCCGGGCTAGGTCGGGGGAGCACGTTCAAGTTCAGCCTGCCCGCGGCATACTCCCCGGACTAGAGAGCCTTCCTGAGAGCGCGCCAAGGACACGTCGGCGGCAGGAAGGATTCTGTCATCAAACCGTTACAGCCCCTACGCTTGTTCTTCATCCTCCGTTGGTATTCTTCATAACAGAGACGCAGGATCGGGCAGTTGGATGCGCGATCACGGAGGATATGAGAATGATGCTTTTCGGTGGTTTCGGGATGATTTTCACACTGATCTTCATCGTGGCGATCATCGTTGCGGCGATGTGGGCCCTGGCCAGATTGTTCCCACAATCCGGGGCCGGTCCGTCTTCGGCCGAGACATACCGAAGCGAGCGGCGAGGATCCGCGCTGGATATCCTGAAAGAGCGCTATGCCCGGGGTGAAATCACAAAGGCCGAGTACGAGGATATGCGCAGGGATCTTCAGAAGTAGGCCGGTGTGACAGCCAATCCAATCGGTTGGCGGCCGAGCGCGCCGGCTGCAGATCTGCCGGAACGTGGCTTAGATCGCTGCTGATTGAGCATTTTAGGAGGTATGGAAAATGATGTGGTGGGGAGATGGCTACAGTTGGGGTTGGATGATCTTTGGAGGCGTGATGATGATCCTCTTCTGGGGTGGGTTGATCGCACTTGCGGTCGTCGTGATCCGGGGTTTCACCGGGGTCGGGTTCCGATCGTCAGGCGGCGGAGGCTCCGGCCTCGGAGACAATTCCGCCCTCGAGATCCTCAAGGAGCGCTATGCCCGGGGCGAGATCAGCAAGTCGGAATACGAGGAGATGAGGCGAGATATCTCCACGTAGGTGCAGATTACCAGGAAGAAACATGCATGGTGGTGTGAGCTTCACTCACACCACCATGCATGTGACGCTTTGCCTCAACCTTGGCCATTTTCCGCTTCCTGCCAGGCCGGTCCGACTGCTCTCGCGTGGAACTAGGCCCGATAGTGCCGGACCGGCAGCTTGTGCGATTCCTCCCTCTCGGCCCTAGTCTCTCAGTATCGGCTCCGCTTGCGCCGTCTTGCGTTCCACCCACCATCGGACGCCAACCAATGCCAGAAGCCAATAAGCCCCGTATGCGATCACTTCTTCAACGGATGGATTCCCGTTGTACCCGACCAAAGCTTTGAGGGCTTCACCCAAGGGCGAGCGCTCGTCCAGGATGCTGTTGGTGTCCCATAGCTG
>Ga0214473_10003933_pt1 | contig 17917 bp, 18 predicted proteins | sample RVTome_7_FD_203509 | JGI IMG/M metagenome (GOLD analysis project Ga0214473, IMG submission 203509) | Soil microbial communities from uranium-contaminated site in the Upper Colorado River Basin, Wyoming, United States - RVT98D197 | ecosystem: Environmental > Terrestrial > Soil > Contaminated >... | reverse complement strand
AGGAAGATCAGCGCCCAGAAGTGGATGATCGAGAGCCGGTACGAGTAGATCGGGCGCTCGGCCTGCTTGGGCATGAAGTAGTACATCATGCCCAGGAAGCCGGCGGTGAGGAAGAAGCCGACGGCGTTATGGCCGTACCACCACTGGGTCAGCGCGTCCTGCACGCCCGAGAAGGCAGAGTAGCTCTTGGCGCCCAGGAACGATACCGGGATCGAAAGGTTGTTGACCACGTGCAGCAGCGCAATGGTCACGATCATGGCCAGGTAGAACCAGTTGGCCACGTAGATGTGCGGTTCCTTGCGCTTGATCAGCGTACCCAGGAACAGCACCAGATAGCCGACCCAGACGACGGTCAGCCACAGATCGACGTACCATTCGGGCTCCGCGTATTCGCGACCCTCGGTGATGCCGAGCAGATACCCGGTCGCTGCCATCACGATGAAAAGCTGGTAGCCCCAGAAGACGAACCAGGCGAGGCTGTCATTGAGGAGCCGGGCGCGCGACGTGCGCTGCACGACGTAGAAGCTGGTCGTCAGCAGGGCGGTGCCGCCGAATGCGAAGACCACCGCGGAGGTGTGCAGTGGCCGCAGGCGGCCGAAGTTGAGCCAAGGGCCAAAATTGAGTTCCGGCCACGCAAGTTGCAGCGCAATCACCACGCCGACGAGGAAGCCGACGCAGCCCCAGAAGATCGTGAGGATCGAGCCGAAGCGAATCGGCGCATCCATGTAGGCGGATGGCGTCGACTCAGCTGGAGCCAATCGGCGCTGGCGCATCACCACCAAAGTGGCGAGCCCCAGCACCAGGGTCACAACCCCCATGTGCAGTCTGAATGCCGGGTCTTGCGTCAACCCAGCTGCTACCAGCGTCAGGAAAGCGCCGACTACCAGCGCGATCGTCCATCCCGGAAATCTCAATTCTAGCCCCCTTTGTGCCATGCCAGGCTCAGTCTGTGAGGGAAGCTAGTTGGGGGCTGCCCCAGTGCCTTGATCTAAATCAAGCATTGGCCTGGACGATCGAGTTTTCCCCGGGGCGAGCGCTTCACGCCAGGACGCGCAAGGGCTCGGTCAAGAGGTAATTCACTCAATTTGAAGGCAATTGGCGACAGGCCTTGTCGGGGAAGTCGTCGCCACCGACGCGCGTGCGGCCGAGCGTCGCAGGGACGCGGAGGCAGATGCGTGTTTGCCGGGAGCCCGGAACACCCGCTTGGAGGCGCGGCTCGCGGCCGGGCCGGAGCCGCCGTCGGCTCTTACTCGCAAAGAGCTTCGAGCGCCGCGAAGTCGAGCACTTCGATCCGTTTGGTGCTGGGCAGGCGGATCGTCTCGGATTCCTTGAGCTTGCGGAGGATCCGGGACACCGTCTCGAAGGTCAGGCCGAGGTAGTCCGCGATGTCGCTACGCTGCATCGGCAGAGCAATGAACCGGTCCGTGTCCTGGCGTTCCGCCAGATCGAGGAGGAATGCCGCCATCTTTTCGCAGGCATTCTGCCGGCCAAGCACCAGCAGGTGCTCCTGGGCACGCGTGAGGCTGCGCAGAGCGAGGGGCAACAGGCTCTCGGCCGGATGTTCGCCGCCGCTCGGCCGAAGGACCCGAACGCCGGCGCCGTCGATGCTTTCTGCGTAAAAGTGGTGCTCGGCGCCGGACTCGAAGCCGAACACCTCGCCGGCGAAATGGAAGGCGCTGATCTGGCGGCGCCCGTCCGTTGTCAGCCGGTAGATCCGGACCGCGCCGAACTCGACGAGATACAGTGGACCGGCCGCCTCACCCTGGGCATAGATCACCGCGTTCGAATCGTAGAGCGTCATGGCGCTAGGGCGGGCCTGCGCGAGCAGGGCAGGCAGCTCCGGATTGAGCGGGTTCGGCTGGGTTGAGGCGTATTGAAAATTGGTTTGAACAAGCATGCGCCCTCAGCCCTCGGATTCGCTGCCCGGAACATCGCGCTGCCTGCCCGGATTGGGAATTCCGGTCGGACTCTTAGGATGTTCACTTAGTAGGAATACTGGTACGCAATGCTAGCACGCGCCTGACCGAACTGACGATGGCGCCACCCATCACCGGTTTCTCGACCAAGTCCTTGACGGAGCTGGAAAGCCACTCGATCGGCTTGCTGGAAACCAGGATGATCGGCGCGGCCTTGGTGCAGAAATCGACAACCTGTTCGTGCGGACCCGATAGTGCCTGGTGGTCAAGCACGATGCAGTCGAATCGAGAACTCGCAGCGGGACTGGAGAAGTCGATCCGAGAGCGCGAAGTGACATCGAAGCCTTCCGCATCCAGCACGAACTCCAGCGACCTGCGCATGTCCAGCTGTGGTGCAATGACGAGGATGCGGCCGCTGGCCATCGATGACGTCTCCGAACGAGCAATCGGCTCGTGCAGTCGTCATCAGTTACCCGGGCCGCGCTCCTCTGCATTGCTCTAGATCAAGTCGAGGGGGGATCGGAGATGGGCTTCAGGAAAATGCATCGAGGTCGACATCCAGACTCAGCACCATCCGGACCAGTTCGGGGAGGCTCTTGGCCTGCATCTTCCCCATCAGGCCGGCGCGATAGACCTCCACGGTCCGCGGGCTGATGCCCAGCTCGAATGCGATCGTCTTGTTCGGTAGACCGGCGACCACACCCTTGAGGACCTGTCTTTCGCGGTCGCTGAGCGATTCGAGACGCTCCCTGATCGCGTCCAGGGCCTCCTCGTTCCTGATCTGGATCTCGGCGCGGTCGACGGCGCGCCGGATGGAATCGATGAGGACGTCGTCGGAGAAGGGCTTCTCGATGAAATCGAGGGCGCCATGCTTCATCGCCTCGACGGCCATCTGCACGTCACCGTGCCCGGTGATGACGATCGCGGGCAGCAGGGCATCCGCTTCCCGCAGCCGGCGCAACAGTTCAACGCCATCCATGTCCGGCATTCTGAGATCGGTTATCAGGCAGCCATTTCGGATCGTGGGAGCGAAATCGAGGAAAGCCACCGCCGATTCATGCGTACGCACTGCAAAGCCGGAACTCGCAAGCAGGAACGCCAGCGAGTTGCGCACTGTCTCCTCGTCGTCGACGATATGCACGACGATATCAATGTTGCTCAATTGCGGCCTCGGTCAGTTTCGGCAAAGTGAATCTGAAAGTGGCTCCCCCGGCCTCGTTCTTGGATACATTGATCTCTCCGCCATGCGCTTCGATGATGCGCTTGGAGATCGAGAGGCCGATGCCCATGCCTCCCGGTTTGGATGTGACGAACGGCTGGAACAGTCGCGGGGCGACGTCGTCGGGTATTCCTGGCCCGGTGTCCGAGACTTCGACAGCAAGCGCGTCGCCGGTGACGGGTTCAATCCGCACCAAGAGTTCGCGTCGTTCACTGTCGCGCATCGCTTCGATCGCGTTGCGCATCAGGTTGATCAGGACTTGCTGAATCTGCACGCGGTCCGCAATTACCATGCTGGCGTCCTGTCCGAACTCGAAGACCGACTTTATACCGCGCTCGCGTGAGCCGACCAGCGCCAGGGCACCAGCTTCTTCGACGAGTTTCTTGATGTCTTCGGGGTGCTTTTCGGTTTCACCGCGGGTGACGAATTCCCGCAGATGGCGGATGATGTCGCCGGCGCGCAGCGCTTGCTTGGCGGTTTCGTCGAGGGCGCCGCGTACCCGCACCATGTTCTCGTCTTGAGCTGTACTGAGCAGCCGGCTGCAGCCCTGGACATAGTTGGCGATGGCCGAAAGCGGCTGGTTGAGTTCGTGGGCGAGCGTGGACGCCATTTCGCCCAGTTCGTTCAGCCTGGCAAGCCGCGCCAGCTCGGACTGCACCTCTTCGAGGCGTTCGGCCGATTCCTGCCGCTCCGTCAGATCGCGAATGAAACCGGTGAAATAGACCGTGCCGGTCGATTTCATTTCGGCGACCGCCAGCGTCATCGGGAAGGTGGAGCCGTCCTTTCGCTGGCCCACCACGACGCGATCCGTTCCGATGATGCGCCGTTCGCCCGTTGTCAGGTACCGCCTGATGTAGCCGTCATGCTGTTCGCGATATGGCGCGGGCATGAGCATGTGCACGTTGTTTCCGACAGCCTCGTCCGCCGTATAGCCGAACTGCCTTTCGGCCGCAGCGTTGAATGAAACGATGGTGCCGTCGGTCTCGATGACGATGGTGGCGTCCGGCACGGTGTTGAGCACCGACTGCAAATGAGCCTCCCGACGGTGCAGGACCTCCGAGGTGCGCTGTGTCTCGAGTCTCGCTCGCTGAAACGAACCGCCGAGCCACGCGATCGTGACGCCGACGGTGGCAAACAAGAACAGGTGAATCGCCAGGGACGCGTCCTGCTCGGCGGCGACAAAGTAGTAGACGAACGGCAGCGAGAAGGCAGTGACGACCAGCCCGGGGACGAGCCCGCCGAGCATCGCCGCGATCAGGATCGCGGGCGTGAACAACAGGCCGACAACCGAGTTCAGGAGCAAGTCGTTGAGGCCGAGCCGTAACAGGAAAGCTGCAAGGATCGCCAGTCCCGCGACGCCGTAAGGGATTAGCTTCCCTCGTACTTTTGCCACTCTATATCCTTCTTGCGCGTTCGGGGCAGGACCCCCGCGTGTTCGCGCCGAACGAAGGCCTGCTCGGCAGGTCGAGCAGGCCGAGATGGCTTATACAACCAAGGCGAAGGCGGTTCAATGACGCCTAGCCTAGGTAAGAAGTGGAGGGGCTGACCGTATCCTGACGTCAGTGTGCGATCAGCACAGGTACGGTGGCGTGGGTGAGAAGGTGTCGTGTGGCGCCGCCGATGATCCATTCCCGGAACCTTGAGTGCCCGTATCCGCCCATCACGATCATCTGTGCGCCCGTCTTCTGGGCCTCGTTGAGCAGGGCCTCGCCGGCATAGACCCAGCCATTGATCGGCCTGATCTCGGCGGCGACGCCGTGCCGGCTGAGGTATCTGCCGATATCGGTGCCGGGCTCGACGCCGAACTGCTCGCTGGCGCCTTCCTCCTCGACGATTCCCACGATGACCTGGGACGCCTGCTGCAGGAAGGGGATCGCCTCGGCGACGGCGCGTGCTGCCTCCCGGGTGTTCTTCCAGGCCACAAAGACCGTACCGTATTCCTTGGGCGGGATGCCCCCGGGCGGCAGGAACAGGCAACCGCGTCCGGATCGGAACAACACAGTCTCCTCGATGCGCTCCCCGGCCGCAGGATCGCCATAGGGGCGCGTGCCTACATACAGGTCGGCGGTGCGGGCTTCTGCCGCCAGCGTGTTTCCGATGGTGCTGGGATAGACGTCCAGCCGTCGCAAATCATGCGGGACCGAGATGGACGCGAACGCTTCGGCGAGGGAATCGGTCACCTTCTGTGCCCGCGCATGGGACTCGGCCAGAAGCGTCTGCAGGTAGGTTGATGCGACCGGGTCGGTGACGGCAATCAATTCGGGCAGGGCATGGACCTGCAGCCCGGTAAGGTGTGCATCGAAACGCTCGGCAATCGGGGTGGCGTAGGCTATGCGTACCTTATCTTCTTCCGAACCCGTCAGGTGGACGACGATGTCTTTGATCATTTGGCAGCTCCTGCATGACGGCCTGTGGCTCGTAACAATACTCGAAACGTGAACAAGACTTTGATCTGGCTCAAGTTGCGGCAGCTTGAAGCTGCAGATGGGGCGCACTAACCTGCGGCCCGAACTGGAAGGCGGCCGCGTGTCTTTGGGTAACCAGTATTGGAGTGATGTCGAGGGCGGGGCGCCGGTGAAGATACGCTATTCGATCTCCGGGCGTATCGACGTTCCCGGCTATCTCGACTTCATCGCCGAGCGTGCTGCGTGGCTCGACATTTCCGGCTGGGCGACCGCCACGGGCGAGCGGTCGGTGACTTTGGTTGCCGCCGGTCCTGAAGCGTTGGTCGGGGCGCTGGAAATGGCCTGCACATTGGGTCCGCTCGACGCCCTGGTGGAAAAGGTCGATGCAGTCACCGAGCAAGCGCCGGTTGCTGCCGGATTCAAGATCCTGCGCTGACGATCAGAAGTAGTCGGGTACTCCCGGCATACTCGCGAAGCCGGGCAGCCGCCGCAGCCGCCTCTGCCAGAGGTTGAGCGCCGGATAGTCCTCGTGACCGATGCCGCTATCGTGGCTGAGCGCGACAGCGGGAAAGGCCGCGATATCGGCCACGGTCGGCGCGTCGCCGACGATCCACTCGTCCCTGGCCAAACCGCGGTCGGTCAGATGGTCCTCGAGCAGCCGAAGCGCGGCCCGGGCACTGGCCCTGAGCGAATCGAGGTCGCCCGGTTCGCCCAGCATCGACACCAGCCGCGCCTGGGAAAGGGCGTGCAACTGTTGCCCCGCAAAGGCGAGCCACATCATCGTTGGTCCAAAGCGGGCCGGATCGCGCGGTAACCATGTACCATTGCCGTCATAGCGATTGGCGAGATGGCAAAGGATGGCCTCGGCGCCGCACAGCACCAGCCCGTCATCTTCGAGCACTGGTAATTGCCCAAGTGGATTGAGGTCAAGGAAGGCTTCGCTCTGGTGCTCCCGGCCGGGAAAGAAATCCACCGCCCGCCGCTCATACTCGACCCCGAGAAGGCTCAGCATCAACCGTACTTTGTAGCAGCCGTCCGATAGAACGTAGTCGTAGAGTTTAAGCAAGTTCCGCGCGCTCCTCGACCCCGAAGCGCAATTGCTTCTCCTTGAGCCAGCGGCGGTAGAGCACGGAGGAGAGATCGGCGCGAGTGGGCGTTTCGCGTCCCGGCTGCAGCGGCAGCAGCAGCGGCCGTTGATTTTCGAGCACTATCTTGTCCTGCAGGAAGATCATCTGCTGGAAGGCGATGAGTTCGGCGTCCGTGCTGGTATCGTCGATGAGCAGCATGTAGGGGTGCGCGACACTCACCGCCTCTTCCACCGGCTGCACGAACAGCGCGATGACGTCCCAGCGGTTTGGCGCCGTCGGTGGCGTCTTGTAGAGCGTGACGTTGAACGGGCTCACCACCCGATACATGTACTGGCTGATCTGGCCTTCATCCGACGCGGCGGCCGCCCTGGGCTGGAAGAACTCGCATTTGGTGGCCCAGAGTTCATCCACATCGCGGCGCTGCTCGACCTCGTACTTGGCGACTTCGGGCTTCTCCTCGGTGCCGAGCACGTCAGAATGGACATAGGGAAAGTGCGCCAGGTCGAGGAAGTTCTCGATCAGTCGCAGGCCCGAGGCGCGCACCTTGACTGCGCCGCAGTAGATCGATCGCCGGTCGGGCTCGCGAGCTTCGGGGAGATCGAAAACCGGACGCGAGGGCGTCCCGGCACTCGTCCACAGATGGTCGTAGTCGGTGCGCACCGGGAGCCTGCGTCCACTAGTTTGTACCTCAAGAGTCCCGTCGTTGCCGTGGGTTACAGTCAAGTCTTCACCCAAGAGTCGCGACGCGACGGTCCCCACTGGGAAATCCTGCAGGGCACCGAGTACGTACCACTGGTCCAGGGCCGCGCGATCGTCGGTGAGACTCATGCCATTGCACTCCGTTCGGCGAATGCACGGACTTTCCTGAGCAACCGTATTGCAATTTCACGGCTGCCGCCTTCGGTGACTGCGTGCAGCATGGTCTTTCCCGAGTGCACCAGATGCCAGCCGAGGTGCAGGACGGCGCCCTCTTGCGAGAACGAAAAGAGCTGTGCGCCCGGATTGGTCGGTGCGCCGACGGCCACGGTCCGGATGGTTTCGGCATCGGCCGCCACGGCGAGGCTCGCCAGCGGCTCTGCCCCCGCCGGCAGCTCCGGCGGCCGATCGTCCGCGGAGCCATCGAGTCGGATCCAGATCATCCCGCCCGCCTCGTAAGCCGGGTAGGCGTTGGCGCGGATTGATCTCGGCACGGTGAGGTCCGGATGGGCGGGTATGTGCTGGCATTGGGCGCGTCCGCCATATTGCCAGCCGTGGTAGAGGCAGTTGAGGCTGTTGCCGCGGACAAAGCCGAAGCTCAGGCGCATCCCGCGATGTGGGCAGCGATCTTCCCAGACATGGGCCTCGTGGTCGGCCCCGCGCCAGATCACCAGTTCCCGCCCATCGACCATGACGCTTCGCGTCGTTCCCGAGGGGACGTCCCTTCCAAGCGCTATTGGAACCCAGTCTATCGCCGCCACATGCTACCCCTTGTTGAACCGGAAATCAGCCGTTGTATGCAATGACCAGGTGCATGCCGAGAAAATAGGCACACTGGAGATCATCGTTTATTCTTTAAGCATTGCACCCCGCAGGCTGACAAGCCGAATTCTGCGGTGATTATACCAAACTGCTGAAATGCCTTGACGAATGGTCGTTCAGCCGGTCTCAAACGGCTTGGCACATGGCTTGCATTGTTGGGACGGGGGCGCCGCCGTGGCTAGCCAGGGCGACGTCGTAACTGGTGCAATTCAGGGAAAATCGTCAATGTCCATCAACCTACTTTCGCGCCGCTCGCTGCTGAAGGCCGGTGCTGCCGGCTTGGCCGCGACGGCGCTGCCCTTCGGCTTCGCCAAGGCGCAGACCAACGTCATCCTCGGCATCGTCTACGTCGGTCCCAAGGACGATTTCGGCTGGAACCAGGCCCATGCCGTCTCGGTCGAGACGCTCAAGGCGCTGCCCGGCATCACCGTCGTCGAGGAGGAAAACGTCCCCGAGACCGACGCGGTCAGCCAGTCCATGGAGTCGATGATTAACTTGGACGGGGCCAATCTGATTCTCGCCACATCGTTCGGCTACTACAACCCCTTCGTCGTAGAGGCAGCCAAGAAGTACCCCAATGTGCAGTTCCGCCATGCGGCGCCGCTCTGGAACAAGGACGCCGATCCGGCCAATGCCGGCAGCTACTTCCCCTATCTCAATCAGGCCCATTACGTGAACGGCGTCGCCGCCGGCCTGTCCTCGCCGACCGGCAAGATCGGTTTCGTCGCCGCCAAACCGATCCCCACCGTGCTCTCCAACATCAACTCTGTGCTGCTGGGCGCCCGCACGACCAACCCCAACGCCACGGTGCAGGTGATCTTCACCGGCGAGTGGAGCCTGCCGGTTCGCGAGGCCGAGGCCACCAACGCGCTGGTCGACGCCGGCTGCGACGTCATCACCTGCCACGTCGATAGCCCGAAAGTGGTGATCGAGACGGCCGAAGGCAGGGGGGTCAAGACCGCCGGTCACAACGCCAGCCAGGCGCCGCTCGCGCCCAAGGGCTTCATCACCGGCGCCGAGTACAAGTGGGAGACCATCTACAAGCAGTATGCCGACGCCATCGCCGCCGGCGCCGAACTGCCGAACTTTTTGGTCGGCGGCTACAATAACGACATGCTGCGCAACACCGCCTACGGCGCCGGCGCGACGCCCGAGGCAATTGCTGCTGCCGACGCCGCCATCGCGGCGCTCAAGGCTGGCGAGCCGATCTACAAGGGCACGCTCAAGGACAACGCCGGCAATGTCGTCGTCGACAAGACCTACGACAACTACGACCCCTACCTCGACGGCATGAACTGGCTGCTCGAGGGCGTCCAGGGGTCGATCACCTGATCGCATCGTGAGCGTGCAGTCGTCTCCCTCCCCCTTTTTCGGGGAGGGAGCAAGGGTGGGGGATGCCCCACGCGGAGCCCTGCGTATGACAGTTCAAACCGCCGACACCATCGTCCCCGTCAAGGCCGGGCCTGACCTGCGACTGCTGCGCCTTGCCGAGGCGTTCGCAATCCCGATCGGCGCTCTCATCGCCTCGGCGCTTGCCTTTGCCGTCTTCCTGCTTGTCATCGGCAAGAACCCGCTCGATTTCTACTCGCTGGTGTGGACGGGCGGCTTCGGCTCGTCCTTCTCGATCCAGAACAGCCTGCAGCGCGCCGCCCCGCTGATCCTCACCGGCCTCGCCTTCGCCATCCCGGCCCGCATCGGCCTTACCATGATCGGTGGGGAAGGAGCTCTCGTCCTGGGTGGCTTTGCCGCTGCCGCCTTCGCCATCCCGCTGGTCACCAACGGCGTGCCGCCCGCCGTCACGCTGCTGCTGATGGCGCTGATCGCCATGCTGGCGGGCGGCATCTGGATCGGCATCGCCGGCTGGCTGCGCCACTATCGCGGCGTCAACGAGACCATTTCCTCTCTGCTGCTTTCCTACATCGCCATCGCCATCATGAACTTCTTCGTCGAAGGCGCCTTGCGCGATCCAGCGTCGGCCAACAAACCCTCGACCATGCCGATCGGCGATGCTTACCGTATCGGCGCGATCCCGGGGACCGACGTGCATTGGGGGTTCGCCGCCGGCATCGTCCTTGCCATCGTGCTCTGGGTGCTGATGAACCGCACTACCTTCGGCTTTGCCGCGCGGATGACCGGTGGCAACGCCCGCGCAGCCAAGGCGCAGGGTCTGCCGGTCGGCTGGCTGATGGTGGTCTGCAGCATGATTGCAGGCGCCTGCGCGGGTCTCGCCGGCTTCTTCGAGGTCGCCGCCATCCACGGCCAGGCCAACGCCTCGCTGGTCGCCGGCTACGGCTTCACTGGCATCCTCGTCAGCTTCCTCGCCCGCCACAACCCGCTCGCCGTGGTGCCTGTCGCTATCCTCTTCGGCGCCATCGCCGCTTCGGGCGGCGTCGTGCAGCGGCGCATGGATATGCCCGACGCCACCGTGCTGGTGCTGCAGGGCATCATGTTCGTCGTCCTGTTGGTCTCCGAGACCCTCTATGGCCGCATCAAGCTGTTCCAGCCACCCGCTTTGGGAGACCGCACATGAACGACGCGCTGGTCACCGTGCTGATCGCCATGCTGGGCGGCGCCATCCGGGTTTCCACCCCCTTCATGTTCGTGGCGCTTGGAGAGACCCTCACTGAAAAATCCGGGCGCATCAACCTGGGCCTCGAGGGTAATCTCGTCCTCGGAGCAATGGTCGCCTACGCCGCTTCCTACCTTACCGGCAGTCCCTGGCTCGGCGTGCTTGCGGCAGGCGTCTCCGGGCTCTTCCTCGGGGCCTTGCACGGCTACATCTGCAAACTGCCCAAGGTGAACGACATCGCCGTCGGTATCGCCATCATGAGCCTGGGCACCGGCCTTGCCTTCTTCTTCGGCAAGCCGTTCATCCAACCTACCGCGCCGCGGCTGGATGCCATCCGCCTGGGCGACTGGACCGGCAATCCGGCGCTGGCGCAGGCCCTGCAGGTCAATCCGCTGTTCTTCGTCGGCATCGCGCTTGCCATCTTCATGTGGTGGGCCCTCCGCAACACCAAATGGGGCCTGATCGTCCGCATGACCGGCGACAGTGCCGCCTCCGCCAGGGCCATGGGCGTCTCGGTCGATCTGGTGCGCTTCCTCGCCACTGCCTCCGGCGGTTTCCTCGCCGGTATCGGCGGCGCCTTCCTCTCGCTCTACTATCCGGGCAGCTGGAACCAGGGTCTCAGCTCAGGGCAGGGGCTGATGGCGGTGGCGCTCGTCATCTTCGCCCGCTGGGACCCGATCAAGTGCATCTTCGCGGCGCTGCTCTTCGGGGCCGCCGGCGCCATCGGCCCCTCGCTGCAGTCGATCGGCATCTCGCAGGGCTACTACTTCTTCAATGCCGCCCCCTACATCCTCACGCTCTTCATCATGATCGCCTCGGCCCGATCAAAGGGCGCGGCGCGCGAGGTGCCGGGCGAACTTTCGATGACCAAATAGGAGCGTTGCGATGAGTGGACTCGGTGGATTGAACAAATCACCCAACGGGGTGGTGATCGGTCTCGTTCAGCTTCAGTTGCCCCTCGTTCAGACTCCGGGCGATTTGGCGACACAGACGCAGAAGATCGTCGACATGGTCGGCAAAGCCCGCCGCAACCTGGGCACCATGGATCTGGTGGTTTTCCCCGAATACGCGCTGCACGGCCTCTCCATGGACACCAACCCGGCCATCATGTGCAGCATGGATGGCCCCGAGGTGGTGGCCTTCAAAAACGCATGCAAAGACAATGCGATATGGGGCTGTTTTTCCATCATGGAGCAGAACCCCGGCGGCAACCCATACAACGTCGGGATCATCATCGACGACCTGGGCGAGGTAAAGCTCTACTACCGCAAGCTTCACCCCTGGGTGCCGGTCGAGCCCTGGGAGCCCGGCGATCTTGGCATTCCGGTGATCGACGGCCCCAAAGGCTGCAAGCTCTCCCTCATCATCTGCCACGACGGCATGTTCCCTGAAATGGCGCGCGAGGCCGCCTACAGGGGTGCCGAGATCATGTTGCGCACTGCCGGCTACACCGCTCCGATCCGGCAGTCGTGGCGCTTCACCAATCAGGCGAATTCCTTTCATAATCTGATGGTTACGGCCAATGTCTGCATGTGCGGTTCGGACGGAACCTTCGACTCGATGGGCGAGGGGATGATCATCAACTTCGATGGCAGCATCATCGCAGAAGGCACGACGGGCCGAGCCGACGAGATCATCACCGCCGAAGTGCGGCCCGACCTGGTGCGCGAAGCGCGGGCCGGCTGGGGCGTGGAGAACAACATCTACCAGCTTGGCCACCGCGGCTTCACTGCCGTCGACGGCGGTGCCCAGGACTGTCCCTACACCTTCATGCACGACCTGGTGAACGGCCGCTATCGGCTGCCCTGGGAGGACAGCGTGCAGGTCACGGACGGCACGCCCTGCGGCTTCGCCAAGCCCTCACGCCGCTACGGAGAAGAACTCGCGGAGGCAGCGGAATGAGCTGCTCCGACGAGCGGATCGACGCGGCCTTCGTGCCGGGCGGACGAACCATTGCCTCCGATCCCTATCCCTGGCCGTTCGACGGCGATTTCGGGCCGCACAACACGGCGCTCGTCATCATCGACATGCAGACCGATTTCTGTGCGCCGGGCGGTTACGTCGACTCCATGGGGTACGACATCTCGCTCACCCGTGCCCCCATCGGGCCGATCCAGGCTGTGCTCAGGGTATTGAGGGCCAAGGGCTTTCCGATCATCCACACCCGCGAGGGGCACAAGCCCGATCTCTCGGACCTGCCCGCCAACAAGCGCTGGCGCAGCCAGCGGATCGGGGCAGGGATCGGCGACCAGGGCCCGTGCGGGCGCATCCTTGTTCGCGGCGAGCCGGGCTGGGAGATCATCCCCGAGCTGCGGCCGGAGCCGGGGGAGGCCATCATCGACAAGCCGGGGAAGGGCAGCTTCCTTGCCACCGATTTCGAATTGGTGCTGCGCACCAAGGGGATACGCAACATTATCCTCAGCGGGGTGACGACCGACGTGTGCGTCCACACCACCATGCGCGATGCCAATGACCGGGGCTACGAATGCCTGCTGCTTGAGGACTGCTGCGCCGCCACCAAGCGCGAAAACCACCTCGCGGCCATCGACATGATCAAGATGCAGGGCGGCGTTTTTGGGGCAGTAGCCGGTAGCGAGACCTTCCTCGCGGGGCTTGCCTGAATGCGGCAGGCGAAGGTCCACAGGATTGCGACCAGCAGCCCCGATGACATCGGCGGGCTGCTGGCGGCCATCGAAGCGGGGGCGATCGATCCAGACGGCATCGTCGCCATCCTGGGCAAGACGGAAGGCAATGGCTGCGTCAACGACTTCACCCGGGCCTTTGCCGTCTCGGCGCTCAAGACCGGCCTTTCGAGATATCTTGAGCCGGTTCGGATCGAGCGGATCGCCTACGTCATGTCCGGTGGTACTGAGGGCGCGCTGTCACCGCACCTTCTCGTGCTCGAATGCGCCGAAGGACCGGCGTCTTCGGGGCCGGCCCTCGCCATAGGCAGCGCTCTCACGCCGAGCCTCCCGCCTGAGGAGTTGGGCCGGATGGCACAGGTCCGGATGGTTGCCGAGGGAGTTACCGCGGCAATGCGTGATGCAGGCATCGCCTACCCTGACGACGTCCATTTCGTGCAGATCAAGTGTCCGCTGCTGACCGCAGAACGCATTGCTTCGGTCGAAGCAAGAGGCCAGACGACTGCTACCCGCGACACATTGAAATCAATGGGGTTTTCGCGCGGGGCCTCGGCGCTCGGCGTTGGGCTGGCGCTTGGGGAACTCGACGCGGCGCTGCTGCATGACGGCATGATCGGGCGCGACACAACATTGTGGTCGTCGCGGGCCAGCACGTCGGCGGGCGTTGAGCTCACCAACCACGAGATCGTGGTTCTGGGCATGAGCGAGGACTGGAGCGGTCCGCTGGCGGTTGACCACGCAGTCATGAAGGACGCGATCGACGTTGAGCCAGTCCGCATGGCATTGAATCGCCTCGGGTTTCCAGCGGACGCACGGCTCGTGGCGCTGCTCGCCAAAGCCGAACCTGGAACAAGCGGAACGCTTCGCGGGGCGCGCCATACCATGCTCGACGACAGCGACATTTCTGCAACCCGCCATGCGCGCGCCTTCGTGGGCGGCGTCCTCGCCGGCCTGGTGGGGACCGCAGAGATCTTCGTTTCCGGCGGCGCCGAGCATCAGGGGCCGGACGGTGGCGGACCGGTCGCCCTGATCGTATCCAGAATTGAAGGAGCGTGAAGATGAACGCGATTTCGACGCAACATGAACGAAAAATGAACGGCCGCGCCCCCTCACTTCAGGCCATTGGCATGACCAAGATATTCGGGCCGCTGGTGGCGCTCGACGACGTCTCGATCAAGGTAGAAGCGGGATCGTTTCATGCCCTGCTCGGCGAGAACGGGGCCGGCAAGTCGACACTGGTCAAATCTATCATGGGTTTCTACGCCGCGGATAAGGGCCAGGTGCTGCTCGATGGCAGGGAGGTGACCATCAGGTCGCCGCGCGATGCCCGGGCCCACGGCATTGGCATGGTCTATCAGCACTTCACCCTGGTGCCGTGCCTCACGGCGGCGGAAAACCTGGTCATCTCGCGCGCCGATGCGCCTTCGGTGATCGACTGGGCCAAGGAGAAGAAGGCGCTCGACGCCTTCCTCGAGCAGATGCCGTTCAAGGTGCCGCTCAGTGCGCAGGTCTCCTCGCTGTCGGCGGGCGAAAAGCAGAAGCTCGAAATCCTCAAGCTTCTCTATCTCGACCAGCGCTTCATGATCCTGGACGAACCCACCTCGGTGCTCACCCCGGGCGAGGCCGACGAGGTGCTCGGGTTGCTGGGCGCCATGGCCGCCCGCAAGGAGATCACCGTCCTGATGATCTCGCACAAGTTCCGCGAGGTGAAGGCGTTCTGCGATCATTTCACCGTGCTGCGGCGCGGCAAGTTCACCGGTTCGGGCGATGCCAAGACGGTGAGCGTGCCCGACATGAGCGCCATGATGATCGGGGACACCGCGATCCGCGAGCGCGCCTCGCGCAAGAAGCACAATACCAGGGACGACGTGCTCGAACTGGCCGGGCTGTTCGCCGAGGACAATGACGGGTTGCCGGCGATCCAGTCGATCAACCTCAAGGTCAAGGGCGGCGAAATCGTCGGCATCGCTGGGGTTTCCGGCAACGGCCAGTCGGCGTTGATGGAAGCGTTGTCGGGCCAGCGGCCGCTGAGCGACGGTGGCGTCTTCATTCGCGGCAATCGCTTCGAGCCCAAGCGCGCGTCCTACGACAAGTACAAGGTCTTCGGCTTGCCCGAGGAGCCGCTCAAGAACGCCACCGTTCCCAAGATGAGCGTGGCGGAAAACCTCGCTTTCCGCGCCTTCGACAAGCCGCCGGTGGCCAGCATGGGCTGGTGGATGTCGCCCGGCCCGATGCGCGAGAAGGCCAGGGACCTGATCGCGCGGTACCGGGTGAAGACCACTTCGCCCGATGCGCCGATCGAGACCCTCTCCGGCGGCAACGTGCAACGGGCCGTCCTGGCCCGCGAGCTTTCCGGCGATGTCGACGTACTCATCGTCGCAAACCCTTGTTTCGGCTTGGACTTCGCCTCCGTGGCCGAAATCCGCAGCCAAATCATGGAACAGCGCAACCGTGGCGCCGCGGTGCTGCTGGTCAGCGAAGATCTCGACGAGATCCTGGAGCTGGCGGACCGGGTAGCGGTGATGTCGGGCGGCACCATCACCTATGTCTCGGCCATCGAGGACACCGACCGCAACACCATCGGCCAATACATGGCGGGGCATTGATGCGGTTTGCAGGATGTACGGATCGCTTGGTCACCTCCCCCCTTGCGGGGGAGGACTGCGCAGCTTGGACGTGGCACAGCCAGGTCCTTAGCGGAGAAAGGTGGGGGGATGCCCCACGCTCCGAGCGAGCGGCTCCCCCCACCCTTGATCCCTCCCCGCAAAGGGGGAGGGTGATGACTGCGATGCCAGTGCCGGAAGAGAGGCCGATTTGATCCCCGTTCCCGCTCGCCCATATCCCTTTCCCCTCGACCCGGCGCACGCGGCCCTCGTCGTCATCGACATGCAGCGCGACTTCATCGAGAAGGGCGGCTTCGGGGATTCGCTGGGCAATGACGTCAGCCGGCTCGAAGCAATCGTGCCGACGACTGCGCGGCTGATCGCGTTGTTCCGCGCCCGGGGCTGGCCGGTGATCCATACCCGGGAGGCGCACAAGCCCGATCTCTCCGATTGCCCGCCGTCGAAAATCCGGCGCGGCAACCCCAGCCTCCACATCGGGGAAGATGGCGCTATGGGGCGGCTGCTCGTTGCAGGCGAACCGGGCAACCAGATCGTCGATGCCCTGGTGCCCGCAGACGGCGAAATCGTCATCGACAAGCCGGGGAAGGGCATGTTCTGGGCGACGGGCATCCACGAACGCCTGCAGGCGATGGGGATCACGCACCTGGTCTTTTCCGGGGTGACCACGGAGGTCTGCGTACAAACCTCCATGCGCGAGGCCAACGACCGCGGCTACGAGTGCCTTCTGATTGAAGACGCCACCGAAAGCTATTTCCCTCAATTCAAGGCCGCGACTCTGGATATGATTGCGGCCCAGGGCGGCATCGTTGGCTGGGTCACGCCGCTCCTGGACCTGGAGGCGTCACTCCCATGAGCTACAAACCGTTCGATGCCGAGGCGTTGATCGACGCCGCGGCACCCATGCTGCAATTGCAGATCGCCCCCGAATACCGGGCAGGGATCAAGCAGAACCTCAAGACCGCCGCCAAGATGGCCGCGATCATCGAGAAGGTCAAACTCGAGGACGACGCCGAGCCGGCGCCGGTCTACCGCCCATGAAGGCCACTGCGACTGCTGCGGAAATCGTCGAAGCGGTGAAGGGCGGAACGACCACCGCGCGGGCCGTCGTCCAGGCAGCGCTGGACCGGATCGGCAAGCATAGCGACCGGCTGGGCGCCTTCACCGAAATCACCGCCGAGCGCGCCCTGAAGCAGGCCGACATCGTCGATGGGCTCGCACAGGGCGGCGGCACGCCAGGCCCGCTTGCCGGGGTGCCCTTCGCGGTCAAGAACCTGTTCGACGTCAAGGGCGTCGTCACCCGCGCCGGCAGCAAGATCAACCGCGAGAACGCGCCGGCCGCCCATGACGCGACCCTGATCACGCGGCTGGAGGCGGCGGGAGCGGTGCTGGTTGGGGCGCTGAACATGGGCGAATATGCCTATGATTTCACCGGCGAGAACATCCATGACGGTCCGTCGCGCAATCCACACGATCTCGACCGCATGTCGGGCGGTTCCTCGGGCGGCTCGGGCGCGGCCGCTGCGGCTGGCCTAGTGCCGCTGACGCTGGGCTCGGACACCAACGGCTCGATCCGAGTTCCGTCCTCGCTGTGCGGCTTGTTCGGCCTCAAGCCGACCTATGGCCGGCTGAGCCGGGCGCACAGTTTTCCGTTCGTTGCCAGCCTCGACCACCTGGGGCCGCTCGGCCGCTCGGCGCGTGACCTGGCCCTGGCCTACGACGCCATGCAGGGATTCGACGAAGCCGATCCGGCCATGAGCCGGCGGGCCAACGAGCCCACGGTTTCGCGGTTGAAGAACCCGATCCCGGCCGGCCGCATCGCGGTGGCCGACGGCTACTTCACTGGCGATGCCGAGGTCCAGGCGGTGGTCGCGCACGTCGCCAAGGCTCTCGGGACGAGCCGGACGATCACCATCCCCGATGCCCAGGAGGCTCGCTC
>Ga0214473_10003932_pt1 | contig 17917 bp, 19 predicted proteins | sample RVTome_7_FD_203509 | JGI IMG/M metagenome (GOLD analysis project Ga0214473, IMG submission 203509) | Soil microbial communities from uranium-contaminated site in the Upper Colorado River Basin, Wyoming, United States - RVT98D197 | ecosystem: Environmental > Terrestrial > Soil > Contaminated >... | reverse complement strand
GAAGGACGGCAACATCATCCACGCCGACCAGCACACCGACGCCGAGGAGGGGATCTTCCTCCAGCGCGTGGAGTGGGAACTGGAGGGCTTCGGCATTCCCCGCGCCGAGATCGCCGGGGCGTTCCGGCCCATCGCAGAGCGCTTCGGGATGACCTGGAGCCTGCACTTCTCCGACTACGTGCCGCGCATAGCCGTGTTCGCCTCCAGGCAGCCGCACTGCATGTACGACTTGCTCGCCCGCCGGCACATGGGCGAGTTCCAGGCGGAGCTCCCCCTGGTGATCAGCAACCACCCGAGCCTGCGCCCCGTCGCCTCCGGCTTCGGCGCCGAGTATCACCACTTCCCGATCACGCCTGAGACGAAGGACGCCCAGGAGGCCGCCATCATTGAGACGCTGGAGGTGCAGCGCATAGACGTCATCGTCCTGGCCCGCTACATGCAGGTTCTCAGCCGGGAGTTCGTTGCCCGCTACCCCAACCGCATCATCAACATCCACCACTCCTTCCTCCCCGCGTTCGCCGGGGCGCGTCCCTACCACCAGGCCTACGAGCGCGGCGTCAAGGTCATCGGCGCCACCGCGCACTACGTGACGGCCGATCTGGACCAGGGTCCGATCATCGATCAGGATGTCGTGCGGGTCAGCCACCGCGACTCGGTGGCCGACCTGGTGCGCAAGGGGAAGGAATTGGAGAAGGTGGTGCTGGCGCGGGCGGTGGACCTCCACCTCCGCAACCGCATCGTCGTCTACGGCAACAAGACCGTCGTCTTCGACTAGCGCCCGCTACATCCGATAGGCCAGGCTCAAGCCTGGCCTTCAACCGGCTCCTGTCGCCAGCGGACCTCGTACAGCCGCACCGGGTCCTCGAAGCCGCGCAGAGTGGTCTCGCCCCGGTCCGCGAACACGAACCCCTTCCCCGCGACCAGCTGCCGCACCACGTCCGAGGCCAATATCTCCCCGCCCTGCGCCTGCGCCGCGATTCGCGCCGCCAGGTTCACCGCCGTCCCGAACTTCAAAGGTAGGCAGGAAGCTCAGGAGGCTAGCGTGAAGCAAGCCCATTTTGCCTAAACCTACTACGGCCACCCGCTTCACGTGTTCGAGCCTCTCTTGTGACTGCCAAGGGCTACCGGCTTCACGCCCCAGTCTAGGGCCATGGCCTCTCCGCGCGGCCCCGGGCCATGAGCCGCCGAACCGGCCTCGGCGGCACAGCTACATCTCCGGGATGGGACGTCCAGGCAAGTCTATCGCGGAGGGCTCAACATCGAGGGCCTTCGCGAGCCTCCTGATGGTTCTCCATCTACGAGGCCGCGCCCGACCGCCCTCGATCTCAGAAACAGTAGACCTGGCGACTCCTGCTTTCCTGGCAAGGTCTTCCTGACTCAGGAATCTCTGCTCTCGCAGCTCACGTAGCGACGCCATCGGTCAGTACGTACTCACATGTGCTATGTGCATTCTAGACGAGATTGATACATGCCGCAGACAAGTGTTCTCAAGTAGCTGTCGGAAGACGGCTTGACAACTGTCTGATATCGTATTATTATTGTACAGTAGTCATACATCAGGAGTCACGAATGTTCGTCGCCCCCGATTCCCACTGCGAGATCTGTGGCGCTTCCAGAAACCTGGAGGTCCACCACATCGAGCCCAAGCGCATGGGAGGCTCCCGCCGGCCCGAAATCGAGTCTCCCGCCAACAAGGCCATCCTCTGTCGCTCCTGCCACACCGAAATAACCGAGCAGCGCTGGCACCTCGAACGGACTGACCGCCAGCTTCTGGTCACCCAAGTCACGACAGGCGAGGTGATGGTACGTCGCCTCTTCAATCGCGACTTCAGCGCTCCTCAGTACTTTCAGGATCTCAACCTCCTGGAGACCCAGGTGGATGCCTTGATTCAAGGCGTACCATACCTCACCGACGACCAGCTCGTCGACCTCTTCGGCTATCTTCGTGGCTTCGACCAGCGCACCTGGAAAGCCCAGGCCGCCATCCTCTGGGAGGCCAAGCGTCGGAGCGTCTACGGAGATCGCGCCTGGGAAGCTATGGGCCGTAGTTTCGGTATCGGCTGGCGGCAGGCTTATAACCTGGCCCGGGTCTGGGAGGTGTACTTCCTCGGGGAGAAGGGCGAATATTGCAATCAATTGCAAAATTCAAGCCTCCAGGAGGTCACCTGGCACATCGTCGCCTCCCAGACCGAGTCTCCCCACTTCTGGCTGGCTCACGCGGAGGACCGGAAGGCGGAAGACCCAGGCTACTCGGTCGCAGACTTTCGGGAGGAGATCAGCATCGCCGGAGCGAAAACGGACGAGCCGCTGTTTCCAGGAAGCGACCCCCAGCGTTGCAGATGGCTGCGGGTTTACTGCACGAAGCTGAGGAAGGTAGTTCGGCCGGGGGACTGCCCTGGCTGCGACACCGGTGTGCCGTCGACCGCGGAGGCAGCGCTATGACCACGATGTACTACGAAGAACGGCTGCGGGCCTTTGCCGAGGGGAAGCGGCTGGGGAGGCTAACGAAGGCCGTGCGGGACCCGGAGGACGGCGTATGTGACGCCTGCGGCTCGACCCTGCCGCGGACCCTCTTCGGCCTCAAGGACACAGTGAGAGGCCGTCACTTCTTCGTGGGGCAGAACTGCCTGGCCTGGCTGCTGGAGACGGGTCTGGTTGCCCGGGCCCGCTACCGGCACAGCGCCGAGGTCGCCTACAGGCGGGAGATGGAGTTGCGGCGAAACGAGGCTGTCGCATCGACTGGCGGGCCGTCGCCCTACACAGGTGAGCAGGCTGACTCGTGCAACCGAGGGGCCGACCTACGGCATCTACGACGGACGATCCTCATCGCTGAGACCGAGGACCACTACGAGGCGCTGGTCCGCCTCGAGGACGAGCGGCGGCGCGTCTCCGGGCGGGCCCGGGCAGGGACCTCTGGCGGGTAGGCTCCGAGGACGGGCTGCGCTTCTACACGGTCAGGGAGGGGGAGTGTGAGTGTTCCGACTACCTGCGCCACGGCAGTGGCCACCCCTGCAAACACCGCATCGCCCTCTTCCTCCATCGGTCACTGGAGAACGGCGCGGGGGCGCCGTCAGGAGACAGACAAAGCGACCAAGCCCAGCGGGACGGCCGCGTGCCTCGTGGCTTCAGGGCGTGACACGATTCTCGAGTAGAGGGGAGGACAGACTGATGATGGAAGAGCGAACCTTGGAGCGACCGGCCGGGATCGATGTCGGAGCGGCCCTTCTGGACGAATACCTGGAGCTGAAGGAGAAGCTGGGCCCCCTGGAGAAGCGGCTGGACGAAGTGAGGGATCGCCTCCGAGACCTGGTGACGGAGCAGGGTCACTTTATCGACGAGGTGCGCGGGGTCGCTGTCCACGTGGAGCCGCGCTTCCGCAAGGAATACGACGCCGATGGGCTTACCGTCGCCTTTCCCCGCCTGGCCGGCTGCGTCAAGCCGTCCGTGGACGTCGCTCAGCTGGAGGCCTGCCTGGGGGCGGGGATGGTCACGGAGACGGAGCTGGAGCGGGCGGGGGTGCTCACCCGGTCCCTCCACTCCCGGGCCCTCATCGTCAAGGCGCTGGGGCAGCGGCCAGTTGGTACTGGCCTGGCCAGGCGATGAGCACAGCGCAGGAGGCCAGCGCAATCGGTTGAGCGCCGGCCGGCCTGGCGAGGTGCTGTGGCAACTCACCGGGTCCGACATCATATCCCTGGCCATCAACGTCGTACAGAACGGATTCGACTATCGGCAATTGCATCCCGACCTGGCGTTCTTCGTGGGCGGCTCGGCAACGAAGCCGCGGGGCCGCGGTCAGAGCGGAGAGGCACCGGTGCCGGATGCCACACGCTTGATGTTGGAAGAGGTCTACCGGGAGATTCTCGACGCCAACCGCCGGGGAGCCGCGCAGGCTCTCACCGAGCTAACCGACAAGCCCAGCCCCCGAAGAGAACATGTATGGGAAGGGTGAACTTGACCGGTCATGAGCCTTGCCGGTGGACGGCCCTTCTTCTCAGAAGGCTGGCCCGCCGGCAGCTCCTCAGCGCTGCCGGTAGGGTCTGCGTCGGCCTGGCTGCGACCGCCGTCGTCGACCCCAAAGACGTCTGGGACCAACCCTCCCCGGGAGATCGGGCGTCGCGCACACGGAGTGCTGCGGCACGCCAAGCCCCTTCGCCAGAAGAGAAGACCGCCGTCTGGAGACTGCAGACTGGTGCTACCGGGACGCGACGAGCCCCGCGGGGACCGTACATACTGGGCACGAAGCTCGAGAGGTGTGTCAGCTGCAAGCGCCTGTTTGGCTACGTTGAGGAAAGATACAACGGAGTGGTCCCGCTCTACTGCCGGTGTGGGCGGCTAGCCGGAGCAACATACTCGCTAGGACCACCACTCTCTAGCCGCCGAGAGACGCGGGCCGCGATGAAGAGTCTTTGTGACGATACAGCCATATGGGCGCCGCTCTCGGATCGCATAGGCTCGGACGGAGAGAAGTGGCACCAGCCAGGATTAGCGGCCTTATCCCTGGATCATGTCGGGCACGGGTTCCCGCTTGTCGACCAGCGCGGCCGCAACTGAACCAACACCCATCACCGCCGCTTTCTCCTCGATATTCGGCCGCCACGTCCTGATCACGGACGTCGGAACCGCCGACTCGGACTCCGCCGCAGTCACCATTCTTGGTGAGGACGGCCAGCCACATGCCTCCGGAGCGGTCCTGGTTGTGATCTACAACTCTCCTTCGACGAAGGTTATGCGAAAATCAGATGCTCAGAGAGCTGGTGAGGGATTTGCGCCGACCCGCGGCGGGTCCTAGACGTTACCGACTAGGTCCCGCAGGAATTCGCGTGTCCGGGCGATCGACTGCCGCCTGTCGTCCTCGGCCGCGAACATCACCGCCAGGAAATCGGTTGCTCCCACTGCGGCCAGGGCTCTGAGCGCCGCCTCGACATCGCGCTCGCCGCCGACGATCGCCACGTCCTCCGGGCCACTCACCCCCTCCCTGTCCAGCACTCGCCGGTAGTTGGGCAGGTGCCCGTACATCTGGAAGATGCGAGCGGCGCGCTGGCGGGCGTCATCGACATCGGCCGTTACGGCGATGGGGAGTGCCACGCAGACGCGCGGGCTGGGACGGCCGGCGGCCTCGGCCGCGGCGGAGATGCGCGGCACGATGTGCGTCTCCACCGTCCTGGGCCCCGTCATCCAGGTGATCGTGCCGTCGGAGAGCTTGCCGGCTATCCTCAGCATCATCGGGGCCAGCGCCGACACCAGGATGGAGCACGGCTGGGCGCCAGCCAGCTGCAGGGCGCCGGAAACACGGTACAGCTCGCCGCTCAGGCTGGCGTGGCCGTTTTGCACGAGGTCGCGAAGCACCGAGAGGTACTCCCTCACGTGCTGAGCCGAGCGGTCGTAGGAGAGCCCCCACATCCCCTCGATGAGTGGGCGGTGCGAGGGCCCGATGCCGAGCGTGAACCGTCCACCAGTTGCCGCCTGCACCGTCAACGCTTGCTGGGCCATGGCGAACGGGTGTCGCGAGTACGTGGGGACGACGGCGACGCCGATCTCGATGCGCTCGGTCCTCTGCCCGGCCAGGGCGATCGCCGTCATTACATCGGCGCCCAGCGTCTGGCCGAACCAGAAGCTGTCGAACCCCTCTTCCTCGGCCTTGACTACCTGCTGGATGGCCCCTTCAAGGTTGGTGCTCTCGACGAACGAGTGGATGCCTATGCGCATAGCTGTCCTCCGCGAGCCTGATCGTGTATGTAACGGGCAATGCCGAAGCTACCATCGCGCCGGGCGGCGGTCCAGCCCGTCTGCTTTACTCACTCTGGACTCGTCGACGCGCTAGTCCGATCAGGAAAACCCGCAGGGAAAGCTGCAATGCCGACCGACACCAGCGTCGTCAGTATAAATCGCAGGTGCAGTTGCACACATTAGCGACTGTATGGTAGGATATGGCTAGTAAAGGGGCACGCATTGCAGACGCTCTGCGACGCGTGTCCCTTATTTTTTGCGAGAGGAGTAACATCATATGGCACGAAACAAGCGACGAGCGAGTGGGTTCGATGAGAGCCACACCTTCTGGCCGAAGGCGCTGGAGCTATGGCGACTGGGCCACTCCAACGCCCAGGTCGCCAAGCAAGCCCAGGCCGACGGCTTCGACTTCAACGAAGACCAAATCCGTTACGCCCGCAGCCGCTTCTGGACGGCGGACGAGCTGCCCGTTCGAGGCGGCAAGTGGCTGCGCGAGGCGACCCGCCAGGCCACCGAGCTCTACCCCAACGCCCTGGAGCAGCAACAGGGCCTGTTCGACAACAACTTCGAGGTGTTCCAGGCTCTCAAGGGGCGCCTGCTGGCGCGCCTTAGCAGCGGCCCGCCGGCCAGCGCCCTGGAGTTGGCCGATCTCAAGGTTCTGGTGGACGCCTACGTGCGCCAGGGCCGGCTGCTCAACGAGACCAACGACACCATCACGGTGCTGCACGCCAAGCTGGGCCGTCTGGAGTCGGCGAACGACAATGGCCCCGACCCGGGCGGTGACACCGCGGCTGCTGATGAAGAAGGTGAGCCATGGGCCGCCTAGTCTCCCTGGGGCGCTCGGGCATCCTCCGGGAGACCCCACTCGCCCCATCGAAAGCACACGCCAAGCCCGGGCCGCGACCAGAACCGCTCACGCCCGTGGAGACGGATATGATATGTCGGGCGCAGGACGACTTCGTCTACTTCTTGGAGTACATCTTCCCGCTGAGCTTCGAGGGCCAGCGGTTCCTCTGGTCGGACGGCTCGTACCACGACTTCTCGCTGGGTGCCTTCCACATCGAACAGGCTCAGCTCATCCAGGACGAGCTGGCCGGCGGTGGCAAGAGCCGATTCTGTTTCATGGCCCCCCGCCTGCACCTCAAGTCAACAGTCTTGAACTACGCCTTCACTTTCTGGCAGCTGTTCCGGGGCTACCGTACCGGAGAACGGGACTGGATGTCGGCGGAGAACATCGACGGGCTCGTCCTGAGCTACAAGGATGACCTCGCCACAGACCACACCAGGAATCTGAAGCGGCTAATCGAGGCCAACCCGCTGACCCGCCTGTGGCGTGACCGCAAACCCCAGGCAGAGGGCATCATCTCGTATGAGGTCACGTTCGGCCAAGGACACAACTGGTTGGCCGAGGTGAGGGGGAGCGGCATACTCTCTAACCTCCGGGGGAAGCACCCCAAGTTCGTCGTCCTCGATGACCCGCTGTCGGACTTCGCCAACCCCGCCGAGACGGCGGAGCTGGAGCGCATCAACCGCGTGTTTCTCCAGGTCGTGCTGTCGCTGCCCCGCCGCGGCGACCCGCTCATCGTCATCGGCACGCCGCAGGCCGAGGACGACCTGCTCCACAAACTCGCCGAGAACGACTCGTTCGTATGGCGCCGGCTGCCGGCGGTTCGCGACGAGACCACGCAGGACGCCCTGTGGCCCGAGGTCTTCTCCTTCAATGTCCTGGGGCAGAAGCGGAAGGAGATAGGGGAGAAGGCGTTCCTCGTCGAGTACATGCTCGTTCCCCTGCGCACCCTGGACAGCTACTTCAGCCGCGAGCAGATAGAGGCCTGCATCGATCCCGTTCTCTTCTCCTTATCCCTGGACAACCCGTTCCCCCTGCACTTGTGCATCGGCGTCTACGCCGGCGTGGACATCGGTCGCGAGGTCCACCCAACCCACATCTCGGTTCTGGCCGAAATGGAAGGCGGGCACCTCGTGCAAATCTACGAGCGGTTCCTGGACGGGGTGGACTACAACACGCAGGTGAAGCTCATCAATCAGCTCGTTGAGCACTTCGGAATCAATCGTGTCTACTACGATGCGACCCGCGGCGAGCTAGCTGACCGAGGGCTGTCTCGGGTGGTACACGGCATCAAGTTCACTCGCAGCAGGAATGTGGCCCTGGCGCAGACGTTCGAGCGCTATGTCACCGGTAACCTGGAGATGGACGAGCCTCGGCTCATCCTCATCGGCCCGGCGACATCCCGGCAAATCAACTCCATCCTGCGGGTGAACCGCGAGCTGAAGGCGACCACTGCCCAGGGCGACCACGGGGACGCATTTTGGTCGAACGCTCTCGCCGTGCAGGCGGCGGAAGATGGGCCCGGCGTGTCCGTGATAGGCGACGCCGGCGCACTGTTCTTCGGGCAACACCAAAGGCGCTGGGGCGCAAACGCGCTAGGCGGCCCCAAATGGTTCAGGCCTCACGGCTGGTATCCGTAAGGGTGAATCGCACATATTCGCAACCAAATCAGTTGAGCAGCGAAGGAGATTGATGGTCATGAGACACACCGGACTGGACGGGCCCTTTGGGCCCAGACCCACTGTTCCTCCCGAGTTCTGGCCAATGAACCGCGAGGAGATAGTGGAGACGCTGATGGCCCAAGGCTACTCGCGGAAGATGGCCGAGAGCGACGCCGACGCGTTCCTCGCCTACAGGGACGCGCTGCAGCCGTCCCCGGAAAAAGAGGCCCGAAATGATTCGGTTTCCGGAATGAGCTTAGGGGAGCGGATTCAGAGAATCTTCGGGCGGCGAGCGCCACCTGGGGCGTGAAACTCATCGGCGATGTGCGACAACTGCTAACAGCATCACGAATTGTGGCCTTGTTCCTGATCGTGCCATTCCTGTGGTGAGTGGCGTATCGTGTTGCCCCTAGTCCTTCGACAGGCTCAGGGCGAGCGGAAGTCAGTCCCGGTGCCAGGGACGCCCGTTTCCCGGCATCACCATCGCTATCGCGAACAGCGCCAGGAGCGCCCACAGCCAAGCGTCATCGATCTCCACGGGGATCGTCCCCGCGATCATCAGGGCGACGATGATCAACCCCGCTGTGGCGGCCGCCCTGCCCATCTCAACTCCTCATTCGGCGGGTCAGGCTTCAGCCTGACGCCGGCTACTCGAACTCCCAGCCCTCGCCGTCCGTGAAGGCGCGGAGCACTCGCCGCGCAACCACCATCCGGTGCACCTCGTCCGGGCCGTCGTAGATGCGGCCGGCGCGGGCCTGCCGGTACATCCCCTCCAGCGGCGTATCGCCGGAGACGCCCAGCGCCCCGTGCACCTGGATCGCCCGGTCGATCACGTCGATCAGGATGCGCGACCCCCAGAACTTGATGAGCGATATCTCCACCCGAGCCTCGTCACCCTGATCGACCTTCTGTGCGGCGTGCAGCGTCAGCAGCCGCGCCGCCTGTATCTCAGCCACCGAGTCGGCGATCCAGTTCTGGACCGTCTGCTTCTGCGCCAGTGGACTGCCGAAGGCGACGCGGTCCAGCGCCCGCCGGCACATCAGCTCGAAGGCGCGCTGCATCTGCCCCAGCCAGCGCATGCAGTGGTGGATGCGACCCGGCCCCAGCCGCTTCTGGGCGATCATGAAGCCATCGCCGGGCTGGCCCAGCGTATTGGTCACCGGCACGCGGCAGTCCGTGTAGCGGATCTCGCAGTGGTTGCCCGCCGTCTCCCCCATCACCGGCACCGCGCGCACGATCTCGAACCCCGGCGTATCGGTCGGGACGATGATCTGGCTCATGCGCCGGTAGGTGGAGCCCTCCGGGTCCGTCACGCACATCACGATGGCGAAGGACGAGCCGATGGCGCCGCTGGTGAACCACTTGTGCCCGTTGATCACCCAGTCGTCGCCGTCCCGCACGCCGGTCGCCCGCAGCGTCGTCGGGTCGGCGCCGGCCACCTCCGGCTCCGTCATCGAGAAGCAGGAGCGGATCTCGCCGGAGACCAGCGGCTTCAGCCAGCGCTCCTTCTGCTCCGGCGTGCCGAACTGCCAGAGGATCTCCGCGTTGCCGGAGTCCGGCGCCTGCGCCCCGAAAGCCCGTGGCGCGAAGAAGCTGCGGCCCAGGATCTCGTTGATGTAGACGTAGGGCATGAAGCCGATCCCCATCCCACCGGCCTCCGCGGGCAGGTGCGGCGCCCACATCCCCATCGCCTTCGTCCGCGACTGCAGGTCCTTCATCAGCGCCTCGCCCTGGCCACCTTCGAACAGCACCTCCTCGTTCGGGTAGATGTGCTCGTCCATGAAGTCGCGGACCTTCTTGCGCATCTCCCGTATCTCTGGTGTGAGGGTGAAGTCCGGCATAGCTCCTCCTTTGGCCTCCGTCTACGGCGCCGTCAACTCCCGGAACGCGGCCAGGCTCATCCTCGAGCGCTCCGCCGCGTCCAGCGAGACCGGCACGATGTTCACGATCGGTAGAGTGACCCCGTTCTTACGGTACGCCTCGATCTTGTCGCGGACGCGTTTGCGGTCGCCGAACACCAGCACGTCGTCGATGACCTGATCGGGGACGAGCTTGAGCGCCTCCTGGCGGTCGCCGGCCTGCCAGGCCTCCGTCATCGGCCTCAGCGCCTCGCCCCGGCCCAGCCATGTGTGGAACGCCGAGTAGACGGGCGTGGTCAGGTAGGCGGTGATCATGAAGCGCGCCAGGCCGCGGGCCGTCGCCTCCTCGGCGGCGGTCACCACGAAGATGCGGCAGGCGATCTCCAGCGCGTCCGCGTCCTTGCCCGCCGCCTTCGCCGCCTCCTTCGCCACGCTCACCACCTTCGGCACGTCGTCCGGGGCCAGCCAGTTGATGATCACTCCATCCGCCTCGCCAGCGCCCAGCGCCAGCATCTTCTCCCGCAGCGCACCCACCAGTATGCGGGGCGGCTGCGCCGGCCGCCGCGAGAGCCGGAAGCCGCGCGCCTTGATCGACTCGCCTTCGACCGACACCTTCTCGCCGGCGAACGCCTGCCGCAGGAAGTCCAGCGTCTCCCGCATACGGGCCAGCGGCCGGCGCAGGGGGACGCCGTTCCAGCGCTCGACGATGGCCGGGGAGCTGGAGCCGATGCCGAGACAGAAGCGGCCGGGAGCGGCGTCGGCCATGGCGGCCGCTTCCATCGCCAGGAGGGCGGGGCCGCGCGTGAACACGTTGGCGATGGCGGTGCCCAGTCGGATTTTATCCGTCCAGGCGGCGGCCAGCGCCAGCGGCACGAAAGCGTCGTAGCCGTCCACCTCCGCCGTCCAGGCGTCCGTATAGCCCAGCCGCTCCGCCTCCAGCAGCACCTCGCGGTGCTCGGAGAGCGGTACGCCCTCCAGGGGGAACGTGAAGCCGTAGCGGTCAGTCATAGCGCCCGCTCATCCTGAGCCTGTCGAAGGATGAAATCGGCGGGACGAATCGCATTGGGGTGGGTCGGGACTGCGCACACCGTCGCTGATCTCACTGGTTGAACTTCGGCTGCCGCTTCTCCATGAACGCGCGCACGGCCTCCGCGTGGTCCGGCAGGCGGCGCATCTCGCGGATGGCGTAGCCCTCCTGCGTGACGACGCGGCGCAGGTCGCCCTCGGCGGCGTTCTCGTGGATCAGCCGCTTGGCCGCCCAGGCGGCGTCGTTGGGGTTCGCCGCGATCTCCTCGGCCAGCGTCATCGCCTCGTCCATCAGCGTATCGTGCGGCACCACGCGATCCACGAGCCCCCGCTCCTTCGCCTCGGCGGCCTCGATGATGCGGCCGGTGAGGGCGAGGAAGAGGGCGTTGCCCAGCCCCGCCACCGCCGGCAGGTAGCGGGTGCTGCCGCACTCCGGCGTGATGCCCACCTTCACGAAGCGGGCCGAGAACGTGGCGCGCTCCGAGGCGATGCGGATGTCGCAGGCGAGGGGCATCGTGAGGCCGATGCCGATGGCGGGGCCGTTAATCGCGGCGATCACCGGCTTGCCGCGCCGCAGGACGATCGGCACCTCCGGGCTGCCCTCGCGCTCCAGCAGCGGCGACCGCCCCCGCCGCTCGCCCCGCGAGGCGATCTCCTCCGACCAGCCACTGATGTCGCCGCCGGCGCAGAACGCGCGGCCCGCCCCCGTCACCACCAGCGCCCCCACCTCGCGGTCCTCCGCCGCCCGCGTCACGCAATCGATGAACTCGACCTCCATGCGCGGGTTCCAGGCGTTGAGCTTCTCCGGCCGGTTGAGGATGATCAGGCCGACGCGGCCTCGCTTTTCGAAGAGGATCGTCTCGTAGTTCGGGGCGCTATCGGGCACTGCGAACCTCCGCGCGCTATTGGGGCAAGCGAGTGCAATTTAGCACAAAAGAGAGCGTGTTGTCGTTCCGCCTGACAAACCACCCTTGTCATGCGGGGAACCTGACCTCCATACTGGGGCCGACTACACGGGACGGCTAGACGCAGAGGAGCCGAAGATGGAAGTTGCGAGCATCACGGCAAGTGTCACATCTGTGATTGTAGCGTTCTTGGCCATCGGGTTAGCCGTCTACTTCTATACGCAAGCGAAGAATACGGAGCAGCAAGTGTCCAATGCGCTGGCAAGCATTAGCTCCCAGACGGACGCCCTACAGAGGCTCACTGGGCGTTGGATGGACCGGTTCACCCGCTATGTCACCGAGCCAAAACAGGCGGACGATGCCCTCTATTTGCTCGTGAGTGCCATCAAAGACATTCCAACCAATATGGCTTCTCAGCTGCAAGCGCCCCAGACAGACACCACTGCTCAAGTACTGACCGGCCAGTTAGTCACTGCTTACATCGCCCTTTACTATTATCTAGGCGTTGCGAACGTCTCAGCCCAAGGCTATCTCCCCCCAAACATTGTGGAATTGAAGCCTGATGATTGGGTCAAGGCCTTCGTCGATACCACCTACTCGGATTTCCATTACCTGGATCGAACACTGGCACTAACCGACGCGAATTTGATCGAGGCAAGTCACATGCGAGCAAACTACGCAGAAGCAGTGAACAGTTGGAAGCCTCTCGTTAGGGACACAGCAATGGTTTACGCCGCGAGAGGCAGCGAGTGACGGCCACCGTCTGACCTCCTTACACCAGCCCCGCCACCAGGTCCCCCACCTCCGACGTCGACAGCCCCATCCGGCCAGCGGAGACCGACTTGATCTTGCCGCCCTCGAGCGCCTTCACGATCGCCGCCTCCACGCGCGCGGCCGCGTCCGCCTCGCCCAGCTCCTCCAGCATCATCTGCGCCGCGCCGATCGCCGCCAGCGGGCAGACCACCCCCTGGCCGGTGTACTTCGGCGCGCTGCCGCCTATCGGCTCGAACATGGAAACGCCCTGCGGGTTGATGTTCCCACCGGCGGCCACGCCCATCCCGCCCTGGATCATCGCCCCCAGGTCCGTGATGATGTCCCCGAACATGTTCTCGATGACGATGACGTCGAACCACTCCGGGTTCTTCACGAACCACATGCAGGCGGCGTCCACGTGGGCGTACTCGCGGGTGACGTCCGGATAGTCCGCCTCGCCGACCTCGTGGAAGGCCCGCCACCAGGTGTCGTGGACGTAGGTGAGGACGTTCGTCTTGCCGACGAGGTGGAGCTGGCGCTTGCGGTCGCGCTTGCGGGTCAGCTCGAAGGCGTAGCGGATGGCGCGCTCGGCGCCGAAGCGGGTCGTCAGGTGTACCTGCGTCGACACCTCCTGCGGCGTCCCCTTGTACTGGAAGCCGCCCATGCCGCTGTACAGCCCCTCCGTGTTCTCCCGCACGACGATGAAGTCTATCTCCTCCGGCCCCTTGTCCTTCAGCGGGCAGTCCACGCCGGGGTAGAGCTTGACGGGGCGCAGGTTGATGTACTGGTCCAGCTCGAAGCGCAGGCGCAGGAGCAGCCCCTTCTCCAGGATGCCCGGCGTCACCTCCGGGTGGCCGACGGCGCCCAGATAGATGGCGTCGAAGCCGCGCAGCTCTTCGAGGACGGAGTCCGGCAGGATCTCGCCCGTCCTCAAGTAGCGGTCGCCGCCCAGGTCGTACGTCTCGGTTTCGTAGCGGAAGCCGGCGGCGCCGGAGGCGGCCTCCAGCGCCTTCAGCCCCTCGCGGACGACCTCGGGGCCGGTGCCATCGCCGGGGATAACGGCTATACGGTGAGTGCGGTCAGAGGACATGGGATTCTCCGTGGGATATGGGCGATGAGTCAAGGGTGAGTCTAGCAGGCGTGGGGATTTGGGGGTAGGGGACACTGGCAATCCTGATGCAATACCAGTACACTCGGAGCCGGGCTATGAAAGTCACGAAGCAGCAGATTCTCGTCGAAATTCGACGCACAGCAGAAGAGAATCGGGGGGTACCTCTCGGGGAACGCCGGTTCCTTGCACAGACCGGTATCGCCAGAGCGGACTGGATCGGCAAGATATGGGCTCGCTGGGGTGACGCCGTGAGAGAGGCTGGCTTCGAGGCCAATGCATTTCAAGGTGCGTACGACGAGAGCGTGATTATGGAACGCTACATCGGGTTCACTCGTGAGCTTGGGCGTTTCCCCGTCAATACGGAACTGAGGGATGCGGAGCCGCTCCCATCCCGGTTTTCCCTCTCACGGTGTCTTTTCCGAAAAGTTTGGTGGCAAGACTGGCCTGGTGAGCCAAGTGCTTACGTATTGTCAGGGTCGAACGGGCTACGAAGATGTTGCCGAACTCTGTGAAAAGTACCTTTCGACCGAAAGTGCTGGTGCCGATCCGGTAGACGCGAATACTGATGGCAACTGGGGGTACGTGTACCTCATGAAGTCCGGACGGTATTACAAGCTGGGATTGAGCTATGCCCCAGGGCGGCGCGAATACGAATTAGGGATTCAGTTACCAGAGAAGCTGACTACAGTCCACGTGATTAGAACCGATGACCCCAGCGGCATCGAAGCGTACTGGCACAAACGGTTCGACCAGAAGCGCAAGGGTGGGGAATGGTTCGACCTAAGCGCAGTCGACGTTGCGGCTTTCAAGCGCCGCAAATTCATGTAGCGCGCCTGCACCTCCCACTGTCGGGGGGTCAGGATGTCAGGATAACGTGGCCTTCCACTGCTGCTCATGCAGCAGGAATTATGGCACTACGCCCGCGAACTTACACTACCCGCAGGAGAATTCGGGAAAAGATGTGATCCGCTCCGGTGTCGGGGGCTACCTGCCGCCGCCCTTCTTCCCCGGCGGCGGGTTGCGGCGCGGGTGCTGGGCCGCGAGGTCCGTGAACACGCCCCGAAAGCCGATCAGGCCGCCCATCGCGAACACGAACATCAGCGGCCAGGTGCGGATGCGGCGCAGGTTAACCACGCCCATGTTGACGGTGAACGTCCACACGGCGGCGATGATCCCCGGCACGAACCACAGCGCCGCGAAGGTAGAGGCGGCGATGCGCAGCGGCGGCTTGCGCACGCCAAGCCCGCGGTCTCCCACGATCAGCCACAGCAGGCCCGCGAAACCCAAAATACCGAAGGTGCGCTCCGCCACCGTGGCCTGGCTGGCCTTCCACAGGGTGAGGAAGGCGTTGATCAGGGCTATCAGGGTGTTGCGGCCGCGCGGCTCCTCCTCGTGCTCCTCCTCCTCGGTGAACTCGTACACCTCCTCCTCCACCTTGGTGCCGAGGCGGCGGAGGCGGCTCCAGAGGTCGCGGACGGGATCAGAGGGCATATTACTTCACCGCCGTCAGCCAGCGCGGCCGCTTCGCCTCGAACGCCGCGATCTCGTCCTCAACCTGCAGCGTCACCGCGATGCCGTCCACCCCCTTCAGCAACCGCTCGCGGACGAACGGGTCGATCTCAAACGCCTCCTCGAACCCCTCGGAATCGTACACCGTGCGGTGCTCCAGGTTCACCGTCAGCCGGTAGCCGGGGCGCGCCTGCGCCCTTCGTATCAGCTCGTCCACCAGCTCCTCCGGCAGCGCGACCGGCAAGAGGCCGTTCTGGATGCAGTTGTTGTAGAAGATATCCGCGAACTTGGGCGCGACCACCACCCGAAAGCCGTAATCGTGCAGCGCCCACACCGCGTGCTCCCGCGACGAGCCGGACCCGAAGTTGCGCCCGGCGACGAGCACCTGCGCGCCCTCGTACCCCGGCCGGTTGAGCTCGAAGTCGAGGTTGGGCGAGCCGTCAGGGAGATAGCGCCAGGCGTAGAAGAGGAACTCCCCATAGCCCGTCCGTTCCACGCGCTTCATGAACTGCGCCGGAATGATCTGGTCGGTATCGACGTTCACGCGCGGCAAGGGCGCGACGACGCCGGTCAGCCTGGTAAACGGTTGCATGCCTGCCTCCCTTTTCGTCACTTGGGCCGGAGCGAGAGGTCGTCGCTAGAGTCGAACCATCCCGCGCTTAGGTCTCGCCAGTCCGGATTAACCGCCTCGATGAGCGCGAGCTTCCTGTGCCGCTTCCAGCCCTTTATTTGCTTCTCTCGCTCGATGGCTGTACGAATGTCATCCACGGCCTCGTAGTATACAAGCTTACCGATGTTGTATCCTTCCCGTGAAGCCACCAAGTGACTTCTTCTTGTGCTGATAGACCCGCCGTTCAAGGTCACTTGTCACGCCCGTGTAGAGCGTATCGAAGTGGTTCGTCATGATGTAAACGTAGCACTGACTCATCAGGCTTTAGCTGTCATTCTGAGCGAGAGCGAAGAATCTGGTGGGGTGGCTCCTCTTTCGATTGCGCTGTCAGGTGGCACCCCTCCCAACCAGATTCTTCGCTCTCGCTCAGAATGACAGGCTGCTACCACTCCCGTATGTCCACGAAGTGCCCCGCGATGGCCGCCGCCGCCGCCATCTGCGGGCTCACCAGGTGCGTGCGCCCGCCCTTCCCCTGCCGCCCCTCGAAGTTGCGATTGGAGCTGGACGCGCAGCGCTCGCCCGGCTGCAGGATGTCCGGGTTCATCCCCAGGCACATCGAGCAGCCGGCCTCCCGCCACTCGAACCCCGCCTCGATGAAGATTCGGTCCAGCCCTTCGTCCTCGGCCTGGAGCTTCACCTGCGTGGAGCCGGGCACCACCAGCGCGCCAACATCCGGGTGCACCTTCCGCCCGCGCACGATCTCCGCCGCCGCCCGCAGGTCCTCGATCCGCGCGTTAGTGCACGAGCCGATGAACACGCGGTCCGGCCTGATCTCCTGGATCGGCGTGTCCGGCTCAAGCCCCATGTAGGCCAGCGCCTTCTCCGCCGCCGCCCGGTCCGCCTCCGACGGCATCGACGCCGGGTCAGGCACCCGGCCTGTGACGGGCACGACCATGCCGGGGTTCGTCCCCCAGGTTACGTACGGCTCAAGCTCAGCCGCATCGATCGCGACGGTCTTTTCGTACATCGCCTCAGCGTCCGAGCCCAGCGCCCGCCACGCCTCCACAGCGGCGTCCCAGTCTTCGCCCTTGGGCACAAACGGCCGCCCCCGCAGGTACTCGAACGTCGTCTCGTCCGGCGCGATCATCCCCGCCCGCGCGCCGCCCTCAATCGACATGTTGCAGACCGTCATCCGCCCTTCCATGGAGAGCGCCCGCACCGCCGCGCCCGTGTACTCGATGACGTGGCCGGCGGCGCCGCCCACCCCTATCCGGCCGATGATGCCCAGGATCATGTCCTTGGCGGTGACGCCGGACGGCAGCCGCCCCTCAACGCGCACCTCCATCGTATCCGGCTTCTTCTGGACCAGGCACTGCGTCGCCAGCACGTGCTCGACCTCCGAGGTGCCGATCCCCAAGGCGAAGGCGCCGAAAGCGCCGTGCGTCGAGGTGTGGCTGTCGCCGCAAGCGATCACCATCCCCGGCTGCGTGTAGCCCAGCTCCGGGCCGATCACGTGCACGATCCCCTGCCGGTCGGATTCGATCCCGTACAGCTGAACGTCGAACTCCTCGCAGTTCGCCTTCAGCGCCTCGATCTGCTTCCGCGAGATCTCATCGCGGATGGGAAGACGGCGGTCGGTGGTCGGGATGTTGTGGTCAACGGTGGCGACGCTGAGGTCCGGCCGCCGCACCGTCCTGCCGGAAAGCCGGAGCCCCTCGAACGCCTGCGGCGATGTCACCTCGTGGACGAGGTGCAGATCGACGTAAAGGAGCGCCGGGCCCTCCGGCTCCTGGCGCACGACGTGCGCGTCCCAAATCTTCTCGAAAAGAGTTTTCGGTTTCACTTGGATCGCCTTCTTCTAGATTCTACAGCGAGCGCTTCGTGACCGCCGCAACGGAAACGATCGTAG
>Ga0214473_10003931_pt1 | contig 17926 bp, 12 predicted proteins | sample RVTome_7_FD_203509 | JGI IMG/M metagenome (GOLD analysis project Ga0214473, IMG submission 203509) | Soil microbial communities from uranium-contaminated site in the Upper Colorado River Basin, Wyoming, United States - RVT98D197 | ecosystem: Environmental > Terrestrial > Soil > Contaminated >... | reverse complement strand
GCTGAAAAACTCGGAATGGATGTCCTTCCGGACCCCGCTGCTCTTCTTGTCCCGACCGCAGTGGAGGGATGGCGGGGTGAGGAATCTGCTTTTTCACGGGGACGTACCGAAAGCAGATGCTTCGCTGAGCATGACATTCCACACTTTCTGGCGAGAGGAGATGGGGTTTCACAGCCCTGTTAGAACCCTCTGCTATGCAAAAAGTCCAGTCCTTGGTGGTCGTGCTCTTCGGTTTTGTTCGCGGCATCGGGCCTGACATCAGTCCGCTATTCGTGGTCACGCCGACATGGGTGCGCACACATCCAAAGTTCGGGGTCTTGATTCGTGTCTCGGATCGGCAGTGGCGATAACCTATTGTAGTATAGCATGCTATGCTTCCCGTGGCTCATCGAAAGAGATGTGATCAAACGCGGGCGATGCCTTGACGTATCAGGGGAACAGGCGGTACTTTAGTATTCGCTAAAATACTTTATGAGCAACAAAACGAAATCTCGTGCCGCCTACAAGGTGAGACTCTACGGGCAATTCGCCAAGGTGGGGCGGGCTGTAGCAAACTCGCGTCGTCTGGAGATCCTCGACTTGCTGTCACAGGGAGAGCGTACCGTCGAAGATATTGCCAAGGAAATCGGCACAACTGTTTCAAATGTCTCCCAGCATTTGCAGATTCTGCGCGAATCGGGTCTTGTGACATCCCGTAAGGAGGGCCTGTTTGTTCATTGTCAGCTATCCGGAAACGATGTCGCCGAGTTCTGGCAGGCGATGCAGCGTCTCTCGGTCGGTGTGTCGTCCGACCTGCGTGAGTTAATCGCCATGTTCGTTGACAACCGCGACGATTTGGAGCCGGTCCCTCACGCCGAACTTTTGAAGCGTGTGCGGGCTGGACGGGTGACAGTGATCGACGTTCGGCCATCGCGTGAATTTGACGCCGGACATATTCCGCAGGCGCTGTCGATCCCGTTGGCAGAACTGGAAAACAGAATCAAGGACCTCCCACGCACGGGAGAAATCGTCGCCTACTGCCGCGGCCCCTATTGTCTCTTATCCATAGAGGCGGTCGAGAAGCTGCGCGCCCTGGGTTTTCGAGCGCGGCGCATGGTCGACGGTCTCCCCGAATGGCGTGCCGCGAGGCATCCGGTCGTGAGCAAAGAATGAGTCTCCATTCTTCAAAGGAGAATTGCGAATGATTTCTCACAAGCGCCACCGTCTGATCGCCTGGTCGACCGAGCATCCCCGGACCGTGGTTTTCGCGGCGATCTTGATAACGATCCTCTTGGCCATTCCCATTCCGCGTGCGGTCATCGACACCGATCCGGAAAACATGCTCGGGCACGACGAGCCGGTGCGTCTGATGCACGAACGCATTAAGGACGAATTCGGATTGGCGGACTACCTGGTCATTGGCTTCACTGGCCCGACGAGTCTTCTGACACCGGACTTCACCGAGAAACTGCGCGTGCTGGTCGACTCCATCGCCGGGATGGAAGGTGTCGTTGCCGGCGACATCATCGCACCCTCAACGGTCGATGACATCTATCGCCGTGATGACGGCGCACTGGTCGTCGGGCCGCTGACCGAACCGCGATCGGGAATCGCCGGACAACAGCCCACGCTCGAGGCGAAGATTGTCGAAAATCCGATCTTGCACGGCAAGCTCGCCGCCGATGACGGACGGGCGGTCGCTGTCTACATCCCGCTGACAGCCAAGAAGTACGCGCACTCTGTGGCGAAAGACGCCGAGAAGATTATCGGCCGGCTGGGTGGAATGGGACGGCATCACTTCACGGGGTTGCCGGTGGCCGAGGAAACATTCGGCATTGAGATGTTCCGCCAAATGGGGATTTCGGCGCCTCTGGCCGGGCTTTTCATTTTTCTGCTTCTCCTCTTGTTCTTCCGGCGGATGGCGGCGGTTGCCGGTTTGATGATCGTCGCTCTGATGACCGTGCTGTGGACGATGGGGCTTCTGATCTTGATGGGCTTCACCGTCCACATCATGAGTTCGATGATCGCGATCTTCCTCATGCCGATCGCGGTGCTCGACGGCATACATATTCTCTCGGAATTCCACGACCGGTACCAGAAGGCCCATTCACGCCGTGAAGCGGTACTCTCCACGATGGCTGAGTTGTTCATGCCGATGTTGTTCACCTCGATCACCACCGTAGTGGGCTTCGCGTCGCTGCTGACAGCAGACATCCCACCTGTGCGCGTTTTCGGCGCCTTCGTGGCGTTCGGTGTCGCGACCGCATGGCTGTTGACCGTGACATTCCTCCCGGCGTACGTGATGTTGCTGCCCACACGGAGTCTGTTCGGTTTCGGCCGTCGCGATGAAGGGGCTTCCCTTCTGGGACGCACACTGCCGAAGATCGGGCGTTTTGCGGTCCGCCATCGCGGGGCCGTTCTGATCACAACCTTGCTGCTGGCGGGAGTGGCCGCCTACGGCGTTACGCGGATCGAGGTCAATGACAACCCGACGAAGTGGTTTAAGCCGTCGCATCCGATCCGCATCGCCGAACGCGAATTGTCGGAGCACTTGGCGGGCGTGTACCTCGCCTACCTCGAATTCGATGCCACCGCAACCACCAGTGGCTCGGTGCAAACTCCGGAGATTTTGAGCGCCATGGAGGGACTGCAACACCATTTGGAGAAGATTCCGCAGGTCGGTGGAACGACCGGTGTCACCGACATCGTCAAGAAGGTTCGTCTTGAACTGCATAACGGCGACGTTGCCTACTCCACCATCCCCGATTCACGCGAGGAAATCGCGCAGGAGCTCTTTCTCTATGAAGCGGCCGGGGGCGACCCGGACGATCTGTTCAAATTCATCACCCCATCAGGCGACAAAGCCGTTCTCTGGGTGCAGTTGCAGGACGGCGACAACAAGTCCGTCGGAGCGGTCGTCGATTCCGCCGACGCGTATCTCCGGTCTCACCCAGGCGCCATGGGTATGGCCTTCGACTGGGCCGGGCTGACATACATCAATGTCGTCTGGCAGGAAAAAATGGTCGTCGGCATGCTCAAGTCACTCTTGAGTTCATTCGCCGTCGTCTGGGTCTTGATGATCTTCCTTTTGCGTTCGTTCCTGCTCGGGCTAATCTCCATGGTCCCGCTGTCTGTGACAATTGGCTTTGTCTATGGAGCGATCGGGTTGGCCGGCAAACCGTACGACATGCCGATTGCGATATTGTCATCGTTGACACTGGGGCTTTCGATCGATTTCGCCATCCATTTCCTCAAGCGTGGGCAGGAGATATACCGGGAACGGCGGGACGTGAACGCAACGACGGAGGAGTTGTTTGGTGAGCCGGCGCGCGCGATTGTACGAAATATCGTAGTGATCGCTCTGGGATTCGTGCCTCTTCTATTCTCCGACTTGATGCCCTATGTCACGGTCGGCGTCTTTTTCCTGGCCATCATGCTACTTTCGGGATTCAGTACTCTGATGGTGCTTCCGGGTCTGGTCCATTTGCGCGGTCAAAAGGCGTTTTGGTGGTGGGGCACTCGATCTTGGCTGGCCCGTCATCAGCCATCCAAAGAAGATCTCGAGGAGGTTTCTGTATGATGAAGTCAACGTCTTCAATTCTGGTCGCTCTCGTCTTACTGGGCACGTTCTCATCGGGTGCGCAGGGGCAAGACCAGGCAGCCGCGGACCTGATGACGCAGTCGCATCTGGCTTACTACTACGCCGCCGACGGCGGGCATGCGAAAGTGAGCATGATCATCACCGACCCCAAGGGGCGGACGCGGGAGCGCGAATTTTGGATCGCACGCCGTGACGTTTTCGATCTCGGCGATCAGCGGTATTACACATACTTCCTCAAACCCGCGGACGTGGCGCGGATGGCGTTTCTGGTACACAAGAAGGCCGAGGCCAACGATGACCGTTGGCTCTATGTGCCGTCGCTGGATCTCATCAAGCGCATCGCGGCCGATGACCGCCATACGTCATTTGTCGGATCGGACTTCACATACGAAGACATTTCCGGACGTCTGCCGTCGCTCGACAATCACGAGATCGGCGATGTCGATTCCGTCTTGGGACGTGCCACCACGAAAGTGAAGAGCACGCCCAAAGATCCGAAGACCGCCGACTACGCCTTCCGCGTGTCCTGGATCGACCAGGAGTCTAAGTTGCCCTTGCGTGAAGATTACTACGACAAGAAGGGGGACGTGATCCGACGCTTTGCCGTCGGGAAGGTCGAGACCATCGAGAGAATTGTCACCGCCACCGAACGCGCCATGACGAACATCAAGGATGGACGGTTCACGACGATCCGGTTCACGGACGTCACATACAAGTCCGACTTGAAACCGGACGATTTCAACGAACGCTTGCTGAAAAATCCTCCGGCGGTGTACACGAGATAATTCATGAGATTCGTTCTGGCCACGGCGACGATCCTGCTTCTTGGCGAGGGAAGCGTCGGATTTTCGCAGCCGATTGTCGGCGGGTTCGTCGAGGGCGTGCAAGCGGTACGCATCGAGAAGAATGCGGCACTCGGGGATGGTGGTCTGGGAGAGCGGACGTATCCGCGCAGTGAGTTCCGTGCGCAGTTGTCGCTGCAGAACATCGGTGAGCGTGAACAGCTCTTCCTACGGACCGATGTGGTAACCGACGGGACGGAATCGGCCGAACGTCGAGTCCGCCTCGATTTGCGCGAAGGGTATGTCAAGTTGCGCTTGGCCGAATGGCTTGATCTAAAGGCGGGGCGACAGGTCGCAACGTGGGGAACCGGTGACCTGGTATTCGCCAATGACCTATTCGCCAAAGACTGGGAAGCATTCTTCACGGCACTCAACGATTCGTACTTGAAAGCGCCCCAAGATTTATTGCGCCTCACCGCCTATGTGCAGGGTGTCGCAATCGACGTCGCCGGGTCCCCCTACTTCACGCCGGACCATCTGCCGATGGGAGAGCGCATGAGCGTCTATGATCCGATCATCGGCGAGGCGGTGATCGCGGGAGCGATGTCACCGGTGATTGCGCCACCACGCAATCTCGGGCACGGCGAGGTGTTCCTGCGCGCAAGCGGCGCTCTTGGCAGCAGCGAGATCGCCTTCTATGGCTATACCGGGTTCTGGCCCACGCCGCAGGGCGTGACAGTAAGTGCGGGGCATCCGGTGCTCCACTACCCCCGCCTGCAGGCCATCGGAAGTTCGGCGCGCGGACCCATTGGTTCGTTTATGTCGCATGCAGAGATCGCGTATTACCGTTCCGGCAGTGATGTCAATGGCGAAGATCCGCTGATCGCAAACTCACAGATTCGCGGGTTTGCCGGCACGGAGAGATCGTTCGGGAAGGAGTGGACAGTTGCGGCGCAGTACTACGCCGAGTGGATGATGGATTATCCCGGGTATCAGGCCGCGACCCCGTCCGGCGCACCCACTTTTGATGAGGTGCGATCGACCGCGACTCTGAGAGTCACGAAGCTCGCACGGCACCAGACTGTTCAATTTTCTGTCTTCGGCTATTGGGGCATCTCCGATGACGATTGGCATCTGCGACCGTCGGTGAGTTACGATGTGACCGATGCGGTCAAATGGACGGTAGGAGGCAGCTTACTCGACGGCGCGAAACCCTACACGATGTTCGGGCAGTTTCGCGGCAATTCAAACGTGTTCACACGACTGAGGTACAGCTTCTAAATCACAAAGGATACCATCATGCCACTCGAAATGACCATCCGCGCCATCGCGGGAACTTTCATTCTAACCAGCGTGGCGCTCGGCTGGTTCGTCAGCCCGTACTGGTTTCTGTTCACCGTATTCGTCGGGGCCAATCTCTTGCAGTCAGCGTTCACACGCTGGTGTCTGATGGAAGACATTCTGAAGAAGACCGCCTATGCGGGCCGCCGAACGGCGCCGTAGCATTCCTCCCACCCGGACGAATGACCGAACAAGATGGGATCAACTCTACCTCTGTTCACTCCGGTGAAAGATTCTATAGAGCGCAGGGAGAACGACCAGCGCGAGAAGCGTCGATGACACGATCCCGCCGATCACGACTGTTGCCAGCGGATTTTATTCACCATGAGATCAGATCACTCCTCTCGATCTTCAGTTTCACGCTCGAAAACCTTATAAAGTGTGGGGAGAACAAACAGGGTCAGAAGTGTGGACGAAATCAGCCCTCCGATGACAACGGCAGCGAGAGGTTTCTGGATTTCGCTGCCAGGGCCAGTGGCGAAGAGCATCGGGACGAGACCGAGAGCGGCAACAAGAGCGGTGACGAGCACCGGGCGTAGGCGCAATGCCGCACCTTGTACCACTGCATGTTCGACAAGTTGGCCGCGCTGTCGCAATTCGTTGAAGTAACTGACCATAACAATGCCGTTAAGCACAGCAACTCCGAATAATGCTATGAAGCCCACGCTCGCCGAGACACTCAGATTGAATTGACCGATGAGAAGCGCCGCAATTCCGCCGATGGTTGAAAACGGAATGCCCGTAATGATTATTAGCGCTTGCTTGACGGAATTGAAGGAACTGAACAGCAAAATGAAGATGATGGCGATGGTGATGGGCACGACGATCATAAACCGACGCATCGCGCGCTGTTGGTTTTCGAACTGGCCACCCCAAGTGATGAAGTAGCCGGACGGGAGCTTCACCGCAGACTCGATCTTGGGTCGTGCCTCTTCGACGAAACCACCGATGTCCCGGCCTATGACATTGCACTCAATGACGATGCGCCGCTGCGCGCGCTCTCGGCTGATCTGTGCCGGTCCCTCCCTGAGTTCTACATTCGCCAGTTGCCCGAGCGGGAGCTGGGCGCCTCCCGGCGTCGGCACGAGGATATTCCTAATTACCTCTACGTCATTGCGGGCGTACTCAGGGAATCGCACAGTCAGGCCAAAGGACTTTTGGCCCTCGAACACCCTTGAGGCCTCTTTGCCGCCAATGGCGGTCTCAATGATATCGTTGATGTCGGAGACGTTGACACCGTAGCGGGCAATCCGATCGCGGTCGATATCCAATTCCAGATACGCAAGACCGCTCACTTTCTCGACCGTAATGTCGGCCGCGCCGCGAACGTTTGTGAGAACGCGCGCGACCTGGTCGGCTTTCGACTTCAACACATCGATGTCGTCACCGAAAATCTTGATGCCAATCTCGGCTTTTACGCCGCTGACCAACTCGTCCACGCGCATGGCGATCGGTTGGGTGAAGCTGCAAGCGACCGCGGGGAGTTTCTGCAGTTCCTGCCGCATCCTTTCCACGAGCTCATCCTTGCTTGATGTCGTCCACTGTCGGCGGGGCTTTAGCGTGACAATCACGTCGCTGGTCTCGATCCCCTCTGGATCAGATGATATGTCGGCGCGTCCTGTTTTCGAGATGACGTCGATCACCTCGGGAAATCGCTTGACAAGTTTCTCTACCTGCTGTTCGAGTTCAAGTGACTGCGGCAGAGAGATGCTCGGGATCCGAGACACTTTAATCGAGATCGCGCCCTCGTCGAGACTCGGTAGGAATTCTGTTCCGACGAGAGGAAACATAGCCAAGCCCGCAACCAGTAGAATTAGAGCCACGCCGACGATTGTTTTCGGATGCCGCACTGACCAAACCAGAGGAGGCAGATACAAGCTCTTCAGAATGCGTAGAACTTTAGGATCGTGCTCCATCTCCTTTCGAGGCAGAAACCAGGTGCACAACGCCGGCACGAGTGTCAACGAGAGGAGCAACGAGCCGAGCACCGCGAACGATATGGTAAACGCCAGCGGTGAAAACATCTTGCCTTCAAACCCCTGGAGTGTAAAGAGCGGCAGGAAGACGACGATGATAATTGCAATGCCGAACACAATCGGACGTCCGACTTCTTTAGCCGCGGACAATACAATGTGGTTCTTCTCGGTGTGATGGTGCGCTTGACCGGGATCGGATTTTTCGGTGAGATGTCGGAAGATATTCTCGACCATGACCACCGCGCCATCAACCATCATGCCGATCCCGATGGCCAGGCCGCCAAGTGACATGAGATTTGCGGAGAGTCCGTACCAGCGCATCATGATGAAAGCAGCGAGAGCGGCCAGCGGCAAGACCAGAGTAACAATGATCGCGCTGCGGAAACTTCCGAGCAATACGATGAGGATAACGAGAACGAAGATCGCACCTTCCTGCAGGGCTTTCGTAACTGTACCGATGCATTTGGTGACGAGGTCCGTGCGGTCGTAGAAGGGCACGAGTTCGACGCCGGGAGGAAGCGCCTTTTGAATGTCGGGTAGCCGCTCCTTCACGGCGTTGACGACATCGCGTCCACTCGCGCCCTTCAGCATGAGTACGATGCCGCAGACGACCTCGCCATCGCCATTCATTGAAACAGCACCTTGACGCAATTCAGGTCCGATCCCTACTTCGGCAACGTCTCGCACATAGATTGGCGTCCCCTGATCTGAGGCTACTACAATGTTGGCGATATCCTCTGTGGACTTCACAAGTCCCAAGCCGCGTACGACCCATTGTTCACTCTCGTGTTCAATGAAATTCCCGCTGGCGTTTGCATTGTTGTTTTCCAGCGACTCGAAAACATCTCGCAGAGTCAGATCGTGGGAGAGCAGGCGATCTGGGTTGACCACCACCTGATACTGTTTGGCGAGTCCTCCGAACGTGTTGACGTCGGTAACCCCGGGCACAGTGCGGAGGATTGGGCGAACGATGTACTGTTGGATCGTCCGCAAATCCATGGCGGAATGCTTGCCATCGGTGCTGCGGAGTGTGTACTGAAACACCTCTCCCAGGCCTGTGCTGATCGGACCAAGCGCTGCTTCAGCGCCCTCCGGCAGCTTGTCCCTGGCCTGCTGCAATCGCTCAAACACCAACTGTCGTGCGAAATAGTCGTCGACGCCGTCCTCGAACACAACGGTTACGATCGCCAGTCCAATCTTGGACACCGAGCGAACATCCTCCAGCCGGGGTAGCCCGCCCATTTCAACCTCGATGGGAAAAGTGACCAGCTTCTCCATTTCGAGTGGCGACATGCCGCTCTTAGTGGCGATGACTTGCACTTGCACATTCGTTACATCGGGAAACGCATCAATTGGAATTCGAAATACGGCCAAGAGGCCGAAACCAATCAGTACGAGCGTGGCCAGCACAACGAGCAATCGCTGCTTAATGGAGAACTCAAGAATCTTATCAATCATTGTAACTCCTCATGTCTCGCGATGGCTGAGGCTCCAGCCGCTCCAAGTCGCAGGTGACGGACGTCCCAGGTCATTTACGTGAAGATGGAGCAGGGAGCATGGCTGACACGCCTTATGTGGGCGCGACGCCATGGAGTGCTTTCTGTCCGAATGCTGCCCGGTCATGACGCTGAGTCATTCCTCTCCAAGTTCGCCCTTGAGCAGTTCCGATTTCAGGATGAAACTACCTTTCGTCACAACTTGCTCGCCTTCTGTGATGCCTTCGAGGATTTCGACTTGCCCACCGCTTTCACGGCCAGCCTTTACTATTCGCCTAGCAAATTCAGGGCCATTGGCGATAAACACGATCTGCTGATCTTCGAACATCTGTAAGGCATCATCGAGGATTACCAACACGTCTTCAAGAACCCTGGTTACGATCTCCACATCAGCGAACATGCCCGGCTTGAGTTTTCCGCTTGCATTGTCAACCTCAATACGTGCCTCGACTGTGCGGGTTTTCTCTTCGACCTCGTGGCCGATCAGCACGATTTTTCCCGTAAAGGTTTCCTGGGGGTATGCGAGGACGCGCAGAGTGGCCTGCTGTCCGACTCGAACGGCGGCGATGTCCTTCTCCTTAATCTCGGCGATGCCCCAGACGGATTTCAGATCGCTGATCGTATACAACTCTTTTGTTTCGTCGACCGCTTCTCCGACTGTGCCGTGACGTTCGATGACTTGGCCGCTAATCGGGGCCTTCAATTCGAGGGGCTTATTGAGAAGCTCGGGGCTGTCGACGAGAGCCATGACATCCTGCTTCTGCACGACAGCGCCAATGTCCTCATTCATCTTTGAAATCCGGCCGGCGAAGGTTGATGTGACCTTGGCGGTCTGATTCAGATTAAAACTGATACGGCCGGCGGTGCGGATGAACATCGGCAGGTTGCCGCGTTTGATCGTCAGCACCTCTATGTTGACAAGATTCAGACTCTCTTGGCTTAGCCGGACAATGTCGGATTGTCTATCGCCGGGTTCTTGTCCGGTGATTGGCTCATCCTTAGTCTCGGCCTTTTGTTGGCAACCTGTGGCCAGAATTAGGATAGCCGCCATACCCCAAAGCGCGACGGGCCTGCTTCGTGTCATCTATTTCTTCTCCTGTGAGTCAGTCGGGTTCTCAATTTCCGCCAGAGGGACACCTAACGCCGCTTCCAGCTCCGCCTGGGCATCGAAGAGTCCCTGTAAGGTCTCAAAATAATCCGCTTGTGCGTCGAAATAGGTGCGTTGGGTTTCAAGGTAGATGAGGAGTGTCGTGCGGCCTTCCGCGTAGCTTTGGCCTGATGCATCGAGAGCAGACCGCAGCTTTTCGCGAAACTCCGCTGTGTAGTAGCTGAGCGACTCTTTGGCAGCACCCAGTTTTTGCGACGCTGCCGAGATGTCACGCAAGATCTCTTGTTCGAGCCGTTCCAAGCCCGCTTCTGCCCTCTGCTGCTCGGCAGTAGCGGTGGCAATCGGCCCTCGTTTCCGATCCCACAGCGGTAGCGGCAACGACACACCGAAACCGTAGGTCTGTTCATCGCGGGTGTACTCGAGGTTTGGGCCGATGTTGAAATCGGGAAGCCGCGACCTGCGTACAGAGCGGAGGTTTAGATCGGCGCGCTCGATTTCGGCGGTCTGGATCTTTAAGGAGGGATTCCGCGCAAGTGCCTGTTCGTAAAGTCGCGATTCGCTGAGAGAAGGAACTATTCCTTCCAGTTCGCCGGTGACTTCCATCGGCGCACCCGGCTTGCGGCCCAGCAATGCGCTCAATTCTGCATGCGCGACGTTGTGCGAAGCCTGAGCGTCCCGTAGCGCCTTCTGTGCCACGACCACTTCCACCTCGGCCTTAGTCGCCTCAAATTCGGGAGCAAAGCCCCCCTCGACCTTTTTCTTTGCAGCTTCGAGGAAGGATGTGGCCAGCGACAACCGCTGTTGCTTCAATTCAATTAGTTGGTGGGACGCCAGAATCTGGAAAAAGACACGACGCACCTGAATGGTGAGTTGAAAACGAAATGCCGCCAGAGCGAGCTGGCGTAGTTCGACATCTTTCTGCCCCACGGCACGACGGAGCGCGCGCTTGCCGGGAAACTCGATCGTCTGTGTAAACTCCAGATCGGTGTGAAATTCCGTGCCAGTGCCGGACGCCTTGGTCGCGCCAGGCGAGCCCGAGAACTCAGGATTCTGCCACGTTGTCGTGGTTGTGATCCCGCCCTCGGCCGCGGCAATGTCGGCAATGAGCGCACGTATCTCTGGGTTGGTCTTCAGCGCCTCGTCAACAAGTTGATCGAGTGTGACCGGAGCTTGATTCTGCTGGGGTGCGGATTGCTGGATTCCTTCGTGTAAAGGCACACGTATGGAATCTTGTGCGAACGATGCGGTCGCAGTCAGAAAAATACCAAGAACTACTGGAATGAGGCGTCTTGCCGTCCAGAATCGCATGTCGAATTCTCCAAAGGTCATGAACCGCCCTGTTCATGGGCAGATAGACCTTGGTGAAGACCGTTTTTGTCGACCCGGGAGCACCCGGGTTGACGCGTAGCTACTTCAATTGAGTTGAATGGGACGTGTTAGCAGTTCACGCGAGGGGGATGATCAATCGCACTGCCATGGATCTTGAGGCAAACCTCAGAATCGAATGTCGCTAATGACGAACCGGCTGCAGGGACAAAGTCGGCAACGAAGCGGCGAGCGGGTTCCGAAACCTGCCCACAGGTACACATATGCACGAAGCAGGGAGTTCCGCCCTCGTCACCTGAGCCACCGAGTGGCTGATCGTGGTGATGGCTACAGACCTCGGAAGCATGGATGCTCATTGCGGCGCGCTCGTGGGTCTCGTCACAGGCAACGGCCCCAGCCATGCCCACCATCAGAATGTGGAAGGTGACAAGAAACGACACGGCAGCGATCATGGATTTCGACATCAGTTCATCTTATACAATTATTAGTTGGTTTCGCCACAGGAATGTCGGCTCACTCTGCTTGCACTTCGCGGTCATCAATTCCATCGGCGTTTCGCGGCCATTCATCATACCCGACTCATTTCCGTCTGGAATTACCATTACCGCCCCGGACAGACAACGACATAAGGTGCCTCACTGCAATAACTTATAAATATGATCTGGATTCGTTGATTCAGATTGCTTCAACGCGGTCGATCTGGCGTATTATTGGATGACGATCATGAGACTTTTCAGACACCGCGCCATTCTTGCTCTTTTCGGAGTACTCCTCTTGGGGCTATTCGGGGCCAGCTTTGCCGCATGTCTCGGCATACCTACAGACAATTGTTGCAGCGGTGAACGCGATTGCAGCGATCGCTCATGCGTTGACGGTCCGCTCTGCCACTGCGCATGCGCGTTCTCTGGAATTGCTCCCAGTGTGGCATATCGACCTCTTGTACCAACCCTTATTGATGAACTCTCCGTCGAAACCGCTGTTCAAACATTCTTTGATCTGACCTGCGGCCTCGACCGTCCCCCGCGATCCTCATAATTCCGGTAACCGCCGCTGTAACGCGGCGGCTCGCCATCGAATGGCAGATGTGATGTGTACGCGGCGCCTCAGGCGTCGCGGACAACTAAACGCTGTCCGTTCCATGCCCGAATGGAGCGATTTCGCAATGCGACCTGATTGGCCGGGTGCGATCGCGCATCCAGTGCGAACCGACGCAAACGATCTGTAGAGGGAAAAACTTGATGAGGATGCTCTGTTATTTCATCGGCGTCTGCGCACTGTGGACCTCAGTCGGCGCACTCAGCCGCGAGGCCCGGGCGGAGCCGCTGACGGCCCGGCGGCTCATTGAACTTGTCAAGACTCGTGCCCCCGAAGTCCTGGCGGCGTCGACTCGTGTCGCCGAGGCACGAGGTCGTCTCTCTGGGGCACGTGCGCTGGGGTCAGGAAACCCCACCGTCGAGGCGGTCATCGGATCCGGTGAGGATTTTGACCACGGCAACGAAATCGAACTGGCCGTACCGATCGGGGTCGGCTTGCGCCGCTCTCGACAGGTGGCTGGAGCAAAGGCAGATCTGGATCGAGAGGGACATCTCCTGGTGGACACACAACGTCTCGTCATTGGGATGGCCCTTGCAGCATACTACCAAGTCCTGCACGCCGAGCGACGACTCGCGATTGCCCGTGATCGTCGAGAACTTGCGGAAGAATTGAATAGAATCGCCGGGGAACGGCTTCGGACCGGCGATGCCGCGCGTCTGGAGCTCCTCGTGGCCGAGACGGAACTTTCCCGGGCCGAGAGCGAAGTTTTGTCCGACGAGCGCAACGTCGTGCAGACGAGAGTGACACTGGCGGGAATACTGGGTCTGCCATCGGGCACGGCGATCGAGATGGCCGGGGATCTTTCGGATCGAACGCTGTTTGATTCGGTGTTCCCCTCGAGGGAGCCGGAGCGTCGGGCCGATGTCTTGGCCGCGGAAAGCGCGGTCAGGGCCGCTTCCGCGGCGGTCTCCTTGGCGAAGATGACTCTAATTCCCGAACTCTCGTTTCGAATGAATTACCAGTACACGCGTGACGAGAGCTTTGTTCGTCCGGGTCTTGCGGTTACGCTTCCCATCTTCAACTACGGCCAGGGCGCTCGGGGCGAGGCGAAGGCACGGCGTGAGCGCGCGGCCATTGAACTTGAGGCCCAGCGCGCCGCCGCTCTGGCCGAGGCGGAGGGAGCATGGACCGCCTACCAGAGCATGGTGGCGTCAGCGCGCGAAATCGAAGAGCGTGCCCTCCCGCTTGCCACCGAAGTTGAGGCGCTGGCGAGGCAGGGTTATGAGGCCGGCAAGATCGACCTTTCGGCGCTCTTGGTAATCCGCGGCAACGCCCTTGAGACGCTTCGTGAACATGCGGATCGACTTCTCCAGACGGCGCTCGCCGGCATCGAGCTGGCAACCTCCGTTGGAGCCCTACCCTAACCCTTCAAAGAGAGGATTACGTCATGACCAAACTTCCGATTCTTCTGCTTTCGCTGGGCCTCGTTGTGTCGGGTTGCGGCAAGCAGGTTGAAAACGCGGCTGAAACCGGGAAGAATGCCCAGCCGGGAAATGACACAAAGGCCCACGCCGCCACTGAAGTCGTCCCAGGTTCATACGAGGACTGGTGCGGGGAGCACAGTGTACCGGAATCGGCCTGCACACGGTGTGACGCCTCACTCATAGCCGCTTTCAAGGCGACGAACGACTGGTGCGCCGAACACACCCTCCCTGAGTCTCAATGTCTGCGATGCAATCCTAATCTCAAGATTGTTCGTCCCGCAAAACCGGAGGGCATATAGCATGCGCATCTTTCTCTATCTTGCGACTCTCCTCCTGTCCATGTCTGTGGTCGCGTGTCAGGGGCCTGGTGGCTCATCCCAAGGGGAGACGCAGGCCACAAGCTCACCAGCAACGCCCGCCTCGGCCGCTGCAAGTACTGACGGTATGTGCGGCGAGCATGGCGTTCTTGAAGCGGTTTGTACCAAGTGCAATCCAAAGCTCATCCCAATCTTTCAGGCCAAGGGAGACTGGTGTGTAGAGCACGGGTTCCCGGAGTCATTCTGCCCGATCTGCCACCCCGACAAAGGAGGCAAGCCCGCAGTTGATCTGCCGGAAGACGGAGCGCCTTCAGATGGCATGATCGTGAAGCTGAAGACGAAAGAGGTGGCGAAGCAGGCGGGCTTCGAAACCGCGAAGGCCCTTCCCGGGGGACAGGCCGGCACGGTCATCGCCACGGCGACCATAGTGGCCGATAACTCGAAGAGCGCTCTTGTCAACGTGCGCGCCCCCGGAGTTGTCCGCCAGTACCAGGTCGAACTGGGAGCGTGGGTGGACAAGGGTGATCCCCTCGTCATTATCGAAAGCGCTTCATTGGCGCAGGAACGCGCCCGCCTTCAATCCGCACGAGCACGTACAGCAGTTGCCGAAGCAAACTATTCACGCGAGAAGGATCTCTACGACAAGGGCATCTCTGCCTTCAAAGAGGTACAGTCAGCGCAACGGGAACTCGAAGAGGCAAAAGCGGACGTATCTGCCGCACTTGCGGCGGTCGAAATGGCAGGCGCCGGTGTGGGACAGGGCGGGACTTATGAACTCCTGGCTCCGATCAAGGGAGTTGTGACCCAACGCAACTTCAGCGTCGGGACTCTTGTGGATCAGGAAGCGCCCATCTTCGAGATCGTCAATACCTCCACTCTATGGGCCGAGATCGACATTCCAGAATCGCAGGCGGGCCAGGTAGCGGTGGGTCAGCGTGTCGTGCTCCAAGTCGACGGGCTGCCTGACCGCGAATTCGAGGGCATCATACAGTACGTCGCGCCCATTATCGACACGAGGACACGAACGATCAGGGCGCGCGCCTCGCTGGACAACCGGGACGGCGCGCTCCGGGCCAACATGTACGCGCGCGCCCACATCTTCCTGTACTCACTCGAAGCGGGAGCGCTCGTTCCTCGATCGGCCGTGCAAGAAGCCAAGGGTGTCCAGCTTGTCTTCATCCCTGTGGCAGAGGACGAGTATCGGGCCCGGCGGGTGCGGGCCGTTCCATCCGACGGCGATCTCGTTGCCGTGATGGAGGGCCTCCAAGTCGGGGAGGATGTTGTCACAACGGGAAGCTTCCTCCTAAAGACAGAGACGCTGAAGGGGAGCATTGGCGCCGGGTGCTGCGATGCCGTCGAGAAACCCAACTAACGGAGATATTTCGTGCTGAATAAGATCATTGGCTGGTCCATTAAGCATCGCATCGCCGTCATCGTTGCCACACTGGCGCTTGCTGGTGTCGGGTTTCTCGCATTTCTGCGGCTGCCGATTGACGCCTTCCCTGACACCACGCCTGTCCAGGTTCAGATCAACACGGTCGCTGAGGCGCTATCGCCCGTTGAAATCGAGCGTCAGATCACCTTCCCCGTCGAGCAGGCCATTTCCGGGCTTCCCGGTCTGCACGAAGTGCGGTCGATTTCCAAGTTCGGCCTGTCGCAAGTGACCGTCATCTTCGATGAGGGAACCGAAATCTACCTCGCGCGTCAGGTCGTGATGGAGCGATTGCAGGCCGTGGAACTTTCCCCGGGTATTGATCGACCACAGCTCGGTCCCGTCGCCACCGGGCTGGGCGAAATATTCCATTACCAAATCACCGGCTCGGGAAAAAGTTTAAGCGAACTGCGCACCGTTCAGGACTGGATCATCAGGCCCCAACTTCGCACGGTGCCCGGCGTGGCCGAGGTCAACACCTGGGGAGGGGACGAACGGCAACTGCACGTCCTTGTCGACCCCATCAACCTCGCTAAACACGGTCTCACCCTGTCCGGGCTGATCGAAGCGCTGGAACGGAACAATGCCAACGTCGGCGGCGGCGCGCTCGATCAGGCGGGCCAATCCGCTCTCATTCAGGGGATCGGCATCGTCACAAAACCCTCTGATGTCGAAGAGATTATCATCGCGGCCCACGAGGGAATTCCGACGCGCGTCCGTGACGTGGCCCATGTCGCCGAAGGGCGCGAGATTCGCCGCGGTGCCGTCACAGCCGATGGAACCGGCGAAATCGTGCTGGGACTCGGATTCATGCTGATGGGCGAGAATAGCCACGATGTCGCCAGACGGCTTCGGGTGCGGCTGGAAGAAATCAGAAAAAGCGTTCCCGTGGACGTTAACGTCGTGCCGGTCTACGATCGAACGGAACTCGTCGATCATGTTCTGCACACTGTCAAAACCAACCTCTTTGAGGGCGCCGTTCTCGTCATCGCCGTGCTCTTTGTTTTCCTTGGAAACTTGCGCGCCGGTCTGATCGTGGCCTCCGCGATTCCCCTGTCCATGCTTTTCGCGTTTGATCTCATGCTGCGCGCCGGTATCGCGGGGACCTTGATGAGTCTTGGCGCGATTGACTTCGGACTGATCGTCGACAGTTCAGTCATCATGGTGGAGAATGCCACTCGCCGTCTCTCAGAGAACAAGGGTCTTCGTTCTCGATCGGAGGTAGTCGAAGAGGCCGCGATAGAGGTACGCCGTCCGACCATGTTCGGCGAACTCATTATCATGATCGTTTACCTCCCCATCCTTGCCCTTGAAGGAGTCGAAGGGAAGCTCTTCCAGCCGATGGCGCTGACCATCATCTTCGCTCTGCTGGGATCGCTGGTTCTCTCTCTCACTCTCATGCCGGCGCTGTGCGCCACGTTCTTGCCCAGACGGATGTCCGAGAAGGAGAACTGGCTCGTGGCCCGTTTGAAGCGGGTCTACCTTCCCATTCTCGCCAAGGCGCTTCTTCGGCCAAGACTGGTGCTGGCCGTCGCAGGGGTTTTTCTTGTCGGCGCCACATTCCTGGCGACGCATCTCGGCTCAGAGTTCGTGCCTCGGTTGCGGGAAGGCGCAATCGTCATCAATACGATCCGGCTCGCCGGAGTCTCCTTGGATGAATCGGTTCGCTATGGAACTCAGATAGAAAAAACTCTGCTCGGAGCGTTTCCGGATGAGATTGAGCGAGTGTGGACCCGCACCGGCACGGCCGAGGTCGCCACCGATCCGATGGGTTTGGAGCTTTCTGATATCTTCATCACTTTGAAACCGCGCGATCAATGGAAGCGTGCGCGGACACAGGATGAGCTGGTCACTTCCATGCAGGAAATGATGTCCGGATTTCCGGGCATGCGGATGGTGTTCACTCAGCCGATCGAGATGCGGGTGAACGAGATGATCGCCGGCATTCGCGCCGACGTCGGCATCAAGCTGTTTGGCGATGATTTTGAACTTCTGGAGAGCAAGGCACGCGAGATCGAGACAATTGTCAAGGAGACACCGGGCGCGGCC
>Ga0214473_10003930_pt1 | contig 17940 bp, 17 predicted proteins | sample RVTome_7_FD_203509 | JGI IMG/M metagenome (GOLD analysis project Ga0214473, IMG submission 203509) | Soil microbial communities from uranium-contaminated site in the Upper Colorado River Basin, Wyoming, United States - RVT98D197 | ecosystem: Environmental > Terrestrial > Soil > Contaminated >... | reverse complement strand
GAAGACTATCAGGACCTCATGAAGGGGGATGTCTTTAATTATAGCTACAAGAGGGGCCTATCCCTCTGCCGGGAGTGTTCGATTGGAAAACAACTGGCCCGTGAGTTAAAGCCGGCGAAATTGCTCTTCCGTCCCTAGGGACGAAACGGCCGTCCCCATCATGGGTGGAAAATGAATATCCAGAAGTCCGCTTGAAATCCAGAGCAAACCTTGCCGGAAAATCTTAACCCATCCAATACCCGTTCCAGATCTGCAGGGGGCCAGGGAAGGCCCCCTTGCTTTCTGTTCTTCTAAAGGAGGTGGATGCGATGGAACGTCAAACCCCCTGTTCATGCTCCAGGGTTTTATCCCTTCCTTATGAAGAAACGATCGCCCAATGGGGTTGCCTTTTCCTTTTCCTCCTCTTTTGTTTACTTTCCCCCGCGCTGGCAGAGGCCGGACTCAGGGAGCAGGTTGTCGCGACCGTACTGCCCAATGGCCTGAAAGTGATCCTGCTGGAAAATCATAAAGCTCCTTTGATCACCTTCCAGGTCTGGTACCGGGTGGGATCCCGGAACGAAGAATGGGGCAAGACCGGACTCTCCCACATGCTCGAGCACATGATGTTCAAAGGGACCCAGAAAGTGGGCCCGGAAGAATTTTCCCGGATCATTCAGGAGAATGGGGGCAATGACAACGCCTTCACTTCCCGCGACTATACCGCCTATTTTGAAAATCTGAGTGCGGACCGCATCCAGGTTCCCCTGGATTTGGAATCGGACCGGATGCAAAACCTCATGCTCCGGCAGCAGGACTTCCGCACGGAGCGAATGGTGGTGATGGAAGAACGGAGGATGCGCACGGAGGACAATCCCCAGGCCTTTCTAATGGAGCAGTTGGAAGCCACGGCCTTCCAGATTTCCCCCTATCACTGGCCCACCATCGGCTGGAAGGAGGACATCGTCCGCTTTACCCTCGAGGACTTGAAGAAGTACTATCGCACCTCTTACAACCCTGCCAATGCCATCCTGGTCGTCGTGGGGGACTTTCAGAAAAAGGACCTCCTTCAGCGCATTGAGCAGGCCTTCGGTCCGCTCCCCAGGGGAACGCCGCCCAATCAGGAAATGGATGTAGATCCAAAACAAGCAGGGGAGCGCAGAATCTCCGTCAAAAAGGAAGCCCAGCTGCCTTTTCTGGTCTTGAGCTATCACGTCCCGAACCTCCGCCACCCGGACAGTTACGTACTGGAAGTAACGGCGGCGATCCTCTCTTCCGGAAAAAGTTCGAGATTTTACCAAAGCCTTGTCCGGGAGAAACGGCTCGTGCTCGACGCCGATGCGGAGCACTCTCTGCTTTCCCGAGATCCAGGCCTCCTCTACCTCACGGCCCAACCTCTGCCCAGCAAGGAGGTGGGGGAGGTGGAGAAGGCCTTAGATCGGGAGGTCGAGCGGCTCCAAAAGGAGCGGGTCGGCGAGCAGGAACTGGCCAAAGCAAAAAATCAACTGGAGGCATCCTTCATATACGGGCAGGATTCGCTTTTCTTCCAGGCCATGCTCCTGGCCCAGCACGAGATCGTTCTGAACTGGGAGGCGATTGACGACTACCTCCCCTCCATTCGCAAAGTCACTGCCGAGGACATCCAGCGGGTTGCCGGACAATACCTAACCCCGGACAACCGCACCGTTGGGGTTCTCATCCCCTTGCCACCCAAAGAGGGGACATTACCGCCGGTGGGCTCTTCGGTCAAAGAACGCATGGTCAGATAGGAAGGCTCGATGTTCCAGAAAAATCGCAACATTTCATGCTCTCTCCTGATTTTTACATTTTCCCTCGTGGGACTGATTTTGATGGAGGGCTCTTCCCCGGCCATGCCCCCGGTTCAGAGGATGGTTCTTCCCAACAAGATCGTCCTGCTCCTCTCGGAAGAGCACTCCCTTCCCTTTATCACGCTGCAACTCCTGGTGGATTCAGGGTCTCGGAAAGATCCTTCCGGAAAGGAAGGCTTGGCGCGGCTGGTGGCCAAGGGGCTTCTTCTGGGGACTTCCCAACGCACGGTTGTGGCCATCAATGAAGAGCTCGATTTCATGGGTGCTTCTCTCGATGGTTCGTGCAGCAAAGATTATGCGACCGTCAACCTCAGGGTCCTGAAGAAGGATTTGGATAGAGGATTGGAACTCTTCCTGGAGAGCCTTACCCAGCCCACCTTTCCGGAGGGAGAAGTGCACCGGGAGGTCGAAAAAACCCTGGCGGCCATTCAGGCCGCTGAAGACCAACCCGAGGAAGTGGCTGAAAAGGAGTTCCAGAAAGGTCTCTTTCTCACCAGCCCCTATGGACATCCGGTGGAAGGGACGAAAGAATCCGTCCCCCGAATTACCCGCGAAGCAATCGTCCAGTTTTACCGGAACCATTACCATCCGAACAACTCCATCCTGGTCGTGGTTGGAGATATCACCCTCGAAGAGGTGAAAGCCAAACTCCTTCCTCGTCTGACCAGATGGCCGCTGGGGGAGGTTCCCGGGATGGCCTTCAAAAGCGAATTCGCCGGGGGGTCGAAGACGGTGAAGATCGACCGGGCCATCACTCAGGCCAATATCATCCTCGGGCACAGAGGAGTCAGCCGGGAGAACCCGGACTTTTACGCCCTAACGGTAATGAATTATATTCTGGGGGGAGGAGGATTTTCCTCCCGGCTGATGGAGACGATCCGGAACAAGCGGGGTCTGGCGTATTCTGTAGCGAGCTTCTTTGATCCCGCCAAGTACCCGGGTTCTTTCCAGATCGTTCTGCAGACAAAAAACGCCTCCGCCCGTGAAGCCATCTCTCTCTCCCTCCAGCAAATGCAGCGGATTCGCCAGGAGATGGTCTCGGAAGAGGAGCTGGAAGGGGCAAAGAAATACCTCATCGGCAGTTTCCCCATGCGCCTCGACACTCAGGGAAAGCTGGCCAACTTTCTCACTCAGGTGGAGTACTATGGATTGGGCCTCGATTATCCCGAGAAATATCCCGGCCTGATCCGCTCCGTCACACGCGGAGAGGTCCTGCGGGTAGCTAAGGCCTATCTGCACCCAGAAGATTATATCCTGGTTGTTGTTGCCGACCTGAAAGAAGCCGGGATGGAATAACTGCCACGCTCGCGGGCCCCTTTTCTGCCGAGTTCATCCCAGAGCCATAGGAGGAGCGATGAAACACCGACTCCACCATCCGTCGATAGCCTATCTAAGCTTTCTCATCCTGGGATTGGTCGCAGGTGCGATCCTGGGATCTCAGATCCTCGGCGCCTTCACCCCCTCAGAGAAGATCCCGGCTGACGCAGTGCCCAATTTTCGTTTAATGGCGGAGGCGTGGAATACGATTCAAAATGCCTATGTAGACCGCAAGGCCGTGAACCCTCAACTCCTTACCTACGGGGCGATCAGCGGCATGGTGAATTCTCTCGGAGATACCGGTCACAGCCGCTTTCTTTCTCCCGTGATGGTGCAGCAAGAGCGCAACCTCTCCCGGGGCCTGGTGGAAGGCATCGGCGCTGAAGTGCAGATGAAAAACAACCAACTGGTCATTGTGGCCCCGATCGACGATTCTCCAGCGCAACGCGCGGGCTTGAAATCCGGGGATGTCATCCTAAAGGTGAATGGAGAAAGGGTCGGTGGCCTTCCCCTGGAACAGGCCGTGGGGCTGATTCTGGGAACTCCTGGGTCCACAGTGAACCTCACCATTTTCAGCCCGGGCACCGGGCGGAGCATCGATTATACTCTGGTGCGGGCCCGCATCACCTTGCGCAATGTGAAATGGCTGCGGCTGCCGGGAACGACAGCGGCTCATGTACGCATTGCGAGCTTCAGCAAAGGAGTCGGCGAGGATCTCCGGAAGGCTTTAAAGTCCCTGCAGCAAGAAAAGCTGACCGGGCTCATCCTGGACCTGCGCAATAACCCCGGGGGGCTGTTGGAAGAAGCGGTGAAAACCGCCAGCCAGTTTTTAGGCAGCGGCAACGTGTTGCTGGAAAAGAACGCCAAGGGGGAGGTCACCCCGGTTAGCGTCCGGCCAGGAGGCCTGGCTCTGGCCATACCGATGGTGGTCTTGATCAATGGCGGGACCGCGAGCGCTCCCGAAATTGTTGCCGGTGCCTTGCAGGACGCACGCCGGGCCCCGCTCGTAGGGGAAAAAACTTTTGGCACGGGAACCGTCTTGAGCCCCTTTCCCCTGGCTGACGGCTCAGCGCTCCTGTTGGCCGTCGAGGAATGGCTGACTCCTGCCGGGCAGGTGATCTGGCATAAAGGAATTTCGCCCGATATACCTGTCCTTCTACCCCCAGAGGTCCGCCCGCTCTTTCCAGAGGCGGAGAAGGAAATGACCGCAGCACAGCTGCGGGAAAACAAGGATGAACAGCTGCTCAGGGCCCTCGACCTGCTCAACCGGCCAGTTCGTGCAACGGGCCTTTAAAAATACAGCCCTTCCCCCCATAAAATACAAAGTTTTACTTCTTTACTTTTTCCCTAATTCCAGTAATCTGAGAAGAATTCCCACACGATCATCAAAAAGATCTTTACCCATGAATATCCTCGAATTTACGATATTGATCTGGCTGGGCTCCCTGGGCGCAGGTTTCCTGGGATCTCTGACAGGCCTGGGCGGCGGGGTTGTCATCGTTCCCTTGCTGACACTGGTCCTGGGTGTGGATATTCGCTATGCCATCGGCGCGTCGCTGGTTTCGGTGATCGCCACTTCTTCGGGGGCTGCTGCGGCCTATGTCAGACAAGGATTTTCCAACATACGGATCGGGATGTTCCTCGAGGTGGCGACGACCCTGGGAGCACTGGTCGGGGCGGTTTTGGCCACGAGGGTTTCAAACGCCTCGATTGCCATAGTATTTGGAATCGTTCTGACCTATTCGGCCTATCTATCGGGCCGGGCCCAGCGCGACTCAACCCGCGACATTGCGCCCGATCCCCTCGCCCAACGCCTGCGCTTGGATGACAGCTATCCGACCGCCAAAGGCCCCAAGGCCTACCGGGTCCGCGCCATCCCCGGGGGATTCAGCGTGATGTTCGCCGCCGGTGCGCTTTCAGGGCTGCTCGGGATCGGGTCGGGGGCGGTGAAGGTAATCGGCATGGACCAGATCATGCGCATCCCGTTCAAAGTATCCACAGCGACCAGCAATTTCATGATCGGCGTGACGGCTGCGGCCAGCGCGGGCGTTTACCTGAATCGGGGATACATCGATCCCGGCCTGGCTATGCCGGTCATGCTGGGGGTGCTAATCGGGTCGCTCCTGGGCGCACGGATGCTGGCCGGCGCTAAAACGCGGGTGTTACGCCTGATCTTTGCCGCGGTCATACTGGCCTTAGGGATCGAGATGATCTATAAAGGCCTGACCGGAAGGCTCTAACATGGTCGAACCGAAGCGAGCGTTGACGGATGAGCAGATGGATCGGATCATCAGCGTCCTCTTGCGAAGCGGGGTCTTGATTTCTGCTTTGGTCGTGCTGGTGGGAGGAATTTTTTACCTGATCCGTTACGGGACCGCCATGCCCGAATATGGGGTCTTCCGCGGAGAACCGGCGGATTTGCGCAGTGTATCCGGGATCGTGAAAGATCTCCTGTCCTTGGACAGCCGGGTGGTGATCCAGTTCGGGCTTCTGCTGCTGGTGGCCACCCCGGTGGCCCGGGTGGCCTTCTCCGTCCTTGCTTTTGCCCTGCAGAGGGACCGCACCTACGTCATCGTCACCCTGATCGTACTCGGTGTGCTCCTCTACAGCCTTGCGGGCGGAGGCCTATAATATCAGGCGATGCCACCGCAAAGAGGAGAGATCGATTGCCGACCTCTCTCATTCCATTGACACTAATGAAGTTACGTAGGGTGGGGTGAAGGGGCCTTTCCTCCCTTGATGTTTCACCAGAAAATTTGGCTTTCGCGCGGAGAGCCAGTAGGTAACCTTGGGGTGAAAGATCGGGATGTCCACCACGACCTCAACCCGGTAGCATTCAAATTCCCCGGCGGGCACAACCACCTTTTCCATCGCAGCTTGGCGTACCGTCACCTGAATCGCATACCCCGAAAAATCAACCATAAAGACAGTCCATTCCTTGCCCTGATTGAACGGGAAGGACCTGAGCAGTACCAGAAGAGAACCATCCACAGCGAGGGGCATATCTTGAGGAAGCGCGTGCTCTTTCCTTTTCTTCTCTTCTCCCGTACCCTTTTCGACATAGGCCTTGTGATCGGCGATCCAAACCCTCTCTTGCTGAAGCCTCTCGTTCTGACGGCTGGAGGTGGTTCTCAACCCGGAAATAAATCGGCCTCCCCGGTCCATATGTATCGTTATTTCTTCAATGTCCTCGGGGGAGATGGTTTTCGAGATGTATTCAACGCCGCGGGCCTCATCAATCAATGTAATCTCGGTCGACTCCCTTTTGACGGCGTCGCCCCCGATCGGTAAGGCCTCATAGCGATATTTTTCTCCTTCTTGGCCACCCGGAGAATTTTCTATTTTCTCCTCAGCCCAGGTTACGCCCTGCAGGAAAAGCAGGGCGGCAATCGATGCCCAGATCCAATTCATTAGCATTTAAGACCCGGCAAGAAAGCTAAGAGGGGGATAATGCCGAACCAAATGATATAGGACAAAGACAGGGTCATAATCCCGTCTATTTTCCGATCATAATTCCTGGATTGGATCAACTTGAACAATACGAATAGGAGGATCAAACCGTGAGGGATAACGAAAAGGATCATGCTCCCCTGAATCCCCTTTATGATTCTGAAATACCAGAGTAACATCCCGGAAAAGGCCGCGATGCAGACAAAAAAAGATGCCAGGATCACGGCTCCTCGGGACCCGAAAATGACCGCCAATACTCTCTTGGAGACCTCCTGATCCGCCAGACGATCCGGGATCCCGGCCAGAGTGATCGCCCCCAGGGTGGCAAAAAATAGAGGGATGCAAAGGAGCCATGGCAGCGGGCTTTGCCATGAACCGCCCTGAAAGATATACCCGCATAAAATCACGTAAGGGCTATGGGTCAGGCCAACAGTAAGCTCTCCCAGCCCGCGATAACTGAATTTGAAAGGGGGGGCCGTGTATCCCAGACCCAAGAAAACGCCGATGAGGAGCAAAAGCGCAATGGAAACCGGGGAAACGCCCGGGTTGATTCGGATTAGCATGGAGCCGGACCCAACCACCAGCACGAGGGCCGTGAGGATGCCGATTTTCACCTCATGAAATCCGAGTTTCCCTTCCACTAACATTCTTGTGCCGCCCGTAAAGGGACCGGCATTCTTATTCAGGCGATCGGTGCCATAATCATAATATTCATTGGTCAGGATCGTAGATAGCTCAACAAAAAAAAGTGCGAGGTATCCCACCCCATAGACTCGAAGGTCGCATTTCTGAGAGCTGGCCGACGCGGCCACGGCCCCCAAACTGTAGGCGACCCAGGTCATTGGATAGAATTGCAGCCGGATAATTTTAAGCCAGGCGAGAATCTTTTCTTTTATCTTCCCAGAAGCCATGTTTTCCTCCGTTTCTCAGAAGAGTTCCTTATCTGCCTTTCTTTTCTTGCTGAATCCTGTAAAACCTCAGAAAATCACCCGGAGAAAACATCGGTACTCCCTGACACAGTTTGGAAGGAAAATGCGCGCGATTACCGGTAACGAGACATACCGCCCGGCCAGCGACAGCAATCTCAAGAAACGGCTCGTCGGCGGGGTCCGGCAGAGGGTGGGAGAGCGGCGAAGCACTCATGATTTGGCCGCGGTACTCAATATGCTTAAGGAGGGCAACGACCCTGTCGATGTCGAAGCGAAACTTGGGACGACATAAGACTTCATTATATTCAGATAAAATGCGGGCGTCGAAGTACAGCGTTAGCTCGCCGGAGGAAATCATGCGCACAATTTCGGCGCATGCTCCGAAGGGAGAAAGGAGGCCGGCCACAAGGACATTGGTATCGACCACAATCCTCATCGGGCGCGCTTTCTGCGCACCGCCTTGATTTCCTCCTCGATCTCACCCATCGAGATCTTGTCCGTCCCCTGCTCCACGGAACGGCGCTGCAGGCTCGCCACCGCCTCAACCGCACGCGCCTGCCGGAAGGCCGCGAGGGATTCTTCGAGGTTGGACTCGTTGACGGCCGCCAGAATGGCGATGGGTCGCCCATTATTGGTGATGATCATCTCCCGCTCGCCCGGAAGCCTTTTCCAGATTTCGGCCGATTTTCCCCGCAAATCACGAACGCTCAAAAATCTCATCGCGATCCCTCCAATCGTGTATTAATTGTGTACACGATCGTGACTCAATGTCAAGCCTATTTTTACCCTGTAATGTTTCGGCGCAATCCGGAACAGTTAAGCTTTGCTTTTTCCCGGCGAGTTACGTTTCCTATAACGGGTTGTCCAGGACTCTTCATGGGGAGACAATTCGCGGGCAAAGCAGCTATTATTTATCAGTCTTGTCCAAATTGTATTTCAAAAGCATGTCCCGCGAGCTTACGCAGGACGGGAAAGACCTGGCTCCTCACGTGCTGGACATAAACGGAAGCGTGAATTGACGCCCTCTGCGCTGACCAGACGAGGGCAATCACCTGACCCTTCCCATAGGGCTCGCGTCGGCCTATTCATTACCAATCACGACGGCCCAGGACCGGACTTCCCATCGGGCCACCAGCCCCCTGGTAACATAGGGGTCGCTTTTGGCGAAGTCTTCGGCGACAGAGCGCTCGGGCGCGCGGAACACGAGAAGTGCCCGGTCTGCCGGGTCGGTGAACGCACCAGCCAGGAGCAGCTCCCCGCGCCGGTGCGCCTCCCGCACGAGCCCAAGATGTTCCTCCCGGTACGCGGCCCTGCGCGCCAAGAAACCGTCAACTACATCGTAGAACAGTGCATAGTAGTTCATGTCATCGCCTCTCAAGGTCTGTGGGAATATAGAACTCCTCCGAGCCAACTTGTTCCAGTTCAAGAGCTCAATTTTCGGACATCCAAGGTCAAGGTGTTTCCATTACCACGACCGATGATACCCGCTCGAGCCTTAGGAATTGACGAAAGTTGTTTGATAACCTTCTTCTTTTCCCTCTTAATCTTCAGGAAATAAGTTATGCGCCATAAGAATCAACGTCCCGCTAATCGCCCTCTCTGGGGGGCAAGATAGAAGCTCTGCTTAATGAAAACGCTGTGGTAAAAAGAAACGGCGGCCCAAAAGGAAAGTTGCAGAAGATTTTCGAGGAAACCTCAAGCCTCCCAAGACGCCAACAGCACAAAATCGCGGAGTTCGTCTCTGCCTTTATCAATCAATACAAACAAAACCAAACCTGAGAGAGTTCACCCCCCTAAGAACATAGGGGAAGTGTCACCCTGTCATTATTAATTTAATTAACTTCTTGCCTCTTTTATAAAATTATAACCGCAATGTTCACAATGGTTTCTTGTAAAAGGAGACCACCATTCAAATCTAAAATTCAGAACTTTGTATTCGTGCCATCCAACTGGGGTGTTGCAGTTGGGACAACGAATTCCTGATGTCCACAATTGAATTACAACTGACCAAGGGAATACCAGCAAGGCTAACCCCCAGTGAACTGTCGCTCCCAAATACCCTAAGAAGAAGCCCACAGCGGGATATGCTACAAAGAATAGAATATTCCTCGTTCTCCTGATGTTCATAATCAGCAGAGTAATGTACCACTAAATATCCGGGCCGTTATTTGCACGGTCCAGATTTTTTGAATTTGTTCTTCATTTTCTTCAAAAATCTTTTAACATCTTTAACAGCATCATTTACTGTATAAGTCCAGGTTTTGGTTAATGATACAGAGAAACCCTTCCCAGGCCCTACACCCAAGGCTACTCCGTTAACGAGGAATAAGGTGTCAGGCCTTGAAATGTGACTCGAGCTTCATAACGATCTTCCCCAACTCTCGATCCCTTGCCATCGCCTCTCTCGCCCGTGCCGCCGCCTTACTTACCGCACTATAATGAAGCCCCCCAAAAACTCTCCCAATCTCCTCATTGCCTAACCCCGTATACCGCTGGGCCAAATAAAGAGCCACATTCCGCGCCGGATTCAATCTCTTTCCCCCTAAACGAATCCCTTCCTCTTTCACCCCAAAAGCCTCCGACACTCCCCGCACGATTCCCTCAAGCGCAGGGAATCTGATCAGCTTCCTCCTGGCCACAATCTCTGCCCCCAATTTCTTCCCCTTCAACACCCCCATGATCCGTTCCTTAAACTTCTCCCCTCCAAGCACCACCTGGGCAAAAAGGGCCTCCAAGGGACTCTCGCCTACCCCAAGAACCCCTTCGCCGACATACCCCTTATACTTCTTCGCCGCACGCCCCCAGCCCCGATCAAATTGAGACAAAACCCAACTGTACTCTACCCATTCCTCCTTCTTCGCCTTCCCAATATATCCCCCGTAGCTGCTCCATGGATACTTCTCGGGACTCTTCACGATTCCAGCCCTTACAGGATTTAAATGAACGTACCGGCTCAACGGAAGAAGATACTCATCTTTATCCACAAGGATTGCCCGGTACCTTCCCTGCAATAGATGTCCAACCCTCCGGTATTTGCGGTTGAAATATCCGGTATAGCTTCCGTTAAGCCCATGCATCACTTTCAGCAAATTTCCCCGGGGAGTTTCCAGAATTAGATGATAGTGATTGTCCAACAACACGTAGGCATGAACCAAAATCCCGTAACGCTCATGATAATCTCTGAGGATATTCAGGAATTTTGTCCGGTCCTCATCGGTGAGAAAAATTTCCTTCTTCTCGTTGCCTCGGCTTGTGATGTGATACAAAGCCCCAGGATACTCAATCCGAACCGGTCTACCCATGGGGGCAATTCTAACATTCTGCGGTTATTATGTCAAATATCAAGGCCTGACACCTTTGAATACAATTGGGCGTTCCCAGCCTTAGGGAAGACCCGCTGCAGCGAAAACCCGTATAACCAGGGCAGTTTCTAGGACACAAACATCCAAGACACTTGACAAGCATCGGGCGGGCGTTTAATGTGATTAGCTGAGTTCGGCACGGCTGAAAATCTTTTTGGCAAGTGCCAAGCGCGGGTATAATATCGCTGAGCTAGATCGATTTGGATAATCAAACGTAACGAAGGGAGAGAAGGAAATGAAAGCGGTGAATGAGATGGAAATCGCCCAAAGGGCAGTGGAATTGATCAAGGAGGGAGCTTTCCTTGTCGTCCAGGCCAAAGGGCGAAAAAACGTGATGACCATCGGATGGGCCATGTTCGGGTTTGTATGGAAAAAGCCCGTTATGATGGTCGCGGTCCGGAATAGCCGGTTTACCCACGGGATCATCGAGGAGGCGGAAAGTTTCACGGTCAGCGTCCCGACCGGGAAGATGCAGAAAGAGATCAACTTCTGCGGATCGAAATCGGGCAAGGACCTTGATAAATTTAAAGAATGCCAACTCACCACGACCAAGGCGCAGAAGGTCAGCTCGCCGGTCCTCAAAATTCCGGGGTATCACTATGAATGCAAGATGATGTACAAGACCCCCATGGACCCAAAATTCATGGATAAAGAAATGGAGGCCCTCTATCCCAAAAAGGACTATCACACTCTGTATTTTGGAGAGATCGTGTCCTGTTATATCGGCGAATGACAAAGAGAACTGCGGAGAGACAAGAAGAGCTTTTCAGCCGAGAAGCATGGGACCGTTCGCTTCTTCACGGGTTGGCCTGCGAATGGGAAAAGAGCCTCTGGGTCTTGAGTCCCTCGCACCGGAAAATGATGCGCCCTCCCCTGTTCAGTCTGAGGGCGATGGAAGACCGATGGGGCTCCTGGTCGGGGAAGAAACGGGAGATCTCGCTGAGCTGGAACCTGGTTCTGAATCATCCCTGGGATGCGGTATGTGAAGTTCTGCTGCATGAGATGGCCCATCAATTTACCGAGGAAGTCTTTGGCGCCCATCATGAATCCCCCCATGGGCCGCAGTTCCAGAAAGCCTGCCAACTGCTGCGGGCCAATCCCAAAGCGTCGGGAAATTACAAACTGCTGGATGAACGGATTGTTCAGGGATCGGCCGGCGGCGAAGATCGGATCATGGTCCGGGTCAAAAAACTGATGGCCCTGGCCGGGAGCCCCAATCAGCATGAAGCGGAAGCAGCCATGGGTAAGGCTCATGAGCTAATCGCCAGGTACAATCTGGATCTTCTGGCGCAGGAAGAAAAACGGAATTTTACCAGCGTTTTCGTCGGCCGGCCCGCCCTGCGCCACCCGCCGGAAGATTATGCCCTCGCCCATTTGTTGCAGGACTCTTATTTCGTGCGGGGAATATGGGTGTCCGCTTATGTGCCGGCCAGGAGCAAGATGGGGCGGGTTTTGGAGATCAGCGGGACGATCCAGAACATAAAAATGGCCAGCTACGTGCATGATTTTGTGCGGCGGTTTATCCATTCCCAATGGGCCGCCTACAACAAGAATCGGAGCTTGAACCGTCATCGCCAGGCTGACTTTGCCCTGGGAATCGTCGAGGGCTTTCGTTCCAAGCTGGAAACGCAGGGGAAAGAAGAAGGAAAGGGTCCGGCTTCGCTGGCCTTGATAAAGATGGAGGACCCGTTACTGAAAGAATATCTGGCTTACAAGTATCCCCACACTGTCCAGATCCAGAGAGGGGTTGCCAGACAGGATAAGAACGTATTGCAGGATGGCAAGCGCATCGGGAGAAAGCTGGTTATCGCCAAGGGAATTACGGAGCACGGGGGAAGCCGGGGGCTGTTGATAGGAAGCTGACGGTTTTGACCATGGGTAATTTCATTTACAACCTCCTCGCTTCTGGGGGCCTGCAAGATCCCTATCTTCTGCTCGTCTTGATGGGGATTGTCCTGGCCGGGGCTTTCGTCACCTCCGCATTTGGCATCGGCGGCGGCATTATGATGACCCCCCTGTTCATTTTCCTTCTGCCCCCGAAGTTTGCCATTGGATTGCTGGCGCCGCTTATGCTGCTGATTACCGGCACCGGCGTTCGCCAGTATTGGGGACAATGGAGCGTGCATTCCATACTCGTGATCCTTCCTTCTTCTCTGGTAGGGATATGGGTGGGTACCTATTTATTGGCTGAAATTCCGGCAGGGATCGTGAGCAAGACCGTGGGGGTACTGGCCATCGGATTTGGGGTCAGCCAGTTTTTCTTCATTGACCGGCCGGATTGGAGTGACCGGCTCCGTCCGGGGACCTGGCAGGGGGTGGGATTCGGTTTTGGCTCGGGCATCACCAGCGCGCTCGCCCACAGCGGGGGCATCATCTTCTCTTTTTACCTGCTGCCGCACAGCCGGACAAAGGAGATATTTGTAAGCACCGCGGTTTTTCTTTTTTTCACCTCCGGGATCGTCAAGGTGGGGATCTATGCCTATTATGGCGTTCTGACTTTCCCCATTTTACTTCTTTCCTTGACGTTGGTGCCGGCCTTGATCTTCGGTTCAATCGCGGGCAAGCGGCTCAACCGCCTCATACCCAATAAACTATTCCTGCGGCTGATCTGTGTCCTCGTGGCTGCGATGGGAATCAAGCTGACTTTTTGGTAGCCGCCTGATATTCCGGCGCCAGATAATCGGGGACCGGTAAAGAGGTTGCGGCCTTCAGGACGTCCTCGGCCCAGGGTGCGGCGATGGAGCCAAGCACCCGGATGGCCAACACCTTTTTGAATAATTTTGGGGGGTAGGCCCGGACGACGGTTTTCCCCGAAGGATCAAAAAATTGAGAATACCCCTGGCGGATGCTCTTTCCGTAGACCCCAACCGAAACGGCCGTTCGATCGCCCGCAGCGCCCATCTGATGGATTCCTTCATCCAGAGGGAGGACGTGAGACGTTCCTCCGGGTTCGATCGGCTTCGAAGAAATCTTTTCCAATTCAGCGTAACCTTCAACCCGCCCATCGTCCAGCCGCCGGTATTTTTTTTCCCGTACCTGCTCAATCAGGGAACCGATCAATCCCCAGGAGCCGTGATCGTGGATCGGACTCGGCCGGTTGGGTTCCCAAATGTAGGCCAGAACCGAAAAGGACTGACCGGGACTGCGGTGGAGGGTGATTTCATTCCGGTACACCGACGTGGGCTGCCGGTTCAAAAAACCCGGGTCCATGAGCAATTTCTCGAAAAATTCCTGAAACCAGCCCGGATCGCTTAACAGCTCACCCAAAAGCTTCAGGCCAACTTCCATCACCCGAGAAGTTTCCGGTTTTTCCTCGAGGAAAGCCTGGAAGCGGAGACAGAACGTTTCCAGATTCATGGGTCTTCGTCCTTTATTTTTGTACAGGAAATTATGAAAACATTTCACCGCGGAGCACGCAGAGATCGCAGAGTGAAACTATTCAAAAGACAAAATAAGGAGCTGTTAGCCACCGAGGTCACAGAGATCGCCGAGCCTCTGTGGCCTCGGGGCCCCCTGTGGCAAAGGGTTTTGAGATTTCTGTCTTTACATTATCTATTCTCTGCGTGCTCTGCGGTTAATCTTTTATCTTTCTGGGCGTGGGCACTCCGTATTTGCGGATGTGGCTCCAGGACTTATACTCCGGGTCGTCCGGGTTCGCGGCCAGCGCCTCAGCCTCTTTCAGGTATTTTTTCATAACGCCCCCCTGCTTGTACAGCAAGCGATCCTTACCGACGGGGCAGACCTTGGTGCAGATCCCGCAGGGATAACACCGCCTGGCAGTTAATTCCTCAGTCATTTCCAGACAGGCCGTCTTATCGTAATCCCCAATCACCTGGTCTTTACGCATCGTGATGGCCTTCTTGGGACAGCACTTGGCGCAGGCCTCACACTTGATGCAGAGTTCCTTATCCACCATTTGGTCCGGGGGCAGCGATGCCGAGGTAAAGACCGAGACCAGCCGCACCCGGGGGCCGAATTCCGGGGTCAGAAGGTTATGGCTGGCGCCGATGGTGCCCAGGCCGGCGTATTTGGCAGCCATCACATGGCTGAAGGCAGCGAGGTTCTTTTCTCTCAGGGCCTTTAAGCTGCTGTATCCGTCCCGGGGGAAGAAAAAGGAAGCATGGCCCAGGCGATTCAGGTAGCGGGTCAAATCGTAAGCCAGTTGGTCCAGAGACCGATTGCTGGTGTCATAAAGCTCCTTGTGCAAGATCGAAGGGGTGGTCTCGACGATGGGCAGGGGCATTTCCATCCCCATCACGATGACGGTGCGGGCAGGGGGCCAGATCGCCTGCGGGCGGAAATCGGGAGGAACTTCACCGGCTTCGTCCCAGCGCTCTACCGGGGCAAAGCCGACCAGGTCCGCCCCCCGATCCTTGCAGAATCGTATGACGAGACCTTTCAGGCCGGAGCTCTTCCCGGCCGATTGTTTTTTCCCGGGGGGATTCAGGTCTAATTTCTTTAACCGCGCAGCCATAGCTGTCTTCTTTTCCGGCGAATGGTTGGGATATATTTATAGTTTAAAGGAAGGAACGAAAAAAAGCAAAAAGGCGCCCACCGACGATTGGACCTTTGAGCGCTTCGAATCGCATATATAATTATTCAGCACCAAATTATTCCACATAGGTTATGTCCTAAATCATATTTATTTCTCCGGGCGAGCCTCATATAATTAAAAGAATTGTCAATTTCGATGATCTCGTAAAAAGTCCGAAAAGAGGTATTTCCGTCATTCCGGCAAACCCCGGATCGGGTCCGGGCCAGGCGCCGGAATCCATGGTTCCCGGTGAAAACCGGGATCCAGTTTTTGAGATGGCTCCCGACTTTCGTCGGGACGGCGTCTGGACTCCGGTTTCCACCGGAGTGACGACTTTTTACGAGAACATCAACCTTTCATCTCCAAAAACCTTGCTCCGGTAGGGATAAAATAAGTGGGCCGGAAATTTTTATTTCTTCTTTTAATCTTATTTTCCCTTTTCATCCTCGCGGGAGCTTTCCATCACCACCCGGACGGCCTCGCTCATAAAAACTGCCTTCTATGTAATCTGAGTTTGCAGCATTCTGATTATATCCTGCAAACCTCTGTATCAACTTCTTCGAATCCAGGGCCTCTTTGCGGTGTTTCCCCGGACAACCTGCCGATTTTTTCATCGCTTGCCAAAGAGCTTTTAGCCATCCGGGCTCCTCCTGTATAATAGTCCAAGCCTTCAAGGGAGCTTTTCCCATAGATCCGCCATATAAGGATGATCTCTCCCGGAGGGAACATCTTCACTCCGAATGGGCGTATATCCAATGGATCTAGGGAACCGGGATTAGTATCTTCCGAGCGGGTCAAATGTTGATAAGATATGACCCCTTGTATGGAGGAGGGAAGATGCGTACAATGATCGTCTTTGTTTTATCTTTATGCCTGGTCAGCACGTCGGCCTTTGCCGAAACCCTGGAGAAACGCATCCAGCAACTGGAGGAGACCATCAAGAAACAGGAGGAGACGTTACAAAACCAGCATAAGACACTGGAAGAGTTGAAGGAGAAATCCAAACAAGAGAAACCCGCCGAGCAGCCGGCCAGCACCGCGCAGCCAACGCGGGATTACCGGCTCGACGACCGATCCCGGGGAATCTACGTGCCGTCGGCTTCTCCTGTAACTCCCTATTCTTTGACCAGACAGGTGGGCACTCCGGGTTTGATGAATCCCGCCATCAGCCTCATCCTGGATACCGAGTATTACCATTCCAGCTTATCAAAGAATGAACTAGATTCGAGGAGTACGCCCGGTTACATTGGCAACCCTCAGCCACCCCCTTTTAACGAGGGATTCAACCTGAGGGCAGCAGAACTGTGGTTTTTTGCCCCCGTAGACCCCTATTTCAACCTCTACGCCACGCTTCCCATCACCGAGGACGGGATCGAAGTGGAAGAGGCTTACTTCGTGACCACTTCCCTCCCTGCGGGGCTGCAAGTAAAGGGCGGAAAATTTAAGAGCGGGTTTGGCCGGTTCAATGCGTTTCATCCTCATGCCTGGGACTTTGTGGATGCTCCCCTGGCGTATAGACTTTTCTTCGGCGGCGAAGGAGAAGGGTTGATCGAGAAAGGAGCCCAGTTGACCTATCTGCCCAACCTCCCCATTTATACGATCTTGGGGGCGGAAATATTGCAGGGGGACAATGACACGCTCTTTGGCACCGATGCCGAATCCGGCCCTCATGCCTATACCGCCTTTGCCAAAGCTTCTCTGGACTTTGGGGGCAGCCACTCCATTTTATTCGGAGGTTCAGTCGTCGGGGGAAAAACCAAGACAACCTCCTATGCGCCGGATACGGAACTTACGGGCGATACGGTCCTTTATAATCTGGAATTTACTTATAAATGGAAGCCCTCGCGGTGGCGGAGCTTTATCCTGCAGTCCGAATACCTGTACCGCCATCAGACGGGGTATCTGACGGATACGGTTGCCTTGACGACCGACTCTTTGAACCGGGACCAGGATGGCTTCTATGTGCAGGCGCTCTACCAGATCGATCGCTGGAGAGTCGGGGGGAGGTTTGACCGCATGGCCATCCGTAAAGATGAGGTGGTCCGCGCCGGGCAAGAATTGAGCTTTTCCGGGCAGCCCTATCGTATGACCGGGGCCCTCGAATTCAACCCCACGGAATTCTCCCGGATCCGGCTGCAGTATAATTATGACAGATCAGATCCGCAAAAGGAAAATCAGGAGATCTTCCTGCAATTCATCCTGGCCATTGGAGCTCACGGAGCCCATGCGTATTAAGAAGGAGGACTGAAGATGATCCGAAAAAGCCTGTTGGCCATCGTCTGCTTTCTGGCCTGGACCAGCCCGGCTTTGGCCAAATTGAATGTAGTCGCAACCCTGCCCTGGATCGGGAGCCTGGTCCAGGATATCGGCCGGGATAAAGTCCATACTACCATTCTGGTGAAACCCTCTCAGGACCCCCATTACGTGGAGGCTAAACCGAGCATGATTCTGGAAGTGCGCAGGGCGGATCTGCTGTTGTTCAACGGACTGGAGCTCGAGATCGGGTATCTTCCGGTCCTGGTTGAGTCTTCCCGGAATCCCAA
>Ga0214473_10003929_pt1 | contig 17943 bp, 14 predicted proteins | sample RVTome_7_FD_203509 | JGI IMG/M metagenome (GOLD analysis project Ga0214473, IMG submission 203509) | Soil microbial communities from uranium-contaminated site in the Upper Colorado River Basin, Wyoming, United States - RVT98D197 | ecosystem: Environmental > Terrestrial > Soil > Contaminated >... | reverse complement strand
GGTACTCGCCGCTGAAGCAGAGCACCTCGTCGCCCGGCCGCCAGTCGATCAGGGCGGCGATCAGGCACAGGCCTTCTCCCGTGTTGCGGACGAAGGCGATCTCGCCCTTCTCCGCACCGAGCAGCCCCGCCACCTGCCCGCGGACGGTGTCGACATCCGCATCCAGCGCGGACGATGCCGCGAAGCCCCGCGCCATCAGGTCGTCGATGCCCGCGGCGAGGCGGTCCCGGGTCGGCCGAGGCAGAAGGGCCTGGCCGTTGGTGGCGAAGTAGGTGATGTCCGCGAGGCCCGGGAAGAGAGCCCGGGCCTCCTCCACGGAGAGCTTCGCCGCCGGCTTCTCGAGCTCAGCGCGGCTCACGAGGGAACGACCGCGGGCCGAAGGTGATCCACCTGCATGCCGTTCCTCCCGTGGCTGATCGGCCCTCGTCGCCGCTCCTTATATCACGCCGCGCGAGCCTTGGGGCGGCGCTCCCGGCTGAAGACCACCGCGCTCCCCACCTCTCCTTCGGCCTGCCCCTCGCATCTCCGTCCCGCCCGGCTTGAATGTCCCGAGCCGCGCCGCCACAATCCTGCGCGGCGCGCGACCTGCGATCCTCGCGCAGGCATTCCGCCCTGGAGCCCTTCTGTGAGCCGGGAACGATCGACCTACCGGAAGTGGCTTCTCCGGGCTCTCGAGCTCCTGATCATGCTGGTGGTCGTGTGGGCGCTGCGACAGACGCTCCTCGGCGCGTGGAGCCAGCTCGGAGAGCACGAGTGGCGGATCCGGCCCGGCTGGGTCCTGGCGTCGGGCGTCCTCTATCTGCTCGGACTGCTGCTGGCGGCGATCTACTGGCGCCGCGTTCTCCTGGTGATGGGACAGGACGCCCGCCTCGGAGAATCCCTGCGCGCCTATTTCGTGAGCCACCTCGGGAAGTACGTGCCCGGCAAGGCCATGGTCGTGATCATTCGCACCGCGATGATCCGAAGCCGCCGCGTCGACGCGGCCATCGCCGCTGCCAGCGTCTTCTTCGAGACGCTCACGATGATGGCGGTGGGCGCGTTTCTGGCAGCCGCCGTCCTGGCGGTCGGGTTCCGGGGAGAGGCCCCGAAGTTCTGGGGAGCCGTCGGGCTGCTGCTCGTCGCAGGCCTCCCGACCCTCCCACCGATCTTCCAGCGCCTCGCGCGACTGGCTGGCGTCGGGAGGTCGGATCCCGGCGTCTCTCTCGACCTCGAGAGCCTCCGGTTTGGAACCCTCCTCGTCGGCTGGCTCCTCATGAGCTTGGCCTGGGCGCTCCTCGGCCTCAGCTACTGGGCGACCCTCGAGGCGATGGCGATCCCGGGGCTCGACCCCATCGGGGAGCTCCCGCGCTACACGGCGTGCGTCTCGCTCGCCATGGTGGCCGGCTTCGTCCTGCTGGTCTCGCCGGGAGGAATCGGGGTTCGCGAGGCCGCGCTGGTCGCTCTGATGATGCCTTACCTGAGGACGCTGACCCCGCATCCCGAGCTTTCGGCCTGGGCCAGCGCCGCCGTCCTCCGGCTGGTCTGGCTCGGGGCCGAACTGGCCATCGCCGCCGTCCTCTACCCGATGGGAATGCTCCCGCTTCGACGGAGAACCCAGCAGTCTCGGCGCTGAGCGGAAGCGGGCGGCTCATTTCCCGAGGGGGAGAGCTTCGGTCCCGACCGGGCACCAGCGACGACCAGTCCCTCGACGCGAGGTCGTGAGAGATGCGCAAGCAATCCGTCCAAGATCTCGTTGAGACGACGGAATTCCGATCGTTCCGGGCTCGTCCACAGGAACTACCAGGGCATTTCAACACATCGTTTGACGACCAAGGCGTCTCCTTTTGTTGGGTTTTTGCCACATACGAGCGTGGTCACACGACGGCGGCCGCTCGGTTCCTGGGAGCGCTCTCGCGGGCGCTCTCATCGACGCGAAATGCGACCGCCTCGGCATTCACGAGGAGAACCTCTGATGTCTGTTCAACGCGGGAGATCGGCTCTTCATTCCTGGGCGCCGCTCGGTGCGGCGGTTCTTCTGCTCGCCCTCGGAGCGCAGCCGGCGCTCGGCGACGGGACGGAGACGCTCGGCCCCCCGACCCTCCCCATCGCGTCGGGCTCGGGGATCGCGATCGGCGGAATCGGTCTGGCCGACGCCCAGCCGGGAAATCTCGGCGTGAGCGTTCCCGCCGGAGCGACCGTCAAGCAGGTGCTGCTCTACTGGGAGGGAGCGAACCTGGTGAGCGCGGATGCGACGCCGACGCAGACCATCGAGGTCAACGGGTCCGCGGTCACGGGATCCCTGATCGGCGGAGACACGGAGTACGAAATCCAGTATCGGACCGCCTCCTACCGGGCGGACATCACCTCGCTCGGTCTGATCAAGCCGGGAAGCAACACCCTCTCGGTGGGCGGGCTCGACTTCACCCAGGAGAACGACGGAGCCGGGGTCTTCGTGATCTACGACGACGGCAGCTCGGCCACCGTCGAGGTTCGGGATGGAAACGACTTCGCGCACATCCGGCACCCGGGCTCGCTGATGGTGACGGTTCCCCAGACCTTCACCTTCGCCGCGGTCCCCTTCGATCGCACCGCGGGGATCGACCTCCTGGTGGGGAGCGTGGCGGACGACACCGGATACCTGGGCTTCCGCCCCAGCAGCATCGAGGTCACGGTGGGCGGAACCACGACGACCTTCTCGGACCAGCTCAGCAGCCTGAGCGGCCGCCTGCTGGACGCCCTGCACCTCGAGGTCGAGGTCCCGGCTGGCGAGACGAGCGTGACCGTCCAGCTCTTCTCCCGCAACGACGAGGGAGACTGGGACTGCACCGTGATCGATCTCTGCCCGGCCTCGATGGTGTGGGTGGCGGCGGGTCTCAGCATCGAAGAGGGAGACGGCTGCATCACCCGCACGCCGGGCTTCTGGTGCAACCGGCCCCTCGCCGTCGACTTCCTGCTGCCGGTCGAGGTCTGCGGCATCACGCTCGACAACGTCGCTCCGGGGACGCAGGGGTCGGCGATCGAGGACCTGGTCTTCGGCAGGGACCACATGATCGACAACGGTGGACACCCGGTCGATCCGGGTAGCGTCGGCTACCCGCACGGGATCTCCGCGACGAACCTGCAGCTGGTGCGCCAGTGCGCAGCAGCGCGGCTGAACCTCGCGGCGACCGGAGCGGCGAGGGGCAACTGCGGGAACGAGATCCCCGGAATCCTCGAGAGGATCGACGAGTGCTGCGACGTCGAGCTCTGCACGGACTCGCTGGCCGCCATCGACGCGAGCGGCTGCGTCGGCGATCTGGACGAGTTCAACAAGGAGAGCTTCGGCGGCAACGAGCTCGCGATCCCGGACGGGTTCCCAACCTCCCGGGGGACGGGCGTGAAGGGCTACTTCCCGCCCGGCTCCGGTGACTCGTCGATCTGCTCGAGGGCGAATGGCAACGGCTTCATCAACAGCCGCTGAAGCGACCACCGCCGCTGCCGGCCCCCGCCACGCGGGGGCCGGCAGCTCGACCCCCACCCCTCCCTGCCAGAGATCGGTCCAGCGGCTCGGGACCGACCCGATGCGAGCCCATTGACCGACCCTCCCCGCCTCTCTACACAGGACGCGTGAAGCGTTCTCCGCGCCGGAGCCCGGGATTCCCTCGGGCGGAGCCGAGCAACCCGCCAGAGCCGCATGGCCCGAATCCGCGTCCAGTTCATCCATGGTCTCGAGGGAAGCCCGCAGGGCGCCAAGGCGCGCCTCCTCGACCAGCACTTCGATGCGCTCACTCCGGCCATGGACACCAGCGACTTCGAGGCCTGCGTCGCGGTGCAGGCCGATGCGCTCGCTCGCTTCCGGCCCGACGTGCTGGTGGGCTCCTCCTTCGGCGCCGCGGTGGCGGTCGCGCTCTTGCAGCGCGGCCTCTGGCACGGCGCGACGCTGCTGCTGGCGCAGGCCGCTCTCCGGCGCGGCGCGCCGGCCGAGCTCCCGCCGCGGGTGCCGATCTGGCTCGTGCACGGGCTTCGCGACCAGCTGATCGACATCGAGGAGAGCCGCCGTCTCGCCGCGAGCGGCTCGCCGGAGTGGGTGGTGCTCCACCAGGTCGACGACGACCACGCGCTCCACGAGACGGTCGCGAGTGGACGGCTCGTCGAGCTGGTGAGCGCGCTCGCAGAGCGGGCATCGAGCTGACGAAGGCGAAGCAGGCGGGGGGCGTGGAGCCCTCGGGGCCGGTTGCCCACGCGACGCTTCGCGAAGTGGGCAAAGCCCCAGGCGGCGTAGTATTCTCGGCCCCATGAAGGCGATCCAGGTGACGGCGATCGGAGGCCCGGAGGTTCTGAAAGCCGTCGAGGTCCCCGAGCCCGAGGTCGCGCCGGGCACCCTTCGCGTGCGCAACCGAGCCATCGGCGTCAACTTCCACGACGTCCAGAGCCGTCGACGTGGCGCCCGAGGACAGACGCCTCCCTTCATCCCCGGCACCGACTTCGCCGGCGAGGTCGAGGTGGTCGGAGAAGGCGTAGAGGGCTTCGCAGAGGGAGACCGGGTGCTCGGCATCAGCCCCGCCGGCGCCTATGCGGAGAAGAGCGTGGTGCCCGCGGTCCTCGCCGTCCCCATCCCGGACTGGATCAGCTACGAGCAGGCGGCTGCGTGCCCCGTCGCGGGCCTGACCGCGTGCTTCATGATCCGCGACCACGGCGTGGGCGAGGCGACGAACGTCGTCGTCCACGGTGCAGCCGGAAGCGTGGGCTGCTTCCTGGGCGGCCTCCTCGCGGAGAGGCGCGCTCTCTCCATCGGTCTCGTCTCGAGCGAGTCGAAGGCCGAGGTCGCTCGCCGTGCGGGCTATCTCCACGTGATCAACTACCGGCTGGAAGACCCGGTCGCGCGGGTGCGGCACATCACCGCCAGCGCCGGGGCCGACCTCGTCTACGATTCGGTGGCAGGACCCGGCTTCGCGCGAAGCTTCGAGATGTGCCGGGCGGGAGGGACGGTGGTGCTGTTCGGCCACGCGGCGGGGGATCCGCCCCGCGAGGTGCTGGAGGAATCCTTCCTCGGAGCGGCCCGCAACCTCGGACTCCGCACCTATTTCCTCGGCACCATTCTCTTCTCCGATCCCCAGTCGATCCGCGGCGCCTACGCGACGCTCTTCGAGGGACTCTCGAGCGGCAGGATCTTCCTCCCCATCGAGACCCTCCCTCTGGAGGGGGCCGCCCACGCCCACGCGCGAATCGAGAGTCAGCAGACGGTGGGAAAGCTCATCCTGCTGCCTTCCAGCAGCTGACGCGCGCAGCGGGGGGTCAGAGCCGGGCGGCGACGGCCTCGCAGAACTCCGTCGTGCTCGCGCTTCCTCCCTGGTCCGGTGTGAGGACGCGCCCCTCCGCGTAGGCCCGCGTCAGGGCGGAGTCGAGGCGCTCCGCGGCGTCTGCGAAGCCGAGGTGCTCGAGCATCATCACCGCCGAGAGCAGCGTGGCCGTCGGGTTGATCAGGTTTCGGCCCGCGATGTCGGGAGCGGTGCCGTGCGCGGACTCGAAGTAGGCGTAGTCGTCGCCGTAGCAGCCGCTCGGAGCGAGGCCGAGGCCGCCCACCAGCCCCGCGGCGGCGTCGGAGAGGACGTCGCCGTAGAGATTGGGCAGCACCACCACGTCGAAATCCTCGGGCCTCGCCACCAGCTGGTGCGCCAGGTCGTCGACGATCAAGCTCCGGAACTCGATCTCCGGGTAGTCCCCGGCCACCCGCTCGGCGACGCTCCGGAAGAGCCCGTCGCTGCGCGGCAGCATGTTGTGCTTCGTCCCGCTCGTCACCCGGCCCGGCCGCCCCCGCCCCTTGCGCGCCCGGGCGAGCTGGAAGGCGAAGCGACACACGCGCTCGGTTCCCGCCTCGGTGATCACCTTGAGGGCGTAGCGGCCGGGGCCCATCTCGGCCACCGGCCGGCGCGCGGTGGGGCTCACCAGGCCAAGCGGAGCCAGGTCCTCGACCTCTCCCTCGAGGAAGAGATAGAGATCCTCGAGATTCTCCCGAACGATGACGAAGTCGATCCGCTCCGGGCGGACGAGCGGGCTCTTGAAGCCGGCACGAAAGCGCGCGGGCCTCACGTTGGCGTAGGTCTGCCTGCCCCAGCGGAGGTAGAAGAGCGCCGCCGCGCTCTTCCCGCTGGTGGCGCCGAAGAGCGTCGCGTCCGAGCCGTCGATCGCGCGCTTCGCCTCGGCGGGAAAGGCCGAGCCGCAGCGCTCGATCCCGCGCTCGCCGACCGGAGGATGGAGCCACTCGATTTCGACCCCGAGCCGATCGATCAGCTCGATGCTCGGCCGGATCGCCTCGGGCGCGGCGTCCTCGCCTTCGATCACCACCACCCGCTTCGCGCTCACTGCGGCGCTTTCCGAGCCGCGCCGATCCGCGCCTCGAGCACCTTCAGGAGTCCGCCCTTCTCCACGATCTCGAGCATGTCGCGGGTGTAGGCCTCTCCCTGCAGCTCGCTTCCCCTGCTCAGGTTCCGCACCTTCCCGCTCCCGACGTCGACCTCGAGCTCGTCGCCTTCCTGGCACGCCGCGGCGATGCCGGGGCAGACCAGATTGGGAAACGCGATCGCGATGCAGTTGCGGAAGTAGATCCGGCCGAAGGACTCCGCGATCACGGCGCCGATCCCGAGCAGCTGGAGGTTCTCGGGCGCCTGCTCGCGGCTCGAGCCGCAACCCCAGTTGCGGCCGGCGACGATCAGGTCGCCGGCCTTCACCTGGTCCGCGAACCGGGGCCGGATGTGCAACAGCGATCCGCGTCGCTCCTCCCAGGGCGCCGAGAGAGTGCTCCAGGGGGCCATCACGTCGGTGTCCACGTCGTCGCCGAACTTCCAGACCCTGCCTCGAATCCGCGTCTGCATCCCCGCCGTCCTCACCGGATCGTGCTCCCCTTCCAGAACTGGCGGGGATCGACGATGTGGCCCGCCACGGCGGCCGCGGCGACGCTGGCCGGAGAGCCCAGGTAGACCTCGGCCTCGGGGCTCCCCATGCGGCCGCGGAAGTTCCGGTTGGTCGAGGAGAGGCAGACCTCGCCCGGCGCCAGGAGGCCGCCGTGTCCGCCCGGACAGGCGCCGCAGCCGGGCGTGGTGAGGTGCGCTCCCGCCTCCAGGAAGATCTCCGTGTAGCCGGCCCGGGTCGCGTCCAGGAACACCTGCGCGGAGGCGGGCGTCACCAGAAAGCGGGTGCCGGGATGCACCTTTCGGCCCTCGAGGATCTTCGCGGCCACCGCGAGGTCTTCGAGCCGCGCGTTGGTGCAGGAGCCGAGAAAGGCCTGATGCACGCGCACCCGGCCGATCTCGGAGACCGGCTTCGCGTTGCCGGGATTGTGGGGACAGGCGATCTGGGGCTCGAGGCGGGAGATGTCGACCTCGTGAAACGACTCGTAGCGCGCGCCGGGATCGGGTCCGAAGAAGGAGACCGGCTCCTTCGAGCGCTTGCGCAAGTAGGCGCAGGTGATCTCATCCGCCTCGAAGAAGGCGAACTTCGCGCCCAGCTCGACGCCCATGTTGGAGAGCGTGAGGCGGCTCGAGACCGTCATCCGCCGCGCGGCGGGGCCCGCGAACTCGACGGCGCGGTACTGGGCGACCTCGGTGCCGAAGCGCCCCGCGATGTGGAGCGCGACGTCCTTCGACATGATCCCGGCGGGAGCCTCCCCGCCCAGAAGGAAGCGAACCGTCGGCGGCACGCGAAGCCAGATCTCCCCGGTGGCGAGCACGTAGGTCGCCTCGGTGAGACCGAGGCCGGTCCCCGCGGCTCCCACCGCCCCGTAGGTGGTGGTGTGAGAGTCCGTCCCGAAGACCAGGTGCCCGGGCAGGATGTGGCCTCGCTCGGTCAGCACCTGATGGCAGACCCCTGCGTGTCCCAGGAAGTGCCGGATGCCGAAGCGCTCGACCAGGTCGCGCGCGATCGCGTGGCCGCGCGCCATCTGCTCGGTGGGCGCGGGAAAGTAGTGATCGAGGATCACGATCACCTTGTCGGGATCGAAGACCCGCTCGACCCCGAGCTTCACCAGTCGCAGCGCGCAGATCGTCCACGCTTCGTGGGCCATCACGCGGTCGGCCCTCGCCGTGACGTAGTCACCGGCGCTGACGGCATCCCGACCCGACGCGCGGGCCAGCACCTTCTCCGCCATGGTCATCGCCATCGCCGCACCAGGATATCAGAGAGAACGCGCGCGGCTCAGGCGAGCTCGGCCCGCAGCGCCGCCTCGCTCTCCGGATCGGCCCCCACCAGGTCGATCGCCTGCTCGCTCCCGACTCCCAGCCCGATCAGGGCGGCGCGCTTCATCATCGGGATCTTCCACACCGACCCCTCGCCGATCGCCGGGTTGGCTCCCTCCAGGCGAAGGTGCGCGAGCCCGATCGCGTCGATCGCCACCGGATCGGATCCCGCCGCGATGAACCCGGTGCGGGCCAGATCGCCCGAGTCCGGCCCGCCATCCGTGAATCCTTCGCGGCCGTCCATCACGACGAGCGAGGGGCGGACCACCAGGTTGATCTCCGCCAGCCGCTCCTTCAGTCCCCGCGGAAAGTGCATCCGCGGCCGGCTCGAGTTTCTCACCACGCCCACGTTGTTCTTCATCGACATGGTGAAGCCACCGAGCGCGTGGGTGCGGGGCGTGCAGAGATTGATGATGTGGTCGGCCGCGACGACCGGCGAGTAGATGCAAACCCTGCTCCCCGGCCAGTGCCGCGCGAGCGGGTGGCGGATCGCCACGGAGTCCTCGTCGTCCAGCGGGTAGCAGGGAATCCCCGCCTGCTCCGCCGCATCGCGGATGCCGGTCTTCCGGAAGGCCTCCTCGGTGGAGCGCAGGAGCATGGTCCGATCCGCGACGAAGGGCTCGCCACCGGCCTCCTTCACCAACTCAGCCATTACCAGGACCGTCTCGGGGTCGGTGGTGGCCGGATAGCGGCTGCCGCTGTTCACCGCCGGCTTCAGCAGCACCGTCTCTCCGGGCCGAACGAATCCCAGCCCCCCGAAGAGAGCGATGGCGCGCTCGACGGCCTCCCGATGGCCCGGATGCTCGGCGGATCGCACCACGGCGACGCGGCTCCTCGAAGGCGGCGCGGGTCGGTCGGGCAGGCAGTGGCGCCGGCTCGACGCGCCCCTCGGCGCTGCAAAGGCGAGCCGGGCGCCGCCCACGCAGGTTCCGAGCGCCAGCACCGAGGCGCCGGCGAGCGAGGCGTGGAGGAAGCCGCGGCGGTCGAGGCTTCCGGGATCTCTCGGCTGGTGCATGGGCGTCGACCTCGAATCGGCGGGTTCAGAGCGGAGGGATGCCTCTCGAAGGTGACCTCGACCGGATCGGAAATCAAGCTCACCCACCGTCCCCGGCCCCTCCGCCAGCCTATACTCTGCCTCTGGCTCTGAGAGGAGGGCGCCATGGCGAGGGGAATCCGGGCCTCGAGCGAGAGACGGGGGAAGCGCCTGACGCGCCGCAGGTTCCTTCAGGGAGCGGCGGTGGGAGGAGCGGGGATGTGGGCGGCAGCGGTCCTGCCCCGGCGCGCCTTCATGCACGATCCGCATCGCCCGCCGCAGCTCTACGAGTACTTCCTCGACAACTTCTGGTTCGAGAGCGCAGGGCTCTACGCGGAGCCCATCAACCCGCCGCTCAAGGGCCGGCAGTTTGCGGACGTCGCCATCCTGGGCGGCGGATTCACCGGGATGTCGGCAGCCTACAACCTCCAGCGCCGCCTCCCGGGCAAGCGCATCCTGCTCCTGGAGGGCGCCTGCTGCGGCTACGGAGCGAGCGGGAGAAACGGCGGATTCGCCGACGTGGGGATGCCCGGACTCGAGTTCGTGTACCAGAGCCAGGGCCCGGAGGCGGCGCGCGCCTACTACGACGCGACCGCGCTCGGCATGGAGCAGATCCAGACCTTCGTCGGCACCCACGGCGTGGACTGCGATTTCGAGATGAATGGCGCGATCATGCTGGCCACCGAGGAGCGGCATCTCGAGGAGCTCGCCGAGACCAAGCAGCGCTTCGACAGCATGGGCATCGAGGCCGCCCTGCTGGACCGGGCCGCGATCCGCGAGAGGATCCGCTCGGAGCGCTTCGTCGGAGGGCTCCGCAACCCGGGCCACGCGATCCTCAACCCCGCCAAGCTGGCGCGCGGCATGAAGCGCGTGATCGAGTCGATGGGAGTCGCCGTCTCCGAGCGCTCGAAGGTGATGCGCGTCGAGCCCGGAAGGCCGCTCCGCATCGTGACCGAGTTCGCGGAGATCCGCGCCGATCGCGCGGTGATCGCGCTCAACGGCTACGCGCCGCAGCTCGGCTTCTTCCGCAACCGCCTGATCCCCCTCTGCAACTACGTGGCCGCCACCGAGCCCCTCACCCCCGCGCAGCTCGCGAGCATCGGCTGGGCTGGCCGCGAGGGCCTGAGCGACCAGCGCGTGCAGTTCATGTACCTGCGGCTCACGGCGGACAACCGCATCGTCTTCGGCGGCGAATCCGCTCCCTACTTCTACGAGAGCTCGCCGAGCAGCGGGAACTACCAGCCATCGCTCGACAAGCTCCACCGGAGCCTGCTCACCAGCTTCCCGCAGCTCGAGGGCGTCCGGTTCACCCACGGCTGGGGCGGCACGATGGGATTCACCAGGGACTTCGTGCCGTCGGTCGGCGTGCTCGGGGACGCCGGCAACCTCTTCTACGCGGTCGCCTTCAATGGAGAGGGGGTGGTGATGACGCAGCTCGCAGGGCGGATCCTCTCGGAGCTGATCGCCGGCGACGAGACCGGGCTCACCAGGCTCGCTCTGGTGAACAAGACCATGCCCTACGTCGGCCACGAGCCCCTGCGCTACGCGGCGATCAAGCTCTTCGAGCGCGCCCTCCACAGCTTCTCGAGCAATCCGCTCCATTGAAGCGTGGAAGCGGCCGAGCGGTCGCGAGTCGAGAGAGAGACCTGCCCCAGCGGATCGGCGCGACCGCCCGCTTCAGCTCCTGAGCACGCGGCCGGCGCGACTCCCCGCCTGGTAGGCGGAGTCCTTCACCACCTGACTCCCGTTCAGGAAGACGTGGCGGATTCCCGCCGGCCTTCCAGCGGGCCGGCCCTGCTGCGGCGACGCGTCCGCGACGGTCGCGGGATCGAAGACCACCAGGTCGGCGGCCTTCCCCTTGGCGAGGACTCCGCGATCCCGGATCCCGAAGCGCTCGGCGCTGGCCGAGGTCATCCTGCGGATCGCGTCCTCGATCGGGAAGAGTCGCCGCTCGCGCGCGAACTCGCCCAGGATCCGCGGGAAGGTTCCAGCCGCGGCCGGATTCGGATGGCCCCGACGCCTCACCAAAGCGTCGGTCTCGAAGAGGCAGTGCGGATCGGCGAGGACCGCTTCGAGGGCGCCCTCCTCGCCCGGCGCCCCGCTGTAGCTGTGGAAGAGCATCAGCGTCTCGCCCCCGCTCCGTTCGCTCAGATCGAGCAGGGTGTCGAAGGGGCGGGCGCGGCGGCGCCTGGCGATCTCCGCGATGGTCGATCCGTTCAGCTCCTCGGCGCCCTCGATCGCCGCATCCATCACCTGGAAGTCGTCATAGACGAAGCCGACCAGCCGGAAGCCGATCTCGAGCTCGAGCCGCAGCCGGGCGCGCGCCGCCCTGGAGCGATAGCCGCCCGGGCCCATGGCGAGGAACCAGGAGGAGAGGGGAGCGTTGATGGTGGTATTCCCGCAGGTGTAGGGAAAGGCGTCGATCATCACGTCGACGCCCTCGCGCCGCGCCTTCGCCACCATCTCGAGCGCCCTTCCCGCCGTCGGCCAGCTCCGCCTGCCGACGAAGATGAAGTGCGAGACCTGGAGCTTCACCCCGGTCTGGCGCGCGATCTCCAGCATCTCCTGCAGGGCGCGGAGGTTGTGGGGCTTCAGGTAGGTGACCGGGTAGGTGGGCGAGATCGCGCTCAGGGCCTTGAGGTGCACGGTGACCGGCTTGCCCGCCGCGGCGGCCACTCGCGAGAAGGCCGCGAGCTCCTCCAGCGGCGAGTACATGCCCGGGTCGTAGCCTAGGCCGAAGCTCAGGCCGAAGGCGCCCTCGTCGAGAGAGCGCCTCGCCTCGGCGAGGCAGCGCTCCAGCTCGTGAGGAGGCATCGCGCCGCGCGCCCTCGCCGATCCCGCGGCGCGAAGGCTCGCGTGACCGACGAGCTCGGCCATGTTGACGACCAGCCCGTTCCCCTCCAGGTGGTCGAGGAACTCCCCCATGCTGCGCCAGCTGAAGTCGAGCGGCTCCTCGACCAGCAGCGAGACCAGCGATCCCTCGGCCGAGCCGGGGCCGCCGGGCGCGACCGGCGCCGGTGAGAACCCGCAGTTCCCGGCCACCACGCTGGTGACGCCCTGCTCCAGGGTGATCTTCATCCAGGCCTCGTGGTCGGCGAGCGCGAGCGTCCAGTCGGCGTGGGAGTGCATGTCGATGAAGCCGGGCGACACCATGCAGCCGCTCGCATCGAGCACCCGATCGGCAGAAGGGGACGCCTCTCCCCTCGGGAGGACCGCGGCGATGCGATCGCCCTCGAGGAGGACATCCCCATCGAAGGCCGCGGCCCCGGTTCCGTCGAGAATTCTTCCCCCCTGGATCAGCCACGTCGCCATCTTCGACCTCCCGCCGCTCCCTCGATCCGCCGAAGCTTCGCGCGCCCCCTTCCTCGAAAGGCGAGCTACTCCTGGACGCGGAGACGATAGATCACCGAGTGCGCGTACACCTCTCCGGGCTCCAGCGCCGCCGAGGGGAACGAGGGATGGTTCGGCGCGTCGGGAAAGTGCTCCGCCTCGAGGCAGAGGGCGTGCCAGCGGCGATAGGGAACGCCTCCTCGCCCGATCAGGCTCCCGTCGAGGAAGTTCCCGGAGTAGAGCTGGAGCCCCGGCTGGGTGGTGAGAACCTCGAGGACCCGACCGGTCCCGGGATCGGTCACCCGCGCCGCCAGAGTGGGTGAGGTCCCCCTTCCCCGGAGGACGAAGGTGTGATCGTAGCCGCCGCGCGAGGCGACGAGGGCGTCGATGCCGCATCCGAGGGGACGGGGAGAGCGGAAATCGAGCGGCGTTCCCTCCACCGGGCGGATCTCCCCGGTCGGAATCCCCTCCTCGTCGATCACCAGGTAGTCGTCCGCCTCGATCTCGATCTGGTGAGCGAGGACAGAGGTCTCCCCACCGCTCTCCAGGTTGAAGTAGCTGTGGTGGGCGAGGTTCACCAGCGTGGCTCGATCCGTGGTGGCGCGGTAGTCGATGCGCAGCCCACCGGAGCGATCCAGGCGGTAGGTGACCGAGACGTCGAGCTCACCCGGGTAGCCCTCCTCGCCATCGGGGCTGCAGTAGCGCAGCCGCACTCCCACCTCACCCTCGGCTTCGATCGGCTCGCCGCGCCAGAGCGCCTTGTCGAATCCCCGCGCACCGCCGTGGAGATGGTGGCGGCCCAGGTTGCGGGTCAAACGGTAGCTGCGGCCCTCGAGCGAGAAGCTCCCATCCGCGATCCGGTTGGCGAAGCGCCCCACCGTCGCGCCGAGATAGGCCCGGCAATCGAGGTAGGGCTCGAGGGCGTCGAAGCCGAGGACGACGGGTCCGACCCGCCCCTCGCGGTCCGGCGCTTCCAGGCTCACCAGCGCAGCCCCGTACTCGATCACCCGGGCGGCCACGCCGTGGCCGCCCTCCAGGGTGAACCCGGCGACCCACTCACCCGCGGGCGTGATCCCGAACTCGGTCTTCTCGACGCGCATCCCGCTCCAGGTCCGCTCGATGGGCCGTCACCGCAGCACGCCGGCTTCGGCGAGCCGATCGATCTCCTGGCGTGAGAGCCCGAGGATCTCCTCCAGGACGTACTCGGTGTGCTCCCCGATCAGCGGTGCGGCCCGGCGCACGCGCACTCCCTCGAGCCTCCACGGCGGCCGGACCACCGCCTTCTCGCCGATCCTCGGATGGATCACCCTCTCGAAGACGCCGCGCGCACGGACGTGGGGATCCTTGCCGATGCTGGCGCCGGTGTGGACCACCATCGCCGCCACGCCCGCCCGCTGGAGGATCTCCATCGCCTCGCGGGGATCCCGCTCGCGCGTCCAGCGCTCCAGGATCCCGTCCAGCCGTTCCTGGTTCCGCCATCGCGCGGCAGGATCCGCGAAGGCGTCACCTCCGAGCTCCGGATCGCCGATCACCGCTCGCAGCGCGCCCCACTCCGCCTCGCTCCCGACCGCGATGCTGAGCCACTGCTCCTCGCCCTTGCAGCGGTAGCAGTTGTGCGGAGCCATCGCGCCGTCGCGATTGCCGCTCCGCTGGGGAAGGCGACCGCAAACGCTGTACTCGAGGAAGGCCTCGCCGATCATCGAGCTCATCACCTCGGTCGAGGAGAGATCGATGTTCTGCCCCTCGCCGGTTCGCTCCCGGTGATGGAGCGCCGCCAGCACCGCGAACGCGGCCGTGGTGCCGACCCGGAGATCCACCGCCCCGCTGAGCGGCGAAGGGGGCTGGTCGGGATATCCCGTGATCTCCACGGCGCCGCTCATGCAGGCGAAGGTCGGCGCGTAGCCCGCGTAGGACGCCTCGGGCCCGGTCGCCCCCACCGCCGATGACGAGAGCATGATGATGTCGGGCTTCACCGCCCGGAGATCCTGGTAGCCGAGCCCCAGGCGGTCCAGCACTCCGGGCCTCATGTTCTGGGTCACCACGTCGCTCCGGGCGACCAGGCGGCGGGCGAGGTCGCGCGCCTCCTCCTTGCGCAGGTCGAGGGCGATCGAGAGCTTGCCGAGATTGAGGTCGTTGAAGAGCGGCGATTCGTCGTAGCCGCCGCGCACGGCCCCCGCGGTCAGCGAGTGAACGCGGGCGTGGTCGAGGCGCGCGTGGCTCTCGATCTTGATGACCTCCGCTCCCAGCATCCCGAGGAGGAGCGTTCCCTGCGGCCCCGCCCAGGCCCAGGTGAAGTCGGCCACCCGGATCCCCGAGAGCGGTCCCTGGCTCCCGTCGGTGTCGCGCATCAGATCACCCCCGCTGCGGCGAGGCGCGCCAGATCCTCCCGCGAATAGCCGAGACCGTCGCAGTAGACCTCCTGGTTGTGCTGACCGAGAAGCGGCGCAGGGGAGCCAGCCCAGGGCGTCTTCGAGAAGCGGTAGGGAGCGCTCGGATACACCTGGGCGCCGGCCTCGGGGTGCTCGATCTCCGCGAAGAACCCGCGCGCCTTCGCCTGCTCCCAGGCCCGCACCTCCGCCACATTGCGCACCGGGCCCGCCGGGGTTCCCTCCCTCTGGCAGAGGTGGTAGATCTCGTCGCGGGTGAGATTCGCCGCCCACTCGTCGATGTGCTGCTTGGCCTCGGCGGCGTGCTCGAGGCGTCCCGCCTCCTCCTTGCACCAGTCGGCCTTCGACCATTCCGGCTCTCCCATGGCGCGGATCAGCGACTCCCACTGGTGCTTCTCGAGAGGAGTGACCATCAGGTAGCCGTCCTTCGCCCGGGTGAGCCCGCCCACCATGCGCCGCGGCTGAGGATCCGGGTCGTTGGTGAGGCGCCCGATGTCGACCCGCTCCATGCACATCATCGCCTCCTGCTTGGAGACGTCCACGTGCTGCCCGCGCCCGCTCGCAGCCCGACCGAGCACGGCCGCCATCGCCCCGATCGCAGCGCTCAGCCCCGCGTCGTACTCGCCGAGATAGCCGCCCGCCTTCGGCGGGGGGCGGCCGCCGGCGGCTCCCGGCACGTGGAACGGACTCGAGTAACCGGCCGCGTGGTAGAGGTTGAGGGGGTGGCAGCGGTAATCGCGATACGGGCCGCTCTGACCGAAGGGCGTGATCGAGAGGGTGATCAGCCGCGGGTTCCGCTCGGAGAGCCGCGCGTGGCCGAGCCCGGCGCGCTCCAGCTCTCCGGGCGGCCGGTCCTCGATCAGAAGGTCGACGCGGCTCGCGAGCTCGCGGAGAATCCGGCGGCCGGTCTCGCTCTCGAGATCGAGCGTGATTCCGCGCTTGCTGGTGTTCAAGTAGAGGAAGAGCGCGCTCCTCTCCAGATGCGGCACGTCACCCGGGAAGGGACCGCGGCGGCGAGCCGGGTCTCCCAGGCCCGGAGGCTCCACCTTGACGACCTCGGCGCCGAGGTCCGCGAGGAGCTTCGCGCAGTAGGGAGCGGCGATCATGCTGCCGAGCTCCAGGACCGAGAGTCCCGAGAGGGCGCCGGTCGTCATCGCGCCCCCTCCCCCGCCACTCCAGCCATCCGCGTCATCCTGCTCTCCCGAGCCTGCCCTTCCGCCGCTCGCGGGCCGCGCTTCGGCCGCCGGGACTGCGACCGCTCGCGCTGCACCAGACTATCGATAGTGGCTGAGCGCCGCACCCTGATAGGCGGCGTAGTAGTCGTGAGCGAACTCGCGGAAGCGGAGCGCGCTCTTCTCGGAATCCGGGTCGGCGAGCAGCTCGCGAAGCGTCGAGGCGAGCTCGGCGGGAATCTCCCCCGTCGGCCAGACATGGGCCAGCAGCTCCTCTTCGCGGCCGCGCACCCGGAAGCGAACCAGATCCTCGAGCGCCTGCATGAGCAGGAGCGTGTAGGGACCCTCCCAGGTCTCGAAGATGGCGGCGTCGCGCACCAGCCGCGGGAGCGCCGAGAAACGCTCCTCGATGCCGTTCCCCGCCATTAGCATCATCGCCTCGTAGACCACCGGCTGCGCGGCGCGCGTGGCGACCGCCTTGGCGATGCTCACGTGGACCCGCGCGGCGACGTCGCCGAGGCTTCGCCCGTGCGGCGCGTGCCGGAGCCAGAGTCCGATGGTCTCGAAGGCGCCGGCGAGCGCCAGGTCGGACTGGCGGCGGATCCGTTCCTCGGCGTCCGAGACGAGCGGCATCCGGCCGATTCGCGTGCCGAAGGCCTGGCGAAACCCGCACCAGGCGCTCGCGATCCGCGCCGCCCCGCGCAAGAGACCCGCCGCGCCGAGCACGTTGAAGATGCGCGAGGTGACCAGCACGATCGCGACCATGTTCTTGAGGCCTGCCTCGGGAGGGCCGAGCATCCAGCCCTTCGTGCCTTCGAAGGCGATCTCGGCGGTCGGAAGCGCGCGAGTCCCGAGCTTGTCCTTGAGCCGGTCGATCGAGTAGCCGTTGGGCGCGCCGTCCTCGCCGAGCCGCGACACGAGGAAGAGGGCCACGCCACGGGGACCCTCCGCGGCTCCCTCGGGGCGAGCCGTCACCAGCCAGTAGTCGGCGGTGCAGTTCGAGCAGAACCACTTCCTGCCCGAGAGGGCGAAGAGCCCGTCGCCCACCGCCACCGCCCGGACGGCGTTCCTCGCCGCGTCGGATCCGCCCTGGACCTCGGTCACGAACTGCGCGCCGTGCACCCAGTCGTCCGCTCGGTTGGCGAGCAGCCGCGAGAGAGCGCTCCGCGAGCGGGCGTCCTTCCCGAGCTCCCGGAGCGCACGGATCAGCCCATCGGTGCAGGCGATCGAGCAGAGCGTTCCCGCCTCCCCGTTCTGTGCCAGCAGGAAGACGACCGCGTAGCGCACCAGGTCGTCGAGCTCGCCGCCTGCGAGCCGCGCGCCGTGCTGCTCGGAGAGCATGCGCAGCGTCTCGGCCGGGAGCACCACGTGGTCGTGGCGTCGATCGTAGGCATCCTTGCGCGAGATGCTGGGAAGCTTCTCGGGCCGCTCGATCACGTCCGCCAGCTCTCGATAGACCCCGGCCGCCCTCGCCCCGAAATCGACGAGAAGGCCCTCCGAGGCCCGGGCCGCCTCCGGCGCCAGGCGGCCCAGAATGCGCTGCAAGAGCTCGTCTTCCAGATACCAGTTCCGGCCCAGCGCCTCGAGATAGGGCGAGAAATCGTAGTCGGGAAACGAGGACATGGCGTCGCTCCCGATCGTATCCGAAGGAGGGGGCCGGGGGAAGGACGGCGGGCGGCCCTTGGCCGGGCCGGAGCCTCCACTTGCGCCGGGGAAGGGCGTGCGCGAGAAACTCCGGGCATGGGCGAGAGACGTGAGAAGGGCGATTCCTACTTCTCCCACTGGGCCGACCAGGCGGCGAGGCGCACGATCGCCGCCCATCCAGATGCGGA
>Ga0214473_10003928_pt1 | contig 17944 bp, 20 predicted proteins | sample RVTome_7_FD_203509 | JGI IMG/M metagenome (GOLD analysis project Ga0214473, IMG submission 203509) | Soil microbial communities from uranium-contaminated site in the Upper Colorado River Basin, Wyoming, United States - RVT98D197 | ecosystem: Environmental > Terrestrial > Soil > Contaminated >... | reverse complement strand
CCAGGCGCAGCCGCTTCTGGGTGGCCACCTGGCCGGCGATCTGCTGCGGGGTTTCGATCGAGAGCGGGAACACGCCCGTGAGGAATCCCTTGGCGGCGGCCAATTCGCTGTCCGGCACCGTCTCGGTCCGGATCCGCCGGAGCTGGGCCAGCAGCTCGGTGAGCGCGCTGTCGGTCACGGTGGTCCGGACCTCGGCCGTGGCCTCGAAGGTCCCCACGTCGAACGGCCGGCTCACGCTGGAGTACGAGCCGTAGGTCCAGCTCTTCTGCTCCCGGAGAATCAGGAACAGCCGCGAATCGGCCCCGCCGCCCAGCACCTTGTTGGCCACGTTGGTGGCGTAGTACTCCGGCGCACCGGGGCGAAGCCCCAGGTTGCCGATCACGATGTTCGACTGCTCGGATCCGGGCCGATGAACCAGCAGGATCTCGGTGGCCCGGGGAAGCGGCGGCTGGCCGTACGACCGGGGCGGCACCTGGCCCCGCCAAGAACCCAGATACCGCTGCGCCAGCGTCCGGGCCTGATCCAGCGTGAGGGCGCCGGCGATCACCAGCATCGCGCCGCCCGGCCTCAGGTTGGTCGAGGCGAACTCCTTGACCGACGCCTGGGTGACCGCCTTGACCGACGCTTCCGTGTTCCGGCTGCCGTAGGGGTGGGCCCCGTAGAGCGTGCGGGCAAGGAACCGGTCGGCCAGGGCTTCGGGCTGCGACCGCTCGACCTGGAGGGCCGACAGGAACCGGCGGCGCGCCAGCTCCAGCTCGCTCTCTGGGAACGTCGAATTCAGCAGCACGTCTCCCATCAGCGTGAAGGCCAGCTCGGCGCGGTCGGCCAGCACCGTGGAGGAGACCGTGAAGAAGTCCTCGCCGGCCCCCGCGGTGAGCGACCCGCCCGCCCCTTCGATCTCGGCGGCGATCTGATCGGCCGTCCGGGTGGCGGTGCCCTTGGTCAGCAGCTCGGCCGTGAGCTCGGCCAGACCCCGCTGTCCCTGGGGATCGTGCACCGCGCCCGTCGGGACGCTCAGCTGGATGCTCACCACCGGCAGCCGGTGGTTCTCCACCAGCACCAGCTCGAGCCCGTTGGCCAGCCGGGCGTTCCCGAAGGGCGGGAACCGGAGGGGGGCCAGCGCCGCGGCGGGCGGCGGATCGGTCGGGTATTGGGCCACGGCCGGCACGGCGACCGCGAGAGCGAGAAGCAGCACGAGCGACTTCATGGAGTAACTCCCTGACCCTTCGGTACCACGAGGAGGGTGACGCTGTTGTCGGGCACGAGATAGCGGCGCACCACGCGCTGGATGTCGGCCGCGGTCACGGCGAGGTACTTCTTCTCGTCGGTATTGATCTCGTCCACCGAGTCGTGGAAGTGCACGTAGTGCTGGATGGCTTCGGCCACGCCCATCGAGGTCTGGCGCGAGAACACGTGATCGCGCCGGAACGAGTTCTTGGCCTTCTCCAGCTCCTCGGCCGTGACGCCCTCGGCGGCGATGCGCGCCACCACCGCGTGGAGTGCCGCGGCCAGCGTGTCGGCCGTCTGACCCTGGTTGGCGATGGCGAAGGCCACGAACAGCCCGGGCCCGCGCCGCGACAGCTCGACCGCGGCCGACTGGACGGCGACCTGCTGGTCGCGCACCAGGGCGCGGTTCAGGCGCGAGCTTTCACCCCCGCCCAGGATCGTGCTCAGCAGGCTCAGGGCGGGCTCGTCCTCGTTCCGGTGCTCCGGCACCCGGTAGGCCACGAACGAGGCCGGCAGGTTGGCCAGCGCGTCTTCCCACGTCACCCGCCGAGCGCCGCTGTTGTACTGGATGTTGCACTCGAAGCCGGGCGGCTCGGCCCCCTTGGGGATGTCGCCGAAATACTGTTGGATGAGCGCCTTGGCCTCGGACGGCTCGAAGTCGCCCGTCACGGTGAGCGTGGCGTTGTTGGGGGCGTAGTGCAGGTCGAAGAACGCCTGCACGTCCGCGGTGGTGGCGGCGTTCAGGTCCGCCATGGACCCGATGACCGAATGCGAATAGCCGAAGCAGGCGGTCGAGTCGTAGGGGACGGTAAGCCCCTCGAGGAAGGCCCCGGCGTAGGGCTGGTTGTCCACCCGGAGCCGCCGCTCTTCCTTCACGGTCTCACGCTGGTTCTCGAAGTTCGTGTCCGTAATGGCCAACGAGCGCATCCGGTCGGCCTCGAGCCAGAGCCCCAGGTTCAGGCGGTTGGACGGCAGCGTTTCGAAGTAGTTGGTCCGGTCTTCGGACGTGGTGCCGTTCATGTCGCCGCCGGCCCGCTCGATCAGCTGGAAGTGCTCGCCCTTCTTCACGTTGGCCGAGCCTTGGAACATCATGTGCTCGAACAGGTGGGCGAACCCGGACCGGCCGTTCCGCTCGAGCCGGCTGCCCACGTCGAACCAGACGTTGACGGTCACGATCGGCACGGTCCGGTTGGGGACCAGGAACACGCTCAGGCCGTTGTCCAGGGTGTAGTGCTCGTAGGTGACGGGCGCCTGGGCGGCCAGGGGGGCGCCCAGAAGGGCCGCCGTCAGGCCGGCGAGCGCGGGGAACACGCGCATATCGAAACTCCGCTTGGATTGGGGCATGGTGACCGGTCCGTAGGGTAACCGAGGTCCCGGCGGGCGCGCAATTGCGCGGCGTAATACGCGGCGCAAGGCGCGGCGTGATAAGCCGCGGCTCGGCCATCTGTCGTCGAAGACGACGTGTGGGTGCCGCTTCACGCGGCAGTTGGCCGAGCCGCGGCTTCATGCCGCGCATCCCGGGCCCGGAGCGCCGCTTTCTATCCCGCCTTCTGCGTCTCCCGCTGAAACAGCGGAGACAGCTTGCGCGCGACCGGGCCGGGCTTGCCGTCGCCCACCGGCTTGCCGTCCACCTTGACGATGGGCATCACCTCGAGCGTGGTACCCGCCAGGAACAGCTCGGATGCGCGCCCCAGGTCGTGCAGGAACACCGGGGTCTCGCGATGGGGAATGCCGGCATCGCGGCACAGGTCGAGCACCACCTGCCGGCTGATGCTGGGGAGGATGTAGTTGGACTTGGGCGCCGTGCGCACCTCGCCGTCCACCACCGCGAAGAAGCTCGAGGCCGTGGCTTCGATGGCCACGCCGTCGCGCACGAACACCGCCTCGATGGCGCCCGCCTCCTTGGCCCGCTGGTTGGCGAGACAGTTGGCGGTGAGCGCCACGGTCTTGATGTCGCACCGGGCCCAGCGGATGTCCGGGGTGGTGATGACGCTCACCCCGACGGCCGGGTCGCCCCGCGGCTTGAACGGCTTGGGCTCGGCGTAGACCGTGGGCGGCACGGGCGGGTCCGGGAAGGCGTGCACCCGGGGCGCCGCGCCTCGGGTGATCTGAAGATAGACCGTGGCGTCGGCCGACCCCAGGCCGTTTCGGTCGAGCAGCTCCCGGAAGACTCCGGGGAGGTCACCAACGGTGACGCCGCCGATGGCCAGGGCGGACAGGCCATGCTCCAGGCGCCGCAGGTGTGGCTCCAACTGAAAGAACCGGCCCAAGTACGCGCGGACGACCTCGTACACCCCGTCGGCGAAGAGGAAGCCGCGGTCGTCTGGGGAGACGCGGGCGGCGTCTTTGGACATGAACGAGCCGTTCAGGAAAACCGTAGTCATGACCACCGCGTGGGAACATCCATCATTAAGAGTTCAATAATAAGAATTCAATCTAACTGGACTTCCGTCCAACGCACGTACGGCACCAAACCGTCGGTTAGGCCGACGATCTTGACTACGTTGCGTGGGGGGCAGATGTTGCGGGTGCGGTAAGTCGCCACGCCCGGAGGAACCATGACAATCATTGCGAAGGCGCCTGTTCCCTTTCTCCTGCTGGGCCTCTCCATCTCGTGCGGGGAGTCCGCGACAACCCACGCTTCCGGTCCCCAAGTCCTCTTCGAGGAGGAGGTGCCCCCGGACCCTGACCTGCCACCGGACCCGCCTAACGATCCGCCTGAGGAACCTCCTGAGGGGATGGTCGCCGAGGTCGAGGCGCCCGCGTCGCCCGAGTGTCTCTACGACGTCACTTGGTTCCGCGGCGGCCACCTTCAGATCACCTCGCAGTTCACCCAGCCAGCCGTCTGCTGGGGGTATCCCGACGGGAGTTCGGTCCAGGTGTCCGCGACCTACGCAATGCAGAGCGGTGCGGGTCACTTTAACGGCGAAGAGCACCGGTGGTACGTCGTTGCGCTGGACCATGCCGGGAACGATGGAACGCCCTTGCTCGTCGCCAGCTACATCCGCAACGCCGACCAATTCTATACCGATACCTTCCAGGTCCCGGTGTTTGGTGAGGCTTCGCGGGTGTACTTGGCCACTCAGGCCGATCAGTATGACCCGTTCAACTTTTGGATCTATCTGTGGACCAACCCTTCGACACCCGTTCTCGGCGACCCAGGCGTCTTCCACTACCCGCACCCGTGCCCGCTCACTTTGTCATGGACGAATGCGGAGGTGGGCACTCGTGTCTTCACCGAGATCTGGTTTCGATCCCTATGGTCCGAAACGTGGCAGCAGGTTGACCTCGTGGAGAGCGGCGTCAGCGCCTGGACCGACCCGGCATGTTCCGGGACATCGACCGGCACTTACGTAGTTCGCCATCGGCATCGTACGCATCTAGTCCAAGCCGGGATCCCGATCATTAGACTGGGGGAACCCAGTAATACGGAGTATCACCGGGTAAGCTTCCCCGTCAGGTAGACAGGGCATAAGGGGACTCGCAGGTGCTGGTTGGCCTCGGCAGAAACGTGAGCGGCGGCACCCGGCCGAGGCTGTCGTGGGGCCGCTCGGTGTTGTAGCGTCGCAGCCAGTCTGCGGTGATCACCCGGACCTCCGCCAGCGAGCTGAAGACGTTGGCGTTGAGCACCTCGGTCCGGTAGGTCTGGTTGAAGCGTTCGATGAAGGCGTTCTGGGCCGGCTTGCCCGGCTGAATGAAGTCGAGCGTGATGCCGTGCGCCTCCGCCCAGTCCTGGACGGCCAAGGCGAGAAACTCGGGCCCGTTGTCCAGGCGAAGCGCCGCCGGCGCCCCATGGAGCGCCACCAGCTCCTCGAGCAGGGCCAGCACCCGGCGGCTCGGGAGCGAGAAGCCGATCTCGATGGCCAGGCCCTCGCGGTTGCCATGGTCGAGCACGTTCAGCGTCCGGAAGACGCGGCCGTCGTACAGCGTGTCCCGCATGAAGTCCAGCGCCCACGTCTGGTTCAGCGTCGCTGGGGCGTGGAGCGGGATCTTGGGCCGCCGCGGCACGCGGCGTTTGGTGCGGCGCGCGCGATTGAGCCGCAGCGCGCAGTAGACCCGATGGACGTGCTTGTGGTTCCAGCGATGGCCGAGCAGGCGCAGCCGGTCAAACAGCTTTCCGAAGCCCCACCGCTCGTTCTCCGCGACCTGGGCGTTCAACGCCTCGATCACGGCCTGATCCTGCGTCAGGCGGTCCCGCGGCGGCCGGTACCATGCCGCCCGCGTCAACCCCACCAGGCTCACCACATCCTTGAGCGCGGCGTTCTCAAGCGCCAGCTCGGCATGCATCCGCTTCAGCTTGGCGTCCTCGGCTTCCAGCTCCCGCAGCCGCCGCAGCTCGTTCACCGTCGTGTCGCCGTACTTGGACTTCCACTTGAAATAGGTGTTCCGACTGATGCCATGCTTGGCACGATCTCCGCCACCGGCACCCCGGCCTCGCCCTCCTTCAGCACGGCGACGATCTGCGCTTCGGTGAATCGCGACTTCCGCATGCCCAACCCTCCTGCGTCTGGGCACCCGAAAGTCCACCTTCAGCTGTCTACGCGATAAGGGAGCTTACCACCGCATCATGGGCCGCCCCTTCTAGCCCGGTCGAGGCACATCAGCAAGCCCGGACCGGGCGCCTACCGTCAGGGTAGGCGCCGGGCCCGCCGCAGCATGGTAACCCGGTCCGAAACGCGAGACGTCCCCAAGGGAGCCGGCACCGCTGACGGGACCGGAAGGATGGTGGGGAGCGTCGCGACGTAGAAGTCCGTGTCGGGAGCTGGATCAAGGTACCCGCCGTTGCCGACCAGCGGGAATGCGTCCGCATACCCCACCGCGTAGAAGGCGGAGACATTGCCGCCCAAGGCGCTTTCCGGAACCGCGAACCCGACCAACCGCCCGCAGAGATCTGGCCAGAAGAGATACGTGATGGGGCCGTCGAGGGGCGCGGTGTACTGCGCCGCGAATGAACTATCAGCAGGGGTTTGCTGCGGGATGATCCAGATGGTGTACTCCGCCCGCGCCCCACTCGGGGGCAGCACGCCAGCGGGGACGAATATGGTGTCCTTGAAGGTTGTGAAGCCGGTGCCGCCGTCCTGGTCCATATCAAAGTCCACTACGGCAAGCACGTTGTTGTTGGCGGCGGCGTCAAGGCTCCGAGGCGCGTCGAACCGGATGACTCCTCGCAGCACTCCGCCGGTGCGAATCAGCCGGAGCGCAAGGAAGTCCACGGGCACCAGCCCGGCCGGCGGCGTTCCGGTCAAGAAGATGTCGTTCGCGGGGTCCTGAAAGCTCGCAATGCCCGCCCCGCCGGTCACGAAACATCGACTTGCGCCCCCGAGCGTGTTCCCTAACTGGTCTCTGGCCGTCGTTGAAACAGCATGGATGGCGTTGACGGGAAAAGGCGCGGCGGGTGCGAAGGTGAGCGTGAGCGAATCCGCTGAGAGCTCGGTGGTGCCCGCAACCACAGCGCCCTGAACGGACACTGTCAGTGAAGCCGTGCCGGACTGGACAGGCTCATTGAACGTGATCGCGACCGTCGCGGGCGTCACACCGTCACTCTCGTGCGCCGGCGTCATATTGGCGATCTGGGGCGGCTGGTTGTCATGCCGGATGCTGACCGTGACCGGCGAGACGTTGGACCCCGACCCATCGGATGCCGAGATGGAGAGGCTATTCTGCGCGTTGAGCGTGAGACCGACCGACAAGGCGAACGCGCCGCTGGCCGTCGCCGTATCCGACACGGCGTTGGGCCCGCCGGTGGCGGTCACCACGACCGGCAGGTCGGCGGCCGGGGTCCGCGTCACCTGACCGGTGATCTGAAGGACGCCGGCGTTGGTGAGGGTCGGGGGCGGGCCGTTGAGCGTGATGGTCAACGCGCCCGGCTCGGTCGTCACGGCTTCCGAGCCGCAGGCCACGATCACCGCCAGGAATGCACCGGGAAGTAGCCGACGAATCAGCCGCATGGGCGCCTCCGAAGCTCGAGAGAGACCTAGGACGCTCGGGCCAGCGCCGCCCACGCGAGCAGCAGCCATCCCACGAGAAACGCGACCCCGCCCAGCGGCGTGATGGCGCCCAGCCATCGCTGCCCGGTGAGGGCGAGGGCGTACAACGACCCGGAAAAGAGCACCGTGCCGACCACGAAGCATACCCCGGCCCAGGCCGGTTGGCCCAGCGGCCAGCGGTCGGCCATCCAGGCCGCCCCGAACAACGCCAGGGCGTGGTACATCTGGTATCGCGCGCCGGTCTCGAAGACCGCCAACAGCTCCGGCGTGAGCCGCGCCCGCAGGGCATGAGCGCCGAACGCCCCGGCCGCGACTCCCACGAACCCCGAGAGGGCGCCGAGCGCGGCCAGGGTCCGGGCGGCGATCACGTTCCGGACCGGCCGGGGCCCGGCCGCAACGCTTCGCGGGCCCGCTCGGCATCGGTCGCGGACACCAGAATCGTGGCCCCCACGCTCAACGGTCCGTGCTGCATGGCCTCGTCCGAGTTGATCACGCAGGGGATGCCGGCCGCCTCCAGAAAGCGCGCCGCGACGTCGGCTTCGAGACGGGTGCGGTAGTTCGCGACGGCGGTGGTATCGGTCATGACGCCCAGACGGAAACTACCACCGTGATGACGAGGATGGCGACCAGGTCGAGCAGGACCCCGGCCTTGACCATGTCGGTCACCCTGAGCGACCCGGCGCCGAACACGATGGCGTTGGGCGGCGTGGACACCGGCAGCATGAAGGCCATGGACGAAGCCAGCGCCGCCGCCATCATCAGCGGCAACGGGGGGTGTCCCAGGCCCTGCGCCACGCCGGCCATGAGCGGCATCCCCAGCGCCGCGATGGCGGTGTTGCTGGTCAGCTCGGTCAGCGCGGCGAAGAGCAGGGCGGTGACCGCGATGACCAGCGGCAGCGGCAAACCGCGCAGGCCCTCCAGCCGACTGCCAATCCACTCGGCCAAGCCGGATTGCTGCGCCGCCCCCGCCAGCGCGAGCCCACCGCCGAACAGCAGGAGCACGCCCCACGGGACCTTCCGCGCGGTCTCCCAGTCGAGCGCGAACCGGTGCCGGGCTCGGGGCAGGGGGACCGCGAAGAGCAGCAGCGCCGCCCCGATCGCGATCCCGGCGTCGCCCAGCCCGGGTACGAGGTCGGTCAGGCCGGGCAACCGGATGAGGCCCACGTCCTTGGGCTCGCGGAAGATCCAGGCCAGGGCCGCGACCGCGAAGACCCCGATGACGAACCACTGTCCGGAGTCCGGCGGTTGGGCGGTTGAGCGGTTGAGCGGTTGGCTTCCAGGCCCTGGGCGGCCCGGCACGCGGAACAAGACGACCAGGAGCCCCCAGCAAGCGAGCATCAGCGGCACCGCCACCGCGAGGCCCACCGGCAGCCAGTCGGCGAACGAGACCTCCACGCCCGCGAGCGTCCGGGCATTGGCCGCGAAGATCGCGTTGGGCGGCGAACCGATCAGTGTGCCCACGCCGCCGATCGAGGCGCCGTAGGCCACGGCCAGCAGCAGGGCGACGGTGAACCCGCGGGACGGCGCCGTGCCCTCGGGTGCCACGCCCGCGAGCCCGGCGGCGGCGGTGGCGATCGGCAGCATCATCACGGCGGCCGCCGTGTTGGAGATCCACATGCTCACGAATGCCGTGGTGAGCAGGAACGCCAGCACGATGCGGCGCGGGCTGGCTCCCACGACCCGGAGCGTGGCCGTCGCCAGCCGGTGGTGCAGGTCCCACCGCTCCAGCGCCGCCGCGATGAAGAACCCGCCCAGGAAGAGGAAGATCACCGGATCCGCGTACGGCGCGGCCACGGCGTCCAGCGGGCGGCCGGTGGTGAGCGGCAGCACGAAGAGGGGAAGCAGGGCCGTGGCCTCGAGCGGGATCACGGTGGTCACCCACCAGAGCGCCATCCAGCCGGCTAGCCCCGCCACCCGCCACGCCGGGTCGCTCATTCCCGCCGGTCCGGAAGTCACCAGCGCGAGGAGCTGGAGCGCCGGGCCGATGACCAGGACCAGAATCCGTTTCACCGCAGCGGTATGAGCTTCAGCGGCGTGACCCGCGTGATCCGGGTCTTGAGGTCGTCGGCGAGCGGCAGGCTCAGGAACTGATCGAGGTTCTGTCGGAGGTCCCGGACGCCCGGGCTGGGCCAGTCGGTCCCCCAGACCACGCGGTCGCCGATCTCGTCCAGCCGGGGGAAGTACTCGAGCAGCTTGAGCGGCGGGATGCCGGAGATCTCGAGGAACACGTTCTTGTGGCGGCGCAGGATGAAGAATGCCTCGTCGGTCCAGAGGGGCCGGCCGCCGTGCGCCATGATGATGGTGAGGTCGGGAAAGTCGAGCGCCACGTCGTCGAGTTCCATGGGTCGCCCGAATTTGCACCGGGCGCCCGGGAAGATGCTGGTGCCGGTGTGGATCGTGACCGGGAGTCCGCGCTCCTCACACCGCCGGTAAATGCGGCCCAGCGCCTCCAGTCCCATGGTGTAGGCGTTGGCGGGATACACCTGGTGGGGCGGATGGATCTTGAGAATCCGGGTCCCCAGCTGAAGCAACGCCTCGACCTGGCCTTCGGGGTCCTTGGTGAAGCGCGGGTGGACGCCCCCGTAGGGGAACAGGCGGTCCGGCGCGGCGCTGGCGTACCTGGCGGCGAACTCGTTGGTCTCGTCGGTGAACCCCATGACATCCGGGCTGGGATAGTTCACCAGGCCCACCCGCCAGATCCCGCTCTGGTCCATCACCTCGAGCAGCGCCTTGGGGTCGTCCATCAGGGCCAGGAGCCGCTCCCAGTGGTCCTCCTTGCCTTTGCGCATGGCCGCGGCGACGCCGGGCTTGAGCTGCCGCCACGGCTGCACGTGGATGTGGAGGTCGGTGACCCCGGGAGCGGCGGTCACCGACCCTGGAACTCCGGCTTCCGCTTGGCCAGGAACGCCTTGACCCCTTCTTCCTTGTCTTCGGACGAGAACGCCAGGCCGAAGAGAATCCGCTCGAGCCGCATGCCCTCATCCAGCGAGGTCCGGATGCTGGCGCGCAGGCCTTCCTTGATGAGCCGCAGCGCTACCGGGCTCTTGGTCGCGATGGACTCGGCGATGGCCTGCACCCGATTCCGGAGCTCCGCCAGGGGCACGACCTCCTCCACCAGACCGATGCGCAGGGCCTCGGCCGCGGAGATCATCTCGCCGGTGTACAGCATCTTGTACGCGGCGCCGAGTCCCACGAGGCGCGGGAGCCGCTGGGTGCCGCCCCCGCCGGGCAGGATTCCCAGGTTGATCTCCGGCTGGCCCAGCTTGGCGGTGTCGGCCGCGATCCGGAAATCGCAGGCCATGGCCAGCTCGCAGCCCCCCCCCAGACAGAACCCGTTGATCGCCGCGATCAGCGGCTTGGGAAACCGCTCGGCGGCCTCGAACACCGAGTTGGGCACGCTCATCACCCGGTACTGCGCCACGCCGGTCCGGCCTTCGAACTCCGCGATATCGGCTCCGGCGATGAACGCCTTCTCGCCCGCGCCGGTCAGGATCACGACCCGGACCTCGGCGTTGTGCTCCAGGTCGTCCAGCGCCTCGACGATGGCCGCCCGCGTCGGGATGTTGAGCGCGTTGAGCTTGTCGGGCCGGTTGATGGTGAGGGTCGCGACGCGGCCCTCGATATTGGTCAGGACGGTTGGCTCGGCCATTGGTAGAACCCTTTCCCGGTCTTCTTGCCCAGTTCGCCGCGTCGCACCTTGTCCCGCAGGATGGCGGGCGGCGCGTAGTGGCCTCCGCCCAGCTCGCGATGCAGGTACTCGGCGATCGCCAGCCGGACGTCCAACCCGACAAGGTCGGTCACCTTGAGCGGCCCCATCGGGTGCCCGTAGCCTAACTCCATCGCCTTATCGATGTCTTCCGCCCCCGCCACCCCCTGCTCGACCATCCGCATCGCCTCGAGCCCCAGCACCACCCCCAGCCGCGAGGACGCGAATCCCGGCGAGTCGCGCACCACGATGGGCTCCTTGCCCATGGCCCGGGCCACCTCGACCACACGGGCCACGTGGCGGCCGTCCGCCCGGTCGTGGCGCACCACCTCGACCAGCTTCATGATGTGGACCGGGTTGAAGAAGTGCATCCCGACCACCCGGCCCGGATCCGGCACGGCCTCGGCGATGCGGGTGACCGAGAGCGACGAGGTGTTGGTGGCGAGGGTGGCACCGACCGGCGCCGCCACCACAACCCGGCGGAACACGTCGTGCTTGACGGCGAGGTCCTCGACCACCGCTTCGATCACCAGGTCCGCCCCCGCCACCGCGGCCGCGAGGTCGGTCTCTACCCGGATCCGCGCGAGGGCCGCCGCCGCGACGTCCGCCGTGAGCTTTCCGCGGCGCACGGCCCCGTCCAGGTTCTCCCGGATGCGGGCCAGCGCGGGGTCGAGCGCCTGGGCCCTGGAGTCGGTCAGGGTGACCCCGTAGCCCGCCATCGCGGCCACCTGGCCGATCCCGTGGCCCATCGTGCCGGCGCCGATCACCGCGACCTTCATCCCACCACCTCTCGCGCCACATCCGGCCGGTTGGTGCAGATCCCGTCCACCCCATCCGCCAGCAGGCGCTTCATCCGGTCGGGCCGGTCCGCCGTCCAGGCGTACAGCCGGAACCCCGCCTCGTGTACCAGGGCCGCGAGCGGCCCGTCCACCATCTCCTGGTGTTGCCACAGCGTGGTGGCGCCCGCCTCCCGCACCTGCCGGGCCGGATCCAGGGTGTAGGACCCCGACAGCACACCGGCCGGCAGGCCGGGCCGTTGGGCGGTGAGCCGCCGGATGATCCGGTGGTCGAATGAGTGCACGTGACAGTGCTCGGGCCGCGGCGCCCGGTCGAGCAGCGCCAACAGCGCGGCATCCGCTTCGGCCGGCAGGGTCTTGAGCTCGATGAACGCGATGGCGGATGGCGTGATCAGCGCCAGGGCCTCCGCCAAGGTGGGTATCGGCTCGCCGTTGGGGAGGAGATGCCGGCGGGCCTCCGCCCGGATGGTCCGGGCGAGCGGTCGTCCCCCGACGTCCGGGTCGTGGTAGACGACCAGATCCCCATCGGCCGTGGCATGCACGTCCAGCTCGACGCCGTCGGCCCTCTGGTCGAGTGCCTTCCGGAAGGCCGCGAGCGAATTCTCGTGCTCGTAGGCAGAAGCGCCGCGATGGGCGATGACCAGCGGCCGACCCATGCTTACCGGCCGCGGAACACTGCCGGGCGCTTCTCGAGAAAGGCCTGCAACCCCTCCTTGGCGTCGGCGCTCTGGAAGCAGGCGAGCTGGTGCTCCAGCTCCACGTCGAGCATCCGGGAGAGAGAGCTGTCGCCCGATGCGTAGATGGCCCGCTTGGCCAACGCCAGCGCCATGGGCGGCTTGGCGGCCAGCGCCGCCGCCCAGGACCGCGTCTCTTCGGCCAGGCGGTCCGCCGGGACCACGCGGTTGAACAGCCCGAGCCGCAGCGCTTCGGCGGCCGGAACCATCTCGGCCGAGAAGATGAGCTCCAGCGCCTTGGCCGGGGCCACCAGCCGCGGGAGGAAGTACGTGCCGCCCCAGTCCGGATGGAGGCCGATGCGGTTGAACGTCTGGCCGATGGTCGCCTGGTCGGACGCGATCCGGAGGTCGCACGCGAGGGCGAGATTGGCTCCGCCACCCGCCGCCGCTCCGTTGACGCTGGCGAGCACCGGCTTGGGTGTCGCCCGGATCGTCGTGACCACCTCGCGGCCGGCTTCCACCAGCTCGCGGAACGCCTCGACGTCGTTCCGGGCGGTGAGGTCCTTCATGTAGCCGATGTCCGCGCCGGCACAGAACGCCCGGCCCGCGCCGGTGATCACCAGCACCCGAACGCCCGGATCCTCGGCGATGGCGCGCACCGCGTCGGCGATCTCCTGGCGCATGCGCCCGGCAAAGGCGTTCAGCTTGTCCGGTCGGTTCAGGGTGACGGTGCCCACCCCGCCCGACACGTCCGTCAGCACGTTCTCGTACCCGCTCATGTCCGCTCCACCACCAGCGCGATGCCTTGTCCCACCCCGATGCACATGGTCACGAGCCCGTAGCGCCCGCCCGTCCGCTTGAGCGCGTGGACCACGGTGGCGAGGAGCTTGGCGCCGGTTCCGCCCAGCGGGTGGCCCAGCGCGATCCCGCCGCCGTACACGTTCACCTTCGCGGGGTCGAGCCCGAGGTCCCGCACGCACGCGATGACCTGGGCCGCGAACGCCTCGTTCAGCTCGATCAGGTCCAGGTCCGCGACCGTGAGGCCGGCGCGCGCCAGCGCCTGGCGGGTGGCAGGTATGGGGCCAAGCCCCATGCAGGAGGGATCCACCCCGGCGACCGCGGAAGCGACGATGCGAGCGAGTGGTGCCCCCGACCGCCTGACCGCCTGCCCGCCTGACCGCCCGATAACCAGCGCCGCGGCGCCGTCGTTGATTCCGCTGGATGTCCCCGCCGTGACGGTGCCATCCTTGGCAAACGCGGGCTTGAGCTTCCCGAGATCGGCCACCGTCACATCGGGTCGCGGATGCTCATCCGTATCTACGGTCCGCCGGTCCGCCGGTCCGTCGGTCCGCCCTACGTCCACCGCCATGATCTCGTCCCGGAAAACACCGGCCCGCATCGCCCCCGCGGCCCGCTGCTGGCTCTCATGGGCATACGCGTCCTGCTCTTCGCGGGTGATGCCGTACTGCTTCGCCACCTTCTCGGCGGTTTGGCCCAGCGAGATGGTCCACTCCGCCGGCATCCGCGGGTTGACGAACCGCCACCCGACGGTCGAATCGGCCGTTTCCGGCGGGCGCCGGTCCCAGGCGGTGCCGCGCTTCAGCATGACGTAGGGGGCCCGGGTCATGCTCTCCACCCCGCCGGCCACGAACAGCTCGCCCTCGCCCGCGCGGATGGCGTGGAACGCGGCGACCGCGGCCTGGAGCCCGGAGCCGCACAGCCGGTTCACCGTCTGGCCCGGCACCGACACCGGCAGGCCCGCCAGCAGCGCCGCCATACGCGCCACGTTGCGGTTGTCTTCGCCGGCCTGGTTGGCGCAGCCCAGAATGACGTCCTCTATCGAAGCGGGATCCACCCCGGCCCGCTCCACGGCCGCCTTGACCGCTACCGCCGCCAGGTCGTCCGCCCGGACGTCGGCCAGGGCGCCGCCGTGCCGGCCCACGGGCGTCCGAACCGCGGAGTAGATGAAGGCGTCAGACACTCACTTCAGCCCCACCCACACGGTCTTCGACTCCGTGTACCCGTCCAGCGCCTCGCGCCCCAGGTCCCGCCCGTAGCCGCTCTGCTTGAACCCGCCGAACGGGGCCGCGGAGTCGTAGAGGTTGTAGGTATTCACCCACACGGTGCCCGCCCGGATGGCCCGCGCCACTCGGATCGCCTTGGTGATGTCCCGGGTCCAAACGCCGGCCGCGAGGCCATAGATGGTCTGATTGGCGAGGCGCACGCCGTCGTCCACGTCGTCGAAGGTGACCACGGCCAGAACCGGGCCGAAGATCTCCTCGTCCACAATCCGCATGCCCGGCCGGGCGTCGTCGAACACGGTGGCTTCGACGTAGTAGCCCTTGCCGTTCACCTGGGCGGCGTTGCCGCCGGCCACCAGCCGGGCGCCGTCCTTCCGGCCCGCCTCGACGTACGACAGCACCGTCTCCTGCTGCTTCTTGGAGACCACCGCGCCCAGCCGGGTGTTCTTGTCGAACGGGTCGCCCGGCGTGAGCTTCTTGGTGCGGGCCACCAGCTCCTCCATCACCTGGTCGTGCACCGACTTCTCCACCAGCAGCCGCGAGCCCGCCGCGCAGACCTCACCCTTCCCGTAGAAGATGCCGTTCTGCGCGCCGCGGATGGCGGCCTTGAGGTCGGCGTCGGCGAAGATGATGTTGGGGCTCTTCCCGCCCAGCTCCAGGGTCACCCGCTTCACGGTCTCGGCCGCATCACGCATGATCTGCTTGCCCACGGCGGTGGAGCCGGTGAACGAGATCTTGTCCACGCCCGGGTGCTTGACCAGGGCGGAGCCCGTGGTGCTGCCGCCGCCCGGCAGCACGTTGAACGCGCCCGGCGGGAACCCGGCTTCCAGCATGATCTCCGCCATGAGAAGCGCGGTGAGCGGCGTCTCGGACGCGGGCTTGAGAATCACGGTGCAGCCCGCGGCCAGGGCCGGCGCGAACTTCCAGCTCGCGAGGTTCAACGGGAAGTTCCAGGGAACGATGGCCCCGACCACGCCCACCGGCACCCGGTCGGTGAAGACAAAGTCGCCGGTCTCCACCGGCACGATGCTGCCGCCGTACTTGTCGGGCCACCCGGCGTAGTACTTGAGCGTCTCGACCGTCATGCCCACGTCGATCCGCGACTCGAACAGGGGCTTCCCGTTCTGCCTGGTCTCCAGCTCGGCCATCTCCTCGCGGCGCGCGGCCAGCAGCCCGCCCGCCCGGTACAGCATCTCGCCCCGTTTCCGGGCCGCGAGTCCCTGCCACTCGGCGCCGTCGAAACAGGTCCGGGCGGCCGTCACCGCCGCGTCCACGTCGGCCGGGCCGGCGTGGTGGACCTGGGCCAGGACCTCCTCGGTGGCCGGATTCACCACCGCGAACGTCTGGCCCGACGTGGCCGGCCGCCACTCGTTGCCGATGAACAGCTCGGTGCGCACCGTCACACGCCCTTGAAGGCGGGGGTGCGCTTCTCCACGTAGGCGGCGAGCCCTTCCTTGGCGTCCTGGCTCTGGAACAGCTGCTGCTGCAGCTCGCGTTCGATGGCAAGCCCGCTCTCGAACGGCACTTCGAGACCGGAGCAGACCGCCCGCTTGATCAACCCGACCGCCTTGGACGCCTTCCCCGGCGGCACGAACTGCCGGGCGTACGCCAGCACGTCGTTCCAGAAGGTCGCCTTGGGCAGGACCTTGTTCACCAGGCCCAGCTCCTGGGCCCGCTCGAAGGTGAACAACTCGCCAGTCGCCATGATCTCGATCGACTTCGACCGGCCCACGATGCGGGACAGCCGCTGCGTCCCGCCGGTGCCGGGCAGCACGCCCAGGGTGACCTCCGGGAGCCCGATCTTGCCGCCTTCCTGGCAGGCCAGCCGGATATCGGCCGCGAGTGCGATCTCGAGCCCGCCGCCCACCGTGTGTCCGTTGAGCGCCGCGATCACCAGCTTAGGCGTGTGCTCCAGCCGGTTCAGCGTCTCGTTGGCGTGGAGGCAGAAGAAGTACTTCCACCGAGGCGTCACCTCGTTCAGCATCTGGATGTTGGCGCCGGCGGAGAAGAATTTCTCGCCCTTGCCGCGCAGCACGATCACGTGGACGGAATCGTCCATGCGGGCCCGCAGGATGCCCGTGTCGAGCTGCTGCATCATGTTGAACGTGTAGGTGTTGGCCGGTGGATCGTTCAGCTCGAGAATCGCCACTCCGCCGTCCACACGGTACTCCACCAGGGTCTTGTCGGTCGGCGCCGCCCAATCAGCCATGAGAGGTGTCCCTTTCCTCGTTGGTTTTCAGGAACTCGGGGAGATCGAGGTGCCCCGCCGGGGCCCCCCATTTTATCGCCTCGAAGCTCGATCTGCACCGGCGGCAGTACTGCCGATTGACCATCAACGAGGTGCCGAAGTCGGCCTCCTTGACGGTGTCGGCGGCGCCGCAGAAGGGGCAGGGAACGCCGGGCGGAAGCATCAGCTCAGCTTGAACAGCTCGTTGGCGCTGCCGCGGAGATGGAACACGATCTCGTCGGCCGGCCCGCGCGCGTCCATCCGCCGGGTCCGCGCGTCCCATCCGCCGAACGACGACGGCCGCGCCGGCTCCAGCGGGAGGCCCGCTTCCCGCGCCAGGGCGGTGAGGTCCTGGGTGAGGGCGGCGAAGAGGTCGGCGTTGGACGCGGCCTTGACCCGCGCCGCGACCAGGGCCCGGTCGCCCGCGTCGTCCGCGGGCCCGAGCCATACGGCCACCGCACGGAGGGCGTCTCGGGTCGCTTCCGCCAGCCGCTTCGCGCCATCGCTCCGGGCCGCGAGGCTCCGGAACCAACCCCGGCCGTGGTGCAGGTGATGCCGCTCCTCATCCAGCATCTTGTCCACGCTCATGCGGATCGGCTTGAAGGCGGAGCCCTGGAGCGTATGGAGCACCCGCGTGGCCGCGAGATCCACCACGGCGTTCGCCGCCACGTACGCCGCCCAGTCCTCCACCAGCTGGTCCAGAAACGTCACGTTGGCGAACTCCGCGGCGGGGCGGCGCTCGATCAGCAGCTCGGGATCCTCGCCCCAGTGCTTCTTCAGCACCGCGTGGAGCAGCCGGACGTGCCCCAGCTCGGTCTGCGACAGCGAGCAGTTGGCCACCGCCGCCTCGAGCGCGGGCGTCCCGAACGTCCATTCGCCGTAATGATAGCCCAGGAGGAGCTTGGTGTCGGCCAGGGCCCAGAGCAGGTTCCCCAGCCCCCGGGCGCACGCCTCGCTCATCCCCTCCAGCGATTCGAATTCGGTCTGCACCATCAATTCCCCCACAGCGGGATCCGCCCGTGCGGAGTTATCGGAATCACGGAATCCCGCGGGACCACGCACATCTCCACCCAGCTCTCCTCGTCGTACAGCGTCCAGGCGTACGCCTTGGCGAGGTCGTCGTCGGCGGCGTTCACCGACCCCACGTGCTTGAGCTCCTCGTCATGCGAGCGCCGGGCGAATACCTCGTAGATCATGCCACCACCCCGTACATGGCCAGGACCTTCCGCCCCACCGGGCTGATCCGGTCCCGGGTCCAGGGCGGATTCCACACCACGTCCACCATGACCCGTGCGACGCCGGGCA
>Ga0214473_10003927_pt1 | contig 17946 bp, 13 predicted proteins | sample RVTome_7_FD_203509 | JGI IMG/M metagenome (GOLD analysis project Ga0214473, IMG submission 203509) | Soil microbial communities from uranium-contaminated site in the Upper Colorado River Basin, Wyoming, United States - RVT98D197 | ecosystem: Environmental > Terrestrial > Soil > Contaminated >... | reverse complement strand
CATTGCTGCCCCGGTAGAGGGGGATGTATTCCATCAGGGGACGATGGGAGATGACGACACCCGCAGCGTGGGTGGAGGCATGGCGGACCATCCCCTCCAAGGAACGGGCCAGCGCGAGCAGATGAGAAACCGTTTGGTCGCGGGCAACCAACTCCTTGAGCCTCGGCTCCTGCTCGAGGGCCTCGTCCAAGGTTATGTTGAGGGTGTTCGGGATGAGCTTGGCGATGGCATCAACCTCTTTATAGGGAAGATCCAACACCCTCCCCACATCCCTCACCACCGCCTTGGCCTGCATCTTTCCAAACGTGATGATCTGCGCCACATTTTCCGTACCGTACTTCTCTGTCACGTACCTGATCACTTCATCTCTACCCTCGATGCAGAAGTCCACATCGATGTCGGGAAGGCTGATACGTTCAGGATTGAGGAACCGCTCGAAGATGAGATCGTATGCCAAGGGGTCGATATCCGTTATCCCGAGGGAATAGGCCACGAGGCTCCCGGCGGCCGAGCCTCTGCCGGGTCCCACGGGGATTCCCTTCGTCTTGGCATAGTTGACGAAGTCGGCGACGATGAGGAAGTAGCCGGAAAACCCCATAGACTTGATCATGGAGAGCTCCTCCTCCAATCGCTTCGCGTATCGATCCCGCTCCTCAGGTGCCTTGGAGGTATACGCAAAGCTCCCCGTGAGCCCCTCTCGGGCAGATTGCTCCAGGTAGTGGTCCAACGACTCTCCGCTGGGGGACTTAAATCGGGGGAGATGATACTCTTCGAACCGTAACTCCAGGTTGCACTGTTCAGCTATCTCCAGGGTATTCCGTAAGGCCTCCGGATAGTGACCGAACAATCGCTCCATTTCTGCGGGAGATCGCAGGTAGAATTGATCGGTGGAAAACTTCATGCGTTTGGGGTCCTTGAGGGTCTTCCCTGTCTGAATGCAGAGGAGGACATCTTGTGCCGTAGCATCCTCTCGCCTCAAGTAGTGACAATCATTGGTGGCTACCAAAGGTATTCCCAGTTCCCGGCCCAAGGCAACTAACCCTTGGTTTACGGACCGCTGTTCCTCAAGGCCGTTGTCCTGAAGCTCCACATAGAACCGCCCCTGATCAAAGACCTCTTTGTACCAGCCGGCAACGGCCCTGGCCTCATCTGGCCTCTCGGCACGTAAGAGCGAAGGAATCTCCCCCTTGAGACAACTGCTGAGGCAGATCAACCCGCCATTATATTTTTCCAAAAGCTCCTTATCTACCCGCGGTTTATAATAAAATCCTTCCAGGTGGGCGAGGCTTATCAAGCGGATGAGGTTGCCATAACCCTCCAGATTTTTGACCAAGAGGACCAGATGGTAGGAGGCGTCCTTGACCTTTCCCGGCTCCTTCTTCAACCGAGACTCCGGGGCTACATAGATCTCACACCCGATAATCGGCTTTATCCCGTGGCTGATGGCCCCTTGATAGAATTCGATCGCTCCAAACATATTCCCGTGGTCGGTCAAGGCCAAAGATTTCATGCCATAGGTGCGAGCGAGGGGAAAGAGCTCTTCAAAACGAATAGCGCCATCCAAGAGGCTATATTGACTATGGAGATGCAGATGGACAAATTCTTTCATGGTGCTTATCAACTATTCCAAGATTATCGGGGATTGCCGCGCCGCTTGTCGCTGGGATCTGTGGAGTCCCTGAGCATGGCGTTTCTTAAAAGAAGAGGGCTCTTTCGCCACAGCCCTCATTCCCACTCAATAGTGCTGGGCGGCTTGGAACTGATATCATACACCACCCGATTCACCCCCTGCACTTCATTGATGATGCGATTCGCAATTAAGCCCAAGAGCTCGTACGGGATCCTTACCCAATCCGCCGTCATGCCGTCCAGACTGGAGACGGCGCGTAAGGCGATCACGTGCTCATAGGTCCTTTCATCCCCCATCACCCCCACCGTCCTGATAGGGAGCAACACCGCGAACGACTGCCAGATATCACGATAGAGACCGGCCTTCACGATCTCGTCCTGAATAATGGCATCTGCCTCGCGCAGGACCCGCAACCTCTCCTCGGTTACCTCTCCAATCACCCGTACTGCCAAACCCGGGCCCGGGAAGGGCTGTCGATAAACGATCCGATCCGGCAGGCCCAATTCCTCTCCGACCCTTCTCACCTCGTCCTTAAAGAGCTCCCGCAATGGTTCAATGAGTTTTAAGTGCATCCTCTCCGGCAGCCCCCCCACATTGTGATGGCTCTTAATCGTGGCCGAGGGCCCCTTGAACGATACACTCTCGATGACATCGGGGTACAGCGTCCCCTGCACCAGGTATCTCACGCTGCCGAGCTTTTTCGCCTCTCGTTCAAAGACCGTGATAAAAAGCTCACCGATCACCTTCCGCTTCTGTTCGGGATCCTCTATCCCCTTGAGGCGGCTGAGAAACTCCCTACTGGCATCAACGAAGTGGAGATCCCAATGGAAGGAATCCCTGAGTAGTGATAATACCTCCTCAGCCTCCCCTTTACGCAAAAGGCCATTATCGACGAAGATGCAGGCGAGCTTCTCACCGATTGCCTTATGCACAAGGGCAGCTGCAACGGTCGAATCTACCCCTCCGCTCAAGGCACAGATAACCCGCTCCCGCCCTGCCTCCTCCTCGATCCTTGTCACCGAGCTCTCGACAAACGACCTCATGTCCCAGCTCCCTTGGCACTGGCAAATACGAAAGAGGAAGTTGCTGAGGATCGCGCCGCCGATCTCGGTATGGGCGACCTCGGGATGAAACTGGAGACCTACGAGACCCCTCTTCAGATCTCCCATGGCCGCGATGGGAGAATTGGGAGACCACGCAAAGATCATAAATCCTGGGGGGAGTTTTTCCACCCGATCGCCGTGACTCATCCATACCCGGTATGTCTGCCCCTTATTAAGGCCGGCGAAGATCTGATAGGCATCATTGATCTTCAGTTCCGCCTTCCCATACTCCCGCTCCTTGGAAGGCGCCACCGTACCGCCGAGCAGAGAGGTCATCAGCTGCATGCCGTAGCAGATCCCCAATACGGGGATCCCGAGGCGGAAGAGCTCGGCATCAATCTGCGGGGCCCCCTTATCGTAGACGCTGGCTGGCCCTCCGGAGAGGACAATCCCTTTGGTCGAGTTGCCCTTAATCGCCTCTATCGAGAGGGTGTAGGGATAAATTTCACAGTAGACCTTCTGTTCTCTGATCCTTCGGGCGATGAGTTGGGTGTATTGCGAACCGAAATCAAGGATAATTACTTTCTCCACGGACATCAACCACCTTCAAATCCTTTTCATCCAATATGCCGGCGTCGACGAGTTCCCGCACGCTCTCAGGGTATCTCCCCCGTTCCAAAAAAAAGATCTTTCTGCCCCACTGAATCCGTTCCTCTCGCATCCGCTCGGCATATCCTTGGAGGGAATACCCTTCTCCGTTATGGTACGTCCATAAAAATGCGAGCTTGAAGGGGAAAAGAGAGACAAGGAGAAGAATGAAGGAGACCAATAATCCCACTCCATAACCCCTATAATTGGGCCGCTGCCTTTGCACCACCACCCGTGGCGCCACCCGGGCAGGCGGTAGACCCTTTTTGATACCCGCCTCCTTTATATCGCCCCCTTCTAAGAGGCTCGCTAAGATTTCCAAGGTAGCGAATTTCCCCACGAGGCTCATGTCGATGATCTCTTGTACGCTCCTGGTGCCGTCCACCATCCGATAGACCGCGTTGTGCGTCTCCGATAGTTCTATCCCATGCTTCTCTAGTGTACCACTCTTTTGGAGCACCATCGTGGGAGAAGGCGCCTTTTTCTCTATCTCCGGCCATTCATCCACCATCTTGAGGATATTCAGCATCACCTCATCGGCAGGCAACTGAACCGAGACCTTGGGAAATGCCTCGCCGCTCAGCGGATCAAACTTAAACTTTCCCCCTTCTAATCGGAACACCTCATAAACAAGTTCGTGCACCTGGGTATATATGGCGTTGAGGACAGGTTGCTCCTCAGCTAGCCCCGCCTCGACAACGACCTCTCCCAAAAAGCGGCCTGACTTTTTCTGGCTTCTCAGGGCCGTCTGCAACTTATCCCTGGAGATGACGCCTGTCTTGGCCAGCCTCTCACCTAACAGATCTCCCTTGGCCCGTTCGGTGGACGTTGCATGGGTTATCCTGCCGTCGAAAAAGAATATCTCGGCCTCACCACCCTGTTTACCCAATCCCCACACCCTCAAGACGCCTGTCTTGCCCTGCTGGCCCAGCAGTTGGATAACTTCTAGTATATTAAAATCCTTCAGTTCTCCCTCTAAGGCCATCGCCTACCTCACCTTCTGATCCCTTCCAGCGAGAAGGAAAGTTTCGATATCTCCAAGCCCTGCTTCGTAAATCCCCCCCTGAGCACCGCCAGATAAAAGAGTACAAAGGCCACAATGGTCAGGGGTAATCCGCCCAACATACCATAGGTGGAAGCGGGGATGGCCGGAGGAATTATTCCCTGCCAATAATAAAACCGCACCACAAAGATAAAAAATATCGATAAATAAAAGAACCCCGATAGATTATAACCCTTCCAGATATGACCGACGCCCGGGACGAGCAGGGAGAATAGTTTATCGTAGATCCCCCTCCTCATCTGAAATACCTTCGTCTCCTGCAGTTTGCTCTTCTTGAGCTCCTGATCTATCTCCTTACCCTTCAAGATCCGAAAACATCTCACGCAGATGCGCCTCATCCCGTCCTTTTTGCCGAGGGTTTGATTGCTGATCATCCCGCACTGGGAGCAGCGCCACCACTCCTCTCGTCCCTTGCCCATGAATGACAAAACAACAACGGCCACCATGAAAAAAATAGGGAAGACAAAGGGTACACGGGGTGAAAGATCATGGAGCCAGACATCAATGGTGAAATACGAAAGGCCTGTCTCACGCCAAAACTCAGCTAAGAGCCTCCTGCGCAAATGCTCCACCGTGATGACCATATCTATCACCATGCGATTGGGCTGGGGGGAGTCGATCTCCAAATGGTCCCCGATTATCTGGGGATTCAATTCCTTGGCTTTTTGAAAGTTTTGATCGGCGTCCTGCATGATGAGCATCGACTTTTGTGAAAGGGCCTTGCTCAGATTGAAATAATAGACACCGTTAGAAGGGGCCAACTCGATGGCCTGTCGATAGAGGGAGCTCGCCTGCGCTGGATCGCCAAGGGCCATAGAGAGATTACCAAAGTTGGAAATGCTGCGAGCGTCCGATGGATTGAGGTTTACCAACTGTTGGTAATATCTCCGCGCCTCGGAATATCCCCCCTCCCGCTTGGTGGCTAAGGCCGCGGTAAAAAGGGCATCGCGGTCTTCGGGATGCTCCTCAACCCACAGCCGAAGCCGCTCCATCGCCTGAGGCCGCCTCTCTCCATAGGATGCCTCGTAGATATCAAAAACCACCTGGGCCCGAGGGCTCTCCATGAACTGAAACAGGATCTGACCGATGGGATGTATATAGACAGCGAGCAAGAGGGAGACCACCACTACCACCTTCTCCCCTTTCATGAGGTACCGCCAAAGGATGAGGCACCACGCGAGCACGCACCACACGATAGTGAGCTGCAAGAGTAAGGGAAGGGCGAGGAGAAAGATCCGTCCCACCCCCCGTATCATCGCTTGCGTACCACCGTTTAATTCCTCTTTCAAGATTTGAAAATATATCGGCAGGCGTTTAAAGAAGACCACCACGCAAAAGGTCACGATGGCAAATAAAAACCCGAGGCCCACAATATAGAGGATGTTGAGCACTTGACCGGCAGCCAGGGGAATATTGCGGCTATATGCCTTTATTCCCTCGGCATTTTTTTCGAGGGCTGCGCTGAATTTCCATTTATTGCTCTTCACCATGCCATGGCTTGTATAGAAATAGACAGCGGGAAGGTCCGGCGCCAGCCTTTGTGCTAACTCTCCCAACCGCACCGCCTGTTCTTTGTCCTTCAACGCCATACCCTCCTGCATCAAGGAGATGGCATATTCCCATAAGTTAGTGATCCCGCGATCGAGCTTGCGCTGGAAAATCTCTTCTAACTGTCGCGCACCGATAGTATCACCTGCAGCCACCACCTGCCGCCGCTCTTCCCAGATCTTCAGGAGCTCGGCATCATGCGGAGCAGGAGAAATCACTGCCTCATCTGTTTCACCTTGTTCCTGTGCCCATACGCCTCCTGCGCCGAGCAGAAGAAGGCAGACGAAGAAGGTCATCATGCACCAGCTCTTTGGGCTCCTATCTCTCAATGCTTGCCTCTATCCTATTCCAGGCGATAATTGGGCGCCTCTTTGGTTATGATCACGTCGTGGACATGGCCTTCGCGCAGACCCGCGCTGGTTATCTTAATAAATCTGGATTTCTCGTGGAGATCATGGATTGTCCGACATCCGGCATAGCCCATCCCTGCCTTCAAACCACCCATCAATTGATGGACGCAGAAGGCGAGGCCCCCCCGATAGGGCACTCTCCCTTCGATCCCCTCGGGGACTAATTTTCCTTCCTCCACATCACCCTGGGCATAGCGGTCCCTGCTACCCTCTCGCATGGCCTCGAGGGAGCCCATACCGCGGTAGACCTTGTAACTGCGCCCCTGATAGAGGACCATCTCACCAGGGCTCTCATCGGTGCCGGCGAAGAGGTTCCCGATCATCACCGTATCCGCGCCTGCGGCAAGGGCCTTGGTCACATCACCGGAATACTTGACCCCGCCGTCTGCGATAACAGGGATGTTATGTTTGCGCGCAACCTTAGCAGCCTTCATGATCGCCGTAATCTGCGGCACGCCGATGCCCGCTATCACCCTGGTAGTACAGATGGAGCCGGGCCCCACCCCGACCTTGACGGCATCGGCCCCGGCTTTGATCAAAGCGGCTGTCCCCTCCTCGGTAGCCACATTGCCGGCGATGATCTGACTCGCTGGGAACTCCTTGCGAATCCACTGGACCGCTTCGATCACCCCGCGGGAGTGCCCGTGGGCGGAATCGACGACAATAACATCTGCCCCTGCCTCGATCAGGGCCGGGGTCCTCTTCTCCGCGTCCTTCCCTACCCCGACAGCTGCCCCTGCCCTGAGGCGCCCCAGGGAATCCTTGCTGGATGAAGGGTAGCTTTCAGTCTTCTCGATGTCCTTGATGGTGATAAGCCCCTTGAGGTTGTTCTCCTTATCCACCACCAGCAACTTCTCGATGCGATGTTTGTGCAGGATCTCTTTTGACTCCTCGAGGGTGGTCCCCACGGGGACGGTTATCAGATTCTCTTTGGTCATCACCGCGGAGATCGCCGCATCCAGTCTCTTTTCAAACCGCAGATCGCGGTTGGTCAGGATCCCCACCAACTTGCCCTTCTTGGTGACCGGCACCCCCGAGATCCCGTATTTTTTCATGACCTCGAGGGCCTCATAGACCCGCTGTTCCGGTCCCATGGTGATGGGGTTGACGATCATACCGCTCTCGTATTTTTTTACCTTGTCCACCTCAGCCGCCTGGACCTCGACGGCGAGGTTGCGGTGGATGATACCGATGCCGCCGGCTTGGGCCATACTGATGGCTGTCCGCGCCTCGGTGACTGTATCCATGGCCGCGCTCAAGAGGGGGATATGTAAACTGATTGTGTGGGTGAGCCTCGCGCTGATATCTACTTCATACGGGAGGATGTTCGATTCCGCGGGAAGCAGGAGGACATCGTCAAAGGTAAGGGCCTCCTCTATCCCCTTCAGTTCTGCCATGCATCCCCTCCTTGTAAGGTAACCACCTTCACAGCACTATAGCAAAAGGATACCGTTGCTGTCAATCGAAGGTACCGAGCCTGCCTTGCCTTCTCCCCTGCTTTACCCTATACTGGCAGAAAAGTCGGGGGGATAAAATGGGCACATCATCAAGACACAGGTGGCGGCACCCTGGCGGGAAGCTGAGGGAGCTGGGGCCGGAAAGCCTTACTGATGCCGAGCTCCTCGCCATCCTGATCTCTGCCGGTATCAAGGGCAAACCCGCTGAAAAGATCGCCGAAGAAGTCCTCACAAGATTCGGGTCTTTCAAGGCAATGGCCAATCAACCCATCAAGAACTTCCTCGAGATAAAGGGGCTGGGGGCAGTCAAGATCCACCGCATTGCCGCCGCCCTGGAGATTGCCAGGCGGATGGTAAATCAGTTGAAATAAGATAAAACGTGAGAACAAAGAACGCCACACAGAAAAAATCATCATGAGCCAACAGGGCAAAGTCAGTGAACAGGAAAGGATCTAAATCGGCGCCGAGTTTTTCCGGCAACAGGCGAGGGAGAGCATGACCCAACCCATTGCCGAAGGGGAAAGCATCATCCTCCTCGACCCCGAGGATAATAAGGAATTTTTATACCGGCTGCGGGCAAAGGGGCACATCGATTTGCACAAGGGGAAGATCCTCCACGCCGAGATCATCGGCAAGCCCGAAGGATCGGTGGTGCGCACCTCCCGGGGAGATCCCTTTCTCGTCTTCAGGCCGACCCTGTCCCAGTTCATCATGCACATGAAGCGGGATACCTCGATCATCTATCCCAAGGATCTCGCCGTGATCCTGTTCTACGCCGATATCTATCCCGGTTGTGCCTGCCTCGAGGCAGGGATCGGCTCCGGTTCCCTCACCCTCGCCTTGCTGCGAGGTGTAGGGTCTGAGGGGAGGGTTATTTCCTATGAGGTACGCGAGGAGTTCATCGAGCGGGCCCAGAAGAATATCCATCTCTTAGTGGGAGAGCCGGCCAACCTGGAAATAAAACAACGAGATATCTATGAGGGGATTGAAGAAGAGGGCATCGATCGTATCATCTTAGATATCCCCGAGCCCTGGCGGGTCGTTGCGCATGCAGCAGAGAGCCTGCGGCCTGGCGGGATATTTGTCAGTTACCTCCCCACCATCATCCAGGTCAAGACCCTCGTGGATGCCCTGCGCGAGGATAGGAGGTTTACCTCCATCCAGACTATGGAAACCTTGTTCCGGGACTGGCACATCGAGGGGCTGAGCGTACGCCCCTGCCACCGGATGGTGGGGCATACGGGCTTTCTCACCCTGGCCAGAAAAGGCGAGGCCCCTTAAGAGGTTGGCAAGCTGATTTATTCAGGCCGCTCAAAAATGTTGAGATGACTCGCGTAAGCGGGTCATCGAAATCCCGCCATGCGGGACATCAGAATAAGGATGAGAGAAATCCCGCGAGACGCGGGACAGATGGGCGTTTTTCAGCAGCCTGTTGATTACTGATACCACATATACTGAAGATCCGGCGGCGCCTGCTGCTGTTGCACCTCCTCCTTGAAGCGCTGGGCGATGCTTTCCGTGAGGGAATCAAAAAACGAGCGCCTTTTCTTGCGGCTGTAGACCACGAAGGGCCTCCCTTTTATCCCTGCCATGTCGGCGGCCAGCCTTATGGTATCCTCCAAGTTCCCCAGCTCGTCCACCAGCCCCAGGGCCTGGGCCTGCTCTCCGGCGAAGATCCTGCCGTCGGCAATGGCCGTTACCTTATCAATGGGGAGATTCCTCCCCTCCGCCACCGCCTTGATGAACTGTTTGTGGACGGTATCGATCACCCCCTGGAGCAATTCCTTTTCTTCAGGGGTCATCTCCCGAAAGGGGGAGCCGATATCCTTATGGGTCCCACTCTTGATCACGTAGCCCTTGTACCCGATCTTCTTCAAGAGCTCTTCGAGGTTGGCAAACTGCATCACGACACCGATGCTGCCGGTGATGGTCCCCGGATTGGCAACGATCTTGTCGGCGCCGCAGGCCACGTAGTACCCCCCTGAGGCCGCCACCCCCCCGAAAGACGCCAGCACCTTCTTCACCTTCCGGGCCTTGACCACCTCCTGGTAGATCTCCTGGGATGCCCCCACCCCCCCGCCAGGGGAGTCGACGCGCAAGACGATGGCCTTCACCCCGCCATCATCGACAAAGTATCTAATATTCCTGATGACCTCTCTGGAGTCGGAGATAATGCCGGTAACCTCCACCACCCCCACCTTTGCCCCTGTGGCAAAGGCAGGGGTTTCCCGCCGAAACATCAGGGTCAGCAGGAGAATAGCACCGATAAAGACCACCATGATAACCCCGATGACGATGAGCCCTATCACGATCGGGTTTTTCTTCATCATCCGCCTCCCTTCATTTGGAAGCAACTCAGCGCGATAGCGCTACCTCCAACCGCTCCGCATTCGAGGCTGCAACCTTGGCCTTAAGACCGCCGAAGTCATGGGAAAGGAACCTGTTGGCCAGCCTCCCGATATCCCCCCTCAACATCACTTTCCAGCTAAAGATGGGTGCGGTGATCTCGGCGGGGGAAAAACCCTGCACCCCGGCATCCGTGCTGAGCAGTTGCTCCACCATAAGATAGGTTTCATAACTCGTAATGCCCGACACCACGACGCGGACTTCTCTCAGTCGGGATCCTTCTTCTCCTCCCTTGAGAAGCCCCAGCGATGTCAATCTGTTCTCTATCGCCTTCGTATCGACAACGACCTCGAGCGAGACCTGATAGCCGGCCTCGAGGGGAGTCTCTTCCACGATGATGTAGCTTAGGATAAAGGCATCGGTCCTCTGGTAAAACTCCTCGGATAAGGTCGCCTGTCTGTTCTTCATATCCTCCGGCGTAACCAGGCCCCCAATCACTGCCTCGATTGCCCTCGTCAACCCATCCTTAATAGCCATCTCGAGGGTGGGTTTTTGCTCTCCCTCTCCCTGCTCGCTCTTGCCCACGACCACAAAGGACTTCTGCCCCCACCCTACGCCAGAGTGCGCGAGCACCAAAAAAATCACCTGGATAATGATTAACACCCTCTTCATTGTCAATCCCTCATGCAGCTAAGGCACGGGTTACCCAGACAGGGCCGAAGACATCCCTCTGATAGGCCCGCAACATGCCCGATCTGATCAACTCCAACAAGGCCAGAAAGGTGACGATCAATTCCAAGCGTGAGGAAAGGGGCGTGAAAAGTTCGGAAAAGGCTACTGCCTCTTTTGCCCCTTGGAGTTTCTCCCATAGTTCCGTCATCTTATCCCGCAAGGTCACTCGCTCCAGGGTGACATCATGAAAATCTTCTATCTCTTGGCGCTTGAGGAGCTCGCGCAACGCATCAATGAGGTGAAAGAGATCCGCCTCAATCTCACCCGCTTCTGCCTCGATCTCCCGGGCAGGCCTGATGAAGACATCCACCCCCAATAACGCCTGCTGCGAAAGGCGAACAGCCGCCTCTTTAAATCGCTTATACTCTACGAGGCGCTGGACAAGCTCCGCCCGCGGATCCCCCGTTTCTTCCTCCTCCTCTTCGATGGGGGCGGGGAGGAGCATGCGAGACTTAATATACATCAAGGTTGCCGCCATCACCAAGAATTCCCCGGCGATGGTGAGATCGAGGGCCTTCATGATCCTGATATAGCCGAGATATTGCTCGGTAACCAGGGCAATAGGTATATCGTAGATATCAATCTGATTCTGTTTGATAAGATGCAGCAAGAGGTCCAAGGGCCCCTCGAAGACATCGATCTTGACGGTATAGGGTTCCATGGCTACAGCCCCATTGCCTCCCTCACCGCAACCATGGTATGCCTGGCCACTTCTTTCGCTTTCGCGGTTCCCTCCGCGATTATCCCCTCCACCTCTTCCAGATGGGTAAGGTAGTAGCTCCTCTTCTCCTGGATCGGCGTGAGGTATGCCTGCAGCCTCTTCAGAAGAATCTGCTTGCACTCCTTACACCCTATACCGGCTTGACGGCACTCCCTATTAATCTCCGCGACGACCTCGGGCTCCGTATAGATGCGGTGATAGGGGAAGAGGCCGCACACATCGGGGTTGCCCGGATCCTTCCGATAGGCCCGCTGCGGGTCAGTGATCATCTGATCGATCTTGGCAGCGAGAACATCGGGTGGATCAGAGATGAAGATGGCGTTGTTGTAGCTCTTGCTCATCTTCCTCCCATCGATCCCCCCCAGATTGGGTACTTCCGTCAACAAGGCCTCGGGCTCGGGAAATGTCTCTTGATAGAGATAGTTAAAGCGGCGGGCGATCTCCCTCGTGATCTCTAGATGGGGGAGTTGGTCTTTACCAACCGGAACAAAATTTCCCTTATACATGAGGATATCGGCGGCCTGCAGCACCGGATAGCCGAGGAATCCATAGGTACCGATATCTTTTTCCGCTAGCTCCTCTTGCTGCTCTTTGTAGGTAGGGTTGCGCTCCAGCCACCCGAGGGGGGTAATCATGGAGAGGAGGAGGTGAAGCTCTGCATGCTCCTTGACCTGCGACTGGACGAACAGGGTGCTACGCCGGGGGTCGATGCCCACGCTCAACCAGTCGATGATCATCTCCGTCAAACTTTCTTTGATAACTGCCGTGTTTTTGTACTCGGATGTCAGGGCATGCCAATCTGCGGCAAAGTAAAAGCACTCGTACTGATCCTGCAGATCTCGCCAGTTCTCCAGGATTCCGTGCAGATGCCCCACGTGGGTCTTTCCCGTGGGACGCATGCCGCTCAACACCCGCTTCTTTTCCATAACCTTGTATCCTCGTGAGACTCACCGATACACCCCGTTTAAATTATCAGAGCAGGGCGATAAAGTCAAACTCGCCGAGCCAGGTAATGAGCCTTTACATATCTCATCTCGTCTGCCTTGGTCTTGATTGTACCCTCGAGACGGGCCACGAGAAGGGCATCGAAGATCTCGCGGTAGAGGGGACCAGGTGTAATCCCCAAGTCCCGAAGGTCCCTCCCCCGCAGGCTCACCTTCATGGTATTGAGCTGGGTGAAAAAGAGGGAGATCGTCTTTTGCACCTCCCGCTCCTCTGCCTTGGCCATGACATAGAGAATGGCTTCAATGGGCAGGGGCTTGAACAGGGTATAGATCTCTTTGGAGCTCAGCCGTTTCCGGCGCGCCTGCTGCAACACCGTGTGCCCCTCCGCACTCCCCTCTATCAATCTCTTTCTGTACCGTGGAGGCAGGCCAAGCCTCTGGATCATCTCCTCCAGGCCCGCGAGCTGCAACTGGTCGGCCAAGCCGAGGAGATAGACCATCCACTTCGCGTACGGCACCTCTAAAAAGAGGAGCTCGAACCAATTGACCACCTCAGAGACCCTGGCCAAGAGGGCCTTGGCAGCAGCATCATACCTCAACCGGGGATGGAGAACCGCAAGGAGATTAAATTCCGCCAGCCGCTCCACCATCGGGAGGGGATTTTCCTCACGCAGGATCAACTCCAGCTCCGTAAAGAGCCTTTTGCCGCTCAATTGCTCTAAAAAGCCCATGGAGATGGCGTTCTTCATTAGGCCCTGGGTCTGTTTCCCGATATGAAAGCCGAACCGCTGTTCGAAGCGAATAGCCCTGAAGATGCGCGAGGGGTCCTCGACGAAACTGAGGTTGTGCAGGACCTTGATCACCCCCTCCTTCACATCCCGCTCCCCCCCAAAGAAGTCGAGGAGTTGACCAAAGGCACCCGACGTGAGTTCGGTGGCCAAGGTATTAATAGTAAAGTCGCGTCGGAAGAGGTCCATCTTGAGGGAACTGAGCTCGACCGTGGGCAGGGCAGCAGGTCGCTCGTAGTATTCCATCCGTGCCGTAGCCACATCGACTTTGTACCCATTGGCGAGGAGGAGGGTAGCGGTCTTCATCCTCTTATGGACCTTGACGCGGCATCCGCTTCTGGCGCCGAAGGCCTGGGCAACGCGGATGCCATCTCCCTCCACCACCACATCGATATCTTTGGTTTCCCTCCGCAAAATCAGATCCCGGACAAAACCCCCTACGGCATATATAGGGTACCCCAGCTCTTCACCCACCTGACCTAATTCCCTGAGCAGGGAGACGACAGGGGCGGCAAGCCGCTCATCCATGAGTTTGGCGAGGGGCTTCCTTCTCGTCCGCATGGCGGCCAAGGGTGAGGGAGTCAGGGCACTGTGCAAGGCCCGCAAGAGGTCTGTCCTGGTTATCCCCCCGATCAATCTTCCCTCATCCACCACCGGTAAAAATCGTTGGTTTTCCCCGACGATGTGACCTTGCACCTCCCGCAAGGGTGTATCCCTCTGTACGAACGCAAAATCGGTAATCATATATTCCTTTACCGCGAGATCACCGAGGCCATGGAGCATTGCCCGCTCCACAATCGGCCGGGGGATCAAACCCACCAACTGGTCCTTTGCCAAGACCGGAAGTACGGTGATCGTGTAGTACCTGCTCAATATCTTCCGCGCCTCGCTGATGGTGTTTTCTTGCTGGATGGTCTTGAGGGGATGGATCATGATATCTCTGGCTCTAAGCCGCGGCCTCACCACTTCATGCAGGAGCCCCAACAGTTTCTCCTTGGCTTCAACCATGGTCAGATCCTTGATGGTTGCCGAGGCAGCCGGGGGGTGCCCGCCCCCACCGAACTCCACGGCCACCTCAGCCGCATTTACCTCTGCCACCCTGCTCCTGGCAATGAGGTAGATTCGATCCTCCATGCTGATCAAGGCGAAGACACAATTGAGGTTCTCCATATCCTTCAGCTTATGAACCAGGAGTGCCACGTCTCCAATATATCGATCTGAAGAGCCTGTGGTCACCACCACCTCCACCCCTCGGATGTCATACCGCTCTGCCGATCTGATGAGATCATTGAGCAAGAAGACCTGCTCAGCGGTCAGCTCCCTCGTGATCATATCGGAGATGATATTGAGGCTTGCCCCCTGCGTCAGGAGGTAGGCGGCAGCATGAAAGTCTTCGGCAGTGGTCGAGCTGAAGGTGAGGGACCCCGTGTCTTCGTAGATCCCCAACATCATGATGGTCGCCTCATCAGGGGTAATGAGGACACCCCGTTCCCTCAAGTGCCTGAGGATGATGGTAATGGTAGCCCCCCTTCCCTCGATGGACTCGAGGGTCCCCTTGACATCGTCTGCGGAGGCGGGATGGTGGTCGTAGATATGGATCTCCACACCCGGTTTATCCACGATCTCGGCAAATCGCCCGATGCGCGATCGCTGCCTGGTGTCCACCATGATAAGCCGCGTTACCTTTTCCAAGGCGATATCCTTGACACGATCCGCTTCCAAGACATAGAAGGTAGAGCGGACAAAGAAATCCCGCAAACTCTTTTCCTGAGATCCGGGGAAGACCAGCTTGGCCTCTGGGTAGAGCTTGTGGGCCGCCAGCAGAGAGGCCAAGGCGTCAAAATCCGCGTTGATATGGGTAATGATGACTTCCATAAAATCAGAGATTCCCTCCACGCTTTATAACCCAGCGAGATCCGTTCTGTAAAGGGAGGAGGGTGACGATGAGCTTGCGCCGCGCACCGATCTATGGTAGAAGTCTACCTTACCAAAGGAGAAGAGAGATGGCCAAGTGTCTCAGGTGCGGCAATACCTCTCATTTCAACATGTGGTGTTCCATTCAGAAGGTCCTGGAAGTCGAGCTCGATGACCGCGAAGGAGTCGTGGAAATCATGGGGGAGCCGGAAGATGAGAACTTGCATGGCTTAGAGGATGTCGAATTGATGGAGGCAGATCTGCACTTCTCCATGGTCAGCTGCGCCTCGTGTGGGAGCAAGGAGATTGCGCTCAATGGCGCAGATAAGGTCCTCTCCCTCCATATCCACCAGTAAGCCAGTAAGAAGAAGGAGAGAAGGCTCGACCTTCTTCAAGGAGAAGGGAGTGTGATCTTCACCACCTCGCCGCTCCCACCCAAGGTCCCCAACCCCTTGCCATCATAGGTCGCCGTAACCGTACCGGCGTTCCCTATCACGATCGTCAATGGGTGGGGGCTTTTGCGTGTATAGCTTTCCCCCCGAGAGAGGATAACATCAAAAGGAAGGGCGGACCCATCCTTGATCTGTATCCATGTCCTCTCCGAGGCCTTGATCACGAGGATGTGCTCGCTAACGGGCGAGGATAGCTCTGGCGCCTCCTGGCTATTGCCAGGGGCAGAGGGAAGAGCAACTGTTTGCGTCGGCCTAGTAGGGACAGGGGTGGTTTGCTCGGTTGGAGAAGAAGGGGCGGCCGTTTGCGTCGGCCTGGTGGGAGCAGGGGTGGCTTGCTCGGTTTTTGAGGCGAGCATCTTCTGATGTCTCGGGGCGCCCTTTGCTAGGGCTATATCCTGCGCCCCCTGGTGCGGTCCCCGTCCGCCAGGCAAGGAGATGAGAGCGGCAATAATAACGATGGTTACACCGGCGGCCCCTGCGAAGATATATCTCAGGGGTATCCCCTGTTTATCGCCGCGAACAGATTTCTTCTTCTCGGCGGTATTTTTTGCCTGCCACTTGGCATAGTGGGCCAGGGCCTCTTTCGGGTTCAAGCCGCAATACCGGGCATAGGCCTCTATAAAACCCTTGATAACCACCTCGGGCAGGAGCAACTCCCGGTGGTCCCTTTCCAGGGCTTCCAAGATGGTGCGGCTGATCCTGGTGACCCGGCTGATCTCCCGCAACGAGATCTTTCGCGCCTCCCTCGCACCCTTGAGATAGCTACCAAAACCCTCCATCTGCGTCACCCCATGTTCACTATAGAGCGCCCTAAGATCTTTGTCAATTGCCTAGAAAATAAGCTTTCAAATCCCCCCCAACCCCCCTGACCAAAGGGTCACCTTTGGCCAAAGGGCCACCTTCGGCTTCGGCGGCGGGAGAACGGGAGCGACACAGGATTTTAGGGTTCGAGGAAGAAAATATTTAAACCCTTTCCAATAAAAAAGGGCGGGGATGTCCCCGCCCTGAGAAGACACTACCGAAAGAGTTAGAGATTGAACAGGATGGAAAGCCCGCCGCCGACGTACCACTGGTTGCGCATATCATCCCGATCAAAGGTCTCCACGAGTGCCCCGTTGTCGAACGCCCCCCCATCGCCGGACAGATCCAGGGACTGGTAGCCGGCATTGACAAAGGGCTCCAGGGTAATGGGTTTAAACCTTATGCTCCCCCCCAATGAGACCCCGATGCCCCAGTGCGAGCCATGGGAAGAGAGATCAAAGGTGCCCGTGTCCGGTGGGGTCAAGACCGAAAAAGTCAGGTCTTGTGTTGCCCAGCCGTAGAAGCCCTCCAGACCCATGCGCACGGCAACCATGGGGGAGAGCTCATGCTCCCCAGCCAGGCGCACCATGACCCGATGCTCGGTCAGGGCAGGCAAGTCGCTGAAATCCAAACCAACCTCAAATACACCCGTGTCAAAAATATTTGTCGAGATATCCTCGGTACCATGAAGGTAGTTGTAGTAGATGCCGCCGGCGACCCTCGTGCCTTTAGCAAGCTCCTTGTCCAGGCCGCCCCCTATTGCCAGGTCCAGGCCGGTCTCCTTGTGTTTGTAATCGAGCAATACCGCAGGATCGCTAAGGAAAGATCCGTCGCCATCCCTGGTCTTCTCCCAATAGTCGGCACGCACGAGCACGGGGAGGGTGAGGGTGTCCGTCAGGGGATACCGCAGCCAGAAATCGCCGCCGATGCGCCATCCCCCCACGTCACCATCCATGTCGAATGAATCCACGACATTACCGACAGGCACCTGCTCATTCTCCCTTAACGTATTGTCCCCTGACACGATAACACCCCCCCGCACGGTGAACTCGAGATCAAGGGGACCGACTTTACCCTCCACCCCGAGCCTCATGGGGATCTCCCAGTACGCGGAGTCATAGGGGACAAAGGCGGGTATAAACAAGTTAAGAATATAAAAATCTAACATATGAAGGTTCACCATTCCTCCACTCATATCAGTCGCGTACCCGAAAAGCTCCTTCTCCTCCTGGCGATAGGCAAAACCCACCTCCGCCCCGAGCTTAAAGCTCCCCAGGGGCAGACCGTAGAAGAGCCTCAGGGCAAAGTTGTCGAGGTCGTCCGTAAGTTCAATAACATCAGGCCCAGGAGGTCCTCCAATAATCTCCTCAGTGTCGAAATCGCCCCGCCGGCCTTCATAGGTGAAGAAGAGACCCATCCTCCCCGGGCCCAGGGGAAAGGCAGCGCCCA